>Ga0335079_10009957_pt1 | contig 10819 bp, 10 predicted proteins | sample Lox_Sample_33_FD_206719 | JGI IMG/M metagenome (GOLD analysis project Ga0335079, IMG submission 206719) | Soil microbial communities from Loxahatchee National Wildlife Refuge, Florida, United States - Lox_Sample_3.3 | ecosystem: Environmental > Terrestrial > Soil > Wetlands | place: USA... | reverse complement strand
GTGCCCGGCGAGCCGATCAGCAGCACGCCTTTCGGAATCCGGCCACCCAGCTTTTGGAATTTCTGCGGCTCGCGGAGAAACTCAATGATTTCCTGCAGTTCTTCCTTGGCTTCTTCGACGCCCGCGACATCTTTAAATGTCACTTTTTTCTGTTGCGTGGAATGCAGCCGCGCGCGGCTCTTGCCAAAGCTCAGCGCCTTGTTACCGCCGCTCTGCATCTGCCGCATCATGAAAATCCAGAACGCCAGCAGCAGGATAAACGGCGAAGCATTCACCAGAAGCGAAATCCAGTTGCCGGAATTTGCTTCCTTGAAATCCATCGTGACCTTTTTGTCTTCCAGCTTCTTGTAAAGGTCGGGATAGTTGATCGGTACCTGAGTCCGGAACCCCGCGTTGACGTCTTTGTAGTCCCCGGTCACGTCGGTGCCGTTGAAAGTGACCGCCTTCACCTTGCCGTTGTCCACGTCTTCGAGGAACTGGGAGAAGTTGATGGCTTGCTGCGGCTTGCTCTTGCCGGTGCGTACCACGGTCCATAGCAGTACCGCCACGCAGATTAACACCACCCAAAAGATGGCTGTCTTGATATTAGAATTCACACTACCTCCCAACCTACGACAAAAAAGGCTCTACCGCTTTAGACGTTGCCTCGATGCCGATTGATTCCAACTTTCCCTGCGTCAAGCTGAGGTCTCCTGGATTCGCAACAGCATGCGGCTCTCTGGAGTGGCAATCAGATTCGCCGCCGGACCAAAGCGGCGAGACCAGATGATTTTGTCCCCGTGCGTGACTACCGGCCAGCTGCGCCTCTCCCAGAGCGGGATGCGCGCCTGCTGGAAAAGAAGTTTCAGCTTCTCTTCCCCGCTATGACCAACCGGCCGGTACTGGTCTCCCGGCCTCCAGTTGCGCTCTTCCAGCGCACCGGAGATCCGGTCCCAGTCTAACCAATCCATCAATTTATTATAGCTGGAATCCACAGCTTCGCTAGCCTTTTTGTTTTCAATGAGTTCTATTAGGACTGCGGAACTGCCCCCCGGTAATGGTACCGCCCCCGGCACCGGCGCCGGAAGCCGGAAATTGCGGTTTTCCAGCCGATCCATGCCCGGCGGAGCGAGCCTTAGCCATTCAAATGATCGGAAAACATCCACTTCCGGGGCTTGCAATCGCCCGTCGCCGCCGGTTTGACATGCTAGGTCGAGCACGGCGGCGATATGTCCGTAGTCGATGCCGCGCAAATCGCCCTTCACCATTTCGATCGCGCGGCGAATGAGCCGGCGAGCGGCGGCTATGGGCAATTCTCTCAACCGGTCCGCGCGCAGGAACACCGCCGGCGGCTGGACGGTAAGATGCTCCGCAGCCAGCCTGTTGACCTCCCGCGCCCAGTACGATTCCTCTTCGAGCGCCCAGTCCGCGGTATGCGCCAGCATCTCGCCGATTGCCGGGTTCCAATCGCGCTGGAGCATGGGCAGCAGCTCTCGGCGGATCCGGTTGCGCGCGAAATCGAGACACGCGTTAGACGAGTCCTGGCGCCACGCGATATTTCGTTCGCATAGAAATTTCTCGACGGCGGCGCGGTCGACGCCGAGCAGCGGGCGGACAAAGCCATCCTCGGTCACCGGCCGGATGCCGGCCAGGCCCGCAGTGCCCGAGCCGCGCAGAAATCGAAAGAGGACGGTTTCGGCCTGGTCGGATCGTGTATGGCCCAGCGCGATGCGGTCCGCGGCGCCCGAGTCCAGATAGGCGAGAAAGAAGCTCCGGCGTTCGTGGCGTGCGGCTTGTTCCAGGTTTTCGGCGCGCTCTCGGGCGACCGCGGCCACGTCCACCCGGCCGAGTGAAAACGGCAGGCCCATCTCGCCGGCCAATTTCTCTACGAAACGCGCGTCCTCGGCGGATTCTTCGCCGCGGAGCTGATGATCCAGGTGCAGCACGCTCAAGTGCAGGTTCCACCGTGGCGCCAGCTCGAAAAGCACATGCAGCAGGCACACCGAATCCGCGCCGCCCGATACCGCAACCGCCACCCGCTGGCCCGTTCGGAACATGCGGAAGCGCGCGATCGTCTCCAGCACCTGCTCGATCACGTTCCGATTCTAGCGCTGCCATGAGCCTGTGATAAGCTCGCATCTTCGACTCGGAGATCGTCATGGTTCGTCTTGCTTTCTTACTTTTTGCCCTCATGGTTCGGGCCGAGAGCGTCCTTCATCCTCTCGACGCCCTCACCGCTCAGGAATACTGGACTGTTTTTGAGACCATGAAGGCCTCAGGCAAGCTCGATGCCGCCAGCCGCTACGCGGGGATCAACCTGCATGAGCCGCCCAAAGCGGAGGTGCTGCGCTGGAAGCCGGGTGAGCCGTTCCGCCGCGAAGCGCTTGCCATCATCAAGCATGGTCGCCGGACGTTTGAAGCCGTAGTGGATGTCGCCGGCCGCAAGCTGATTTCCTGGAAGGAAGTGAAAGGGGTCGAGCCGGTTCTGATCGCCGATGAAACCGATGGCGTCGGCGAACTCGTGAAGGCCGATCCCCAATGGCAGGCCGCCATGCGCAAACGCGGCATCACGGACTTCGATACCGTGGGCTGTGATGGCGATTCGCCCGGCTACTTCGGCACCCCCGAAGAGGAAGGCCGCCGGCTGCAGCGCGTGAAGTGCTCCGAAACCAGAGGTTCCAACGGCGGACCTGGTCACAATATTGAAGGCCTCATTGTGGTGTGGGATTCCGAGGCGCAGAAGGTGATCCGCGTCATCGATACCGGCGCCGTGCCTGTGCCCAACGGAAACACCGATTACGACTCCGCCACCATTCCCTCCCGCCAGGTGCCGGGCCCCATTTCCGTCGTGCAGCCGGAGCATGGCTTTCGCCTCGACGGGCACCAGGTGAGCTGGCAGAACTGGAATTTGCACTTCCGCATCGATCCCAAGATGGGCGTGGTGGTGACCAATGTGACTTTCAACGATGGCGGAAAAACGCGCTCGATTCTTTACGAGGGGTCGCTCGCGGAGATTTTCGTGCCATACCAGGACCCGTCGGAAGGCTGGTACTACACAACGTTCATCGACATGGGCGAGGGCAACACGTGGGGCACAGTGGCCAGTGTGCTTGAACCTGGCGCCGACTGCCCGGATAATGCGGTTTACTTCGACTCCGCGGCCCCGACCTCGCGCGGCATTCCGCAGCGGTGGCCCCGTACCGCGTGCCTGTTCGAGCGGGAAGCGGGCGATTTTGCCTGGCGTCATGCGCGGGGCGGCGCGCAGGTGGAAAGCCGCCGCCAGCGCGACCTAGTGCTGCGTATGATCACCACCTTCGGCAACTACGACTACGCCGTGGACTGGATTTTCTTCCAGAACGGCAACATCAGAATCGCCGTCGGCGCCACCGGCACGGTCGAAGTGAAGGCGGTGCGCAGCCGGACGGCGGCGGACGACACTGACGGAAAAGACGGCCGCTACGGCCACTTTGTCGACGACAATACCGTGGGCGTCAACCACGATCATTATTTTTGTTTCCGTCTGGACCTGGACATCGACGGGACCGAAAACAGCTTTCTCAAAGAGCAACTGAAGACCGAGCGCCTGCCGGACGGCAGCCCGCGCAAGAGCGTCTGGGTCACCGAGCCGAAAATCGCCAAGGTGGAAGAAGAAGGGCAGCTTCGCATGATGATGGAGCACCCGGCGCTTTGGCGCGTGATCAATCCCAACGTGAAGGGCCCGCTCGGCTACTCGCCGGGATATGAGATCGCGCCGGGCCACAACGCCATATCGCTGATGACCGATGACGATTGGCCGCAGCGCCGTGCCGCCTTCATCGAGCATAATCTTTGGGTCACCCCGTACCGCGAAGACGAGCGCTACCCGGCCGGCGATTATCCTACGCAGAGCCACGGCGGCGATGGCCTGCCGGCATGGACGAAAGCGAACCGGCCGATTGAAAACACCGACATCGTCGTCTGGTACACGCTCGGCTTCCACCATGTGACGCGCCCCGAGGACTGGCCCATTATGCCCACCGCCTGGCACGAATTCGAGCTGCGCCCCTTCGACTTCTTCTCCCGGAATCCGGCGGTGGATTTGCCGAAAGTGCGGTGACGCAGGAACGCTTGACGGCGGTAGGGTCGAGTGTCCAACTTTCGGCGGCGGCGGTGGCTTGGGCTGCGTTGACCGGCCCAGCGAGTGGGAAAACTCGATAGCGGGGAAGAAAGAGCATCAGGAGCGCGGCGGCAAGCGTGAGGAGCGCAAGCTGAGCGAGCAGCACCTGATAGGAACGGGTCGCGTCAAACGCTTTGCCCATGATGATGGGGCCGATGGCGCCAGCGATCGCGTAAGCGGTCCAAGTGAAACCGTAGAGAGTCGAGAACGATCGCAGGCCGAAGTACTTCGCGACGAGATAGGGAGTGACGTTAGCCTGCCCTCCCATGCCCAAGCCGATCATCGAGGCGGCGGCGCTGCCTATTAACAACGAGTGGGCACCGGATAGAAGAAACGTCCCCACGGCGGCGATCACCAGCAAGCAAAGCGAGACGCGCGGCGCGAAATAGAAGTCCAGCAACCATGCGCTGGCCAGGCGCCCGGCGAGCATGGCTGCGCCCATTGCGGACACGGCCCATGCCGCGTTGGCCGGGGAGACTCCGCGATCGGTGAGCAAAGCCGAGAGGTGCGCGATAGATCCGTTCTGGCTGATGGATGCAGCGAAGAGAACGGTAACAATAATCCAGAAGGCGCGGGAATGGAGACCCTCAGCGACGGACGAACCCGGCGATAGTTCGCTTCCGGCATGGCCAGATCCGGGACGCGACCGAACGCAGGAACCGAGGGGTAATCCCACCACCAGAACAAGTGCACCGAGCGTAGCGCAGGCCCACCGCCAGCCCTCAAACCGGATCAGCGTTTCGGCGATAACAGGGAAAACGATTGCACCAATTGCACCGCCGGTCATAAGGACAGCGAATGCGGCGCCCCAGCGTCTATCGAACCAAGTGGAAATGACGCGGGAGTACGCGAGGTGCGCTGTCCCGTTGCCCACGATGCCGAGCACCAGGAACACCGCGTAAAGGTGCCAGATGTGGCCGGTCATGAGCGAGAGGGACGCGAAAGCGCATCCGAAGACGGCGATCGAGGGGAGAATGATGCGCCGCGGCGGATAACGGTCGAGCAGATACCCGATCAGAGGGGAACAGGCCGCGACGGCGAGTGCGGCAATTCCAAACGCGGCAGAGGCAGCCTGCTGCGACCAGTGGAACTGCTGCGTGAGCGGTTTCAGAAAAATGCCGAAAGTGTAAACCAGGAGCCATGGCAAGACAGGCTGTACGGATGGAACTGGATTCCATTCTCGGTGAGCCGAAAGAACCCGCAGCGAAAGCTGAAGAACCAGCCGCGCCGAACAAGCGGAAACCGCTCTTCAGGAGAAGGAAGCGACGGGCCAGGCGCCCGGAGCGGCAGCTAAACGAAAAGAAGAACAGAAGGCTCCTGGTGAACGCGCGGCAACTGCTGGAACGCAGGAAGGCGTCCAACCCGAAACTGGTGAGGGAACTGAAGAAACAGCGGAGACTCGACGAAGCCCTCCGGGAGCGGGTAGACCGGTACGGGGAAGTGTTCGCGGAACTCGTAGAGAAGGGGCTGAACCCCGATCAGGCGAGGGAATTGGCGGAAGAGGAACTGGAAGTACCGCCGGAAGCCAACTTCGCGGAGAATCCTCCGACTACCGCATAACCGACGCTGATCACATCGGCGAAGGCTCCATCAAACAAAAAGCCAAAGACAATCCCGCCGCTATCCGTGTGCTCAAACAGATCGAAGCTGAAGGCCGGCCGGCAACCCCAGAAGAACAGAAAGCTCTTGTCAAGTACGTGGGCTGGGGTGGAATGCCGCAGCCCTTTGATCCCTACTGGGTGCCCGAGGAATGGGAAGGCGTTTCCGAAGATGCCGATAGAATTCGGGATCATCCGGAGCCCAGGTTGCCAGCCCATCGACATAGCGGTTACACATGCAGAACATGGCCGCGATGAGGACTGTGTCGTGAATTTCCAGGTCGGTTGCTCCCTGCTGACGGGCTCTCTCGATATCTTCCGGAGCGACGTTCTTTCCGCCACGCTGAACTTTGCCGGCGATATGGAGAAGCGCCTTCAGTTTTCCGATACTTCCGCATGCTCAAAGTCGCATTTGACACGGAGAACAAGCTCTTCATCGCCGCCAAGATGGTGTGCTGCAATCGCACCGTGAATCGTTTGACAGTAGCGGCAGTCGTTCTCCGAAGAGACATACGTGGCAATCAATTCGCGTTCACCGGGCGAGAGAGTGCTTGGCCCGCGCAACAGGACGTCTACCAACTCATTCATCGGCTTCGCGGTTTCCGGGCGAAACATCATCGGTCCGCGAATTCCGGGAAAACCATCGGGAAGCGAAATATAGGCCACGAGTCAATCGTCTCCTCAAGACACTTCAGCGAGAGGACACACGAATACAGTCCTTGAGACGGCGGGAGTTGAACACACTCGCGACAGCCGCCGCCACTCAGGCAGTTGAGGCGAGGCAAAAGCCGAACTCAAACATCACCGAAGCGATTGGGCGGGTTTAAAGGAAAGTAGGAGAGTCTTCAATAACCAAAAACAACTAGGCGTGTGAGCGAAACCTCCTGCAATTTGGATATTGTGGCGATTGCTTGGCCCGCCAAGGGGCGACGTGCCCCGCGGCTAGCAAGCGCATCAGGCCTACAAGACGAGCCCACGGGGCCGCTCGCCTGTCTCGCAAGCGACACGCTCGGCTTCCACCACGTCACGCGCCCCGAAGACTGGCCCATCATGCCCACCGCCTGGCACGAATTCGAGCTGCGCCCGTTCGATTTCTTCGCAAGGAATCCGGCGGTGGATTTGCCGAAGGTGCGGTGAAGAAACAAAAACTGGATCGGCGCATCGCAAGCCGTCGACACCCGGTCGGTATCCGAGGTGGCGGCTCACTCGTGTGGATCGCTTCCGGATGGGCGACGATCCTGGACTTATTTGGCTCCGAGGTTGCCCCGATCCTTTAACTCAGGAGCGACCTGGCTTGGCCCTGCTGCATCTGCCAGGCGTTTCGCATCGCGGCGAAGCGGGTATATCGCGAGACCCATAAGTGTGACCCAGAAGACGACGTTAAGTCTCGGCACGAAGTCGGTGCTAATCCAATTGAACCCCGACACCGCCATACCCAAAATCAAGGAAAGCATGCTGAAAAAAGTACAAGACCACAGAAATTGACTTGCATGCTTCTTCGCAGTCTCGCCGGCAGCTAACCCCCGGAGCTCGCGGCGGGTCCAGAGCAGGCCGGAGATGAGAACCCCACCGAACAGGATCATGACTGCGAGGTAGAGACTATCGAAGCGTTTGATCGTGCGTACGAGGCACAGGCCAACCACAACCGCTCCGAGTGCGGTGGAAAAGGCATGGGCCAGTAACTTCCGCTTAATGGAGTTGGTGTTCCTTGCGGTCACAGGAAAGCGGCCTTTCCAGGCGACCACAAATAGGCTGACGCTAAGGGCCTTGGATCTTTCATTGCTCGGGCTAAGTTAAGCATACCTCTCCCGTGACTTCGCGTTAGCGGGTTCCGCCAGACGAATTCCGCGCACCAACACTTAAGCCGTAGAGCTGGATGGATGCCCAGTCGCCGACGATCCGGTCGAACCCACGGCGTTCGTTGTTCGTGTAAGGATGCTATGTAAACAATAGATCTCGAAAGCGGAAGTGATGATGAGAACGGAATTGCTGCGATTCAACGGCGCAGTCGAGCGGGATCCCGCCATCGATGCGTGGATGAAAAAGCAGGCAGGTGAATTGGGAGCGGTCGCGCGTCAGTGGTTTGAGGTGATGCGAAAATGCGGAGACGAAGTCCGGGAGCTTTTGCATGACGGCTGCCCGGTTGCATGTTTGGGAGATGCGCCCTTCGGCTACGTCAATGTATTCACTTCGCACGTGAACGTGGGGTTCTTTCACGGCGCATCGCTGCCGGATCCGGCCCGCTTGTTGCAAGGCACCGGCAAGTTCATGCGCCATGTGAAGCTAAGACCGGGAACGGCCACAAACGCCGCAGCACTACGCAGGCTCATCGATACGGCGTACTCGGATATAAAGGCGCGCGTCGAAAACGGCTAGCTCGGAGAAACGCGTGATAGGTCGATGCGGATGTGAACCGCCTGATTAGTAACGGTATGTCGTCAGTGTTTATTGATCGTGGGCGGGTCACGCGTTATCGGGAAGGTGGGCCGTTCGGAGTCGAGTTGACGGAACACGCCCCGTCTCCGAACTAACCATTATCAGTCGCTGTCCGCGTTCTTCCGAACTGCTCCGGCTTATATCGGTCAACGTTATCCAAAACGCCTCGGGAAAATTCCCGATTCATTCGGAGAGCAGAAACGTGCGAAATTCGAATCAGACATAGATGAATTGGCTGCGTTCAATCCTTGGACCCCGCGGCGAGGCGCCCGCAGCGCCACTTACTCATGGCGCCCGCCGCGAGGAAAACAGGTTCAACAAGCGATTCCAGACCGGCTGCCGGTTCCGGATCTCGTGGCGCGACCAACACGGCCAGAGCCGGAGCAAGAGCGTCAAAGTCCTGGATATGAGCGGCGATGGCGCACTCATCAAATGCGGCGTGCCATTTGACCTCGGCTCGATCATCTGCCTGCAGACCCACGACCTGGGCCTCATGGGCAGCGCCTACGTCCGGCGCTGCGACCCGACCTTGTTCACTTACGAGATCGGCCTCGAGTTCACCGGGAATCTGGCGCCACGCATCTGAACGTCAAACACCCGCCGCCGCTCCGGCTGGGCGTTACCAGAAAAAGGCGGTGAAAGCTCCAGCGAGCGACCGTAGAGAAGGCATTTTCTCGATCGGGCACCGCTTCTTCGAGCGTGATCAAGAGAACGTTCCTCGATTGTAGCTTGCAGGTTAGGCGGTAGGTGTGGCGGCTTGGCTCTGCGACGCTCATAAACTGCGCTGACCCTGGGTGCGCAGACACCATACGGAAACCCGCCGCCCACGGCGTTTTTTCGGCGAAACGCACGCGCACCTCGCTCGAAGCCGTGTCGTAGTAGGCCACCATAATGCCTCGAGTTACGCACCAGGGACAATTGTATACATCGCCGGTCCAGCGCCCGCCGACGACCATAGGATTCTCTTGCCGCCGGATCCAGCGAAACTCTGTTATCTGCGGCAGCGGTCCCGCGCCATCGGCAGCCCAGGTTCCCAGTAGAAAGTTGAGCGATTGCAAGGAGGCAGGTCCGAGGGTTTGCGCAGGCGCCGCTCCAGGCGCCATGAAAAAAACACCGCAGGCGAGAAGCAAACGCATGCCTTGGGCCCCTCGTTTTTATTCTAGCTTCGGGAGCACAAAGCCGTAATCCCCGCATCTGTGAGAAAATGAGTCACCAAAGCGCCGAGCTGCATTCCCGCTCAGCGGTGATACGTCGATGCGTTGCCGCGCGTTGTTCCTGTTCGCCAGTGCCGTCTCCGCGATCGCCCAGCCGTCCAAAATCGATTTTCTGCGCGACGTTCAGCCGATTTTCGAATCGCGTTGCCAGGGCTGCCATGGCGGGCAACAACAAATGGCCGGCCTGCGGCTTGATTCGGGCGATGCGGTGCTTAAGGGCGCGTCCGATGGCCTCGTGGTGCAGCCTGGAAAGAGCGGTCAAAGCCGTTTGATCGAGCGTGTCAGCAGCTCGAAGAAGGGTTTCGGCATGCCGCCGGTCGGCGAGCCGCTTTCCACCGCCCAGATCGCCACGATCCGCGCCTGGATCGACCAGGGCGCGCAAGTTCCAGCTTCGCAGCCGGCCGCCGCTGCTGCGAAGCCCAAGAGCCGGCACTGGTCGTTCCAGCCGGTTGCGCGTCCTGCGCTGCCTGACGTTCGCGCACGCGCCTGGGTACGCAATCCCATTGACCGCTTCGTCGCCGCCCGGCTCGAAGCCGAAGGGTACGCGCCGTCGCCCGAAGCCGATCGCGTCACGCTCATCCGCCGCGTGAGCCTGGATCTCGTCGGGCTGCCGCCCAGTCCGGCGGAAGTCGCGGAATTCGTCAATGACAACCGCTCCGATGCGTATGAGCGGCTGGTCGACCGGCTGCTCGCCTCTCCACATTACGGCGAAAAGTGGGCGCGCTACTGGCTGGACCTGGCGCGCTACGGCGACAGCGACGGGTACGAGCGCGACCCCGCACGACCCTACGCCTGGCGCTATCGCAACTGGGTGATTGACGCGCTAAATCGCGATATGCCGTTCGATGAATTCACCATCGAGCAGCTTGCCGGAGACCTGCTGCCGAATGCGACCGTTGAACAGAAGGTCGCCACCGGATTCCAGCGCAACACGTTCACCAATCGCGAGGCCGGCGTCGACCGCGCCGAAGACCGCTTCGAGCAGCTTGTCAATCGAACCAACACCGTCGGCACGGTCTGGCTCGGTCTGACCGTTGGCTGCGCGCAATGCCACAACCACAAGTTCGATCCCATCACCCAGCGCGAGTATTACTCCATGATGGCGTTCTGGAATTCGGTGGAAGAGGTGAATATCGACGCGCCGCTCGCGGGCGAAGCCGGCCCCTATCTGCGCGCGCTGCCCGAATACGAGCAAAAACGCGCGGTGCTGCTCAACGAGTATCACATCCCGGAGTTAGCGGCGGCGTGGGAAGGCAAGCTCCGCGCTGCGCACCTGAACCCCGGCCATGACGTCGAGTGGGACTACGCGCTCACCGAATTTCGCGCCGGATACGATTCCTGGCAGAAGATCATGAACTCGGACGCCGCGCATCGCACTAAGGGGCTGCAGGACAGCTTCATCGACTACTTCGTGCTGGACGGCCAGACGCCCGACA
>Ga0335079_10009956_pt1 | contig 10820 bp, 3 predicted proteins | sample Lox_Sample_33_FD_206719 | JGI IMG/M metagenome (GOLD analysis project Ga0335079, IMG submission 206719) | Soil microbial communities from Loxahatchee National Wildlife Refuge, Florida, United States - Lox_Sample_3.3 | ecosystem: Environmental > Terrestrial > Soil > Wetlands | place: USA: Florida... | reverse complement strand
TCGTCGAGCGCGGAGACCAGGTGGACGCGATCGCCTTGAAACGGCCCGGCCAGGTCGGCCATGAAATCATCGAGGGCGTGCACGTGCACCGCCTGCAAACGCGCGAGCGAAATGAAAAAGGCCCCTTTCGCTACCTGGCCCGGCTCATGGGATTCTTTTTCCGGTCGGCGTGGGTAATCACGCTGCGGCACCTGCGCAGACCGTATGACGTCATCCACGTGCACTCCGTGCCGGATTTTGAAGTCTTCGCGACCCTCATTCCGCGTTTGCTGGGCGCCCGCGTCATTCTCGACATCCACGACATCGTGCCGGAGTTGTATGCCGGCAAATTCAATATCGGCAAGAACTCCCTGATATTCCGGCTGCTCGTGCTGGTGGAAAAGCTATCAACCAAATACGCCCATCACGTGATCGTTGCCAATCATCTTTGGTGCGAGAGGCTGATTGAACGGTCCGTCCGCCGCGAGAAATGCTCGACCATACTCAATTATCCCGATCCGGCGGTGTTCCGCCGGCGGCCGCGCCCCATGCGGACGCAGGATGCGTTCGTGATGATGTATCCGGGGACGCTGAGCTGGCATCAGGGCGTGGACCTGGTGATTGAAGCCATGGCGCGGCTGCGGAACGAGGCGCCCAATCTTAAATTCATGGTTTTCGGCGACGGGTTCGAGGCGCTTACGGCGCTGGCCAGGAAGCATGGTCTTGAAGACCGCGTGGTGATCAAAGAGGAGCGGCCGGTCGCGGAGGTTGCCGAAGCCATGGCGGACGTCGACCTGGGCGTCGAGCCCAAGCGCAAGCGCTCGTTCGCCAACGAAGCCTTCAGCACCAAGATTCTGGAATTCATGGCGATGGGGGTGCCGGTGCTGGCGTCCGATACCACCGTGCACCAGATGTATTTTCAGGACGGCACGGTCGAATATTTTGAGTCCGAAAACGTGGAAGAGCTGGCCGGCAAGATTCTGGAATTGATGCGGGACCCGGCGAAGCGCGAGGCCCTGCGGGAACGCGGGACGAAGCTGGTTCAGAACTATACTTGGGACGGGAAGAAAGCGGAATACGTGAATCTGGTGGACCGCTTGGCCGGCGAGGGACGCCGCGCGCGCGGATGCGCTCCGGTGGCCGGGGCAAAAGCCGCCCGCTTGTAGGGGGCACAGGCGTCCCCGCGGGTTGCCGCATCGCGGCCGTCCGCTTACGGGCCGGGCCCGCTTCCGATTTGCGATGAGTTCGTGGCTCGTAAAGACGGGGGTGCAGCGCACGATCAGTGTGCTTCCTCGCAGCCAGTGGTGGAATAGCCTGCTGCAGCGTTATGTGACCGGTACGCTGCGGATCGGGCCGTACGATGAGTTTTATGCCAAGCTGCGGGCCTGCCGGCGGCACTTGGATGCGTACCGGACGTTTTCGCGGCGCCCGCGCGAGGATTTCACCGTCGTCGAAATCGGAACCGGATGGTTCCCGATTATTCCCATCGGCCTGCATCTTTGCGGCGCCCGGGAAATCTGGTCGTTCGACATTGTGAGGCTGCTGCGCGCCGATACGTTTCGCAGAGTCATCGACTGTTTCTGCTCCTTTGCCCGGTCGGGCGAGCTGTGCCAGGTCCTTCCCGCCGTACGCGCTTCCGTTTTGACGAAGCTGTTGGAGATGGCTCCCTCGGCCGCGAAGCTTCCGCCGGCCGAGTTCCTGGAGCGGCTGAATATCCATTCGCTGATCGGCGACGTGCGCCGCACGGGACTTGCGGACGGATGCGCGGACCTGGTGTTTTCCGAGGGTGTCCTGGAACTGATCGATCCCGCGGCGCTTCTGGATATTTTGTCGGAATTACGGCGGCTGGCGTCCCGGGATTCGGTTGTGAGCCACTACATCTGTATCGCCGACCAGTTTGCGACCTTCGATAAGTCCATCACGCCGTTCAACAATCTGCGCTTTTCGGCCCGCGCCTGGCGCTGGCTGAAGAGTCCGCTGGTGCCTCAGAACCGGTTGCGGGCTTCCGACTACCGGCGAGCCATGCGGGAGGCGGGTTTGGAAATCGTCGCCGAGGAGAACCGCAGAGGCGCGGAGAGCGATCTGGCGCGGATCCGCCTGGCGCCGGAATTTTCGCGTTATGACCGGCAGGACTTGCTGGTCCTGTTTGCCTCGCTGGTGGGCCGGCCGCCGGAGAGTCCGGCGAGCGCGGAAAGGTGCGCCAGCGAACCCCAGCCCATTTCGTTCCAGGCGCCGCAGTTCGACGGCGCGTAAGGGCGCGGCGTCCGGCGCCGCGAACGCCTGAAGAGGCTCCGTTAAGGTTGCGCCGGCCGATCGAAAGAGCGAATCAACTATGGTCCGATCCACACAGCCCGCTACCCCGTTGCTTGCCTATGGCGGCCTGCACCGGGGTTTCGAATTCTGGGCGGCGGCGCGCAGGGACGCCGCGGCGCTGACATTCGAGGGCGCGACGGTGAGCTATGCGGACCTGAATGCGCGGGCGAACCGGATTGCCCACCGCCTGATCGAGATGGGCGCCGGGCCGGAAGTGCTGGTCGGCTTGTTCCTCGATCGCACCCCGGATCTGATCGCGGGCATGCTCGGCATCGCCAAATCCGGCGCGGCCTATGTGCCGCTGGATAAAGCCTACCCCGCCGAGCGCCTGGCGTTCTTGCTCGCGGACAGCCAGGCGCCGATCCTGCTCACGGAGCGGCGGCTCCTGCCGCTGGCGCCGGACAGCTCCGCGCGGGTGGTCTGCGTGGAGGATTGTGCCGGGCAGCCGGAAGCAAATCCGGAGCCCCGGGGGGAGCCGCACCATGCGGCCTACGTGATTTACACCTCCGGCTCCACGGGCGTGCCCAAAGGAGTCGTCGTCACGCACGCCAACGTGTTGCGTCTGTTCGATGCGACTCAGCCCTGGTTCGACTTCGGGCCGGACGACGTATGGACCTTCTTTCACTCCCATGCGTTTGATTTCTCGGTATGGGAGATCTGGGGCGCGCTGCTCTACGGCGGACGGCTGGTAGTCGTGCCCTGGATGGTTACGCGCACGCCGGAGACGTTCCGGTCTTTGCTGGCAGCCGAGCGGGTGACGGTGCTCAACCAGACGCCGACCGCGTTTGCCCAGTTGATGCTGGCGGATGAAACGGCGGGATCGAAGTTGGACTCGCTGCGGACAGTCATTTTCGGCGGCGAGGCGCTCGATCCGCGTTCTTTGGCGCGCTGGTTTGCCCGGTATGGCGACCGGCGTCCCCGGCTGGTCAACATGTATGGCATCACCGAGACCACGGTCCACGTCACCTACCGGCCGCTGTCGGCCGGCGACGTGAATCGGGGCAGCGTGATTGGCGTTCCCATCCCCGATCTCACGCTGGAGCTGCGGGACGCGCAGGGCCGCCTGGCCGGCGCCGGCGAGACCGGTGAAATCTGGGTGGGCGGCGCAGGTGTCGCGCGCGGGTATTGGAACCGGCCCGAGCTGACCGCCGAGCGATTTCTGGAGCTGGATGGCGCGCGCCGCTACCGGAGCGGCGATCTCGCCCGGCGGCTGCCGGACGGCGACATCGAGTATCTGGGACGAGCGGACCGGCAAGTGAAATTGCGCGGCCACCGCATCGAGCCCGGCGAGATTGAGAGCGTGCTCGCGGAGGCGCCCGGCGTGCGGTCGAGCGTCGTGATCCTGCGGGAAGACACGCCCGGAGACCAGCGGCTGGTGGCGTATGTGCTCCGGGAGCCCGCCCGCGTTCCTCAAACCGGGGAACTGCGGGCCCTCCTCTCGGCCCGCCTGCCGAAACATATGGCGCCGAGCGCGTTTGTGGTCCTTTCGGAGTTTCCGCTGACCACCAACGGGAAGCTCGACGAGCGCTCGCTGCCGAAACCGTCCGCCGCCGCGCGCCCCTGGAAACCCGGCCAATCCATCGAGGAATCCATCGAGGCCCTGTGGCGAACGTTGATCGGAACCGATGGCCCGATCGGGATCGACGACAATTTCTTCGACATCGGTGGACACTCGCTGCTGCTGATCGAGATGCACGCCCAGTTGCGCGCGCGGCTGGGCGCCGATCTGACCGAAGTCGAGATGTTCGAATATCCCACGATCGGAAGCCTGGCGGCCCGCATCCGGAAGGGCGCTTCTTCGGCGGCCGCCGTTTCCGAGGAGCGCCGGGCGTCGCACCAGCGGGCCGCATTCACGCAAATGCGCCGGCGCCGGACCGGAAGATGACGGCGCCTGGCCGCGGATTCGAGAGCCGCCGATGGACAAACAAACAGCTTCGTCCCGATCTTATCGCGGCAGGCCCCGCCGCCTGCCGAAGTATGATTCACCTAAGTGCAGCTTGACTTTTTCTCCCGGTTTGGAATGTGATGAGGCATGGCGGCTGCCAACACCAGCCGCGTTTTTCTTCCGGCATCCCGGCGGCTTCCTTATCGTATCCGCGTCGTGCATAAGGGTGCGCCAAGCTCTCCGAACGATGGGGAGTAATCGTCTTCACCGAAGCAATGTACGAAGCTAACTCACAATCCGCTCCCGAGGGCATCGCCATTATCGGGATGTCCGGCCGATTCCCCGGCGCCGGTAACGTGGACCGGTTCTGGCGGAACCTCGTAGAAGGAGTGCACAGTGTTTCCCACTTCGGGGAGCACGAGCTGGAGTATTCCGCCGCCACGGCGGAGGCGATCGCCCAGGGACAGAAGTTTGTGCGCGCGCGGGGCATCGTCGCGGACGCCGATCTGTTCGACGCCAACTTCTTCGGGGTTTACCCGAAGGAGGCGCAAGTCATGGATCCGCAGCACCGCCTCTTCCTCGAATGCGCGTGGGAGGCGCTCGAGAGCGCCGGGTATGCGCCGGAGAGTTACCGGGGATTGATCGGGGTTTATGCCGGACTCAGCATGAACACCTATCTGCTTCACAATCTCTGCGCGGACCGGACTTTCGCTTCCGGCTTCACCGGTAATTATCAGGTGGGCAACTATCAGACGATGTTAGGCAACGACAAGGATTTCATGCCCACCCGGGTATCGTACAAGCTGAACCTGCGCGGACCCAGTATGACGGTGCAATCGGCGTGCTCCACTTCGTTGGTGGCAGTCTGCCAGGCATGCACCAGCCTGATGACCTACCAGTGCGACATGGCGCTCGCCGGCGGCGTTTCGATCACCTTCCCCCAAAAGCGCGACTACCTGTATCAGGAGGAGGGCATGGTTTCCGCCGACGGGACTTGCCGGACCTTCGACGCCGGCGCCTGCGGCACGGTCTTTGGCCATGGCGTGGCGATCGTACTGCTGAAGCGGCTCGAGGAGGCCATCGCCGATGGCGATCAGATTCTGGCCGTGATCAAGGGCACCGCGGTCAACAACGACGGGTCCGACAAAATCGGTTACGCCGCGCCCAGCGTGAAGGCGCAAGCCGATGTGATTGCCATGGCCCAGGCCGCGGCCGGCATCGATCCGGAAACCGTCTCCTACGTGGAGGCGCACGGCACGGCCACGCCCTTGGGCGATCCCATCGAAGTGGCCGGGCTTACCGAAGCTTTCCGCCGCGGCGGTTCCGTGCGCCATCAATACTGCGCCCTGGGCTCGGCGAAGACCAATGTCGGGCACCTGGACATCGCCGCGGGCGCCACCGGCCTGATCAAGACCGTGCTCCAGTTGCGGAACGAACACATTCCCGCGCTGCTCCATTTCCAAGCCGCCAATCCCAAGATCGATTTCGCCAATAGCCCGTTCTTTCCCGTCTCCGCGCCTTTGGAGTGGAAGCGCGGAGCCGAGCCCCGTCGGGCCGGCGTAAGCGCCTTCGGCGTCGGCGGAACCAATGCCCACGTGGTGGTTGAGGAAGCGCCGGTTGCCGAACCTTCGAGCCCTTCGCGAACGCGCCAGTTGATCCTGCTGTCGGCAAAGACGGATACGGCGCTGCGGAGCATGTCCGAGCGCCTGGCGGAGAGCCTGGAAGCCCATCCCGACACTCCCCTGGCGGATGTGGCGTTCACTCTGCAACGCGGACGGCAGAGGTTTAAACACCGGCTGGCGTTGTGTGCCGGAAGCGCCGCCGAGGCGGCCGGGAAGCTTCGCAAGCCCGAGGCCAAGACAACCTTCACCAGCCAGGCGCCAGGCCGGCCGCCGGCCCTCGTGTTTCTTTTTCCGGGGCAGGGCGCCCAGTATGCCGGCATGGGACGCGAGCTTTATGACAGCGAGCCCGCCTTCCGGGATGCCGTGGACCGGTGCGCGGAATGTTTGCGGGAGCCTCTCCAACTGGACATCCGGCAGGTGCTTTATCCCGGCCCGGCCGCCATGGCCGCGGCCCGCCGGCAAATCAACGAAACCCGGCTGACCCAGACCGGCATCTTCGTTGTCGAATACGCCCTGGCCTGTCTTTGGAAGTCCTGGGGCATCCAACCGTCGGTCGTGATGGGACACAGCGTGGGCGAATATGTCGCCGCGGTATGGGCCGGCGTGTTTGGTTTGGAAGAGGCGCTCGGCCTGCTGGCCGCCCGCGCCAAGCTCATGCAGGACCTGCCGCCCGGCGCGATGCTGGCCGTCCGCCGCGGCGTTTCCGAACTCGATGGCCTGGCGCCCGGCGACGTGGCCATCGCCGCCGTCAACAGTCCTACCCTGACGACGCTGTCCGGTCCGGCGCCGTCTCTGGCAGCGCTGCAGGAGACCCTCGAACAGCGCAGGATCGCCAGCCGGCTGTTGCCCACCTCCCACGCCTTCCATTCGTCCATGATGGATCCGATCGTCGAGCCCTTTACGCGGTTAGTGGAAAAGGTGCGGCAGCATCCGCCCACGATCCCTTGGATCTCCTCGTTCACCGGCGCATGGATCGACGGGCAGGCGGCTCCCGAAGCCTCCTATTGGGCGGCGCAGTTGCGGCATACGGTCCGTTTCAGCGAGGCCGTCGAGACCGCCTTCCAATCCGGCGCGACCGCCTTTCTCGAAGTCGGACCCGGACAGGCGCTCACCCAGTTGGTTCGCCAGCAAACCTCCAAACCGGAGGGCCTGGCATTGTTGGCGTCCCTGGGAGCCAACGACGCCAACCCAGCCGATCTCGACACGATGCTCGCCTCGTTAGGCCGCTTGTGGCTGCTCGGCGTGGAACCCGACTGGGACGCCTTCTATGCTGCCGAGAAGCGGCGAAGGGCCGCGCTGCCCACCTACCCCTTTGAACGGCAGCGCTACTGGATGGAGCCGGCCTCCGCCCCGCCGCCGGCGCCGCCGGATCTCCATTCCGATGCCGGATGGGACGGCGAAAAGCCTCACCCGCCTGCCGCCGCTCCCAACGGAGACCAGCTCTCCCTGGCGCCGGCCACGTTATTGCGAACCGTATTCCAACCGCCAGTCCTCGAAGATGGCTTCTCGGCGCGCCGTGTGATCGAAAAGCAGATTCAACTTATGACTCAACAGCTTGATTTGCTTCGCAGCCGCGGCGTGGTTAAAGGACTGCAAGAATGACGACCACAGATACACGGCGCGAACGGGTGATTCACCGGCTCCGGGACATCGCCAACGATCTCTCCGGGATGCCTGTCGAGAGTCTTAAGGAAGACGTCAGCTTCCTCGAACTGGGCTTCGATTCTCTGTTCCTGACGCAGCTCAGCGCGGCCTATCAGAAGGCATTCGGCATTCGCATCACGTTCCGGCAGCTTTTCGACGATCTCTCCACGCTGGCGGCGCTGAGCTCCTACATTGACGGCAAATTGCCGGCGGAAGCGCTGGTGGACGCGCCCGCCGCCGGGAAGATCGCCCCGGCCCCCGCCCCGGCTGCCGCTGCTATGCCCGCTCCGTCGAACCTACCCGCAACACAGTTCTCGCCCCTTCCGCAGCCGGCCGGACGGCAACCGGCCGCCGCGCAACCCGTGCCTCCGAGCTTTGCTCCCCGGCCAGCCGCCGCGCCTGCCGTCGCTCTGCCGCGCCACGTGGAAGCCGTGCGGGCGGATGGACTCGAGGCGGTTCTGCTGCAACAGCTCGATCTCATGGCCGAACAGTTGCGGCTTCTACAAGGTCTGCCCGTGGACACCGCCACCGCGTCCTACGAAACCGCCCCGGAGGATGTCTCGTCCGTGCCCGGCCTTTCTCCGCCGCCGGCCGAGGCCGAGCCGGTCGATCGAACGGCCGGCCAGATCCCGCCAGCCATCCCCGCGGCTGGCCCCGCACCCGCCGGCGGTTCGCCGGAAACGCCTGAGACCAAGCTGCCGTCGGGCTTCGGACCGGGCAATGCCAGGAGTTCGGGTCTGCATCCGCTCCCTGCCCAACAGCAGCGGCACCTCGACGTTCTGATCGAGAACTACACGCGAAAGACGGCCGGCTCGAAACAGCGCACCCAGCAATACCGGAGGGCCCTGGCAGACCCGCGCACCGCCGCCGGTTTCCACCGCCGCTGGAAGGAAATGGTCTATCCCATCTGGGTCGAGCGGTCGCTCGGTTCGAAGCTTTGGGATGTGGACGGCAACGAATACATCGATCTACTGAACGGCTTTGGCCCCCATTTCCTGGGCCACGCGCCCGCCTACGTCACCAGGGCGATTGAAGAGCAACTGGGCCGCGGATTCGAGATTGGTCCGCAGACGCCGATGGTAGGCGAAGTCGCCGAGATGATTTGCAGGCTCACGGGCATGGACCGCGCGAGTTTCACCTGCTCCGGCTCGGAGGCGGTGCAGGCCGCCATGCGGCTCTCGCGCACCGTAACGGGCCGCGACAAAGTGGTGGTCTTTTCCAAGGACTACCACGGCAACTTCGACCAGGTGCTGGCGCGCGACGCCAACCGCGCCGGCCAGCTTCGCACGCTGCCTTCGGCGCCCGGCATCCCGCTCCAGAGCGTCGACGACACCTACGTCATGGAGTACGGAACCGGCGAGTCGCTCGAGATGATTCAGAAGCACGCCGGCGAGATCGCCGCCGTCCTCGTGGAGCCGGTCCAAAGCCGCAGGCCGGAGTTCCAGCCCCGCGAGTTCCTCCATGAGCTGCGGCGGATTACCCGCGATGCCGGGATCATCCTGGTCTTCGACGAAGTCGTCACGGGTTTCCGGGCCGCTCCGGGAGGCGCGCAAGCTTACTTTGGAGTTGAGGCCGACCTCGCGACTTACGGCAAGGTCATCGGCGGCGGCATGCCGATCGGCGTGGTGGCCGGCCGCGCCAACGTGATGGACACGTTCGACGGCGGATTCTGGCAATATGGCGACGACTCCTTCCCCGAGGCCGGAGTCACGTTCTTTGCGGGCACCTTCGTGCGCCATCCGCTGGCCATCGCCGCGGCCCATGCCGCTCTCAAGTACCTGATCCAGGAGGGTCCCGCGTTGCAGCAGCGCGTGGCCGACAAGGCTACCCGGCTGGCCGCACAAGTCAACGCCCTGTTCCGGAAATACGAAGTCGACATCGAGCTGCCGCATTTCACTTCGCAGATGTACCTGCGGGTCAAGGAACAAGCCGAGCTGGCGAATCTGCTCTGTTTCCATCTTCGCTATCGCGGGGTCCACATCCTCGAAGGGTTCCCGTCCTACATGACGGACGCGCACAGCGAAGCGGATGTCGAGCACCTGGTGCGCGCGTTCACCGAGAGTGTGGAGTCCATGGTCGAGGACGGGATATTCGGAAATCGTTCCCGGCTCACCAGGGGCGGCTCCCCCGAGCCAAAGCGCGTTCCCGCGCCGGCAGCCCGCGCCGTCGAGCCCGAACCGCAGCCTCGAGTACCCGCCGCCGGCCTGGCCGAGTTTCCACCTGCCGACGTGCAGCGAGAGATGTGGATCGCCGCGCAGATCCGCCCGGAAGCTTCCGCCGCCAACAACGGAAGCAACGTCGTCGAGCTCATCGGCGAACTCAACGTCGCGGCGCTCGAACGCGCCATCGCCGAAGTGGTGAGCCGCCACGAGGCGCTGCGTTGCACATTCAGCCAAGACGGCGCCAAACTGATCGTGAAACCGTCCGTTCCGGTAAGTGTGCCCTTTCACGATCTTTCGACTCTGTCCTCGCCCGACGCCACTTCCCGCGTCAGCCAAATCCTCGAGGCCGATGGCCGCCAGATCTTCGACCTGGCGCATGGACCGCTGGTCTCCTTTCAGTTGATCCGGCTGTCGCCCAAAAATCACTTGCTCGTGTTTACGGCGCAGATGATCGTCTGTGACGGGTGGGGATTTAAAGTGGTCCTGGAAGAGATCAGCTCCCTTTACTCCGCTTTCGTCGATGGGCGGGAACCGGCACTCGAGCCGGTCCGGCAAATGCGCGAATACCAGGCGTGGCAGGCCGGGGAGCGCGGCTCCGCCTGGGCCAAGGAGTGTGAGGATTTCTGGTTGTCGCAATTCGGCGCTTTGCCGCCGCCGTTCGAGCTGCCCAGCTCGCGGCCGCGGCCTCCCACCCGGTCTTTCGAGGCGGCGCGCGCCAGCCTGCGTCTTTCGCCGGAGTTCTATCAGAACCTCAAGCGCGTGTCCCGGGAACTGCGCAACACTCCATTCGCCCTGCTCCTGACCGCCTGCGAGACCTGGTTGCACCGGCTCAGCGGCCTGGACGACTTTGTCGTCGGGGTTCCCTTCGCGGGGCAAGGAGCGCTCGGCCTCAACACGCTGGTTGGGCAGTGCGTGCATACGCTGCCCTTCCGCGTCCAGGTGGACCCCGGCGCATCCTTCGCCGATCAGTTGACCAAGACGCGAAAACTGGTTCTGGATGCGCAGGAGTCCTGGAATTCCAATCTCGGCGCCATCGTTCAAAAGCTCAATCTGCCCAGCGACCCCAGCCGCACGCCGCTCGTTCCGGTGATGTTCAACCTGGACCCGCCCCTCAGCGGCGTCCGGTTCACCGGGTGCGTGTCGCGCGTCACCTCCGGCCCCCGGTTCTACTTCTACTATGATCTGGGCTTCAACCTGGTCGACGAAGGCGACACG
>Ga0335079_10009955_pt1 | contig 10822 bp, 9 predicted proteins | sample Lox_Sample_33_FD_206719 | JGI IMG/M metagenome (GOLD analysis project Ga0335079, IMG submission 206719) | Soil microbial communities from Loxahatchee National Wildlife Refuge, Florida, United States - Lox_Sample_3.3 | ecosystem: Environmental > Terrestrial > Soil > Wetlands | place: USA: Florida... | reverse complement strand
AGGAGCCCGGCCGACTGGCCGGGCTTTTTTTCCACCAATGTGTGTATTTCACGGGATAAGTAGCGATGCGAGCAGCCCCCCGCATCAACACTTGCATTGATTCTGGTGCGTTTTGAGGAGTAAACTCCTAAGAGCTTTGGGCGATTTCTTCCCTCCTCTTTGATTCCAACCTGATGTGTGAGCCGGTTGCGTTACCTATGCGATATGAGGGGGTTATCCACAAGGGGCTACAAGATATAGGGCCTTTGTGCTTGACCCGGCTGAGCATCGTAGCTACAGTTAGCGAAAATGCTCCAGCGTGGTTCCCTGCCGGCCGAGAGGGGTTGACGTGCTGAAACTTAAGAAGCTGCAGATTCTTGGATTCAAGTCGTTCTGCGACCGCGCGGAACTGAAATTCCACGGCGAGGGCATCGCCGCCATTGTGGGGCCGAACGGCTGCGGAAAATCCAATATCGCCGATGCTATTTCCTGGGTGCTGGGCGAGCAGTCGGCCAAGACCCTGCGCGGCTCGCGCATGGAAGACGTCATCTTCGCCGGCACCCGCGACCGCCAGCCCACCGGCATGGCCGAAGTGTCGCTCACGCTGATTGACCCCGCCGTATATGCGGGCGGCGATGTTTCCGGGCCCGAAATCGAAGTAGTCGACGCCATCCCGGAAGAAGATTGGGACGAAGCCTGCGTGCGCGCTCAAGCGTCCGCCGAGACTGAGGCGCACATCGCGGAGGTGCAGCCGTTGCCGGCCGAGGAGATTCATCAGGAAGCAGCACCCGGCGAGGCGGTAGAGGGCAGGATGCAGGAGGCGGCCAGCCTCGAAGCGACAGGCAGCAGCGAGCAGGGAGTAGGATTCGAGGCCTCAGCCGAAGAGGCTGGACACCCGGGAATTGTCCTCAAGATTCGCCGCCGCAAGTTCAAGCGGCAGGAGTTCAAAGCCGGGCAACTGGTGATCACGCGTCGGCTGTTCCGCAGCGGCGACAGCGAATACCTGCTGAACGGCAAGCTGTGCCGTCTGCGCGACATCCAGGAAATGTTCATGGGCACAGGCCTGGGACCGGAGTCCTACGCGCTGATTGAGCAGGGACGCATCGGGCAGATTCTTTCCAGCAAGCCGCACGACCGGCGGGCGATCATCGAGGAAGCCGCCGGCATAACGAAATTCAAGACCAAGAAGCGCCTGGCGGAACTGCGTCTGGAAGAAGCCAAACAGAATCTGGCGCGGCTGAACGACATATTCGAGGAAGTGACCCGCCAGATGAACTCGCTCAAGCGGCAGGCCTCAAAGGCCGAGCGCTACGCCAAGCTGCGCGACGAGATGAAGGCTCGATTGAGGGTTGTGCTGGCCAGCAAGCTCGCCCAACTGGCGCGTGAGGCCGCCGCCCTCGAGGCAGAGCTGGAGGCGTTGACGGAGCAGATGTCTCTCCATGGCGAAGCCGCCCAACAGATGGAGGCCGCCCAAAACCAGGCGCGCGAGCGGGGATATGCCATCGAGAATGAGCTGCGGCGAAACTCGGAGCGTGCCAGTGAAATCACGCTGGAGATGGACCGCTCTCTGGCCCAGCAGCGCCACAACGAAGAGCGCTGCCGGGAACTGACCCTGCGCTCCGAAGTCGGGGAAGCCGACCTGGCGCGCGCGCAAGCGCAGATGAGCGCGCTCGACGGCGAACTCGAGGGGAATCGCGGCGTACTGGCCACCGCAGCTGCGCGGGAGACGGAAGGGCGGGCGGAAGCGGCTGCGCGCCAGCACGAGGCGTCCGAGGCAGCGGCGGCCCTGGCGACGCTGGAACTGCGGCAGGAACAGCGCCGGGTGCAGATCATGGAAGCAGCGGCGGCGGCGGCCGAAGTGCGCAACCTGATCACCCAGGCGGAGGAGCATCGCGCATCTCTCGATCGCGAAGCCACCCGCCTGGAACAGGAAATCGCCACCGCCATTGCCGCGATCGAGGCTTCGGGCGGACGGCGCGGCCAACTGACGCTCGAGTTCGAGTCGGTATCGCAGCGCGTGGCCTGGCTCGGGATGCAAATCGAGGGCGCGCAGCGTGAGCTTGAGACCACGCGGTCGGAGGAAACAGAAGCCAAACGGCGCATGGACACTCTGCGCGCAGAATTCGCCACCGCGCTGGGCAAGAAGGCGTCGCTCGAAGCGGTGATCGCGGAGCACGGCTATTCCACCGAATCGGTAAAGCGGCTGTTCCAGTCAGGGGCCACGCAACACAGCTTCGCGCCCGCCGGCGTGCTGGCCGACTTTCTCGAGGTCGAGGGGCAATACGAGCACGTGGTGGAAGATTTCTTGCGCGACGAACTGAACTATGTGGTCGTCAAGTCCTGGGATGCGGCCCATGAGGGGCTGCGGTTGCTGCGCGGCGACGTTGAGGGCAGAGCCACATTTCTTGTGTATCCCGAGGATTCGCAGGCGAAGTTTTCCTTTGCCGTCGACGAGTCGTTGCGGCCTACTCTTCGCCCGGACAAGGTCATACCGCTCAAGAACTGCGTGCGCGTGCTGAACGGGTTCGGCAAATCCCTGGAGGTAATTCTCTCCAAGCTCGGTAACGGCTACATTACCCCAGACCCGAGCGTGGCGCGCGAACTGGCCCTCGAGAATCCGGAAGCGTTTTTCCTGTCTCAAACCGGCGAGTGCTTCCACAACGTTACCGTGACCGGAGGCCGCCAGCGCACGGAAGGCCCGCTTTCGCTCAAGCGCGAATTGCGCGAAGTTACGCGGCAGCTGGAGGTGATCGAAAAAACACTCGCGACGGAGGAGCAGCGTGCCGCCCGGCTCGCTCGCCGGCTGGGCGAACTCGAACATTTGACGAAAGAACTGGAGCAGCAGCGTCTCGGTGCGGAGAAGCAGGCGCTGACCTCATCGCATGTGCTCGAACAACTGGTATCAGAGGTGGAACGCAACCGCCAGCGGCGACAGAGCCTGTCCCTCGAATGGGAACAGGCGAAGGCCGCGAGCGCGGAGAGGCTGCTGTTTCTGCGGGCCAGGCAGGCGGAGGCAGGCGCTCATGAAGTGCACCGCGCGGAACTTGAGAGCGAGCACACCGCGGCGCAGGAAGAACTGGGCGCGTTGAAAACCGCCCGCGACGCAGCCGCGAACACCGCCGCCGAAGTCGCGGCGCGTCTGGGCGCGCTGGAAGCGCAGCGCACGGCGGCTGCCGCGGCACTGGCGCGCATCGAGACGCTGGCCAGCGATGCCCGCATGAGGATTGACGGTCTGCAGGAGCGCCTGGCAGCGGCTGCCGAGGAGCGTCACGAACGAGAGCAGGAGAACGCGCAGATCGCCCAGCGGCTGGAGGCGCTCGAGATCGAGCGCATCGCGGTGCAGGCGCGCAGCATGGAGCTGGAGGCGGAGTCGAGCGAGGTGCGTTCCCGGCTGGCGGAGATGGAACAACAGCTTCGCGAAACCCGGCAGCTTCTGGACCAGGAACGTGACCGCCGCGGCGAGCTCTCCGCCTCGGCTGCCAAGCTGAAATCAGACACCGAGTACATGGAGCACACGGCGGTCAATGAGCTGGGAACTCCCGCGGAGGCGATGCGCAGTGATCCGGCGATTCTGCGTGTCGACGGCGAGCAACTGGCGGCGGAAGAGGCGATGTATCGCGAGATGCGCTCGCGCCTCGAGAACATGGGCCCGGTAAACATGATGGCGCTCGAGGAGTATCAGGAAACGGCGCAACGTCATGCCTTCCTCGAGACTCAGCGCACAGACCTGCTTGATTCCATTGAGAACACGCAGAACACCATCCGCGAGATCGATATTTTCTCGCGGCAGAAGTTTCAGGAAGCATTCGGCAAGATCAATGAGAACTTCCAGGCCACGTTCCGCAAGCTGTTTGGCGGAGGCAACGCCTTCATGCGCCTCACTGACGAGGAGAACACGGCGGAAAGCGGCATCGACGTGGTGGCTTCGCCTCCGGGCAAGAAGCTGCAGAACGTGCTGCTGCTCTCGGGCGGCGAGAAGGCGCTGACGGCGCTGGCGCTGCTGGTGGGCATCTTCCAGTATCAGCCCAGCCCGTTCTGCATCCTCGACGAGGTGGACGCGCCGCTCGACGAATCCAACATCGGGCGCTTCGTAGAACTGGTGAAGGAGATGAGCGGCACGACTCAGTTCGTGCTCATCACGCACAGCAAGAAGACCATGAGCGTGGCCCCGGTAATGTACGGCGTTACGATGCAGGAGGCGGGCGTCTCGAAGCTGGTGTCGGTAAAGTTTGGCGAGCCGGAACTGCGGCAGGCGGCGACAGCGTAAGCTTCGTCAGAACCCGTCCCTGCAGCGTCGCACGAAACTATTTCACGTCGCCGCAATCCGAGCCCAGCCACTTGGACGTGAAGTTTGAGTTCATGTTCATGGTGCGATCGCTGTTCGTCACCGCCATCTGCATCGAGCCCTTGACGTTTTCCGAGCTCAACGCTTCGATCCTGATGGTTCCATTCGTCTTGGCTCGCTCGGTCGCGCATTGCACCCGCATCTCGAGCCTGCTGCTTGAGGAATTGACGATGGTGTGGGTGCAGTCCTTCCTGTCCTCGTTGAACATTTCGTGCTTACTCATCTTCTCGCGTGTTAAGCAGCTCTTGGTCGTGGTAGTTCTGGGGGTGCCGGAGCCCAGTCCCTTCATCATCTCTTCCACTTTGGCGCGCTGTTCTGGGGTCATCTTGGCAAGAGCATCCGGAGGTATGTTGACGGGCGGCATGCCGCTCGTCTGGAAAGTATTGGTCGTTTCCCACAGTCCAAGCTTCACATCGAGCTTCACCGGCTCGTCCGCCCAAAGCCCCAAGCATCCAAGAACCAGAAGAGCAATCAGCGCGCTTTTCTGCATCTAATCCTCCCGAATTTGCCGGCGTTTTCGGCGGCGCGCACAGAATGGCACATGGGGAGTTCTCCTGTAAACAACTCGCCGGCGCCCGTCACCACCCCATGCGCTCGCGCAGGCTGGTGATGTGGGCCACGTGGTGCTTGCCATGCCATGAGTAGAGCGCAACATACTTCCCGAGAGTCCACGCACCGCTCTCGGGATGGTTGAAGGTGCGCGCGAACTCTGCCGCGCCCAGCGCCTTGAGCAGCGTGACCCAGCGCTCGTGCAGGGATTCGAGCATGGCGAGAGAAACAGCGATAGGCGTGCCGCGGACCTCCGGCGTCTCCGCCCAGCGCGCTTCGTCATAAGGCTTGATCGTCGGATTGTCCTCGGTGAGCGCCAGCTTCATACGCACGTAGGCGTTCATGTGGCTTTCGGGAACGTGGTGCGCCACCTGCCGCACGGTCCAGCCGCCGGGACGGTAGGGGGTTTCGAGCTGTTGCTCGGAGAGGCCGGCGAGCACCGCCCGCAGCCGCGCCGGCGTCTGCTCGATGTCGGAGATGAACTGCCTGATCTGCTGTTCGCTCGGCTGGCCTTCGAATTTGAATGGGCCGATGGGATAGCGCAGGTCCATGGCTGCCTCCGTATGGAGAAAGACGAACTCAGTTGCCAGTGGTGAGCACCACGCGGAAGCGCGCCTGGTTGCTCATCATGCGCTCGTAAGCCTCGGCGGCGCGCTCCAGCGGATAAGCCTCGGTCATGGGCCGCACGCCGGTCAAGGCGCTGAAGGCCAGTGTGTCCTCGGAATCCATGGAGCTTCCCGAAGGCCAGCCCGCAATAGACTGGCGCTGGCCGATCATAGGCAGCGTGTTCACCTGCAAGGGCTCGAACGATGCGCCGAGAATGAGCAGCTTCCCGTTCAGCCCCAATCCGCCCAGCGTGTCGGCCATCGCTTTGTTGCTGGTTGCAGTCGCGAGGACCACCTTGGCGCCGCCGAGTTTCTGCAATTGCTCGGAGACGTTCTCCGTCTGGCTGTCGATGTAATGGTGCGCGCCGAGCTTACGCGCCAGTGGTTCTTTATCCTTACCGCGGGCGATGGCCACGGTGCGGAATCCCAACTTCGCAGCAAACTGCACACCCAGGTGGCCGAGTCCGCCGATGCCAAGGACGGCAACCAGATCCGGCGCACGCGCGCCGCTGTTCCGCAGCGCGTTGAAGGTGGTAACGCCGGCGCAGACCTGAGGCGCCGCTTCCACAGGTGTCAGCTCGACCGGGATGCGAGCCAACGTCTCAAACGGAACCACCACGTAGTCAGCGTAGCCGCCGTCCTGAGTGATGCCAGTGATGCGTCCACTGCGGCAGGTGATGAAGTCGCCGCGCCGGCACGACGCGCAATATCCGCAGTGTCCGCAGTACCAACCAACACCTACGCGCTGCCCCAGCCGCCATTCCGGCACCTCGGCCCCAACGGCATCAATCACCCCGGCAATCTCGTGCCCGGGCACGCGCGGATACGTGATCCCCGGCCAGGTTCCCTCCTTGGTGAATGAGTCGCTGTGACACAGGCCACAGGCCTGAACCTTGATCCTTACCTGGCGCGGGCCTGGCTGCGGGATCTCGCGCTCGACGAGCTTAAAAGGATCCGTCGGGTTGGGAACTTCGACAGCACGCATTTTTGGCATGATTTTGTTTGATGCGCATTTGCGCAGCGTGGACGCGGGGAAAAACGAAATCGCACACGACACGAAGAACAAAGCTGACAAAGTTCTTACACATTTCCGACGCGCGCATGACACACGGCGAGCGGCATGACCGTAGCCTGCTGATGCGGCGAATCGATCCACTCGATGGATCGCCAAGAAAATCTCAAGCAGATCGGAGTGTGATATGGGCAAGCAGCATCTTCCAGCAATTCGCGAATCAAACACCGAGGACATTGCCCTGCAGCGCGTCGCCAAGCGGCGCTCTTTCCTGAAGGGCATCGGCATTGCCGGAGCGGCGCTCTCTGCCGGCACGCTGTTGAGCACGATCGCTCGTGCGGAGGAAAACAGCGGCTCGCTTCCCAGGGGCGATGCCTCAATCCTGCGCTTTCTGGCTGCAGCGGAGATCATCGAAAGCGATCTCTGGCTGCAGTACGCCGAACTCGGAGGCAACCAGGATGCCGAGGTCCCAAAACTGGCCCACAAGCTGATTCCAGGATATCCAGCAGCACCGACAGCGGGGAGCCCGGCTTACATCAACGCCCTCAGCCAGCTCGACGAAGACATGTCCCAATACATCCAGGACAACACCGACGACGAACTCACCCACCACCAGTTCATCAATGCCTATCTGGCATCGAAGGGCGCCGATACCGTGAACCTCGACCACTTCCGCGTTCTGCCCAGCAGCAAGGCAACCGGCGCCAACCAGATCGGGCGGATCACCAACCTGATGAATCTCTCGGTGGATACGAGCTGGTACACGCGGTATCGCAGCGACAGCAGGAACCCCGACCTCGATCCCGGGTTCACCTTCGCGCAGGCGGTCTCCGACTTGACCAACAAGACGAAATTTCCGGAGGGACTCCCCGCAATTCCGAGATCAGACAATGATCTGACCCCCAACGACCACATTCAGGCGATCGCCAACACCGCGGGATTTCACTTCGGCACCATCGAACAGGGCGGGACCAGCCTGTACCCGTCCCTGGCGCAGCGGGTGACGAGCGTCGAGGTGTTGCGTATCCTGCTCAGCATTGGACCCACGGAAACGGCGCACTTCCAGACCTGGCACGACAAAGCCGGCAACGCAGTCGCCGATCCGCTGGCGCCCTTGACCGACCCGACCAACGGGCTGTTCTTCCCCAACCTGAATGTCGATCCCGGTGGGGAGGAGTTCCAAACCAACCTGATCATGCCTGAGCCCTGCCCGTTCCTGAGCCGAAAGTTCCCCAACTGCTCCATCATCCGGCCCACGCAGACGCGGGGTGCGGCCATGGCGGCGGCGAAAGCTCTGACGGCAGACGGGCTCTTCATCGGCCAGTCGAAGCAGTTCTTCGAGCTCCTGTTCGACCTGGCTGAAGACGCGGATGAAGCGCGCCGCGAAATCTGACGTTGGGTAAGGCTGTTCCTCCCATGTACGGGCGCTGTGCTCGAAAGACCGGGCGCAGCGCCCGTGGGAATAAATGATGATGCCGCCCGGTTAAGTCTTAAAGGAGGGTCTATGTTCGAAGGATTGTTTCAACCCATGCATCTGCTGGTGATTCTCGGTATCGCTGTTTTTGTGTTCGGTCCAAAAAAGCTTCCGGAGCTGGGCAAAGGAATTGGTGACGGAATCCGCAGCTTCCGGTCGGCGATCAAGAATGCCGAAGAGACACCAGAGAAAACCGCGACGACCGGTGAGAAACACGGATAGGAGGCGCGCGATGGGGTTGGGTAGCGGACTCTTTCTTGCTGGTTCAGGCCCATCTCGCGCGTCACCGCAGCCAATTTTCGCGGAGAAGACCCTTGACGCGCGAGAATTCCTTTTCGCTATCGGTGACGATAGTGTGACCAAGAGCGAGCGCATGTGCAGCAATCAGCAGATCGTTGGCCCCGATGAGTTTGCCGGCTTGCTCAAGCCGTGTGCGCAGCAATCCGTACACAGTGTCTCCCGGTATCTCGAAGGGCAAAACTTCGAGCGCTCCCAGCACCGCTTCCAGCTGAGCCGAGAGCCGTGGCGAGGCCCTTTTGGCGGCGCCATAACGCAACTCGGCGGCGACAATGATGCTGGTGCAGACCTGCGCTTCACCCAGGTTGCGGATTTGCCGCGCCACTTTGCCTTGGGGATTGCGGACGAGGTCGGAAACGATATTGGTGTCGAGCAAGTACCTCATCAGAGATCGACGGGGCTAGGGGGCGGGTCAGGGATAGGGGGGAAATCCTCTTCCAGCCGAGCCAGCGTCGCCAGTACCGCGAGCAAAGACTTCGGTGGGGTGGGCGAGATGATCAGGTGGTCGCCCTCCTTTCGCATGGTAGCGGTGTTCCCCGGAAGTTCGAACTCGCGGGGAATCCGCACCGCCTGATTGCGGCCATTTTTAAAGAGCTTCACATTACGTTCCGAACTCACAAGCGCCCCCTTCGAGCATATGCTAGAGCATATGCCAATCAAGGGCAAAAAACAAGCTCAATCCGCGAGCTACAGCCGGCAGGTCCTTCCGATGTATTCGTTCCAGGGTGTTAGTAAGGAGAGACCCCACATCTGCCAACGGCGGGCAGATGTGGGGCACCGTCACTGCTAAGTTCTGTTACACGCCTACGACTGCGACCAACTCCTTCACCGAGTCGGCGCTCTTCTTCAGGGCGGCCATTTCCTCGTCGGTGAGGCGGATCTCCCAGACATCCTCGATGCCGCGGGAGCCCAGCTTGCACGGCACGCCGACGAACAGCCCGTGGATGCCGTACTCGCCTTCCAGATACGCGGCGCAGGGCAGGATCTTTTTCTTGTCTTTCAGGATCGCCTCGGCCATTTCGGTGACAGCAGCCGACGGCGCGTAGTAGGCGCTGCCGGTCTTGAGATACTTGACGATCTCGGCGCCGCCATCGCGCGTGCGCTGGACGAGCCGCTCGATCGTCGACTTCTCCATCAGCTCGGTGATGGGCACGCCGGCCACCGTCGAGTAGCGTGGCAGCGGGACCATGGTGTCACCGTGTCCGCCGAGGACGAAGGCGGTGACGTTTTCCACGCTCACGCCCAGCTCCATGGCGATAAAGGCGCGGAAGCGCGCTGAGTCGAGCACGCCCGCCATGCCGATGACGCGGTTGCGGGAGAAGCCGCTGATCTTGTAAGCGGCCTGCGCCATGGCGTCCAGCGGATTCGAGACCACGATCAGGATGGAATTCGGCGAGTTAGCGACCACTTTGCCGACCACATCCTGCATGATCTTGTAATTGGTGTTGAGCAGATCGTCGCGGCTCATGCCCGGCTTGCGCGGGATGCCGGCGGTGATGACCACGATGTCGGAGTTAGCGGTGTCTTTATAGTCCTGGGTGCCGAGCACGAAGGAATCGCGCTTTTCGATGGGCATGGCTTCGAGCAGGTCGAGACCTTTGCCCTGGGGCACGCCGTCGATGATGTCGATGAGCACGACGTCGCCCAATTCCTTGGAGGCCATCCAGTGAGCCGCTGTCGCGCCTACGTTGCCTGAACCAACAATGGTGATTTTCTTGCGCATGATTGCCTCTCTCAAAAGCCTGGCCTTAGGGCCAAGCCGGACCACAGATTTTACGCTTCCCGTCAGACAAATATGCAAGTGAAGGGGCACGGCTTTGAGCCGTGCCGGTAGCGATTAGGTCTGCGCGGCCTTTAGGCCCTGAGGAGCTTTCCTGAGCGGCTAAAGCCGTAATCTTACATTTCCCGGATGGCACGCCTGAAGGCGTGCCCCTTCACTTGTCTCGCGGGCACCATCAACAGGCATGCCCTTCACTTCTTACCAGCAACACCTTGGGTGCCCCACCCTTGGCGGTTTTGCCAAGGGTGGGGTTTTACCTAGTCCGCCGCGGACGAAGCCGACTTCTGTCCCATGTTCTGGATAATGTAGGTTGCGAACTCGCTGCACTTCACCTTGGTGGCACCCTCCAGCAAGCGGTGGAAGTCGTAGGTGACCTTCTTCTGCTCGATGGTCTTGCGGATGCCGTCCTCGATCAGCTGCGCCGCTTCGTTCCAGCCCATGAACTCGAACATCATCTGGCCGGAGAGCATGACCGATCCCGGATTGATGACATCGAGGTCAGCGTACTTCGGCGCCGTTCCGTGGGTGGCTTCGAAGATGGCATAGCCATCGCCGATGTTGGCGCCCGGCGCGATTCCCAGGCCACCGATCTGCGCCGCGCAAGCGTCGGAGATGTAATCGCCGTTCAGGTTGGGCGTGGCCAGCACTTCGTACTCGTCGGCGCGGGTCACGACCTGCTGGAAGATGGAATCAGCGATGCGGTCGTTCACCATCAGCTTCTTCTTCCACTGTCCGTTGCCGTGCGACTTCCCGATAGCATCCAGGCAGTCCTTCACTTCCT
>Ga0335079_10009951_pt1 | contig 10824 bp, 16 predicted proteins | sample Lox_Sample_33_FD_206719 | JGI IMG/M metagenome (GOLD analysis project Ga0335079, IMG submission 206719) | Soil microbial communities from Loxahatchee National Wildlife Refuge, Florida, United States - Lox_Sample_3.3 | ecosystem: Environmental > Terrestrial > Soil > Wetlands | place: USA... | reverse complement strand
GCGCGGGACAGAGGAACAACGCACCGACGCTGACGTCGATCAGCCCGCGAAATAGGCACGGATGAATGCGTCTCCTCCCAGCTCGCGAACGGCGTATCAGGCCGATTGGTCCGGTGGTGTGCCGCGTGAGGATAGCGCCGCGGCCAGCTTCGCTGGGCGATGACGGTCACGGTGTGCCGGTGCCCCCGATCTCGTCGGTGACCACCGCGAAGCTCAGCAGCTTGGCCGGGCCGAAGGTGTTGCTGATCGCGACGTCCGCCGCGTCGCGGCCGCGGGCGATGAGCACCCGGCCGATCCGCGGCACGTTGTTGCGGGGATCGAAGGTGTGCCACGTGCCACCGAGATAGACTTCCATCCAGGCAGCGAAGTCCATCGGCGCATAGGGCGGCGGGACGCCGATGTCGCTGAGGTAGCCGGTGCAATAGCGCGCCGGGATATTCATGCAGCGGCAGAACGTGACAGCGAGATGGGCGAAGTCTCGGCAGACGCCGGTCCGCTCGCTGAACGCGTCGTAGGCGGTCTTGGTGGAACGTGCATGCTCATAGCCGAAGGTGATGTGGTTGTGAACGAAATCACAGATCGCCTGAACCCGGCCCCAGCCCGTCGCCGAGTGGCCGAAGAGGTCCCACGCCCTCTGGGACAGCCGGTCGGTCTCGCAATACCGGCTGGCCAGGAGAAACAGCAGGGTCTCCTCTGGTAGGTCCTGGACCTGGTGCTGGGCCGCCGTGGCGACGACCGGGTCAGGGGCGCCGCCGTCCCTTACGACGGCGCTGCTCGACAGGCGGATCCGGCCCTCGGGGGCCACGATTCTGGTGCACCAATTGCCGAAGCTGTCGCGGTAACCCGTGACCGGCACTGCGGGATCCGTCATCAGATAGTCGGGAAAGACGATGTCGGAGGCGCGGGTATAGTGAACGTTCAGCGTCAGCACCATGGGCGTTGGCTGGGGACATTCGTAGATCAGCTCGAATCCGACTCGGATCTGCATCATTTGCCTCCCGAAATGCGACGGCCAAGCCGCCGCGTATGTGGCAGATGACGTCCGAGGTCGTTTTCTCCCGTTCGAGCGCCCTTAAGCCGGGCGCGTCCCGTCGACGACGCTCACCGCAACCTCCATACCGAGGAAGGAGGAGGGGTATCCGATGAAGCTGCCCCAGAGCGGCAGCGCCTGCGCCGGGTCCCAGGCCACCGCGACGCGAATGAGGTTGCGGTTGCCGATGATGCGGTTGGTCGGATCGAAATCGACCCAACCCGCGCCGGGCAGGTAGACCTGCAGCCAGGCATGGGTCGCGCCACCGACCATGCTCGAAGGCTCGACATCCGGCACGAAAATGTAGCCACTGACGAAGCGCGCAGCGAGGCCGAGCGACCGAACTCCCTCGATCATGAGCAAGGCGAAGTCGCGGCAGGAGCCGCTGCCGCACCGCAAGGTTTCGCTCGGCGTCTGCACGCCTCGCTCGGTGCGGCGCCTATAGGCGAACTGCTCCCGGATACCGACCGTCATCGCACGCAACAGGGCGATCGTGCTGGTCGAGCCGGAGGGAGGCAGGAAGCTTGTCGTCCAGCGCTCGATGTCAGCCGCGGGGAACCGCCGCTGCAGCGCCTGGGCGAGATCGGGCAGGTCGTCGCGCGCATAGGCAAAAGGGTAGGTCGCCGCCTCGGGCTCGAGGGAATAGTGGGGCAGCACGCTTTCGATATGCTCGAGCATGACGGTGCTGTCAAAACGGAGCTCGGTCGTTCTTCCGGAGAAGGTCGCAACGGCGACCGAGTTGTCGAAGACGTCGTGCACCCAGCGCAGCTGCGTCGGCTGCGGCACGATATCGAGCTGCGTCTCCATCAGACGGAGGTCGTGGCTCTCGCGTGGCCGGAACATCATGCGATGCTCGCCGAGCGCGACCGGCTCCGTATAACGGTAGACGGTTACGTGCCGCACAGTGAGGATGCTCATGTCAAGTCCGGTCCGGCACGCGGCTCGTCCATGTCTTCCGTCTATCGGCTACCACCGCGGCAGTCTCAGTAATGCAGGCCAGCGAGACGGCCGTTGCGAGGAAAGATGAACAATGATCGCACGGCAGCCGTCGGCTGGAAAGAGCAGTGCGTCGTCACCGAAAAGCCGCGAGGTGCTCCCCGCGTCGGGGCCGGAGAAAAATTGTCCGAGAAAACCAGTGACAAAGAGCGCGAGGCCCGATCTGAGCATTACCGTCGTGCTGCGATCATGAGGAGGGGTAGGAAACAATATCGATGTTTCCTTACCGGAAGCGAAGAAATGTTTGCCGGAGCGAAGAAAATGTCTAGGTTTTCATAGATAGCCGCACCACTTGTTGGTTACCGGGCCTGCCTCCGTCTCGTGACGGAGATCGGCTCCTCGCCGGCGCGATATCTTCAAAACGGAGTCCCTCCGGTGTCCGAACCTGACGGGAGGAACCGAGCGATGATGGCAAAACAGAGCCTTAGCGAACGCTGGGAGGACTACCAGGCGTCAAAGACAGTGGTTTTTTGGGCTTGCGCTGTGTGCGTCGTTGCCACCCTCTTCATAGGGTTTACCTGGGGCGGTTGGGTAACGGGCAGCACCGCGGAACGGATGGCGACCCAGTCTGCTACGGACGCGCGGGCCGATCTGGCCGCTGCCGTCTGTGTCAGCCGGTTCGAGGCTGGATCCGATGCAGCCGCCAACCTCGCCACGCTCAAGGCAAGCGATTCCTGGAATCGGGGCGAGTACCTTGAGAAGGGCGGCTGGGCGACGCTGGCCGGGATGAAAGAGCCGGTCGATGGCGCGGCCAATCTCTGCGCCCAGCGGCTGATGAAGCCGGCTCCGCTGGCGAAGGTGTCCGGGTAATCGCGCGGCCACTGCCGCAGCCCACGGTACCTTCGCGCTGCCCCACCTCCCCGGCGGGGCTTCTCCTCCGTGGGCTGGTCTTTGGGCCTGAGGCCAGGGCGGGGCGCACGGTGCGAGGGACATCTGCCGGAGGTACCATGAAGAAAATCGAAGCGATCATCAAGCCGTTCAAGCTCGAAGACGTCAGGGCGGCGCTCCACGACATCGGCATGCAAGGCATGACCGTCACCGAGGCGAAAGGCTTCGGCCGACAGAAGGGCCACGTCGAGCTCTACCGGGGCACCGAGTACACAATCGACCTCCTCCCGAAGGTCGTTGTCGAAGTCGTCATCGACGATGCGCTGGTCGCGCGCGCGGTGGAAGCCATCCAGCATGCGGCGCGCACTGACAAGATCGGGGACGGAAAGATTTTCGTCAGTACCATCAGTGAGGCGATCCGCATTCGCACCGGCGAGAAAGGCATCGACGCCATATAAGCCTTCCTCGAGTCGCAAAGCACACGGGGCACCGCGCCAAGCGGGATGGGAAGCAGCAACCAACTCGACACCAGCCGTCGGAGGCGAAGATGAAACAGCAGGTCAAATCAAGCATCCGAAACCGCTCGAACAAACGCAAGGCTATGCGGCAGGCCAAGCGTCGCCGTCAGCGTGCGAAGGCACAATAATCAGCATGCCGAATGCCCGAAAAACGGCGGTCCGCATGGGCTTTGCCAGACGCGCATCTGCAAAAGTGCTTGTAATCAACCTGCGACCTCCAAATTGCCTTAGCACTCTCGAGTGCTAATCAGGGCGGAAACTTTCAATGAAATTCCGCCCGTTGCACGACTGCGTGGTGGACCGTCGCCTGGAGGAGGAAGAGAAGACTGCCGGCGGCACATCATCCCGGATACTGCCGAGGAGAAGCCGCAAGAAGGTGAAGTCGTCGCCGTCGGGCCCGGTGCCCGGGACGAACACGGCAAGCTTCAACCGCTCGACCTCAAGACTGGTGATCGCGTGCTGTTCGGCAAGTGGTCGGGCACCGAGGTCAAGATCGACGGCGAGGAGCTCATGATCATGAAGGAAAGCGACGTGATGGGCGTCATCGAGGGCAAGCCGTCGAAGGCCAAGAAGGTCGCCTGAGGGAGATAAGCAATGTCAGCAAAAGAAGTCAGGTTTCAGACCGATGCGCGCGATCGAATGCTTCGCGGCATCGATACCTTGGCCCACGCGGTCAGGGTGACGCTTGGCCCCAAAGGCCGCAACGTCGTGCTCGACAAGTCGTTCGGCGCGCCGCGCATCACCAAAGACGGCGTCACGGTCGCGAAGGAAATCGAACTTGCCGACAAGTTCGAGAACATGGGCGCCCAAATGATCCGCGAGGTGGCGACGAGGACCAGTGATCAGGCGGGCGATGGCACAACCACCGCCACGGTGCTCGCCCACGCAATCGTGCGCGAAGGCGTCAAGGCGGTAGTCGCCGGGCTTAACCCCATGGATCTCAAGCGCGGAATTGAAAGCGCCGTCGAGGCGGTGGTCGAAGACCTAAAGAAGCGCTCGAAGAAGGTCTCCACCAACGAAGAGATCGCTCAGGTCGGCACGATTTCCGCCAATGGCGATAGAGAAGTCGGCCAGATGCTTTCGAAAGCGATGCAGAAGGTCGGCAACGAGGGCGTGATCACGGTCGAGGAGGCAAAGAGCCTGGATACCGAGCTCGATGTGGTAGAGGGTATGCAGTTCGACCGCGGCTACATCTCGCCATACTTCGTTACCAACGCGAAGAAGATGGTCTGCGAGCTCGACGATCCCTTCATCCTCATCCACGACAAGAAGCTCTCGAGCCTTCAGCCCCTGCTACCGCTTCTCGAGGCTGTGGTTCAGAGTGGCAAGCCGCTTCTGATCATTGCTGAGGAAGTCGAGGGCGAGGCGCTCGCCACGCTCGTCGTCAACAAGCTGCGCGGCGGCTTGAAGGTGGCGGCGGTGAAGGCGCCCGGCTTCGGCGATCGCCGCAAGGCGATGCTTGAGGACATCGCCATTCTGACGGCGGGCCAGACGATCAGCGAAGACCTCGGCATCAAGCTTGAGAACGTCACGCTCAAGATGCTGGGCAAAGCCAAAAAGGCGCGCATCGAGAAGGAGAACACCACCATCATCGACGGCGACGGCAAGAAGGCGGACATCCAGGGCCGGATCGGACAGATCAGGGCGCAGATCGAAGAAACCACCTCCGACTACGACCGCGAGAAGCTGCAGGAGCGCCTCGCGAAGCTCGCTGGCGGTGTCGCGATCATTCGCGTCGGCGGCTCTACCGAAGTCGAGGTGAAGGAGCGCAAGGATCGCGTCGACGACGCGATGCACGCAACCCGCGCCGCCGTCGAGGAGGGCATCGTCGCCGGTGGCGGCGTGGCGTTGCTCTACGCCAGCAAAGTCCTCGCCAAGCTCAAGTTTGCCAACGATGACCAGAGGGTGGGTATCGACATCGTCCGCCGTGCGCTGCAGACGCCGGTACGGCAGATCGCGGAGAATGCCGGAGTCGATGACTCGATCGTGATCGGCAAGCTGCAAGACGAGAGTGACGCCAACTACGGCTACGATGCGCAGACCGGCGAATATGTCGACATGCTAAAGGCCGGCATCATCGATCCGACCAAGGTCGTGCGTCTTGCCCTGCAGGATGCGGCGTCGGTGGCGGGATTGCTGGTTACCACCGAAGTGATGGTGGCGGAGAAACCCGAGCCTAAATCGGCTCCGGCGATGCCGCATGGCGGCGGCATGGGCGGCATGGATTTCTGAACATCCTACGTTCAAAGAGGACCGCTTCGGCGGTCCTCTTTCTTGCGTGTAAGACAGCTTCGCACTTGGTCCGGTTCTGATGCTGTGGACGGCTCCTCCACCGGCACGTAAGTGCCTTTGAGCGGTCGCCGATGGGGCGGCCACGCTTCGGGAGAGCCGGACATGCAAACGGTTACGACGATTGGTCTCGATATTGCGAAGTCGGTCTTTCAGGTCCACGGCATCGACGCCGACGGGAAGGTGATCATCCGCCGCCAGCTCAGACGTCGATATGTCCTGGGGTGCTTCCAGAAGCTGCCGCGGTGCCTTGTGGGCATCGAGGCCTGCGCCACCTCGCACCACTGGTCACGCGAGCTCCAGGCGCTGGGCCATACCGTGCGCCTGATGCCGCCAGCCTATGTCAGGCCCTATGTCAAGCGGCAGAAGAACGATGCCGCCGATGCCGAGGCCATCTGCGAAGCGGTCACCCGGGCAAACATGCGGTTCGTGGAGACCAAGACACCGAGCAGCAGAGCTGCCTGATGCTCCATCGCACCCGCCATCTCTTCATCCGTCAGCAGACCGCTGTGATCAATTCGATCCGCGCGCACCTTGCCGAGTTCGGGATCGTGGCGCGGGTCGGACGCCATGGTGTCGAGGACTTGCTCGATGTTGTCGCCGATCCGAGCGACGACCCAGGCCGAGAAGTGCCGAGCCGATCGACGGTATGGGCATCGAAGAATTTCCGCCGTCCACAAAACCAAAGGTGATGGTAGGCGCCGCGCTGGCGCTTGCATTGACGGCTTACGGCACGCTTGTAAAGCGTCAGGCACGTACTCAATGCGTTGCTCAGCAGCGATCCCGAGCGGGACCAGGCACAAAGCGCGACATGCGAGAGCTCTTTCTGCGGGTTGCGCGCGATATCTCGCAAAAGAATCTTACTGTCGTCGCTGCGGGTGCGGCGTTCAATGCGTTCCTCGCCATTCCCGCAACGCTTTCTGTACTGGCCTCACTGTGGCTCCTGATCTTCGACCCACTCGACGTACAACGAAGCGTGCGGCCGGTAGAGCACGATAAGCTTTTACTTTAATCCTCGATGCGCTCGACCTTGATGACGCGACCGCCCGCCTCTTCGACATTTCGTCTAGCGAAAGCTACGGCATCCTCATAGGACCGGCCCTCTCGGTCAAAGTTGAGGATTAGCCTGCCATCGATGACTGAAACCAATGCATCGGCACAGCCTGCCTTGTATAGGGCATCTTCGAAACGGCCTCCGTTTGTGTTGATACCCGAGACCCGGAGCGTGAACGAGTAATGCGCCATGCTCTGCTCCTCTAGTCGAGGGCACCTAGTCACCAGGCGGCCGATTGCCGGCCAACTGAAGGATTGCTTGTTAGGCCTCGGCCCCTGGTGCACTTCGCGCTCTGGCCATCCAGAGTTTGATCTCGGCGTCGGTCCAGTTCCACTGCCAAAGGGAGCTGTCGACGATTCGCGCGCTGTGCAGAGGGCCGACGAGCTGCATCAGCAGGTGCTCGAGGGCCGCTCTGGCGCTGGGATGATCTCGGTTTTTGATCGAGGTCGTTTCTCTCACCGGCTCGCCCGGCTCTTTGGTCGTGTAGATCAGGGCGACCGGCCCAGGAGGCTGAAACGATGCCGCGATGCGCGTCATGACGCCGCGCAGGTGCTTGGCGCAAATCGGCGTAGGGCCGCTCCGCGCAATCTGCTCGAACTGGGCTGCTTCGACATCGGACTGGCGACCGAGCAGCTTCAGACCTTGGCCTTCCGTCACCGCGAGGCGATAGCACCAGTCCTCGAATTCCGGCCAAGCCATTGCGGCAGTCCTTCCGCGTTCGACGTTACCCCCAATCGTTACCTAGTTTCCGCCTGAGACTTCCTCGCGATGACCGTCAGATCTCGAAAACAAGCCGCCGTAAATGCCGTAAATATTGAACCCGCTTCGGCGGGGTTTCTTTTTCCGTAGCATGCGTTTCTGGGAGCGGCGATCGTCAGTCGGGCTTCGTCAGGGTGTGGGCACGTTTCTCCAAGACTACGGCCATCTCGAGCCGCCAGCCCCGTTCATTGTCGCTGCGCTCTACTTGCGCACCGGAACGATACCACGCGGCGAGCGCCAGGAGGTCTCCGGCTTCCTTCGCAGCGTCAAGTGGGGAATCGTTCTTCATTTGCAAACTGCGGAATCTCCGCACCCTGTCTTTGACCCACATCAATCGCCAGTCCGCTTAGGGCGCCCAATCCAGCGCCGCGACTCGCGCCAGATAGCGACGGCGTGCGGCGGCGATGCGGATCGATGCCCGTTGCTGCGCGCCGTCGGTCTGCTTCTGCTGCTTAAGTCGCGAAGCGAATACTGGCTGAGCCTACAACCCCGCTCTTTTGCATTGCCGCCTTCAGATCGTCTGAGCCGAGCCACACGCGGGCCTTTGCCACGTCGGCCACGTCCAACAGCACCACCACATCATTCGGGTCTTCGGCGCTGCGGAACACCCTCCCGTTCGTAATGCCTGCCGAAAGGCGGCTCTTCTCGTGCGCATCGTAACCCGCACGCCATTTGGCATAGTCTGCGACCTTGTGATGGATCGTCAGGTTTTCGGTCGCGTGCTGTGCGCTCATAGCCGCTCCTCCAAAACAGATTGGAACAATAATTTGAATGCTCATCATTCAAATTACTTAGACCATGTGGGTCTGGCGTTCGCGGCATCCAAGGCCACAAAACAGATAAAGTTTTCTAACTTCGTCCTGATAAAGATTATCTGAACTTGAGTTCACATGATTTCAGTCGGTAGCGATTGAGGCGCCGGGGAGTCCTCAACTGACTGCCTCGACCTTCGTCGGCGCTGACTGATGCTCACCCGTGGGATGCTGCGACGAAAACAGCCGCGCCAGCACAGCGGCCAAGTCCGCGCGCATTTGCTGCCGTTAGCATGCCCTGCCGCGCTCCGCCTTCTCGGCCGCGAGCGCCTTGGCGTCGAACTCGAGCGCCATCTCCAACAGGAGGCGCACGGTGGGATCGTCGGCGCGCCAGAACCCATTGGCGAGCCGGCGGCATCGTGCGGCCTGGGCGCGATAGTCGGCGACGGTGGGCATGGGTGCTCCCCGCGAGGCGGGAGCACACTGTTGGCTCTCTCAGCCGGCGCCGGCCTGGCGACGTGGCGCCGATCGCGAAGGGTACGCCCGGCGCGGCTCTCGCTGCTATAGGGCATTTCGTTTATATGCCATAGCGCGCGGCAGGACCGACGCCACCGCCTCGCGCTGGACGGCTGCGGCATGCGGCGCCACGCCGCTCAGTTCACGCTCTGCGGTCCCGCCGGTTTCGCCGCGAAGATCGTCAGCATGGCGTGCGCGGTATGGCGCCAGAACTTGAGCAGCGCCGCGTCCTCCGCATCCCGTTTCAGTTCAACGAGGCGCTGGAGCGTCACGAGCTGGATCGTCCCCGGCTGCTTCGCCGTGGAGCGCGAGGAGCTTTGCGGCCAAAAGCCAAGCGTCTCGTCTCGGTTCATCAGCCGAATCTAGAGGTAGCCTTACCGCGGAGTAAATGGCGGTGCGCAGCCAATATCACCTCTAGCAGTCTGGTGATCCGTTAGTCACGCCGTCTTCGCCTTGCGCGGCCGTCCTCTCCGCGGCTTGACAGGCTGCGTTGCAGTCATCGCCTCGGTTCGACGGCCGACGGTTGTTAGGCGCCGCCGATCACAACTCCATCCCGGATCGCGACCTCCCTTGTGATGTCCGAAGAACTTCACCGACACGAACACCTCCGGACGCACGGGCACAACATCACCGCTCCTCTTCCCTGTACGCAGCGGATCGAGCGCCAACCAAAGCCCCTTCCTCGCGAAGAACCGAACTTCGCCCGCAGGGACAAGTGTGTTGTCGCGCTTCTCGGCCACCATAGTCGCCTCTAGCCGATCCGAGCTCCTTGAACCCTGTCACCACGAACACGCCGGCTCCGAGACTTTGATCTTCAGCCGGTCCTTGGATTGACCGCCCTTGTAGCGGCTGCCAAGCCGCTTCGACACGATCCCCTCGCACCGGCGTTCTGCATGGCCTCGAATAACCATGCACCCTTGCCGATGACGTGGCCGATGCTGAGGATACGCGGGCTGGCAGCGGCCTTGATCACCCATTCTAGCAGAGCCTTCCGCTCCTCAATTTGGGCAACCGCGCAGGTCCGCCCGCCACGGATTCAGATGATGCGGCTGGCATGACGGCCTCCTGGTTCAGGCCAGGAACGATTGTCGCGTCAGGGGCTGGAACCACGCCATCCGGGATTCACCCCCCAATCTGCCCTCTCAGTCCCCTGGGCCGATGGCCGGTCGAGGCGGGCTACAATGTGTACGGCGTGGTCGATGCCTCCGGCGCCCTTGAGGCGACGGCGACCCCCGCCGCCGTTTTTGTCGTGTTGATCGCCGTGGTGTAGACGATCCTGCCCGACATCAACGAGGTGCCAGAAGGCTTCCCGGCGGTCGTATCGTGGCGCTTCCGCGTCGCGGCCGCACCATGTGGATCAGATACGCGACCAATAGATAAAGAAGAATCAGCTCAACCAGCCATACGTTAAGCTGGTGAGATCCTGGACGGGAGCTGGACGTTTTTCGGAAGCCCAGCCGGCCACTTGAGCGGGCAGGTCGAGCGAGCGGGGCCGCAAGCTGAAGGAGGGCTACCGATGACGTGTTTGCTCTCTGTCGCCGCGATCGCCGCAGCACTCGTGCTTACCGTGGCCAGCGGTACTCGGGCCGACACGGCGGCGGGTCACCCCGTACCCGTCACCCCCGACAACTTCATCCGCGCCGAAAGCGACATGTATTTTGCCTCGATCGTGAAGCAGCAGGGCCTCGGCGTCTTTCACAGCCGCGAACCGATGCCAATCGACCACCAGACGGTCATTCGCGCCAACCGCGATACGCTCTATTCGTCGGCCGTGTTCGACCTGGACGCCGGTCCCGTCACGATCACGATGCCCGACTCGGGCGGTCGTTTCATGTCGTTCGTCGCCATCAACCAGGATGATTACATACCGTCGGTCCACTACGGCGCCGGTGCGCACACTTTTTCGAAGACGCCGCGCTTGACGCCGCGCCGTCGCTCCCCATGCTTGGCGGAACCAGTGCGGAGAGCAGCATGCAATACGAACCGCTGCATATCAGGATCGAGAGGGGAGTGAGACCTAACGCCCCTCCAGTGACGGTAAAGGACGTGGTTCGCCGCTTTGGCTGTTCTGAGAGCCATGCC
>Ga0335079_10009949_pt1 | contig 10824 bp, 11 predicted proteins | sample Lox_Sample_33_FD_206719 | JGI IMG/M metagenome (GOLD analysis project Ga0335079, IMG submission 206719) | Soil microbial communities from Loxahatchee National Wildlife Refuge, Florida, United States - Lox_Sample_3.3 | ecosystem: Environmental > Terrestrial > Soil > Wetlands | place: USA... | reverse complement strand
TGATCAACCGGAAGCCCGTGCGCGCGGTCGGACTCTGGATGCACGCGGGCGCGCTCCGGGACATCGGCGCGGGGTGCCTGCTGGGGTTCCTGATGATGGCGGGGATCGCGGCGGTCCTGGTCGCGCTGGGGGACGCGCGCATCGACCGTGCGGGGGCGGGGCCCCTCGCGGGGACGGCAATCGCGGGAGTTTCCGCGCTCACGTTTGCCTCGGGGGCGATGGCCGAGGAGCTCCTCTTCCGGGGGTACGCCTTCCAGACGCTCATCCAGGGAGTCACGTTCCTGCCGGCGACGCTGGCCGCGTCGGCCCTGTTCGCCCTGGCGCACGCCGGCAACCCGCATGCGACCCCCTTCGCCCTTGCCAACGTCGGGCTGGCCGGGATCCTCTTTTCGTTCGCCTACATGAAGACCCGCTCCCTGTGGCTCCCCGCGGGACTCCACTTCGCGTGGAATTTCTCACAGACCGCGCTCTTCGGGTTCCCGACCAGCGGCATCCGGCCCGATGCAGAGGCGCTCTTCCGCGCCGACTCCACGGGTCCCGCCTGGATCGGCGGGGGGGAGTTCGGCCCCGAGGGAGGGGCGCTCGCGACGATCGCGCTCGTCCTCTGCACCTGGTACATCCTGAAGGCCCCGTATGTCAGGACGGCGGAGGGAATCGTGACGCTCGATTCGATCGAGGACCTCGTCCGCCCGCCGGGGAACGGCGCGCCGTGAGAGCGGCGGGCTGGGCTTGCGCGCTCGCGCTCGCGTGCGTCCCGTCGGGCGCCCCCCGCGCGCAGGACTTCGACGCCAGGGCGCAGCAGGGGATCGCGCGCGTCTACAACCTGGAGTTCGAGGCGGCGGAAGGGGATTTCCGGGCGATGATCGACGCGAGGCCGGGCGACCCGGCGGGCTATTTCTTCCTGGCCATGGTCCGGTGGTGGAGGATACTGATCGACATCGACAACGAGCAGTACGACAGGGAATTCACCGGCGCCCTGGACGGCGTGGTCGCGATGTGCGACTCTCTCCTGGAAAAGAACCCGGACGACGTGAACGCGATCTTCTTCAAGGGGGGGGCGCTGGGGTTCGAGGGAAGGCTCCGCTTTCACAGGAACGACTACCTCGGCGCCGCCGACGCCGCGCGGCGGGCGCTCCCCCTTGTCCGCACGGCGATGGAGCTGGACCCCGGGAACGACGACGTCCTCCTCGGCGCGGGGATCTACAGTTACTACGCCGACGTCATCCCCGCGGAGTATCCCTTCGTGAAGCCCCTCATGCTCTTCGTCCCCCCGGGGGACAGGCAGAAGGGGATCCGCGACCTGGAGCGCGCCGCCTCGCACGGGCGGTACGCCTCCATCGAAGCGAAGTACTTCCTCCTCCAGATCTATTACGCGGAGGAGAAGGACTACGTCCGCGCGCTCGGGCTGGCGTCGGGCCTGCACGAGCGGTTTCCCGCGAACGTGGTCTTCCAGAGGTACCTGGGGAGGGTCTACGTCGCGACGAACAGCTGGGAGGCGGCGCACGGCGTGTTCGCGGACATCATCGCCCGCGTCCGGCAGGGAATGCGCGGGTACACGCCCCCCGTGGAGCGGGAGGCGAGGTACTACACGGGCATGGCGTCCATGCTCGGGGGGAACCTCGACGCCGCGCTGCAGGAATTCTACCGGTGCGACGAGATCTCCCGCTCGCTCGACAGGGAGGAAGCTTCGGGGTTCATGTCGATGGCCAACCTCCGCATCGGCGAGGTGTACGACCTCCAGGGGAAGCGCCAGCTCGCGCTGGAGCAGTACAGGAAAGTGAAGGACATGGCGAACTACCAGGAATCCCGGTCGATGGCCGACCGCTTCATCGAATCACCCTACACGGGGAAGTGAGGAGGGCCCATGCCGGGTGCCGCTCTGCTGTTCGGGCTCGTCGCCGCCGCGGCGGAAATCCTGGGGGGGAGCCTCGTCCTGATGCGGCGCACGTGGCCGCGCGCGGTGCAGGAGCATCTCCTGGCGCTCGGCGCGGGATTCATCCTGGCGCTGGTCTTCCTGGAGCTTGTCCCCGAGAGCCTGCGGGCGCTGGGTGCGGAGGCGCCCCTCTTCATGCTGCTGGGCTACGCCGTGCTCCACTTCTTCGAACACACGATCGTCGGCCACCTCCATTTCGGCGAGGAGACGCACACCGACGTGATGCTGAGCGGCGTGGCGAGCGCGTCGACGTTCGCGGGACTCTTCGTCCACGCGTTTTTCGACGGGTTCGCGATCGCGGCGGGGATGGCGTTTGACGAGCGGGTGGGACTCCTGATCTTCGTCGCGGTCCTTCTCCACAAGATCCCGGAAGGCCTCACGATCGCCTCGGTGATGATCGCCGCCGAGCGGCAGCGGCGCACCGCCTTCCTGGCCTCCCTGGCCATCGGCGTCGCCACGATGCTCGGCATACTCTCCGTCATGCTCGTGGCGAGAGTGGCGGCGGGGCTCGTCGGCGCGGCCTTCGCGTTCTCGGCCGGCGCCTCGACGTACGTCGGCGCGAGCGACCTGATCCCGGAGATCAACCACTCGCGCAACCGCGTCATACCCCTGCTCGTCTTCGCCGGGATGCTGCTCTTCTGGGTGGGAACGCTGCTGATCGCGCCGCTCGCCGGGCGCTAGGGCCCGTCAGAACGTCATGCCGACGGAGACGCGGTGGAGTGTGCCGATCGCGCCGTACGAGGAGAGGGCGTAGTCGACCAGCGTGGAGGAGATGGTGAGGCCGATCCCGGCGGAGAATCCCGCGAGCCCCGCGCTCGTCCCCGTCTGCAGGTCCTTGCGCGCCTGGTTGTTGTAGCCGAACCGCGCACGGAACACGTGCGAGAGCGTGAACTCCCCCCCGACGGTGAACGCCCCGAAGCGGTCGATGAAGCTCCCCGGGTTTTCGTTCAGCCTGTCGAAATCGACGTTCAGGAGGAGGGGGAGGCCCCGCGGGATGACCGAGACGCCCACGGCGACGTCCAGCGGCAGGGGTTCCTGGACGCCGGCGTACGTCGTCAGCATCCTCCCCATGTTCCGGATGCTCGCCCCGAGCGCGACGCGGCTCTCCGGGATGCGGTACAGGAGCCCGGCGTCCGCCGCCAGGGCCGTGGAGGTGTAGCCGGCGATCGACGAGTAGATGAACTTCAGGGCCGCGCCGTACGTCAGGTTCTCCTGGAGCGTATTGCTGTACCCGGCGCTGAACGCCATATCGGACGCCGTGAACGTGCCGGAGGCGTTGGCGAAGTCGTCCAGCGCGGGGAATGACCCGTAGTTGGTGTAGAGGACTCCTGCGCCGACGGCGCCGATCCCCTCGACCTGCTGGCCGTACACGACGTAGCCCGAGTTGATGTCGAGGAGGTGCTTGAAGTAGCCGGCCGCGCCGGCGGGCGACTCGAGCGTGCCGAGCGACGCGGGATTGACGAAGAGCGACGCGGGATCGTTGGCGAGTGAGACGACGCTCCCGGCGAGCGCCGCGGCGCGCGCGCCCACGTCGTTGCGCAGGTAGGCGAACGCCGTCGTCTCCTGCGCCCGCGCGGTGAGCGACCCCAGGGCGGCGAGCATGGCGTATGTCAGGGCGCGGCGCATCGTGGAGGAATGTATCGATTGCCCGGGGCAATATCAAGGAGGAGGCGATTGCTTCTGGGCGGAAAATTCGCTATACTGAATCCCTGCGTGGACCTGAGCAGCCTGGAGAAAGGACAGAGAGCGATGAAGGACGGCATTCACCCTGATTACAAGAAATCCATCGTCACCTGCGTGTGCGGGAACACGTTCGAGACCCGCTCGACCGCGGGGAACCTGAAGATCGAAATCTGCTCCGCCTGCCACCCCTTCTTCACCGGGCGGCAGAAGCTCGTCGACTCCGCGGGCCGCGTGGAACGGTACAACAAGAAGTACGCGAAGAAGGCCGCGGAGACTCCCGCCCCGTAACGTGAGCCCCCGGGGACGGGCGTTCCCGTCCGCCCCCGGTTGGCGCCCCGCGCGCCGGGGCGATCGTCACACTTCCCGACACCGTGCACGTGGAGAGCCTTCCTCCCGATACCATCCCTGCGCAGCCACGCAAGAACCTCTACGGCGGTCCCCGCGGGACTGCCGTCAAAATCCTCAACCGCGTCGAGCGGACCGACTCCTACCTGGACAAGGTGCTCGACATCGAGCTCAAGGCGCAGGACCTCTCCGACGTCGACAAGGGGCTCCTCAACGAGCTGGTTCACGGCGTCCTCCGGTGGCAGAACCGCCTCGACTGGGTCCTGAACGGCTTCTCCCACGGCAACTTCGCCAAGTCGGAGATCAACATCAAGAACACGCTCCGCGTCGCCCTCTACCAGATCCTGTTCCTGGACCGGATTCCCCACGCGGCCGCGGTCAACGAAGGGGTGGAGTTCATCAAGCGGATCAGGGGGGAGAAGCCCGCGGGACTCGTCAACGCCGTGCTCCGGAACATCATCAGGAACATCGACGGGATCCGCTACCCCGTCGCGGAGGAAGACCCGGTCCAGTACCTGGCGGTCTATTATTCGCATCCCCACTGGATGGTCCGCCGCTGGGTCGCCCGCTTCGGCGTGGAGGAGACGACAAAGCTCCTCATCGCCGCCAACGAGCGCCCCGCACTGACGCTCAGGATCAACCGCCTGAAGACCGATCCCGCCGCGTTCCTGCGGCAGATGGAGCAGCAGGGGATCGCCTGCACGCCGTCGACGCGCATCCCCTGGTTCGTCCGCGTCAAGGCGCTCGCCCGGATCGGGCAGATGGACCTCTTCCGCACGGGGATGTTCGCGGTGCAGGACGAAAGCGCCGCCCTCCCCACGCTCCTGCTCGCGCCGCGCCCGGGGGACCGGGTGATCGACCTGTGCGCCGCCCCCGGCGGGAAAACGACGAACATCGCCGAGACGATGAACAACGAGGGGGAGGTGATCGCCGTCGACCGCCACGAGGCGAAGCTCGCCCTGATCCGCACCTCCTGCGAGCGGCTGGGCCTGCGCAACGTGACCCTCAGGGAGGCGGATTCCGCGACGCTTGACGTCCCGCCGGCGGACAAAGTGCTCCTGGACGCCCCCTGCTCGGGGCTGGGGGTGCTCGCCAAGAAGCCGGACATCAAGTGGAAACGGGACGTGACCGACATCCTGAAGCTGACCGTGATCCAGGCCTCGCTGCTGGAGAACGCCGCGCGCCTGGTGAAACCGGGAGGGGTGCTCGTCTACAGCACGTGCACGCTGGAGCCCGAGGAGAACGCCCGGGCTGTCGACGACTTCCTCGGCCGGCACCCCGAGTTCGCGCCGGAGCACGCGGGACCCTTCGTGAGCCAGGACCTGGTGAACGAACGGGGGTTTGTCGAGACGCTGCCGCACCGCCACGGGATGGACGGGTCGTTTGCGGCGCGCCTCGTGAAGCAGACGCCACACTAGACACCTGGAGCGCAACGCCATGGCAACGATGCTGGATCTGGTCACCCGGGAGCTGGAGGAGCTGGAGCGGTCGAAGACGTACAAGCTGGAGGTTCCGCTGCGCGGACCGCAGGACGGTGTCGTCCGCGTCGGGACGCGGGACGCGGTGATGCTCGCCTCCAACAACTACCTGGGACTGTCGAACCACCCCGCGGTCCGCTCCGCGGCGATCCGCGGGATCAGGGAGTACGGCTACGGCGTGGCGTCCGTGCGGTTCATCTGCGGCACGCAGGACATTCACCTGGCCCTGGAGAAGAGGATCGCGAGATTCCTCGGGATGGAAGACGCGATCCTCTTCTCGTCGTGCTGGGCGGCCAACGAGGCATTGTTCGCCTCGCTCACCAATGAGAAGATGGGGATGGAGTCCTACCGGGACGTCATCTACTCCGACCGGCTCAACCACGCGAGCATCATCGACGGGCAGCGGCTCTGCCGTGCGGAGACGACCGACAGGAAGATCTACGCGCACGCCGACACGGACGACCTTGCCCGGCAGCTCGAGGCCGATGCCGGCAGGGACTACCGGCTCAGGATCATCGCCACGGACGGCGTCTTCAGCATGGAGGGGGACCTCGCCCCGCTGGACCGCCTGACGGCCGTCGCGGCCCGATACGGCGCCGTCCTCATGGTCGACGATTCGCACGGCGTCGGCGTCTGCGGCCGGACGGGGCGCGGGACGCCCGAGGCCTGCGGCGTCCACGGCACAGTCGACGTGCTGACCGGGACGCTCGGCAAGGCGATCGGCGGGGCCGCGGGGGGCTACATCAGCGGCAGGAAGGAGCTGATTGCCTACATGCGGCAGAAGGCGCGGACGTACATCTTTTCAAACTCGCTCCCGCCGTCGATCGTCTTCGGCGCCGGCGCCGCCTTCGCGCTCCTGGGGAAGGACCGCTCGCTCGTGCGGCGGCTCCACGACAACACGGCGTATTTCAGAAAGGAGATCGCCGCGCTCGGCTTCCGCGTCCTGGCCGGGGATCACCCGATCGTCCCGATCATGCTCGGCGACGCGGCGGTCGCGCAGGAGATGAGCGGCGCCCTGCTCAAGGAAGGGGTCTACATCAGGGGCCTCTGGTACCCCGTGGTGCCCAAGGGGGAGGCCCGGCTCCGCGCGCAGATTTCCGCGGCGCTCAGGAGAAAAGACATCGACCGCGCGCTCTCGGCCTTCGCCAGGGTGGGGCGGCGGATGAACCTGATCTGAGCGGCGCGTGTTAGAACTGCACGCATAACGACAAGCGGGAGAGACCGAGGAATGAAGCCGCTCAACAGGGAGAACGTGATGGAGGCCCTCCGTGCAGTGCACGACCCGGACCTCCGGAAGGACATCGTGACGCTCGGGTTCGTGAAGGACGTGCAGATCAGGGGGAACGACGTGAGCTTCGCCATCGAGCTGACGACGCCCGCCTGCCCGGTGAGGGACGAGCTGAAGACGGCGGCAGTCGCCGCGCTGAAAAACTCAATTGACGGGGTCGGGAACGTGAGCGTGACGATGACGTCGAACGTTGCGCGGCACTCCCTGGCGCCGCGCGCCGAGATCCTGCGCGGCGTCAGGAACACGATCGCGGTCGCGTCGGGGAAGGGGGGAGTGGGGAAGTCGACGATCGCGGCGAACCTCGCGGTCGCGCTCGCCCTGGACGGCGCGAAGGTGGGCCTGGCCGACCTGGACATGTACGGTCCCAGCATGCCCCTGATCATGGGGATCCGTGCGAAGCCGGTGCAGAAGGAGGGGAAGCTCTTCCCGATCGCCAACTGGGGCGTGAGCGTCATGTCGATCGGGTTCCTTGTCGACCCGCTGCAGGCGGTCGTCTGGCGGGGTCCCATGGTCAGCGGCGCGGTCCGCCAGTTCATGACCGACGTCGAGTGGGGCGAGCTGGATTACCTGGTGATGGACCTTCCCCCCGGGACAGGCGACGTCCAGCTCACGCTCGTGCAGACGATCCCGCTGACGGGGGCGGTCGTGGTCACGACCCCGCAGGACATCTCGCTGGCCGACGCGCTCAAGGCGTGGAAGATGTTCGACAAGGTCGATGTCCCGGTGCTGGGCGTGGTCGAGAACATGAGCTATTACGTCTGTTCCCACTGCGGCGCGCGGGAGGAGATCTTCGATAACGGGGGAGGGAAACGCACGGCCGCCGAGCTCGGCGTCCCCTTCCTGGGGGAGGTGCCGCTCTACACGTCGATCCGCGTCAGCGCGGACCGGGGGACGCCGATCGCGGCGGACCCGGCCGCGCCGGTCCAGGCCGGCATCATCCGCTCGATCGCGCGCAACGTCGCAGCGCAGGTGAGCATACGGAACGCGCAGCGCGCCGCCCGGAGCGCCGTCGACATACAGCTCATGGCGGGGGAGGGGACTCCGGGGTGAGCGACGCCGGGAGCATCGCCGCGCGGATCGAGGAGGCGCTCGAGTCGGTCCGCCCCTCTCTTCGCATGGACGGGGGAGACGTGCGCTTCCTCCGCGTGCGGGAAGGGGGAACGGTCGAGGTCCAGTGGACAGGGACGTGCGCCGCCTGCCCGATGTCGGTCATGACGCTCCGGGCGGGCGTGGAGCGGGCCGTGATGCGCGGGGTGCCGGAGATCCGCCGCGTGGAGGCGGTGCCCGCCTGAGCACGTTTCCCCCCTCAGGCCGGCGTTGCGACTTCCCTGACCCCCCCCTCTTCGATCTTCAGTATCCTCCCGTTGGCCTTCCGCACGATGTCGTAGTTGTGCGTCGCCACCACGCAGGCGGTCCCCCGGACGTTGATCTCCTTCAGGAGCGCCAGGATCTCGCCGGACGTCCCCGGGTCGAGGTTCCCCGTCGGTTCGTCGGCGAGGAGGAACGCGGGGTTGTTCACCAGGGCCCGCGCGATGGCGACGCGCTGCTGCTCTCCCCCTGAGAGCTCGTCCGCCATCTTGTTGCGCGCGTGGCTCAGTCCCACGTCCCCGAGCGTCTGGATGACCCTCCGCTTGATCTCCGCCCGCGGCGTCCCTGTCACGTGGAGCGTGAATGCGACGTTGTCGAACACGCTCCGGTCTTCAAGCAGCTTGAAATCCTGGAACACCACGCCCAGCTCCCGCCGCAGCGCGGGGATCTCCCGGGCCTGGAGCGAGGCGGAGCAGTGCTTCCCCACGAACACCGCCCCCCGCGAGGGGAGGAGGTCCATGTAGATCAGGCGGAGGATCGTGCTCTTGCCCGACCCCGTCTGTCCCACCAGGAAGACGAACTCCCCCGGCCTGATCTGGAGCGACACGTTGTCCAGGAGCATGCGTGAGCCGAATTCGACGGAGACGCCCTTGAACGCGATCACGGCCTGCCTCCCCGGCCCCGCCTCGCCGCGATCGCGACGGCGGCGGCGATGGCGTTCACCATGCTCGACGGGTCCGCTTCGAGGCGCCGGGCGATGTCGAACGCCGTGCCGTGATCAGGGGATGTCCTGACCACGGGGAGCCCCACGGAAACGTTGACCGCAGTGCCGCGCGCCGCCATCTTGAGCGGGATGAGTCCCTGGTCGTGATACATGGCGACGACCGCGTCGTATGCCTCCGGCCGGTAGCGGGAGAAGAACGCGTCGGCCGGGAAAGGTCCCGCCAGTGCGATCCGCTCTTTCCTCAGCGTTTCCATCGCCGGGATGATCACGCGCTGCTCCTCGTTGCCGATGTCTCCCCCTTCCCCCGCGTGCGGGTTGAGGCCGAGGAGCGCGATGCGCGGCGAGGCGATCCCCCAGTCCGTGCGCAGCGCGCGGTGGATCACGCGGACCCTCTCCAGGAGGAGCGCGCCCGTCAGCTCCCGGGGGACGTCCCTGAGCGGCGTGTGGATCGTGACGAGCCCGACGCGGAGCGCCCCGGCCACGAGCATCATCGCCACGTGGGGGGCGTGCGTCAGCCGCTGCAGGAGCTCGGTCTGCCCCGGCGTGTCGACGCCCGCCAGGTGGAGGGCCTGCTTGGAGACCGGGGCGGTCACGACCGCCGAGGCCCCGCCTCGCATGACGGCGTCCACGGCGGCTTCGATCGCGCGGGCGGCCGAGGCGCCCGCCTCGGCCGAGAGCTTGCCCGGCGCCACGCGCACGGGCGCTCCGTGCGCGGTGTCGAGCAGGGGGATCTCGCCGGGTGCGGGCGACTGTCCTTCATCCCAGCGCCGAAACCGGAGCGGCAGCGTGAGCCGTTCGGCCATGCGCTCGAACACGCGGGCCGGTCCGACCAGGAGCGGCGTGCATGAGCGCCTCACGCCGGGGAGAGAGGCGGCCTTCAGCGCGACCTCCGGGCCGATCCCGTTATAGTCGCCGGCGGTGATCGCGACGATCGGTTTCACATGGCTCCCGCGGTGACAAGGACGTAGTTGCCCGACCTGTCCCTGTCGACGAATATGAACCTCTTTTTGAGGCGCGCATACGTCCAGACCTCCTGGTGCCCGGCGACCGGATCCAGCGTCCTGTCCGACGAGGTCGGGGGCCCGTACAGGACATAGATCCTCCCCCTGTCGGAGCGGAACCCGTCGGGCGAACGGAGCGTGCCGAAGTTCCGCGTCGCGTAGTCCACGCGGCGGTAATATTCCGTCTCGACGTCGTTCAGCGCAGTCCCTTCCCGTCCCCCGTGTCCCCGCCAGAATCCCTCCAGGTGGGCGCGGCGGGACTCCAGGTTGCCCCGCTTCAGCGAATCAAGCTCCCCCTCCGTCGTGATGTAACGGAGAGACTCGATCGCATTGTCGATGTCCTTCAGCGAGAAGGGCATGTCCGGCCAGACCGCGCGCGCGCGGCGCGTCACCTCGCGCCGGCCCCCCCCGCTCCGGAGCGTGAGCGACATCCTGTAGGCGCGGAGCGGGAGCTGCGCAAGCGGGAGCGGGATCACGGCCGCACAGACGTTCGAGCCGGGGGCGGTCCTGATGGTGTAGCCCACGCCGGCCGAGTCGGCGGAGGAGATGAGCGCGACATCCCGCGCGACGGGGACGGTGACGCTCCGGGCCGGGGGGATCTCCGTCGCGTCGATCGGGGCTGCAGGGTCCTCCGTAAACTCGTAGGAGACGGAGAGCGTCGTGTCGGCGGCCGGATCGCCGTGCCAGAGGGCCAGGACCGATGCGGGGCGGCCGAAGAGGATCTCATCCCCGTAGTTCATGAGGAGGACATGCAGGGGAAGCGACTCCCCCGCGGGGGGATGGATGGTCGTGAGCGAGGCGCCGGGGAGCCCCGCGAGCGGCGTCCCTGCGCTCACAAACCGCTCGCGCTCGGTGATCGTCCTGCGTGATTCCTCGTCGTCCACGGTGACGAGGACGCGGTATTTCCCCGGCCGCACGGAGAGGGGAATGATCCCCTGCTCCCACACGGTGCCGGCGGGATTCCTCTCGGTGCTGTTCTCCTGGATCTCGAGCGAGCGGATCGAGCGCGCCTCGGTCCCGCCGGTGGAATCCTGCAGCTCCACGACCACGTCCCCGCTCCTGTG
>Ga0335079_10009946_pt1 | contig 10828 bp, 7 predicted proteins | sample Lox_Sample_33_FD_206719 | JGI IMG/M metagenome (GOLD analysis project Ga0335079, IMG submission 206719) | Soil microbial communities from Loxahatchee National Wildlife Refuge, Florida, United States - Lox_Sample_3.3 | ecosystem: Environmental > Terrestrial > Soil > Wetlands | place: USA: Florida... | reverse complement strand
TGTTCATACTGGTTCTTGTTTCCGCCGCAACCGCCGTTGCTCAAGACGCCCAGACCTTCTGCAATTTTGATGACGGTAATCAGATCACCATTCAATACCAGCCCACGGTCAAAGAAGAGCCGCGCAACGGCCATGTCTGGGGCCCAGGCATCACTCTTTATGTCCAGGTGCCGCTCACCCTGGGCAGCTCCGAAATTCCTCTCGGCGCTTACAGCATTTTTCTGATTCCGGAAAAAAAGGACTGGACGATCGTCGTCAACAAAAACGTGAAAGCGGGTTCGGCTTACAATTCAGCCGACGACGTCGCCCGCGCACCGATGGAGGTCGGCGAACTCCCCGAACCAACTAAGCAGCTTCAGCTCTCCTTTGCCCACATGTCGGCGAAGCAATGTAATCTCCGCGTGTATTACCAGAAAACCGGCGCTTTCGTCGACTTCCTGGAGAAGTGAGTATTTGATTGCGGCCTGAAAAGGCATGGCGGAGTGTCTGCAATCGCGTGTTTTTCATTGATTGCGTCGCATTCATAATTTAGAGTACCTCTCCGTATTTCACAGGCTCATGCGAATCAATCGACGCCGATTCCTGATCACCGCAGGTGCAGGTATCGCCTGCGCCCCCGGTTTGCTTGCGGCACAGGGAAGTCGGGCGGGCAAGCTAACGAATTCCTCGCAGCGTCTACTGTTCGGCACCGATTATTATCCCGACCAGACGCCGGAACCGCTGTGGCAGCAGGATGCCGCCGCAATGGCGGACATGGGAATCACCAATGTGCGGGTTGCCGAGTTTGCATGGTCGCTGCTCGAACCCGCCGAAGATCGCTTTGATTTTTCCTGGCTGCAGCGATGTATCAAGCTGCTCAACGATCACGATATCGCGGTGATTCTTGGTACGCCTTCGGCCGCGCCTCCGCCGTGGCTCACACAGAAATATCCGGAAGTGCTCATGGTCAACGATCGTGGCCAGAGGTTGAATCCGGGAGCGCGCCGCTTCACTTGTCCGACGAACAAAACTTATCGGCAGCTTTCCGATCGCATCGCGAGTGAAATGGCGCGGACATTCGCCTCCACGCCTGGCGTGATCGGATGGCAGATTGATAACGAATTGACCCTCGGCGAAAGTCCGCGCTGTTATTGCCGATTCTGTCGCGAGGGCTTTCAGCAATGGCTGCAACAAAAATATGGCGGGCTTGCCGCCCTGAACCAGGCCTGGGGCACGGTTTTCTGGAGCCAGGTCTACACCGATTTTTCGCAAATTCCGGTTCCGCTTCCTTCGGGAGCGCCGGTCAATCCCGGCCTCGCTCTCGACTACGATCGGTACCAGAGCAACGCAAACGTCACCTTTCTCGAAGAACAACTCGCCATTCTGCGGCAGCTCTGCCCCAAGCATTTCGTCACTACAAATAATGTCGGCGGCCTGGTCGACACGATTAATTTCCGCGACCTTTACCGCAACCTCGACTTCTTTTCCAACGACAATTATCCCGGCTTCGCCGCGATCTTCATGAATGGCCCAGACTCAGGCACGTCGGCGCCGCCGGAAATGATGGCTCTGGTCGTCTCTTTCAGTCACGATGCCGCCCGCAGCGTGAAAGACGGCGAGCCGTTCTTGGTGATGGAAGAACAGGTCGGAAAATCGGGTCAGCCGTTTTTCTCACCACAACCTGCTCCCGGACAAGTTCGCCTTTGGACTTATCAGGCAATTGCTCACGGCGCGATGGGAATCAATTATTTTCGCTGGGACACCGCCACATTTGGAGCCGAAGAATATTGGCATGGTCTGCTGAATCACGACCGCTCGCACAGTCCCGCATTCGATGAAGTGCAGCGCACCATTCGCGAACTGAAATCGCTCGGCCCCGAGTTGCTCCACTCGCAATATGTCGCGGAGTTGGCTCTCTGCTTTGATCCCACGTCCGACTGGGCGCTCACAATCCAACCGGGCCAACCCAAGCTGAAGTACGCGTCAGAAGCGCTCTCCTGGTACGGAGCCATTTCCGCATCTCATGCGGGTGTGGATGTTGTCGATGCGACCAAGGACCTTTCAGGGTACAAAATTCTTTTTGCTCCGCTTATGTACGTCGTCTCGCAAGAGCAAGCCGAGCAGATCAGAAGATTTGTTCAGAATGGTGGCACCTTTATTTCAGGATTCCGCCTTGGTGTGAAAGACGAGCATAGCCGCATCGTCCAGACTCCGCTGCCCGGTCTCCTGCGTGACGTGATGGGAGTGACGCTTCTCGACTATCAACCGATCTACTCCGAAAAACAGCGGGTGCAGTTCAGCGGCCTGTTAGCTGGACCCGAAGCCGATTGCCATTTATGGGCCGACATCATCGATCCGCAGCAAGCGGAAGTGCTCGCAACCTACACGGGCGGAGCGTACTCCGGCAAAGCTGCCATCACCTCTCACTCCTTTGGCAAAGGGAAGGCGATTTATATCGGTGCTGATCTTGGCGCTGCCGATCTCGCGCGGGCCCTGCTCACTCTCGCAGCAGCTGCAGGCGTAAAAGCTCCAACGCAGTTGCCGGCTGGCGTCGAACTCACCCGGCGCAGAATCTCTGAGGGGGTCGTGACCTTTCTATTGAATCACTCCAGCCAGCCGCAGTCGATTCAGCTGGGCGGAAGCAGCAAAGATCTGCTCACCGGATCCTCGCTTTCTGGCAGCATCTCCCTGGAACCCTACGGCGTCCGCGTTCTGCGAACAATCTGATCTGTGGGGTGGCGTCCGTCCTGCTCACTTTTACGCAATATGCTGCTGCTTCTGACAGGAGGCGCTGCTCAATTTCCATACCCGGCGCGCCAAGGGTTTGCGGGTAGATGCAAGAGCCTGCGGTCACTCGCATCAGCGTTATTACCGGAACGATGCGGCGGCGGAAGCCGAATCCGGGAACACTTCGAACACACTCAGCAGTCCGACCAATTTCAGAGTCTGGACAACAAATTTTGACGGGTTGGCGAGCTTCAGCGAGCCGCCTTGTTGCTTGGTCGTGGTAAGAAAACGGCTCAGCAGGCCAATGCCGCTCGAATCCATGGCAGCCAAATCCTCTGTGTCGAGAACGATTCGGCTATCGCCCGCCCCAACCAGGTCTGCGAAGGTTGCCCGCAGGCGATCGACAGATTCGCCCAGGCTCAAACGCCCGTGCAATTTGATGATTTTCACGCGGCCTTGAGTCCGAACGTCGATTTCCACCCTGCCCCCTGACGCGGACGGAACGAGTGCGCACTTCGTTGACAGCGGGGTTCCCGTTTGCTAGAGTCACACACCTTAGTAGAACGAGTTGTGATTTGCAAGCGCAAGTAAACCCCCGGCTTGGTTTGCCAGAACGGCTCGGCGGCTTAAACTGCAATCACTTCGAGAAGAATTATGGTCAGCCAGGGTTCGGCACTGGCGTTCGATATCGCCGGGTTCTCGGCGCGACTACTGGACCAGCGTGAAGTATCTCCTCGGGCCCGCATCGTAGCGGAGACCGTTTCCGACCTGCTCCCTGGCTCTGCCTGCAATGTTTATCTACTTGCGGAGGGCGATAACGGCCAAGTTTGGACTTCCCAGGCTACCGTCGGCGATGTGTCCATTCCCGATGTAGTGGTTCCCGCTAACGAAGGCAGTCTCGGCACGCTGGCCGCGAAAGCCCAGCCATTACTTTTCGCCGGAAAAGAACTGGTTCGGGAAAACTACGCGCACCTTCATATTAAAAAGACTCTCACTGCAATTGCTTACCTTCCGCTCATTCTTGAAGCGGAACTCAGCGGCGCAATCGAAATTCTCATTTTCAACAATGAAGTAAATGAAAGTACGGTCGCCTTGCTGCAGCCGTTATCCGAAATTGCGGCCAGCGCATTGCTGAACGCCGTCAGCTATGAACTGGAGCGGAACACCGCTCTTGCCTCCATCACGCGAATCACTCAACTCTACGATCTCGAAAAAGTCTTCAGCTCAACCCTCGAACTGGATCAGTTATTGCCGATTATTGGCAGCAAGTTCCGCGAAGTGATCGATTGCCAGGCGATAAACCTGTGGCTTCTGCAAGGCGATGAATCGCTCGAGCTCATGCATCAGGCGGGTTTCGATCCTTCGGTTCACGAAGGTGAAACCCAAAAATCCGGTGAAGGGATCGCTGCGGATGTTTCTGACAACGCTGAGCCGCTCGTTATTACTTCAGAAGATGAGCGCGTCTCGAAGCGCAATGCGGATTTCGAGGAAGGTGCCATTTTCTCGCTCATGGTTGCGCCTTTGATCGACCGCGGCGCATTAGTCGGCGTGGTTGAGGCGGTTAATCCTGCCGATGGGATTCCGTTCGACGAAGATGATTTGTTCGCGCTGACTGCTTTGACCGAGACCGCGGCCAACGCTCTGCACAATGCCAGCCTGTTTATGGCGGAGCGTAAAGTCGAGATTCTGGAAGCGCTGGTCAAGACCAGCGGCGAGATTACTTCCACGCTCGATCTTGATCGCGTCTTGCAGGCGATCGTGAATGGCCCGTCGGCTGTGATTCCATACGAGCGTGCTGGAATCTCGTTGGACGAAAACGGCCAAATAAAGCTGCGAGCGGTTTCCGGAACCATCCAGCTCGATGCCGACAATCCGCAATACGCCTCGCTCAAAAGCCTGCTCGAATGGGGCGCCATCCTGAATGAGCCATTGCTGGTAACGCAGCACGGCGAAGAAATCGATTCCGAGCGCGAAGAAACCCGCGCAAAGTTCCACGAATATTTCACCGAGACTGGAATGCGCGGATGTTATCTCGCCCCGCTCATGGATGAAGAAGGCAAAGTCGGCGTTCTTCTGTTCGAGAGCAGCGACCCGGATTTTCTCTCCGAAGCCCATCTCGAGATGCTGAAGGTTCTGACCAGCCAGGCCACGGTCGCCTTGAGGAACGCGTCACTTTATAAAGAAGTTCCTTTCGTCGGCGTGCTTCAGCCGCTGATTGAGAAAAAGAAAAAATTCCTTGCCCTGGAGAAGCACCGCCGGGCGCTGATCGTAGGTGTCGCCGTCGCTGCGGTGTTGTTTCTTCTCGCGTTTCCTCTGCCACTGCGGGTTGATGGAAACGCCGTGGTCGCTCCGGCCCACATGGCCCATGTGGGACCTGAGTTCGACGCTGTGGTCCGCCAGATTCTCGTTCACGAAGGCGATATCGTCGCAGCCGGTACGCCGCTGGCCACTCTTGAAAACTGGGAATATCGGTCGGCTCTGGCGGGAGCTAAGGCAAAATATCAGACCGCAATTGCGCAAATGGACCGTGCTTTGGCCGCAGGCGATGGTGCAGAAGCCGGCATCGGACGCGCACAGGCCGATTTTTGGGCGTCCGAAGTCAATCGCGCACAGGAGAAACTGGAGAAGACCATCATTCGCTCTCCCATTTCTGGAGTTGTGGCAACCCCCCAACCTGAGAATCTTGTCGGCCGTAAGGTCAAGGAAGGCGAAAGCTTTCTCGACGTCGTTGATAATTCGCAACCGCTCGTGGATGTTGCCGTGGACGAAACGGACGTCGGCCTGTTGCGGCGTGGTGAACATGCGAGCTTGAAATTAGACGGCTTCCCCGAACGAACCTTTCGCGGGGAAGTTGCAGTGGTTAGTCCGCAAGCGGTATTTCAGAACGCCCAGCCGATCTTCTTTGCGCGCGTAAGCGTTGCCAACCCAGCACACCTTCTTCGCGCGGGAATGCAGGGCCGGGGAAAAATTTCGACGGGATGGCGTCCTGCCGGGGTAGTAATGTTTCGCGGCATTGGTATGTGGATGTGGTCGAAGCTGTGGTCCTGGTTTGGTTGGTAATGTTTGGCTGGTAAGGTTTGGTTGGTAACGTTTGGCTGGTAATTGCTCGGCGGTGACTGCGAGGAGTTCTCATGCTGAAAATCAACATATTGTTACTTGCGGCGCTGTCATTATCCGCGATCGGATGCAGCAGTGCGCCGTCGCAGACTCCCGCGACGGTGTCCGCTGCCGAAACATCCGCGCCGGCAAGCCAGGAAGCCGACCCTGCCAAACCTGCTCCAGCAAAGGAATTCGTGACCTCAGGACCACTGATTGTCGAAAATCAGGTCGATGTCGCGGCTCAACGCGACGGCATTATTGCCAAGATCGTCGCCGATTCCGGCACTCGGGTCTCAAAGGGCCAACTTCTCGCCGCTCTAGACGATCGCCAGATTTCCGCCGACCTCGAGGCCGCGCGCGCCAAAACTCGCAGCACGGAAAACGACCTCAAGAACTGGGAAGCGGAGGCAAAGGTCCTGGAGGTTGACTATCAACGCGCCGAAAAAATGTGGGAGGCGCACATCATCCCCAAAGAACAACTCGAGCATGCACAATACAAGGCGGAATCGGACCAGTGGGATGTGAAACGCGTCTCCGAACTGCTGGTCAATGCCAAAGATGTTGAGCATTCTCTGGAATTGGAACTCGAAAAGACCAGAATCGTTGCGCCGTTTGATGGGGTTGTCGCACGCCGATACATCCGAGCAGGGCAGAGCGTCAGTCGCGGAGACCGTCTCTTCTGGGTCACCGCGGTCTCGCCATTGCGGGTTCGCATCACTTTGCCGGAGCAGTTCCTCGCCCGCATCCGAGCCGGCAGCAGAGTTGCGGTTACTGCAGCAGAAGAAAATCTCGGGCACGGCTACAGCGCCAAGGTCATCGAGATAAGCCCGGTAGTTGATCCTGCCAGTGACACCATCGACGTTCTTGCCGAGTTATACGGCAACACGTCGGGTCTTCGCCCGGGAATGCGTGTGGACGTTCATCTTCCCAACCTGCCATGAACATCGTCAGAGCGCTCGAAGTCGCGCTGCCGGAACTGCCGGAGCGGATTATCCGCAATATCCCGCCGAAGCTTGACCCCAGAGTCGTCTACAAAGATCACATTGAAAATGGCGAAGAAGTAGTCCTGGCAAAAATGCCGGGAAGCGAACTCGTTTTCCGCTTTGCAGCCGTACAGTGGCAGCTCATTCGGTTGTTCGATGGCAACCGCTCACCAGCCGACGTCGCCGAGCTCTTTGCAAAAGAGACCGGCACTGCAGTCAGCGAAGATGAGGTAAAAGAGCTGGCCAGCTATCTGCAAAGTGACACGCCAATGATGTACAAGACACCGCTTGAAAAGAACATCACGCTGCAGCAGGAGCTGCGGGCCTCCCGCGAGAAGCGCCGAAAATCGCGAGCGATTGATTTTTCCGACATCATCATCAAAACCTGGTACAACGCCGATGGCTACATTACCTGGCTCTATCCGCGGCTGCGGTTTCTTTTCACGCCCTGGTTCGTCTGGACAAGCGTTGCGATGTTCATCCTCATGGGGTGGATGTGGTGGGACCGCTTCGGAGAAGTCTGGTCAGACAGTTTCGCGTTTTACAACTTCACGCAAAAATCCGGCAGCGACCTGCTCGAGTTCTGGTTCCTGTTCGGCGCCATGGCGGCAATTCACGAAACCGCGCACGGACTGGTCGGCAAACATTTCGGGGCGACCATCGAGAGAATGGGTTTCACTCTGATGTATTTCGCTCCGAGTTTTTTCTGCGATGCCACCCAGGTTTGGGTCCTGGGCGGAAAATGGCCGCGCATTGCTACCGCGCTTGCCGGAATCTGGCTCGACCTAGTGGTTTGCTTTTTCGCCACCGTCGTCTGGTGGGGAACTGCGACCGGCATGCCCGTCCACGACTGGGCTTACAAGATCATGATGGTCACCGGCCTGGGCGTTTCCATTCTCAACCTGAATCCGCTGATTAAACTCGATGGCTATCTGATCTTTTCGGAATTCGTCGCCGAGCCTTCGCTCAAAGAAAGCAGCACCGAATATCTTTCCGGATGGCTACGAAACCGAATCTTCAGGCTCCCCGTCGAAGTTCCTTACGTTCCCAGGCGCAAGCGTGGGTTCTACATCATTTATGGAATTCTTTCCGGGATGTACAGCTACGTTCTGCTTTCGTTCTTGATGATCATCACTTATCACATTCTGCGGTCGTATACACCCGATTGGGCCTTCCTGCCGGCTTTGGCCATCGGTTTTTGGGTTTTCCGCTCTCGAATCAAACTTTTGGTGAAGTTTATGAAAATTGTTTATGCCGATAAGAAGGAACGCGTTCGTGCCTGGTTCACGCCGTTACGATCGGCGGCTCTGGGTGCCGCAGTACTTCTCGTTCTGCTTGTTCCCGTGTGGCCGGATTTTGTGGAGGCGCCCGTTCTGCTCGAGCCGCTTCAAACCGCCATTGTGCGCGCTACAGTTCCCGGCACGGTCGAGGGCGTCGCGGTGCAGGAAAGCCAATCGGTTGCGGCGGGAAGCCCGTTGCTGCGCATGCGTAATCTGGCGCTTCAGTCGCAGGCTGCGGAAGCCCGACAGGAGCTTGCGCAGGCAACTGCCCGCGCCAATCAGGCGGCTCTGCACTACGCGAATTTTGCATCCGCCGAGCAGGAACGCCGGCGCCGCGCCGAGGAGAATGTTGTCGTGGCGGACCAGCTGGCGCAGCTCGATATCGCAAGCCCGATGCGCGGTGTGGTTGCAACGCCTCACCTGCACGATCTCGTCGGCCGCTCCGTAGATGAAGGTGATTTACTCATGCAGATCGACGACATCTCCGAGATAAAGGCCAACATTTACATCCCCGAGTTCGCCATGCGGGATGTCCACGTTGGGCAAAGTGTCCGCTTGCTGATCAAGGGCCGCGTGCGGCCGATCTCAGGCACGCTTAGCCGCATCTCCCCCGTATCCACGCTCATGGCCGAAGGTTTGGTCACCAAGGACCAGCTGGAAGGAATTAATCCGCCGCAGTATTACTCGGGGGTTGTGATGTTGGCCAACGACGGCGCGCTGATGCCCGGCATGACGGGATCAGCCAAAGTTCTGGTTGGCAGACGCAGCCTGGAAGAGTTCACGTATCGCTTCAGCCGCGATCTGGTCAAACGAAGGATCTGGTAAAGCGCAGCCCGAAAACACGAAAGGGTTGGGCCAATGCCCAACCCTTGAGAGGCAATGTTGCCTGATCTATTGCGCCTTAATTCTGGCAAGACCACCCGCCAGACGTGCCTTGGTGGCGACGCGCATATTACCGGCGGCTAGACGGGGAGCTGCTTTTGTAGCATGCGTAACTCTCATGTTCGCGACTTTCGTGACTCCCGGCTTTGTTGCCAGAGCCTTCTTGGTTACTGCGCGATTGCTGATCAGCGATTTCTTTTCGATTGACATTGCCTTCTCCTTTTTTATTTTTGAATTTTCAACTGAACGCTATGCCATATTGCACAACCCATGCCAAACTCGGCCTGTGGAACCAGTAAACCGGAACTTACCTCAAATCAATAATCTGGCGGCGAATTCAATTTGCCCCGTGGGTGAGCTCATTCAAAATTATTGTCCGTCGGTTAAAAATTAACCTCGCATGGGTTAATTATTAACCCTCGCCCGCCGCGAGCCCTCGTTTCCGGCAGAGATATTTCATGCGCTGGGCATCGATACGCAGCAGCGCGGCCGCGGCCGTTTTTTTCCCTTTGGTGCGGCGCAAGGCTGCAGTCAGGTAGGCGAGTTCGATCCGCTCCATCTCGGCATCGAAGTCAACCCCGTCCTCCGGAATCAAGATCGCTTCCTGGCTCGCGTTGCTCGAATAGAGCAACTGCTGCGGCAAATGAGAGGCTTTAATCACCGGAGAATCGTTCATCACCACCAACCGCTGGATCACATTCTCCAGTTCGCGGACGTTTCCCGGCCAGGAATAGTCTTCGAGAATTTCCAGAGCCTCGGGCTCGAGCTGCTTCAGGGCCCTATTGTTTGCCGCACAGTAGATTCGCAGAAAATGATCGATCAGCAGTGGCAGGTCTCCGCTACGGTCCCGCAAAGGTGGAACAGAAATGGGGACAACGTTGATGCGGTAATAAAGGTCCTCACGGAAGCGCCCCTGATGCACCAACTCTTCTAAATTGTCGTTGGTGGCGGCAATAAGACGAAAGTCAATTTTTTTCGCAGCCCGTCCGCCGATGCGCTGCACCACCCTTTCCTGCAGAACCCGCAGCAGCTTGCTCTGCAGACTGTGGTCGAGGGTCGTGATTTCGTCCAAAAACAGCGTGCCGCCTTGAGCCGATTCAATGTAGCCGGGCTTGGCCGCGTCGGCGCCGGTGAACGCGCCCTTTTCGTAACCGAACAACTCCGCCTCAATCAAGCTCTCGGGAATGGCGGAGCAGTTTAAGCAAACATAGGGCCGATCGCGTCGGCTGCCGCTCTGGACGATGGCTTTGGCGATGAGTTCCTTGCCGGTGCCGCTCTCGCCCCGCAGTACCACCGTAGTGTTTGCATCCGCAACCGACTGAATGGCTTGATAGATGGCCTGCATGGCTTCGCTTCCGCCAATCAGGTCGCAGAAAGCGGATTTGCTTTCCGCGTGTGCAACCAGCCGCTGACCTTCCAACTGCAGCGCCCGCTTTTCGATGGCGCGAGCCAGCACAATCTGTAGTTCCTGAAAATCCAGCGGCGCAAGAAAGAACTCATCGGCGCCTGCCTGGCTGGCTTTTACCGGAAGCGTGCGGCTGTTCGATCTGGTGAGCGCAACCAGCACAACATCTTCGCGTACCCGGTGCATATCCGTGAGCAGATGGAGCGCATCTGCAGAAGTCTCGCCAACGCTGTCGAGGTCGATCAGCACGGCCCGCACCGTCAAGTCATCGGCGGCCGATTGAATCTGTGCTTCGGTCTGCGCCAGGAGAGCGGCAAATCGCGGAGCAAGCAATGCCTCCATATCCGGGAACGATGCAGTTTCGCCGGTGATGATGGCGACGCGACAGCTTGCGGCAGGAGTTGCTCCTGTGCTCGGCATCGTGAACTTTCCGCAACCGAAGTTTCAGGCAGCCGGATTATAGGGGAAGCGGA
>Ga0335079_10009945_pt1 | contig 10829 bp, 8 predicted proteins | sample Lox_Sample_33_FD_206719 | JGI IMG/M metagenome (GOLD analysis project Ga0335079, IMG submission 206719) | Soil microbial communities from Loxahatchee National Wildlife Refuge, Florida, United States - Lox_Sample_3.3 | ecosystem: Environmental > Terrestrial > Soil > Wetlands | place: USA: Florida... | reverse complement strand
CGGAGGTTCCCTATAACATCACGCACAACATACTGGCCACGAACCAGGTGGGGCAGGATGACCAAGCCCAGGCGTTGGCGTTGGGCGATACCTATCTGATCGGCTCCCAGGCAGTGAACTCCTTCCGCATCTCGGGAACCCGCGTCGGCGCGCGCACTCCGGGGGCCGTACCTTTCAAGCCCCAGGATGTGGGAATGAACTTCTACAGTTATTACGGGTTTGTGCCCATTCTGATGGCGGGCGTCGGGTTCAACATCAACACCCCCACCAACTTTTTCGTCGGTTACGACAACGTCACCAACTTCGGCGCCAACGACGATGTGACGCTTGTGCACGGCTCACACCAGTTCGCTTTTGGCGGCGGAATCTCCCGCTCTCTGCTGAACGCGAGTTCCTACGCCTGGTCGCAAGGGTTCTTCGTATTTGCCGGGATCTTCGGCACTCCGCTGATCGATTTCTTGACGGGAAATGTCGTCAATTTGCACCAGGCGAACCCGAATCCGGACAACGTCACCCAGAACCGGTTCGGGCTCTACGCCTCCGACACCTGGAAAGCCACCCGGAACCTGACGATCTCTTACGGCCTCCGCTGGAACCCGTTTTTGCCGATGGCATTTAAGCAGAGCGATACCTATAATTTCAGCCTCAGTAATTTCTATAACAACGTTCGCAGCAAAGTGGTCCCCGGCGCTCCTCCCGGATTGCTCTACGTCGGTGACGCCGGCGTCAACGGCAAGTCCGCGATGAACAATCAGTGGGGACACCTGGAACCGCGAGTGGGAATCGCCTGGGACCCCACCGGGAGCGGCAAGACCGCGATCCGCGTGGGCGCCGGCATCGCTTACGATTTCATCCGGATGGACATCCACGAAAACACGTCATCGGTGGCGCCCTTCCGGATCACCGTCGTGCAAGGTTTCTCCGGCCCGGGCTCGCTACCGCTCGACAATCCCTACCTGAACTACCCCGGAGGCAATCCGTATCCGTTTAACTACAATCCTAAGAATCCGGTTTTCCCGACGCTTCCTTATCAAGGCTTCCTTCCCATCGATCCCAATTTGAAAACGTCGTCGCAGTATTCCTGGAATTTCGGGATCCAACACCAGTTGACCTCCAGGCTGTTTGTCTCGGGCACCTACGTGGGAACCGAGATCGCGCACATCTGGACCGGAGTGGATCTGAACCCGGCGATTTGGCTCCCAGGCATGCCGGTCATCGCCAGTCCCAGCACCGCAGCGCAGTTCGGGCAGTGCGCGGCTCTCCAAGCGAACTGCGGGGGGACTGCCGAAAATTTCCGCCGCCTGCTGGAACTATCGAATCCGAGTGCCCCCAACGTAACTACTTACGGCTCGATCACGAGCCTCGACGCCAGCGGTACCCAGAACTACAATGGGCTGCTTCTCAACTCGCGCTGGCAGGCCTCACAGAACCTCAACCTGGGCGTGAACTGGACATGGTCGCATTGCATCGGCCTTCCGGCGACGAACATCTCCAACCTGGCGGCGGTCTATCCGCACCAGCCCTACCAGAACAACGGTCCGCAGGATCGACATCTCGATATGGGCGACTGCACCATCACGACCGGGGCGGCCAGCAATTCGCTCGATATTCGGCACATCGTGAATGTGACGCTGGTGGCCAACACCCCCAAGTTCTCCGGCGCCTGGGCGCGGCGCCTGGGCACCGGGTGGAACCTGTCGACCATCTACACGTGGCGTAGCGGGGCTCCGGTCACGCCCGTATTGAACCCGAGCACGGACAACGCGCTGAACGGCTTCGCGCCTTCGGGCGCAGATCCGGTCGCGCAGCGTCCCAACCAGGTGCTGCCCAGTGTATATGCAACCAATCAGGGGCAGTCCTGTTCGCCGGCTCCGTGCGTCAGCTATCTGAATCCGGGCGCCGTGGCGATTCCGGCACTCGGAACTTACGGCAACATGGGGGTGGGGGTGGCGCGGGCTCCCGGGTTCTGGGAATGGGACCAGGCCATCACCCGTCAGTTCCCGATTCGCGAGATGATGCGCGTCGAGTTCCGGGCGGAAGCCTTCAACGTCACCAACTCGGTTCGATTGGGCGCTCCCATCTCAACGATCAGTGGCACGTACGGTCAAATCACCAGCGATCAGCCCACCACCGGCGCCGGCACCGGCGTCAGCCCCGGCACGGGCGGACGAATCGTTCAGTTTGCGATAAAATTCCTGTTCTGATGAACGGGGATGCGGATTTCCGCATTTCGCGGCGTGCCGCCCTGAGAGCTGTCTGTTCGGGGTGGGCCGCCAGCGTGTGGCCGCAACCGGAAAGCCCTCGCCGGCTCGACGTCCATCACCACTTCGCATCGCCTCGCTACAAAGCCATGCTGGCGGAAGCCAAGCGGCAGGGTTGGGACACCTTCCAACCCTGGGACGCGAAGCGCGACATCGACGCCATGGACCAAGGCGGTGTCGCCACGGCATTCCTGTCCGTGAGCACGCCCGGATTGTGGGCAGGCGACGAGTTTACGCCCGAGCGGGACCGCGCGATCGCTCTCGCCCGTGACATGAACGAGTATGGAGCACGGCTAGTCCGAGATAACCGCGGCCGCTTTGGTTTGTTTGCGGCGCTGCCGCTGCCCGATATTGACGCCAGCCTCAAAGAAATTGCCTACGCGTTCGATACCTTGAAAGCGGATGGCGTCGGCTTGCTGACCAGTTATGGCAATCAATGGCTGGGCGAAAAAAGTTTTGAGCCTGTCTTCGACGAGCTGAACCGCCGGGGAGCCGTCGTCTATGTTCACCCGACCGACGCGCCCTGCTGTCACGGCCTCGCCAATGCCAATCCGGCCACTTTCGAATGGCTGGCCGATACGGCGCGCGCCATCATGAGCATGGTTGCGGGCACTCCGGGTGCGGTCAGCGGCCGCGGCAACCCAGAGCAGAGCCCAGCGACCCGTTATGCGAATTGCAAATTCATCTGGTCGCATGCCGGAGGGGCCTTGATTGGCGTCGCCGCCCGGGTGGTCGGCGCGGTGAGTGAAAAAGACCTCGCCGGTACGCCGCCGGTCAACTCTCGCTTGTATCACATCCGGCGGTTCTTCTACGACACGGCGGGTTCCGCGAACCCGATTCTGATGCAGGGGATTGCCCGGCTGGCAGGCGCTTCTCAAATTGTATTCGGCACCGATTACCCATTCGGGACGGGCGCCGCGATTGCCGAGGGCATGCGCTCGGTCGGCTTCACAGACTCTCAACTGCGCGCGATTGACCGTGAAAACGCGCTTCGGATTCTGCCGAAGTACACCTAGCCCGGGCGGAGGAGGGAACATGGACGAACCATCGCGCCGCGCTTTTCTTCAACGGGTCGCGGCCCTGGGCTGCGGCGCACTGCTTTCGGGCGAGCACTCGAGTGCACTACCAGTTCCCGACCCCCGACGCATCGACGTCCACCATCACTTCACCCCGCCGGCCTACCTTCAGTTTCTGAAAGCACACAACCAGGGCGGCGGTGGCGTTCCACGCGGACGCGGTCCGCTTACCAGTGCTTATTCCGGCTGGACGCTGGCCGAGGATCTCGAAGACATGGATCGGAGCGGCACAGCCACCGCCATTCTTTCGATTACCACTCCCGGGTTCTACTTCGGCGCTAAAGATGAGGTCCGCCAGGTTGTCCGTGAATGCAACGAATTCGCCGCGAAACTGCGTGCCGGGCATCCTGGCCGCTTCGGCAGCTTTGCCGCACTTCCAACCACCGATCCGGATGGGGCGCTGCGCGAAATCGAATATGCGCTCGATACCCTGAAAGCGGACGGTATCGGCCTGTACTCCAATTACGGGGACATCTGGCTCGGCGATGAAAAGCTGAAACCGCTTCACGAAGAACTGAACCGCCGGAGGGCCGTGGTCTATGTTCATCCGATCGAGGGAAACTGCTGTCGCAATATCGTGAAGGATGTGACCGATACCGTCGTGGAATACGGCGCGGACACAACCCGCACCATCGCAAGTTTGATTTTCAGCGGGACCACCGCTCGCTATCCCGATATCACCTGGATCTTCTCCCACGCAGGCGGCATGATGCCGTTTGTGATCGAGCGCTTTGTGGCCGGCACCGTGGTCGAGGTCGTCCCGGGAATCAAGACCAAGGGCCAAGGCAGCCTGCCGCCGGCCAAGGTCCCCAAAGGCGCGCTCTACGAGCTCAGGAGGATGTACTACGATACGGCGCAGTCCACCAACCCCGTGGCCATGGGAGCGCTTCGAAAGGTCATTCCGGTTTCGCAGATTGTGTACGGAACCGACTATTGGTACCGCAGCGCGCAGGAGACGGCGCTGGGCCTGACCACCAACCGCGTGTTCACCGCCGACGAGCTGGAGGCCATCAATCGGGGCAACGCGCTGCGGATTCTCCCGCGCTATCGCGCCTAGTAACCGCTTACAGGCCTTTCCGGCGCGCGATATTCACCTCGGTGCACGCCGACATCACATCGACGAACTTCTGATAGTTCGCGGCGCCCAGCACGAATGGATTGGGCTCGCTCTTCTTCCGGGCTTTGAGTTTCTCGAGCTTCGGTTCCACCGGGTCCATCAGCGGATGATTTTGCAGTTCGACCGTCACCTTCGCCTTCTTCGTCTCTTCCTTGAAGTGCGCGACCGATTTGAGATACGTCTGCAATCCCTCATCCGAGACGATTCCCGGAGTCAGGATCGTTCCACCATACATCGCGGCCGTGTAGGTCTTGCCGTTGTCTTTCACCGGAAAAATGAAGCCCATCGAGCCGGGTGTATGGCCAGGCACCGCGACGGGCGTGATCTTGAAATCTCCAAGTGTGATGGGCTGGCCTTCGACGATCACCTGATCGTGCTTCGGCAACGGCGCGGCTGGTCCCTTCTTGCCTGCGCCGCCGCGCCCCGCGGGAGGATGCTCCATCAGGTCCCAATCCACCGCGGCGATGTACACTTTCGATCCGTAGTGCTCCTGAAAATACGCGGTTCCGCCGAAGTGATCGGCGTGGCCGTGGCCTACCACGATGATCTTTACCTTGGCCGGATCGAGACCGAGCTTCTGAAATCCCGGAAGCAGTTGCGTCTCGGTCTGATCGGCAGAGAGCGAATCGATCATCATCAGGCCATCGGAAGTGCTGATGACATAGGCCACCGTCCCCTGGTTTCCAATTACGTACACGTTGTCAAAAATCTTGGTCGGTTCGATCGGCGGATCGGTGGGGCTGTTCGCGCGCGGCGCTTCGCAGAAGAAGTGCTCTTCGCCGGCCCACATCGGGCCGCCCGCCTTCTTCGCCTTCTCAACCAGAGCCTTGACGGCTTCTGAATCCGGCTTTGCCGGCGCCGATGCAGGGGGTTGGCCGAAACCGGAGCCTGCGGCCGCGCACAAACAAGAAACCACGATCGCGTTTCTGAGCATAGTTCGCCTCACTCGACAATTCTAGTGAATTACTCCACCCGCGGGGTCCCGGATCCGTTTGTTGAATGCGTCGACCTCATCCATCAAACCCGTCCACCCATCCACGGTCTTGATCGCATCCTTCTCCAGCCTGCGGAACTTCTTCGCTTGACTGACCCAGGGCCGCGTGTACACCTTCGGATCCGTAATCGTCATCGTCAGCTCCAGGACGTCGTACGCCGTCCGGCGGTACCGCTCCTCGAGGACCATATCGACGCTGTGGGGATAGCCGAAATGATCCACCCAAGTCCTCTCATCCACGCCTGTCGTGGTCACCACGAACGTGTCTCCGTCCCAACGGCCGGCCGAATAGCCCCACCAACGAGGCTCATCGGGGTCCATCAATGGTTTGCGCCCATCGGTCCAGAGCGTGCGCGTTCCGTATCCCCATTCGAATTGCTGAAGGATTCGGTCGGGCAGAACCATCATTTCCATCGGATCGGGATAAATCAGCGCGCGCGAAGGGCCCATCGGGTTGCAATGCTGATACGGATCGGTATCGTTCGCGGGCGGAACCGCCCGGCGGCGGCCGATATGCTCCTCCGGATGCGCCGCGGCGTCGGCGGTGCCCAAGAGCCGCCCATACGATGGTTTGTTGCCATCGAACATCTTCTGGCCAACCCCGGTGAAGGGCGGAACATCGTTGCTAAAGCCTCGGTCGCCGCAGTCGCGGCACGTTCCGCCGCCGCCATATCCGCCCGGCGAGCCGTTGCGCGACCAGATGCCGGAGAGATCGTGCTTGTCGTACGGCTTGTTGTCATTCGCGGGATTATGCGCCAGGATGCCACCGCGGCCGCCCGGGCCGCCGCCGGGCTGCGCGGAGAGAACCGCTGCCAGCAGCAGAGCGGCGCATACTCGCACGATCCCTTGAACCGGACTCATCTTCATGATGCGATCCTCACTCCTTCTTCTCGCCCGGCGCCGCCGCCGGCGCTTGACCGCCTTGCGGAACTTCGCCCGGACCGCCGCCCGCTACGCCCAGCAGGACGTCTCCTTTTTCATTGAGAAGCTTGAGAATCGCGCCGACTTGCGTGCCCGCCCTCGAAGGAGCCAGCGTGATCGTGATCTTCGTGCCGGGCGCCAAGGCCGCCTCCGAGCGCCTCTTCCCCCATCCGCCCTGCTGCAACTGCGACGGATTCGGATAGAACTCAGCGCTCCAGTGCACAACCTCGCCCTTGTCATTGGTGACATCGAAGAAGAGCTGCGGATGCGGGTTGGCATAATGGAATTCGGTCACCGTCCCCTGCAGCGTGATGGGTTTCGATAAGTCGTAGGATGCGCCGGTCCCGTGATGAGCTGCTGCCGGAACCGCAATCGCCAGCAACACGGCGCCGGCCAGGTGCAATTTCGATATTTTCATTTTTATCCTTCCTTAGTGCGCCACAGCCTTGGCGGGAGCCAACACGGCCGGGGCGGGCTTGGCAAATTTTCCGGCGTCGAGCGCAACGCCGGACTGGATTTCGTTTACCTGATACGTCGACTGGCCGTTGGTCCATGTCACAGTCCAACGGAATGGACGTTTGGCGCCGTCCACATCGCGGTAATCGGCGTAATCAATCTGAATGGGGTTGGTGCCGACGGCCGTGCTGGAGTAGCGCAATTGCCGCACCAACAGCCCCGTTTTCTGATCGAAGAATAATTTCACCCGGGTCTTGCCGGCGCCCATACCCTCGATTACCTGAACGTCGGTATCGCCGATCGACGTGATCGGGAAGCCGGACCGCCACCGGTTGAGCGCCTCTTTCATCTGCGCCGGAAACCACAACTGCGCGTCCAGCCGCGCGCCATCCATTTCCGCGCCGGGGGCGAGCGCAAGGAGGGGAACCGGATTACTCGTCGACGCCACCCACCCTCCGCTGCCGTTGAACACGGTGGTGCTGTCCCCGTTTTGCGTGTGAATCACAATTGTCATCTGCCCCGGAGCGTTGGCGTACAGCTCGAACGGCACCTTCTCGTGATAACTGTCGTATCCTTCGTACGTGCCTTTTGCAGTCACGCTGGTCAGCTTGGAAACGCTCCCCAGAGCTGCGATGAACCGATCGAGAACCTGATCGGCCGAAGGGCCGCTCACCGCTTGGGGAGGAATCTCGATTTCGTTTGGATCTTCTTCCGGTGTGCCGTATTGGACTGCCAGGCTGGGAATGCTTTTCGGCTGCTCGTTGCCGTGATGACAGCTGTAACATGTGACCACCGGCCGGCCGCCGAAATTATTCTTGTTGATCGCGGCTACCATCTGGATCATGGTCCGCGCCATGCGCTTGCGCGGCACGTCTTCGGCGAATTTTTGCCAGTCCTGCAAGCTCTCCGCGACATGGCAGTAGACGCAGTTCAATCCCACGGATGCGGAAAAGAATCCCATCGTCGCCATGAATTCGCTCACCGGGATTCCCTTGAGCACTTGAACGTTCTTAAAGACGTCTTCCGCCAGCGGCTGCTTCTCGATTGTTGAAGACTGCCCGGCTAATTCCGCCCATCCGCCTGCGATCAGCACGGCCGCGACAATCGGCGTGTATCGGTTCCCCTTCATTTGGCTGTGACTCCCTGCTGCGGCGAAGGCCAAAGACAGTATATGATCGCGGCGTACGCTCACAAAATCGATCTTGACGATTACTCGTATCTTTCCGGCAGATAGCGCCCTCGTGTAGAATCGCAACCGATGAAGGAACGGCCCATTGCCGCACTGCCGGCGTATCTTGTCAGCGTCGCGCGGATCGCCGTTGGGCTGCTCTTTTTTCAGCATGGCGCGGAGAAGCTTTGGGGATTTGCGGGCGGCCGCATCGACCATGACTTCGGCACGCTGCGCGGATTCGCCGGACCATTAGAAGTCGCGGGCGGCGCGCTGATGGTGATCGGCCTGTTCACCCGCGCCACCGCTTTCATTTTGTGCGGCGAAATGGCCGTCGCGTATTTCCGGTCGTGGGCGCCCCGAGGGTTCTTCCCCATTCAGAACGGCGGCGAGGAGGCCGTGCTCTTCTGCTACATCTACTTGTGGCTGGTCGCAGCCGGAGACGGCGCTTGGAGCCTCGACAGTTGGATCGGCAGGAACTCCTCGTTTCAAGATCGCAGGTTCAGCCGGACCATCGCATCGTGGGAGCCGTACCTGCGGTCCATCGCCCGCCTGATTCTCGGATTCATGTTCTGCCTCCACGGCTTTCGGCTTGCGTTCGGCCTCCTGCCGGCCGTAGCCGGCCGGCGCCTCGGGAACCCAATGGCACTCGATGTTATGCCTCGATTCGTTGGCTATTGGGAAATCGCCGGCGGGATTCTGTTGGTCGCGGGATTGTGGACGCGGCCCGCGGCCATGGTCTCCAGTATCGTTGCTATCGCCGCTTACGTCTACGGAGCTGCGCCTCGGGGTCTGTGGCCCATCCGCAATGGTGGCAACGAGGTGCTACTCTATGCGATCGCCTTCGCGTACCTTGCGGTCTGCGGCGGAGGCGCTTGGAGCCTGGACGTGCTCGTCAGAAAGCGCTCCCGATTCGTGGCCCCTTGACGCTGTTCTTCGCGCGTGGGCGCTCCGGCCGCGCTCGCTCCAATCCGTACCCATTTCCGCATCCCGAGGCCGGACCGGCCTGCTGAAATATTTTCTCGGGCGTCGGCAAGCTTGAGCTTTCGTCTGCATCATCTAGCAGCGAGTAGGGACGAAGGAACCGCGAGGGGAGAAAACTTTTTTGAGTTCCATGACTCAAAACGTTCGCGTTTTTGCGCGTTAGACCACGAGCGGACCCTCTCGCATTCGGGGGAAAGTAACGGAAGTTCTGGGTGTCGAATTTTGATCCAGTACAAATGAAGCGATTGTAGGTTGACTGACGCGTTACGGGAAGAGTGCAATCAACGAACGCGTAGAGTGCGACTTCTGTGGAGAGGGAGCCATTAAATCGATGCTTCGTGCAATTGTCTGTTTCGTGCTGGCCTCCGGAGTCTTTTCGATTCGGGCTGATACCGTCCTGGATTTCGACTCATTGAGCGAATTGACTTCGGTAACAACCCAGTACCCCGGCGTGGTTTTTTCGAATGCGACGGTGTTGATGGCGGGCAGCTACCTCAACGAAACTGATTTTCCGCCGCACTCGGGAACCAACGTCGTCGTTGATGACGGCGGGCCCATGTCAATTACGTTTTCGACCGCTGTCGACGGCTTTGGCGGCTACTTCACCTACGCAGAACCACTGACAATCGAGGCTTTTGATGCCTCGCAAAATCTCTTGGAGACGGTCCAATCGGCGTTTTCGAACAACCTCCTCAGCGTCGGCGACCCCGGTAGCAGCCCCAATGAGTTCCTATCAATCAGCACTCAAAGCTTAATTGCCCAAATCGTCATTACGGGAGATCCCTCTGGATTTTCTTTTACGCTCGATGACGCGACGATTACGACGCCGGCGTCCTCGGTCCCGGAGCCAAATTCCTTCAGCCTGCTCGCTATGATGCTCGCTGGTTTGGCTCTGCATAGCTCGCGAAGGCTGTTTCTGAAGCGCTAAGGGGTTGAATGCGATGAGTCGAATCGAGCGAATCTCACGGTTGTTGCTCCTGGCGATCCTTACTACGGGCTTCCACGCGGTGGCCGCTCCTACTGTCGGCGCTCCGCTACCGTCCCAAGCCACGCTCATCGTCGGCGTACCAACTCAATTGACCGTGACCAGCCAGATTTCAACTGCACCAACGGATCCGCCAGTGGCTGCAAACGGCGTCAACCTTTTGCGTGTTGATGCCCAGGGTCAGACGTTGACGATTGTTGGCGTGATGCACGACGACGGTTTGAACGGCGACGTGAAACCGGGCGACGGCATTTATACACTCCAGTTCTCCGACAATGAGACCGCAGCAGGCCAGCTCCGGTTGCAGGTGTCGGCCGCGTTCCGAGGTGTGTTGCTGAGGGTCAAGTCTCCGGTCACGGTCGTCTCCGTGGTATCCGGAGCCAGCCTGAGCGTATCGGCGACACCAACGCCGGCCCCGAATGCTGCCGGTTGGAATAACGGCAACGTGGTTGTCAGCTTCACATGTCTGGGCGGCGTGGGCGGCGTCGCCACGTGTCCGGCGCCGATTTTGGTGTCGACCGAAGGCGCGAATCAAACCGTCTCGGGCACCGCGACCGATGGCGCCGGCAATACCAAAACCGCCACTCTCACTCTCAACATCGACAAGACGGCCCCGGTGGTCACGGCGAGTGTCGTTCCGGCGCCCAATGCGGCTGGATGGAACAACGCTCCGGTTACCGTGAACTTCACCTGCTCGGATTCCGGAAGCGGCATCAATCAATGTCCGGCGCCGATTTCCGTGACGACGGACGGCAGCCAAACAGTTTCCGGAACGGCAACCGATACCGCGGGCAACACCGCAACCGCCTCCGTGACGGTGAAAATCGATCGGGCGTCGCCCACCATTTCGGCGACTCCGTCGCCGGC
>Ga0335079_10009944_pt1 | contig 10829 bp, 7 predicted proteins | sample Lox_Sample_33_FD_206719 | JGI IMG/M metagenome (GOLD analysis project Ga0335079, IMG submission 206719) | Soil microbial communities from Loxahatchee National Wildlife Refuge, Florida, United States - Lox_Sample_3.3 | ecosystem: Environmental > Terrestrial > Soil > Wetlands | place: USA: Florida... | reverse complement strand
CACCGAAGAAGTCATGCCTAAAGCTCGCTTCGGCATCAGCGCGGGACTGGTCACCGTCCACTTCCATCCACCGATCGAGCCTGAGGACTTCGGCAACCGCGACGAGTTGATGGCCAAAGTCCGCGCCGCCATCAACAGCGGCTTGCCCAAGGCCTTGCAAGAGTAGAAACTTCGCGCGTTAGAGTCCTCAGACACTCTGCCCGTTTGGCATCGACCGTTCTGCTTCGACCGGCCCACACCGGTTCCTTAATCGTTCCGATTGGGACTTGCCGGTTACTGGAATCTATCCGTGCTCGTACATATAAAGAAGTACGGATATGTTTGGCACGCCCACAATCTGTCCGGCAGTCTCCTTCTCAGGATGATTTTCGGATGGCCTTCGCCAGGTCGGGGAGTTTGTTGAATACGGCGCAGCAACGCAGCCATAACCTGTTGTCAATCGCGGGGTATCCGCTCACCGTCTTGCCCGCCTCGACATCGTTGGGAATGCCGCTTTGTGCGGTGGCGATGGCACCGTCCCCAATCTTGCAGTGGCCGGCAACCCCGACCTGTCCGGCGAGGATTACATTCTGACCAACATCCGTCGAGCCCGCCAGTCCCACTTGCGCACAGAGCAATGTATCTTCTCCGACCGTTGAGGCATGGCCCACCTGAACCAGATTGTCGATCTTCACTCCGCGGGCGATGACGGTCTGGCCGACCGCGGCGCGGTCGATGCAGCTTCCGGCCTGAATTTCGACATCGTCGCCGATGACGACAGTTCCCGCTTGCACAATCTTGTGCCAATGGGCGGAATTGTCCTTCGCAAAACCGAAACCATCGGATCCGACGATGGCCGCGTTCTGCAGAACGACATTGTTCCCGACTTGACAAAATTCGCGCACCACCGCGTGCGTATGCGCAAAGAAATTATTGCCGATCTTTGCCCCTCGATAAATCGAGACATGAGCGAGCAAAACGACGTTGTCTCCAATCTCGACATTTTCGTCAATGACGACATAGGGGCCAAGGTGTGCATTCTTGCCGAGACGAGCACTCGGATGCACCACTGCCGTCGGGTGAATTCCCGGGGCATAGGTTGGAGGCTGATAGAAAAGTTCTATGGCTTTTGCCCATGCGAAATACGGATTCTTTGTTCGCAAGATGCCGGTAGAAACGGCGGGGAACTTTTCATCGACGATGACAGCCGATGCGTGCGTAGTCCTGGCTGCGGAGGCATACTTCTGATTGGCGACGAACGTGAGCTGCCCTGGAAGCGCGCGTTCGATGCCCGCAACTCCGATGATCTCTGTATCGGGAGAAGCATTTTCAATCCGGGCTCCGATGGCCGTGGCAATTTCTGAGAGCTTCATGACATCACCTTTCTGGCGAAGGGTGATTGTAATTGAGGGTACCGTCGTTGGATTCCTTTGGCAGCGTTTCCCGGGCGCCTCACCAGGATGGTTGAGGAAACTTCCAGCCCAACCCCGCGCCATCCAAATACTCCATGCCCATGCCTCCAGCGCCGGGAGAGGCGTCAATATCGCAGAACCTGAATTTGTGGGTGGAATTCAGCTTTACGCTACCAAGAATGCAACAGTATGCAGCGCGGATTTATTACTGCACTACTGCTCGAACAGGGTGACCTGGCGCGTGTCCGGGGCGCCCTTTCGGCGCCGGCGAGAGGCTCCAATGACAGCCAGCACGGAGACGGATGCAAGGGATGACCGCGGGACGAAGAGGCGCTGCGCGTTGGAACGGAGATCGGGTGGATTGAGGAGAAATCCTTCGGCAGGATTCTGCGTCAGGTCGTTCGGCAGGATCCCCTCCAGAATCTCGTTATCCTTGAATTTGAGACGAACCCAAAGGCCCTCGGTGCGCGGACGGGTGGTGAACGTCTTACGAAACATCAGATCGGAATCCGAAAACTCGCGCACGAAATAAACGAGCTTAATGTCGTGCAGATCCACGGCGACCACGTTGCCGGAAGTATTGAGCAGTTCGAGTTTACCCTCCACGACAAAATCCGCCGGAGCGACATACCCGCTGACGGAGTCGCGATCGTGTTTGCGCACGATCACTTTTTTGTGGGTCGATGGCATGGGCTGGTGACATTCGGCGTCCAGGATGCGAATCGGTGTGTATCTCTCACTCGCACGAATCGCAAATGAAGGGAACACACGGCTGGATGCGCAGCCTCGGGGACGCAAAACTCCTGTCGCGATTCTCGCACTTCCAGAAGGAAATCGTACAGCGGGTGCATTGGGGAGTAGCCAAACGGGTAAACGATGTGTTATTTTCTCTAGCTTGTCTGGACTGCGGATTTGGTATATAAGTCTAATATCTTGAGCGAGTTAGGTTGGGCACACGGGAACCCTCCGGCGGAGGCGGTCCTTTCTCTGTGGAAATCTTGTGAATAACGCTCGGCTTCAGCCACGACAAGGCGACTAGGAAGGCATGGCCGACTACATTTATACGCTCGAAACCCGGCTCTCGCCGGACCAACAAAAGGCTGTCACATCGGTTGTTGAGGCTGCCAAGGCAGCCGAAATGAATGTCTATCTGACCGGTGGAGCGGTCCGCGACATCATCACCGGCTTTGCGATCCGTGATTTGGACTTCACGGTGCAAGGCAACGCGCTGAAGCTCCAGAAGGATCTGGAGCGCGGCGGTGCGGTTGTGGGGGATGCCGACCAGACGACGAGGTCGCTTTTGCTCACGCTGCGGGGCGGCGTCCGCGTCGAAATTTCTATGGCGCGGTCGGAAGTCTACGAGAAGTCTGGAAAGCCTCCTGAGATCGCTCCCGCGACAATTATCGAAGACTTGCGGCGACGCGACTTTACGGTCAACGCGATGGCGTTGTCGCTGAACGAGGGGTCGCGCGGGCTGCTCATGGATCCCTTCAACGGCGTAGCCGACATAGAGGCGAAGGTGATCCGAGTTCTGCACAACTACGCTTTTCTGGAAGATCCCTCCCGCATGATACGGGCGACCCGGTTCACGACGCGCTTTCACTGGCCGCTGGAAGAACGGACCCAGGCGCGTTACGAATCCGGAAGGGAAAACGGATACATCGATTACATCCGCCATTCGAGCATCGGCTACGAAATCGAGCAACTCGCGTACGAGGATGATGCGCTCGGTATCCTGAAAGCCTACGAGAAAGAAGGCTGGCTGAAAATCCTCAATTCGCACTGGACGGCCGCGAAAGCGGATGCGAATGGGTTGGGCACGCTGATGAAGACCCGCCAGCAGATGAACGAACTGGGTTACACACCCGACGCGGCGGCCGCGGTGCTCTACTTCCTGACGGCACGGCTCGGCGACAAGGACGTTTCGGACCTGCGCCGTGCCATCCCCCGGAAGGATCTGGTGGAAGCCTGGAAGGATCTGGAGGACAACGCGCGCGACCTGGCGAAGCGGCTTTCCGGCAAGGAAGGCGCGACGCCGTCGCGAACCTGGCAATTGCTGTCGAGCGCGCGCCCTGAGATGGTGCTGTTTCTCGCTGTGACCGCTCGCCAGCAGACGGTTTCGCAGAAGATAAAGAACTTCCTGACTAAGTGGCGCCAGGTGCAGCAGAAAATCCCCCTGCCGGAAATGACGGAGCTGCACATCACGCCGCAGATTCCAACGTATGCCAAGATCGCAAACGATGTGTTTCTGTTGCTGCTGGATGGCAAGCTGCGGTCCCGGACAGAGACGTTGAAATTTTTGAAACCTCTCGCGCCACCTCCGCCGCCGCCCCCTCCAGCCCCGCTGGCCAGGCGAGGCCGGGGCGCCAAAGCGGCGGTCGCGCCAGGCGCAGTTCCTGTCGCTGGGGACAAGGGAAAGGTAAGGGTGAAAGGCAAGCAAGCGCCGGCTCCGCCGCCTCAGGCAATTGCGAAAGGTGCGCCAGCCTCGGCTCAGCAGGGAACTGGAAAGGCGCTCCCGACGCCCCCGGTTGCTCCCCCTGTGTCGACAAAGCCCGGCGCAGCCAAGCCCGGCTTGGCGGCAAAGCCCGCGGCTCCGGCCGCGGCGCCCAAGGCGCCGGCAAAGCCGTCTAAGCCACAGAAGGCCTCTCCGAAGAAGAAACCGGTTGCCAGGAAAGTGCGACCCGCCAAAGCGGCTGGCAACAGGAAACCAGCCAATAAGAAGCCGGGCAAGAAGAGCAAGAAAAAATAGAGCTTCATCTAGGGCGCAAGCAACAGCACCAGCCCCGTCTGTTGCGGCAGCTTGACCGGCGTTCCTACCGGGGCGCCATTCACGTCCACCCAGGAACCGGCCGGCAGCTTGACGGTCGCGGTGCGGTTGAACGGATTCACCAGCGTCAACCCATTCGAATAAGGCCGCTCCCACACTCCCTGCGTCTTTGCCATGGCCGCGGTGGGATGACCAATCTGGATGGAATACTCAGGAAACAAAATCAGGCGGCCGTAGTCCTGCTGTTTGCCTTTGAAGCCCGACATATACATGTATGTACAATCGTTTCTTACAAGCAGGTAATTGGCGATGACCCACAAGCGCTGCTGCTGGGTGATCTTGGAGCTTGGGCCCGGCTCTTCTCCGTTGGTCATGTAACACGAGCCCTTCGATTGCACGTAGAGCACGTTCTTTACGATGGTGGCCCATTCTGATGGTGTGACCTGGCTGCCATCGCCCCAATTGGTGAATCCGCGTTCATCGAAAAGCAGGTCGGTCATGGTCATCAGCTGCTGGTTATCGGCGACGGGCTGGCCGAACTGGTAGGAGACGTTGACCTGCACGGTGGCGGTTGACGAATACTCCTTCACGTGCTGGTAGGTGGCTGATTCCCAGGCAAGAACGTCGCGGCGGAAGGCGGCATCGCTGGGCTTGCCGAGATATTGCTTCACCCACGCACCGGAAGAACTGAAGTGCCCACAGCGCCCCCAGTCATTGGTCAGGTCCATCGTGTCGACGGCAATTCCCCGGTAGCCCTGGGCGAGTGGCGTATCGACCCAGTTTGTCCACTGAAATTGCTGCACCTCAGGATTGGCGAAATCGAGCGGGGCCAGCGTGGTGCTGCCAAACTCAAAGGCCAGAGTTTTCTTGTCGCACCGATATTCGAGCCAGTCCGGATGGTTCGCCTGGTACCAGGAGATCGAGTAACCGTAGTTATCCTCCGCGTAAGGAATGTAGGCGGAGTTGTACATTCCGGGCGGTTCCGTGGCGGATGAGGAACCCCATACCAGGTCGACGGCGCCGGTCTCCTTGCTCAAATCTTGCTGATCAAAGTTGAAAACCATTTCGAGATGGATGTTGTCGGTGGTGAGAGGAAAAAGGCTGGTCCTGTCCTGGGCGGCGCCGGCTTGTGCCAACGTGAGTAAGCCCAACAGGGAAGCCAAACAGGTGGCCTGGCTCTTGATTCCCATGAGATTCCTCCTCAGGAAAGAACGGCAGATGGCACGACTCGCGGCCTGAATGCGCGACCCGTGATTATAGCCAATCTCCGATATGGTCCATCGTTCGGATGCACCTTCGCGTCGATGGGTTTAGCTCGGGGAGGGGATGACGACCCATGCTTGGAGTGCCAAGCTTCTTAGCGCATCGAAACGAATCCGAAGGTATTAGTCGAGGGAGCGATCCCGCCCATCCGCGTAGTTCAACTGGCTAGACCGAGCGGCTAGTCGTTTTGCCAGGCCTCCGGATTTGTTCGATTGACTACCGCCAAAGCCGGCCGAGGAGCCCAAAGAAATCCCGCGAGGAAAATGAATTCTGTTGTTTGCAGCGGTACTCAATCCAAGGACTGCCCGCGGAAAGTCCGTTTCGGCGAATCTGATCGCCTGCCCTGCAAAGGGCCGTCAATCGCGGCTTTGCTCAGTTGCGGAAGGAATGCCGTCCGAAAGTGGTCTTGGCGGGTGGAAGGAGCGTACGGGGTTGGGAATGTCGAGTGCGACGTTTCGAGCGTAAAAGGAAATGGTTTTCGCGAGCTAGACAAGCTTTGTCTAGCGCGGAATGGAGCAAGCAATTTCAGTTGCTGCGCAGACAATTTCACCTTTGTGACTAAGCCAAAATGAGTATTACCCAACAAAAGGAGCTAGCGCAGTAGTACTAAACTTTTTGACCTTATGCGAGAATGTAATTGTCGTCTTGACAAGAGCAGGCCTTCGGGCGACAATCAAGACCGCTAGTGTAGTGGCAGGTTTTGATGCGTCTGATCTACGTTGTTCCTCCCCAAAGATCAGGTTCAAGATGTTGTCCTCCGGCAGTTCAAGTTTTAGTTGAAGGTTAGGACGCCCCCAAAGGACGACCGTCGAGTTAGCGTTCGTCGCGACGAGAAGACCGGTCCCGAACGGGACCCATCACTTTTGGTAAGGGTGCAACGTGGCTATTGCTCCAAGCAGATCCGGGTTCCTCCTTCTAGATACTTCCATGAACCTGATCGCTTCCAATTCCGAGGCGGTTCAGATTCTCTCTTATCCGAGCAAACCGGATCGGATGAAACAACTGAATGTTTTTCTTTCCGACCGGATTCGCACGGTTTTAGTGGACCATTCGACGGGGGAAAGCAACGGGATCAAGGAATACCAGTCGGGCAGGCGGCGATATATCTGCCGGAGATTCCAGATTGACAGCAACGGGCGCTACAGTCCGCAACCCGCCATCGCGATGATCTTCGAAAGGGCTGCCACGCCCGATCTGGCGCTGGAGGAGGTCTGCCGGCAGTTTGACCTGACTCCGCGCGAACGTGAAACCGTGGAGCTGCTTGTCCAGGGCCTGACCACCAAGGAGATTGCCACCCGCCTCGGTATCAGCCCCAATACAGTCAAGGCGTTTGTCCGGATTGTAATGGTGAAGATGAGCGTTTCGACCCGCTCGGGAATTGTGGGCCGGCTCACCGGGGCACGGGCATTAAGCTGATCGCTGGACCCTGTATACCGTAGACATAGTGAATTAGTCCAATCGAGGACTATACCGGGCGGCTTGAGTTGCGTCATTATGCAAGTCTGTGAAAAAAGCGACCGAAAGAGACCGCCGCGAGCACGCCAGGTTTCCGCAGGCGATTGACGTGCGGGCCCGCACGATGCCTCCAGTCCGCGCTTCTCATGCTCCCTCAAAAGAGATTCAAGGACGTATCCAGAATGTGAGCCAGGGCGGCGTCTGCATTCTGAGCACCCAGCCCCTTCCTATCTCCACCTATGTTTTTTGCGAGATCGCCATGCCCGATATTCCGGTCTCGATCCCTTCGCTGATGCAGGTACAGTGGAGTGCCAAGCGGGGCCGGGACGCGCATCACTACATCCAGGGACTGCGCTTTATCGGCAACTGAAGCGGCCCCAGCGGGACGAACCTTGGGCCTGGACGGGCAAAGTACCCGTTCGCTCTACGCACGTCTTTTCTCTATTTACCGCCGTTTCCTTGAAGAGCTCCGCGCCTGGCCGCCGTCGCCGGTTCCGCACGAACAGACCCCCTGGCCGCTGCCGAGGTTCTCAAGGAAACCGCAGAGGCTCTGAAGGTAAGCCTGGTTGGCGCTGCTCAAAGGAACCGAATCATAGGTGGTTTCGGTGATGGCGGCGGTGCTCGGGTCTCCGCCCTGAACGTTAGTTTCCCAGGCCACGAGCTCTCCGCTGGGAGCCAGTGAACTGGCATCGCAGGACGGATTTGCGCTGATGTCGGACGAGATGATCATGATCTCGCCGGCGGCGGGGCTCTTGCCCGTCAGAGTATTCGCAGTGAGATCATAGGTCAGAGATAGAGTGCGCAACCCGCTGTCGGAAACAGGGCATCCGCAGCACTCGTTCAATTCCTGACTGTCGTCGAACACGTAGATCATGGCGCACAGGTTGCCGGCGGTTGAGGTCCCGGCAGTGACGCCTGTGTTGGTGATGTAAAGCGTGCCGTCCAGCCCGGTTGCCTGGGCGTCGATGAGGCTGTAGTAGCTTACCAGCAGAAGAGGCACGACTGTAACGCTGGCAGTGCCGCTGGCGCCGCTGTAGGTCGCGAAAACCGTGGTTGAGCCCACTTGCAGCCCGGTCGCCAGCCCGGACGCGGCCAGGTTTACGATGCTGGCCGGCGTGGAACTCCAGGTCGCGGCTGCGGTCACATCCTGAGACGTTCCGTCGCTCCAGGTGGCTTGCGCCAGCAGTTGGCTGCTGTTCCCAAGGACGATGGACACAGTTGCGGGAACCACATTGAGCGATATGACGACCGCGGGCGTTACGTTCAGGCCCGCTGCTCCACTGATCGATCCAACGGTCGCGCTGATGGCCGCCGTGCCGAGTGCGTTAGCCTGAACAGAACCGCTCGCGCTCACGCTGGCGATGGAAGGACCGGAGGAACTCCAGGCTACCGTCTGGCCCAGGCTTTGGCTGGAGCCATCGGAGTATATTCCGGTCGCCATGAGTTGCTCGGATTCGCCGATCGGCAGCGAGGACTGGTTGGGGCTGACAGCAATGCTCACCAGCACCGCTTGTCCAACGCTGATCGAGGCCGATGCGTTCAGCGAACCCACGGCAGCTGTGATGGTGGCCGAACCGCCGCCATTGGCTTGAACGGCGCCGGCCGCACTGACGCTGGCAATGCCGGCGCCCGACGTAGTCCAGGTGGCTGATGAAGTCAGATCCTGGGTGGACCCGTCTGAATATTTTCCCGTCGCAGTAAGCTGCTCGGATTCACCAAGAGGCAAAGACGAAGAACTCGGAGTTACCGAAAGGCCGACCAATGCCGCCTGTCCCACATTGACCGATGCGGCACCATTCTGGGAGCCGGAGGTTGCCGTGATGGTCGCGCTGCCAATTGCATTCCCCAGCACCGAACCCGAGACGCTAACGCTGGCCACATCCGCACCGGAGGAACTCCAGGTCGCTGATCCCGTCAAGTCCTGGGAAGAGCCGTCAGAAAATTTTCCGGTCGCGGTCAATTGCACGGACTCCCCGACTGGGATGGAGGATGGGGACGGAGTTACCGTAATGCCCACCAGGGCGGGCGCACCAATTGTCACGTAAGTCGTGCCCGTCACTCCCTGCGAGGTCGCCGATACCTGCGAGGCACCCTCACTCATGGCCGTAACCAGGCCCGCATCGCTGATCGTGGCGATGCTGGACTTCGCCGTTTGCCAGGTGACAGAATCCGTCAACGTCTGCTGGGTTCCGTCACTGTAGATTCCAGTGGCCCCCAACTGGACGGTCGTGCCCTTGGCAAGAGCGGGATTAGATGGAGTCACATTGATCTTCTGAAGGGTCGTTTTTGATGATGAGCCTGTGCCGCAGTTCAGAAGGGCAATAGAGGCAACGAGCACGCCGACGACACGGATCGCGTGAACTGCTGAAGAGATTTTCATTTTGGACGTCCTGCGGCCTTGGGGGAAGACCGGCTTACTAGCTAGACAGTAGGAACTATATAGGAGGCATCTTTCTGTGCAATCCCCAACTCGCACTAGTCCATTTGGGTGTATCCAGCATCCGGCTCCCGGGGTCGGCCATGGGCACACGACTTCGATCTGTGGAAAACATGGTCTCGCAGTTCGCGGGGATCGGGGAAAAATGAAGATTCCGAACCAGATCAGAATGCATACTTCCGGGTACTCACGAATCAAATGGTTGGCATCGAAAATCTTGCCAGCCCGAAGCGGGCTCATTTACTGCCCGAGTTTCCTAGTGTAAAAGGACTAGCAACACTGGCCACCTCTGTAAGGTCCACCAGTGGTCCAATGGTGGCATTGTCAGAGGAAGGGCGCTGTAGTTAGCTGGAGAAGGTGAAAAGTCAGGGTCAGCCGGCGGGACGGCAGGGAAGGAACAGGCCGGGAAGGACATCAGTCAGATGCGGCGCGGAGAGCGAATTTCAGGCCGGTCGCGCTGAAAATGTGGTATTCTTGCAAGAATAGTAGGGCAGGCCGTTCACAAGTTATGGATAGCGGTTCACTGCCGAATGAGCGCTTCGCACCTTCCCCGGAAACCTCCTCCCGAGCAGTGCCGCACCGTGATATAACGAGCCCTCGGCAGAACGATTGAAATGTCGTCACACTCAGTTGATCCAGTTATGCGGGGAGTAACAAAGCGCGATCGAGAACGAGGCGGATCTTTCGGGCCGTCGCTCGCCGGAGCGCGCCGAGCGATTCGCAACTGTGCCCAGGTAGCACTGGCGTCGGCGGTGCTTGCCGGGTTAGGAGTTCGGGACCTTCCTGCCTCGCAGCCCAGCGGATCGCCTTCTGCGGCTTCGCAGCAGGTGGTGACGAGCGGACCGGTCATTCAGCGCTGGGTGCGTGTTGCACCGCGCAGATATGTGATTTCCCCAGCGAGCGCGACGATTGCGGTAAATCAAACGCAACATTTTGGAGTCGTTGACGCGGATGGCAAGCCCGTGGCCGTGCGCTGGAATATTTCCGGGCTTGGCTGTTATGGCGCAAGTTGTGGAAGCATGGATGAGCAGGGCATCTACCATCCGCCATCTTCACTTCCGCAGCCTCGCGTGGTTACGCTCGAAGGCGTTGTTGTCGCCGATCCACATTTCTCGGTCTTGACCCAGATCAGGCTGCAAGAGGCTGCCGCGATGAATGCCAGCGCGGCGGTTGGCAAGAGCACATCGCAGAGGCCGCAACCGGTTTCGCCGGAGAGATCTTCGCAAGCAATTTTCAATCGCCCCGATTCGGAACCAGTCCCTGGGGCGACTGCGGCCGCGCCCGGAGTGGGGAGTGTCGAGGTGGGAACGGTTGACGTGGCGCGGAGCGCAAATGTAGTGCCGTTGCCGTCCGCGGTGGGTGCGGCCCCAACGGTGGAGACTCAGGGAACGACGCGGCGCACTGAACTACCACCCGTGCCGTCAGCGGTCGCGGCGACGCCCGGGGTTGGCAGAGTCGAAGTTGCGCGCAAATCGGATTTCGTGCCGCTGCCATCTGCGGTCGGTGCTGCCCCAAC
>Ga0335079_10009942_pt1 | contig 10830 bp, 8 predicted proteins | sample Lox_Sample_33_FD_206719 | JGI IMG/M metagenome (GOLD analysis project Ga0335079, IMG submission 206719) | Soil microbial communities from Loxahatchee National Wildlife Refuge, Florida, United States - Lox_Sample_3.3 | ecosystem: Environmental > Terrestrial > Soil > Wetlands | place: USA: Florida... | reverse complement strand
CACTCGACGCCCGCACACCGGCTCTTCAGCGAGTCGGTACGCGCCTTCAGCCACGGTTGTATCCGTGTGCGTGAGCCGGCGGCGCTCGCCGTACACGTGCTGCGCAGCACTCCGGGCGACTGGACGCTCGAGAAGGTCGAGGCGACGATGAACGACGACAAGACGCTGCGCGTCGATCTGGCGCAGCCGGTCAGCGTGCTGATTCTCTACGGCACGGCGCTCGCCACCGAAGCAGGACCGACCCTGTTCTTCAATGACCTCTATGGCTATGACCGCAAGCTCGAGGGCGAGCTGGGTCTGGCGCCGGTGCGCTGACGCTGCGGTGTGCCGCTACCAGCAGCGGATGCGACCGTTGTCGAGGTGCACGAAGTCCGACTTTGCGTAGAAACCCACGCCGCCGCGGCTCATCTCCAGAGCGAGATCACGCAGCTTGCCGGTCGCAACACCGGGGAGGCGCACGTCGATCGCCCGGCCCTGGATGTGCAGACTGTGCTCGGCCACGCCGTTCGAGCAGCGCCGCAGCGCGGCGTTGGTCTGCGGTGAGCGATAACCGCTGATCACCTCGTAGGGCTCGTCGCGGTCGGCGAGCACGCGCAGATCCGCGAGAATATCGAGTACGCCCGGGTCGATCGGATGCACGTCCCCGGTGCGGAAATCGCGCAGCAGCCGGTCGATCTGCCCGAGCTCGGCCGCCCGGTACTCACCGTCCGCGAAGTACACCGTCGACAGACGCTCGCCGGTATGGGTATGCACGAACGACAGCGAGCGCTGCCGCGGCGCGCCCGCCCAGGCCGCGCCGAGCGGCAGCAGCAGCACTGCCGCGGCGCCCGCACGTCGCAGGAACACACGACGAGCCGCATGGAACTGACCGGGAAGACGCGAGGCTCGAATCACGACGCAGCAACTCCGATACCGAGGCGGCAGATCATAGCGGCAATAGCGAGCGATACCCAGGCTATCGGTCACACCAGCCCGGCCGCGGATTATGTCCGGGGACGGCCACCGGCCTGTTGCGCCTCGCGAATCCGTCCGCGCCACTGCCGGGCGTCGTACGCGCCGCGGATCTCGGCTGGCAGGGCGTCGAGCAGCGTTGCCGCCTCGCGCAGCAGAGCCGCACTGCGGTCCGGCTCGCTGAGCGCCTGCGCGTAGAGCGCGGCGGCCAGCTCGAGGGGCTGCCAGCGATCGCCGTGGTTGCGGGCCGCCAGCTCACGCTGGAACTTCACGACCGGCGCGATGGTCTGCGCCGCTTCGGCCGGGCGCCCCTGGCGCGCCAGCGTCATCGCAATCCAGGTGGACACCTCACCCGTGTCGCGGCGGTCGCCGACGCCCTCGCCTCCGGCTGCCTGGCGAAACTTGAGGGCCTCACGCTCGTGGTGCTCGGCGGCGGTGAAGTCCTTGAGCTCGTAGCTGGCCCGCCCGAGGATATGCAGTCCGAAGTAACGGCTGATGTCGGTCTGAAAGATCTGGATGTCTCCGACCGGTTTCGCGGTCTGCAGTTGGCCGATCGCCTCGGCGGCGATGCGTCTAGCGGCCGCCATGTCATCGCGCTCGAACGCTACCGCGGCGTCGCAGATGGTGCCGATGGAATCGACGATTGCGACCGCCATGCTGCCTGGCGGCTCACCGCGGCGCAGTTGCGCCCTGTAAGGAGCCAGGGAAGCAAGCGTCGCGGCCGCCGCCGCGGTATCGCCGATCTGCGCCTGGCGATAAGCCAGCCCGCAGGAGGTATAGGTCAAAACCAGGAAGAAGGTCGGGCCACCGGTGGTCGCCCGTGCCAAGTCCTGCATCTGCTGCTGATACTTGACTAATGCCTCGTGCAGTCGCCCAGCACCCCACAGCGAATCACCGACGTCACCACGGGCGGAGCCCAGGTTGTTCATGCTGATGACGTTGTTAGGATCGAGTTTGAGCAGCGTAAGCGACACCTCTTCGCCCCGCAGGGCGGGGCGCAGCGCTCCGAGCGGATTGAGATCCTCGCGCGCCGCCGCCGCCAGCCCCGAGAGGATCACCTGCTCGGCGTGCAGCGCCAGGCGGTACCCCGGACGGCGCTCGAGCACCTGGTCGGCGAGAGCGACTGAATCCTCGCCCGCCCGGCGCGCTTCCTCCCTGTGGCCCTGGCTGATGAGCGCGCCGACCAGCCACGCACCCGCCTCGGCGTAGTAGGCACCCATGTCGATGTTGGAGAGGTCGCGCGCGCCGAGCTCGGCGGCGATGCGCTGCGCCTCGTGTGCCGAGCGGACTGCGTCGTCGAACTGATTCGCGTTGCTCTGCTCGAACGCGAGCCGCACCAGCGTCTCGACGTACGCGCGGCGGGCGGCGACCGAGGCCTGCGGGGAGGTTGCGAGCGGCTGCAGCAGCGCCGCGGATTTTGCCGCTGCTTCGGGGCCGCCCGCGTCGTTACGGTTGTCGAGCACCTGCGCCTTGACCAGGTAGGCGAGTCCCAGCGCGACCGCCGTGGATTCGGAGCGATCGCCCCCGGCGCGCAGTCGCTCGAGGAGCTGCAGCGCCTCGGTGGTATCGGCATCCGCGCCCTTGAGATCGCCGAGCCAGCGCAGCGCTCGAGCGTGCGCCACCAGCGCCAGCGCACCGTTACGCACCGTCTCGGTGCCGCGCAACGCCGCGGGCAGGCCGTGGAAATAGTCGATCTGGCGCTTGGAGAATTCCGCCAGCACGTTGAGGCGGCCGAAGCTCTCGAGCTCGCGTGCGAAGTCAACGGCGAGATAGCCGAGCAGCTGCTCGGCCTGCCCACGCGCGCGGTCGGCCTGGGCGCGGGTCTCCTGGGCCTGGCGCTCCGCGCGGTGTGCGCGCTGGCTGCTGAAGTAGGCAAGCACGGCCGCGCCGAGCGCCAGCAGTGCGAGCAACGTACATGCGGTGGCAATCTGCCGCGCACGCACCAGCGCATGGTGCGCTGCGAGCTCGCGCTCGCGCTGCGCGGCGAGCAGCCGCTCGGTTGCCTCGCGCGCCTCGCGCTCGTGCCGCTGATCGCGGCTGTTCTTGACGACGGGGCACAGCACGTCGTGCGTCAGCTCGACGCGCCGCACATCGAGTCGTTCCTCGATGCGCAGCAGACGGCGGTTGACCAGGGTCGCGAGAGTGTTGGGCGCGGCACCGGCCTCGGTAAAGCGGCTGACCAGGCGCTCCTCGGCGACGTTCTCGCGGAACCCGGATTCGGTGAGCAGGTCGTCCTCGACGATGCGGCGCACGGCAGGCGGCTGGTCGAGGAGTGCGCGCTCGTAGAAATTGCTGAGAATGGTGGCGTGGGAGCCTGCCAGCAGGTCGAGCGAGATCTCGCTGCGCCCCTGCGCGAGGCGCGCGTCGTTCAGCTCGCGGCAGATCAGGCTGAGGAGCGACGGCTCCACCACCGCGTTGGCGAGTTCCGCCCCGCCGGCGACGAAGCGTACGATTGCGGCCGCCACTTCCTCAGAGACCAGCCCCGCGCCCGGCTTGAGGACCGCCGCGAGCGCCTGCAGGCCGTTCATCGGCGCAAGCCGCAGGCGGTTCTGCGAGATGCTGGGGATGTCCTTCTTCAGACTCTCGAGCGGCGCGAGGTAGTCCTCGCGCAGCGCGATGAGCACGCGATAGTCGCTGCGCGCGAAATCAAAGCGGTCGGCCGCGGACTCGTCCTCCTCGAGCCTGGCCTCGAACGCCTTGGGCGGACGGTTCTCGACCAGATCCGCGAGTTCGGCGATGAAGCGTGCGGCACGTGCGCGGCCGAACTCATCGCTCTGCGCCAGGGTGAAGATCTCCTCGAACTGATCGAAGATCAGCAGTGGAATCAGCGTTGCGCCCGACGCCTCACGCAGCACGTCGTCGCGGTGGTGGAGGAATTCCCACAGCGACTCGCCCGGGGCCGCGACCCCCGCCTGCGTCCAGTGTCCCGAGCGCCGTGCGCTCTCCATGATCGCCTGCTTGATCTGCTCGGCGGGCTCCGGGGCATCGCGCCCATAGGCAATGCGCACGTAGATCGGGCAGTAGCCCTGCGCACGCAGCCGCGGCACGAGGCCCGCGCGCAGAATCGAGGTCTTGCCGAGCCCCGACTGGCCGAAGAGCAGCGTGAGGAGCTTGCGCTGCACGCGGCGCGCGAGCTCGGCAATCTCCTCGTCGCGCCCGAAGAAGTATGCGCGCGTTTCCTCGGTGAACGAGGCGAGCCCGAGCCACGGATTGCTCGCATCGACCGTGGGCGAGGTCTCGAGCGCCGCAGCGTCGGCGCGCGTCGGCGCAGTCGCGTCATTCATCGGCTGCGCGCCCGCATGAAGTCCGCCAGGCGGCCGGCGAAGTCAGCGGACACCTGCCCGCCGGGAAGCTGCGTGAAATGCAGCGCCTTGAACTTGTCGGGTACCAGTGCCTCGGCGATCGTCGTGGCGTCGATGCTCACCGGCAGGATGAACAGCGCGCCATCGGCCATGTTGCGGGCGCGGTCGATGGCATAGCTCCATTCACGCCGGAAGTACCCCTCGTGGCGCCGTTGCGTGGTGGCCGACACCACCGGGATGAAATACGAGCAGCGGGCGATGTTGCGCTGAATCTTGTGATCGTAGTCGTCGCCCACCTCCAGGCGGTCGATGTCGAACCAGGTCGTGATGCCGCCCGCTTCCAGTCCCGCCTTGAGCTGCTGCACGGCGGGCAGATCCTCGCGCGCGTAGCTGATGAACACCGCGTTGTCCGGCATCTCGCGCGCCGGCGGCAGGAAGCGTGCCGGCGCCTCGCTCGCGGCCCGCGCCGCAGGCTTGCGCCGCGCCAGCCAGCGAGCATGCAACTCATCGACGAAGCGCTCCGCGCCCATGTAAATGCGCGTACGCACGCTCACCTGCTGCAGAAAGGCTACGAGGCGATCGTCGTGGCTGGTGTGATCGTCAGCCAGGATCTCGCCGACGTCGCGCGGATCGGACAGGCGCTGTCGCTTGGCCATGCGCAGGAACAACCGCGCCAGCCAGTTGGTGAAGTTGCTGCCGATGAACAGCAGATGGTTGTGCTCGAGCTCGTAGAAGAGCTTCTCCGGCACCAGGTGCTCGCTCTGCAAAGCGCAGATGAACTCGAGCAGATCCTCGTCCGAAATGACGTAGGTGGGAGAGGCCGAGAGCTTGCCGAACAGATGATAGACCACGGGGCGCGGCAGGCGGTCGCGCTCCACCGCCAGGTCGGCGACGCGGTTCGGCGAGTAAGACAGTACCTCGGTCGTTGGCGCTGCCGCGAAGCGCTCCAGGTTGATCGCGTTCTCGAGCAGCGCATCGCAGGTGGTGGTGACGAACAGGTCGAAGTCGCTGATCGCCGCCAGCCGCCGCAGTGCCGCCGGCGGCTCGAAGTTCGCATCCTTGATGATGCTGCGCAGCCGTACGTATGCCTCTTCGCGGCGGCCGCGGCCGGCGAGAAACACGCACACCACGTCGTTGAGCGTATAGGGGTGCGGCAGATCCGCCGTGCGGACGTTGAGCCGCGCAGCAAGCTTCTCCGCCGCCCAGTCGTAGAGCAGCCGCGGACCCTTGTCGGTCGCGACCAGCAGCAGCTCGGGTCCGACGATGGGAATGACGCGGCGTTCCTCGATGAAGCTGAGCAGGTCATCCCACGCGTCGTCGTCGAGCGTGGTCGCCGGCAGCGTGGCGGCCGATCCGTTAGCCATGCGCAGCCGGTACCTGCCGCAAAGCTGACACGGGACACGCGCGCCCCGCGGTGCGGCGAACGTATTGCAAGAAGAAGCCCCTCCCGGTCAAATTCTGCGGAAATTCAACGCCCTACCCGCGCGCGCATTTCCGGCGACGCCGTGCCAGAACTGCGCCGCGCGCCGGCGCTCTTCTTATGGGTCGGGCAAGTGTGACGCAACGCAGCGCGCCCCGCAATTCCCCGGCGTTGGGGACTCGCGCGCGCCGCACGCTGTTGGAACCGGCACCGCGCACCGATGCGGGCAGGCCGCTGTGCGAGCGCGTCCGCCGGGGCATCGGCTGCAGATCGGCTCGCGTTTGCCGGATCCGCGGGTCGGAAATAGAGTTGCGGCTGCGTGCAACGCTCAGGGAACTTACATGTCGCTCTTTCTCGCCGGATGTCCGCTGTGGGTTACGGCAATCCTGCTGGTCTTTCTGCCCGCCATCGTGGCCATGTGCGGCCTGGTCCTGGTCCGCAGGCAGGTCGGGCTCGCGCGCCTCGCCCACAACAACGAAGTGGCCGGCTTCAAGTTCGCGGTCGTCGGTGTCATCTACGCCGTGATGCTCGCGTTCGCGGTGGTCGTCGTCTGGCAACGCTACAACGATGCCGAGATCGCCGTGATCCAGGAGGCGGGGGCTGCCGCGACGCTCTACCGGCTGGCCGCCGGGCCCGAGCCCGAAGCGGCGCAGACCCGCGACGCCCTGAGCAATTACCTCAGAAGTGCGATCGCCAGCGACTGGCCGGCGATGGCGCGTGAGAAGGTGAGCCCGGAGGTGACGGCGGAGCTCAACGCGCTCTACGCGGCAGCGCTGCGCCTGTCACAGAGTGGGCGGCCGGCGGCCGAGGTTACCGAGATGTTCTATCAGCTCGACCAGATGACTCAGGCGCGCCGCAGCCGGCTGCATCTGTGCTTCGGCGTGGTGCCGATCGTGCTCTGGCAGGCGCTGATTCTCGGCGGGGCGCTGACCGTCGCCTTTACTTTCTTCTTCGGCACCAGGAACTTGCGCGCGCAGATGCTCATGACCGGGGTGCTCGCCGTCATCGTGTTCATGGGTCTGTTCGTCATCGTATCGATCGAACATCCCTTCACCGGCCCGGTCCACGTCGGCAGCGGCCCCCTGTTGCAGGTGCTCGCAGACTTCGTGGCGGCTCAGGAGGCGGTGGCAGCGCATTAGCCGCGGCGACCCGCGCTGATCTTCTCGAAGACGTTACGGCGATGGAACTCGAGATAGCCAAGCTGCTCCGTTCGAAACGGCTGCAGCGGTCGGGCGCTATCGAGTCCCCACGCTTTGGCCACCGAAGGGTTCAGGTGCCGGGATATCAGCAGCCGTCCATCGTCGGCAAAGGCGATGTGCCCGCGCAGGAACAGGTGGCCGATGTGCGGGGAAAGTAACAGGCCATTAAAGCCGTCGAGGCGCTCGCGATCATCACAGAGCCTCCAGGGCTTGATGTGACACACGCGCAGATGCCGGCGATCGAGCACGCCGGTGACCCGACAGGCCTGCTCGATTCGCTCAACATTCTCCCTGAAGGCACCCTGTCCGAGTCGTGCGTTGACCTGCTGCCGTCTCTCGCCCGGGGCGAGATCGGCGCGCTGCCAGATGTGCTCCTCGATCGCCGCGTCGGTGAGTTGCTCGTCAGTCTCGATGGCGATCTTCTCCTCGATCTTCTGCAGCTGACCGCCGAGGAGCTCGCGGAGTGTCGCCGCCAGTGACGGGGGCACCGCGGCGAGATAGACGCTCTGCTTGCCCTCGCCGCTGGCGCGAAGCGGAGCGTGCCTCACCGGCAGCAGGGAAGAGAGCTGCTCCATGTGCTCTCGGGGCACGAGTGGGCGCGGCAGCGTCTCGAAGCGCACCGGCAGCAGCCAGCCGGCCTCGCAGCGCGTCTTTCCCCCTTTGCCCATTGACTCGGCGCGCATGCCAGCCGTGCGCACCCGATCAACGACCACGCCAACCGCACCGATCCTGCCCTCGGCGTGCGAGAACACGACGTCACCGGGAGCAGCCTGCGTCATGTTGTCATGACTGACGTTGGCCGCTCCTCTCCTGGGTGTCTTCGCTGTCCACAGGTAACCGCCGTCGATTTCCTGACGGGACGCGTGTTTGTGATTGACCCACCAATACCGACGGGACACCGGGGAGCGCACGCCCGTTGACTCCGCAACACCATCGCCGCGACCAGCCGCTGATGGTAGCCGAACGGCTGTGCGGATGGGCGTCAGTTCTTCAGCTTGTAGCCGGTCTTGAAGATCCAGCTCACCACTGCCACGCACAGGGCAAGGAAGGCGAGCGTCGCGGCCGCGCTGGTGACGACATCCACGTCGGCAACGCCAAAGAAACTCCAGCGAAAGCCGCTGATCAGGTACACCACCGGATTGAAGAGCGTGATCTTCTGCCACAGCGGCGGCAGCATGCTGATCGAGTAGAAGGCGCCGCCGAGAAAGGTGAGCGGCGTGAGAACCATCAGCGGCACGATCTGCAGCTGCTCGAAGCTCTCGGCCCACAAGCCGATGATGAAGCCGAGCAGACTGAAGCTCACCGCGGTCAACAGCAGAAACCCCGCCATCCAGGCGGGATGCACGATTTGGTACGGCACGAACATCCGGGCCGTCAGCAGAATCAGAATACCGAGCATGACCGACTTGGTGGCCGCTGCCCCGACGTAGCCGAGCAGTACCTCAACGTACGAGACCGGTGCCGACAGCAGCTCGAAGATCGTTCCGGACCATTTCGGCATATAGATGCCGAACGAGGCGTTCGAGACGCTTTCGCTGAGAATGGACAGCATGATCAGGCCCGGGACGATGAACGAGCCGTAGCCGACGCCATCCACCGCCCCCATGCGCTTGCCGATCGCCGCGCCGAAGACCACGAAATACAGTGAGGTCGACAGCACCGGCGAGGCGATGCTCTGCATCAGCGTGCGAAACGTCCTCGCCATCTCGAAGCGATAGATGGCCCGGACGGCGTGCACGTTCATGCCCGCGTGCTCACCAGGCCGACGAAGATCTCCTCCAGCGAGCTCTCCTGCGAATGCAGGTCCTTGACGTCGATGTCGAGCTCGCTGAGGCGTTTGAGCAGCCCGGGGATGCCGGTCTCGCGGCTGCGGGCATCGAAGGTGAAGAGCAGCGCATGGCCGTCGTCGCACAGCTCGAGCGGGTAAGCGGACAGCGCGGCGGGGACCTGCGCCAGCGGCCGCTGCAGCTGCAGCGTCAGCTGCTTCTTGCCGAGTTTGCGCATCAGCACGATCTTGTCTTCGACGACGATCAATTCCCCTCTATTGATCACCCCGATCCGGTCGGCCATCTCCTCGGCTTCCTCGATGTAGTGAGTGGTCAGAATGATTGTGACACCACTGTCCCGCAGCCCGCGCACCAGCTGCCACATGTCGCGGCGCAGCTCCACGTCGACACCGGCGGTCGGCTCATCGAGGAACAGGATGGTCGGCTCGTGCGCGAGCGCCTTGGCAATCAGAACGCGTCGCTTCATTCCTCCCGAAAGTGTCATGATCTTCGTATCTCTCCGGTCCCACAGCGACAGCTCGCGCAGCACGCGCTCGCAATAGGCCGGATTCGGCGTTTTGCCGAATAGTCCCCGGCTGAAGGTCACGGTAGCCCACACGCTCTCGAACGCATCCGTATGCAGCTCCTGCGGTACCAGGCCGATACTGCTGCGGGCGGCGCGGTAATCACGCACGATGTCGTGACCGTTTGCCGTCACCGTGCCGGTGCTGGGCGTGACGATGCCGCAGATGATGTTTATCAGGGTAGTCTTGCCGGCACCGTTCGGGCCGAGCAGTGCAAAGATCTCGCCGCGATCGATAGTGAGGTCGATGCTCTTGAGAGCCGTGAGGCCGCTCGCGTACGTCTTGCCGAGTCGGCTTACCACAACCACCGGTGAGGTACCGGCGGCGGCGCTCGCAGGGGGCATGGCAATCTCATGCACGGCGGAAAGTCCGGAGTGCCCGCGCTCAGCTTTGGCGATCAAGAGCGTCGAGGCTCCTGGGCCAATCCTGCTTCAGCAGCCGCGAAAGCGCGCGATCCGCCAGCAGCCGCCCGCCCGTCTGACAGCGCGCACAGTAGTTGGTCTCGTTATCGGCGTAGCGGATGCGTTGTACCGGCGTGGCACACACCGGGCAGGGTTGGCGGAAGCGCCCATGCACGGACATGTCGTCGCGAAATGCGGTTACCTTCTCCGGAAACTCTCCGCCGGCAAGGCAGCGCAGCCGCTCGGTCCAGAGCTGCAGCTGCGCGCGTGCCGCGTCGTACAGGCGTGCAAGCTGCGCGTCATCGAGGCGGCTGGTCAGCAGCATGGGCGAGAGCCTCGCGGCGTGCAGTATTTCGTCTGAATAGGCATTGCCGATGCCGCTGAGCAGCCTGGGGTCGGTGAGCGCGCGCTTGAGTGTATGGTTCTCGCGACGCAGCCGCTCGGCAAACTGGGCGAGGCTCGATTGCAGCACCTCCAGCCCTCCCGGGTCCTGACGACGCAGCTCCTGCTCTCCCTGCAGCAGGTGCAGCGCGGCCCGGCGCTTGGTCCCCGCCTCGGTCAAGGTCAGCGTGCCGTTGCCAAATTCCAGCCGCACCAGCGAGGCGCGCTTCGAAGGCGCGCTGCCCCGGGGGAACCAGTGCAGACGTCCCGCGATCATGAGGTGGAACACGAGCCACAGATCACCTTCGAGTCCGATGGCGAGCCGCTTGCCGATGCGGCGCACCTCGGTGACGCGGCGGCCGTGGACGCAGTCCAGCGGCGGCACCGCGGTGCGCAGCAGAAATGGTGCCAGCAGCCGCACACGCTCGAGACTCTCGCCCACCAGGCGCTGCGCGAGGGCTTCGAGGTAGACGGTGAGATCGGGGAGCTCGGGCATTACGGCAAAGGATAACAGGTGGGATTCTTCCCCCTTGGCGCTGCGGATGCCGCCGCGCACGTCTTGCGCCGCGACGCTTCCGCGACACCACACGCCCCGGAATGGTCCCCGGACGGGCCAAGCCGCCAACAAGCCGAGAACACGCTACGGCTGGCGACCAACTGTCGGCCGGTCGGACATTCTGTTGTTGCCGGGCGCGGAGGCAGGGGATAGCCTCGCCTTAGCAATATCGCCCGAAGTCACTGACGTTCCCCCACCGCCTGTGGACCCTCCATCGGCTTCCTCGCGGGCACGAGACGCCCGGACGAGCCTGACGCCGCGGATGATCCT
>Ga0335079_10009941_pt1 | contig 10831 bp, 11 predicted proteins | sample Lox_Sample_33_FD_206719 | JGI IMG/M metagenome (GOLD analysis project Ga0335079, IMG submission 206719) | Soil microbial communities from Loxahatchee National Wildlife Refuge, Florida, United States - Lox_Sample_3.3 | ecosystem: Environmental > Terrestrial > Soil > Wetlands | place: USA... | reverse complement strand
ATGGTCGGGGAGAGGGCTTCCATCACGATCCTGGTGGCCATGCTTACGCCGCAGGCAGGTAGAGAACCTGGCGGGCCGCGGCCACGACCTTCGCGGCGTCGGGCTTCGCGAGCTTCTCCAGGTGGCGGTTGTACGGCATCGGCACGTCCGCGCCCGTCACGCGCAGCACCGGGGCGTCGAGGTCGTCGAACGCGGCGCGCTGAATCTCGTCCACGACCTGCGCGCCGAACCCCGCCACCGGCCACCCCTCCTCGACCACGACGCAGCGGTTGGTCTTCCGCACCGAGGCGGTGATCGTGGCGGTGTCGAGCGGGCGCAGGGTCCGGAGATCCACCACCTCGGCGGAGATGCCGTCCTTCTCGAGGTCTTCCGCGGCCTTGAGCGCCACCGCCACCATCTTGGCGTGGGACACCAGCGTCACGTCCTTCCCCTCGTGCTTGACGTCCGCGACGCCGAGCGGAATCAGATGCTCGCCCTCGGGCACCTCGCCCTTGGTGTTGTAGAGCATCTCGCCTTCGATGAAGACGACCGGGTTGTCGTCGCGGATCGCGCTCTTCAGGAGCCCCTTGGCGTCGGCCGGCGTCGCGGGGGTCACGACCTTGAGCCCCGGCACGTGGGCGTACCACGCCTCGAACGACTGCGAGTGCTGCGCGGCCAGCATCAGCGCCGCGCCCCCCGGCCCGCGGAAGACGATCGGCATGGGCACCTGCCCACCCGACATGTAGAGCATCTTGGCGGCGGAATTCACGATCTGGTCCAGGGCGAGCAGCGCGAAGTTCCAGGTCATGAACTCGATCACGGGCCTCAAGCCCACCATCGCGGCGCCCACCCCGACGCCGGCGAAGCCCAGCTCCGTGATCGGCGTGTCCACGACCCGCATCGGCCCGAACTCCTCGAGCAGACCGCGGCTGACCTTGTAGGCGCCCTGGTAGACGCCGACTTCCTCGCCCATCAGGAAGACGCGGTCGTCCCGCGCCATCTCCTCGCGGAGGGCCTGGTTGAGGGCGTCGCGGTAGGTGAGGACGCTCATCGCTCAGGCCCGGTACACGTCGGCGGTGAGCGCTTCGGCGCCCGGCTCCGGAGACTCGTCCGCGAACCGCACGGCGTCCGCGACCTCGTCCGCCACGTCCGCCTCCATCGCCTGCCAGTGCTCGTCGTCGATGGCCCCCTCGGCGCGCAGCTTCTCGGCGAAGGAGTGGATCGGGTCCCGGGCCTTCATCTGGTCCACTTCGTCCTTGGTGCGGTAGTGGCCGTGGATCGGGTCCGACATCGAGTGGCCCATGAACCGGTAGGTCCGGATCTCGAGCAGCGTCGGCGTGTAGCGGTCGCGCGCCCGCTGCGCCGCGCGGGACACCGCGTCGCGCACCGCCAGCACGTCCATCCCGTCCACGACCTCGGCCGGCATGTCGTACGAGCAGGCGCGCTGCGCCACGTCGTAGATCGCCGACGCGCGCTCCAGCGCCGTGCCCATCCCGTAGCGGTTGTTCTCGCAGATGAAGATCGCCGGCAGCCGCCACAGCGCCGCCATGTTCAGCGCTTCGTGGAAGGCGCCGTTGTTCACGGCCGCCTCGCCGAAGAACGCCACCGCCACCTGGTCGCCCTCGCGGTACTTGATGGCGAAGGCGACGCCGGCCACCAGCGGAATGTGGCCGCCCACGATCGCGTGCCCGCCGAGGAAGTTCTTCGACACGTCGAACAGGTGCATCGAGCCGCCCTTGCCGCCCGAGCAGCCCGTCGCCTTCCCGCACAGCTCGGCCATCACGGCGCGCGCGCTCATCCCGCGCGCCAGCGCCTGTCCGTGCTCCCGGTAGCTCGTGAGCACGTAGTCGTCGGGCCTGAGCGCCGCCATCGTCCCGACCCCCACGGCCTCCTGGCCGATGTAGAGATGGCAGAACCCGCCGATCTTCCCCAGCGCGTACGCCTCGCCCGACTTCTCCTCGAAGCGTCGGATGAGGAGCATGTCGCGCAGCATCTTGCGCAGCGTGTCGGCGTCCTTGGGCGGCTTCGTGCCCTTGGCGGCGGCGGCTTCGGTCATCGGGGGCCTGCTCTCAGGGGGAGACAAGCGCGCGCTCGGCCTGCTCCCACGCGTGATACGACGAGCGCACCAGCGGGCCGGACTCCACGTGGCGGTAGCCCAGCTGCCGCCCGATCCGCTTCAGCTCCGCGAACTCGTCCGGGGTGTAGAACCGCGCGACCGGCAGGTGCGCGGCCGAGGGGCGCAGGTACTGGCCGATGGTGAGGAGATCCACGCCGACGGACCGGAGATCCCGCATCGCGGTCAGCAGCTCGTCCCATGCCTCCCCCAGCCCGACCATCAGTCCCGACTTGGTCGGCAGCGCCGGGTCCATCGCCTTCGCGCGAGCCAGCAGCTCCAGCGCGCGCTCGTACCGGCCGCCCGGGCGCGCCAGGCGGTACAGCCGTCGCACCGTCTCGAGGTTGTGGTTCAGGATGTCGGGCTTCGCCTCCACCACGATCCGGAGCGCCGCCTCGTTCCCCTTGAAGTCGGGGATCAGCAGCTCGACTTGCGTCTCCGGCAGCCGGAGCCGCGTCTCCTTCACCACGTCCGCGAACTGTTCGGCCCCGCCGTTGGGGAGGTCGTCGCGGTCCACCGACGTCACCACCACGTACTTGAGCCCCATCGCGGCGACCGCCTCGGCCAGGCGGCGCGGCTCGTCCGTGTCCAGCGTCTGCGGCGTCCCGTGCGCGACGGCGCAGTAGGTGCAGTTCCGCGTGCACACATCGCCCAGAATCATGAACGTCGCCGCGCGGTGCTCCCAGCACTCGCCCACGTTCGGGCAGTGCGCCTCCTCGCAGACGGTGTTGAGCTTGAGCCCCCGCATCACGTGGCGGACCTGGGCGTAGTTGGCGCCGCCCGGCGCCTTGACCTTGAGCCACGGTGGCTTCCGGCCCGCCCCTTCCAGAGACACCAGAGGGGGCCTGCGGGGGGCGATCTGGATCAGCTCGAGCGGTGGCCGCTGCGGCGGCGCCGGCCAGGCTGCGGGCGGCGTGGGCGACGCTTCCGGCGTGGGGGCTCCTTCGGTCCCGATGGGTAGGCTAGCCATTGATGGGGCGTAACATAGCCGATGTGAAAGAGGCGGGCCAGGGAATCATCAACCGTTCGGTTGACGTTTCTCCTTGAGTTGCTTCAGCTCCTGCTCGATGATCGGGGGCGTGGTGAGGTTGTCGGCGATCTCGGCGATCTCCTCCGCGCGGCGCCACTCCCGCTCGAGGTCCCGGACTTCGGCCTGCTCGTCCACGGCCATCTCCATCGCGAGCCCTTCGGCGCCCCGCAGGGTCGAGACGGTGATCTCGCGGCGGGCGGCGCCGGCCAGCAGCTCCTCCGGTCCGCCATGGCGCTCGACGTACGCCGCCGCCTCCTCGGCCTTGCGCTTGATCCGCTTGCCCTTGCGCAGGTTCACGTAGGTCAGGCCGCTGCGCAGGGCGCGCTCGGCGTCGGCGCCTTCGAGGATCGCGGCGGGGTACTCGCACCGCGGGCAGCGCAACAGCAGCGCGAGGTCCTGGTGGGTCGTGTGCGTAAACCGGGCGTGCTGGATGTGCTTCGCCCGCAGAACCATGACCGACCCGCAGTGCCCGCAGACCGGCGGCTCGATGTTCACCTTCCGGCGTCCGACGGTCCAGGTGTAGACCCGATCCCCCATGGTCGGGAGCTGCCAGAGGATGCCGCCCACCGAGCCGCCGGCGGCGACGTTGAGGGCGATGGTGGCGCCCACGGCGGCGATCGCCACGGGCACGACCACCTTGAGGCGCTCCCGCTCGCGCGCCTTGATGCGCTCGCCGTAGCGCCAGCCGGCCAGCTCGACGCGGGGCGGTTTCCCGACGCGCACCACGTCGTAGGCGCCGGCGCGGACGAGCGCGACCTGTTCCGTCGTGGCCGCGACGCGCCCCCGCGCCGCCATCCGCTCCAGGGCGCCGATGGCGTCGAGCCGGGTGTCGAGCGGCGTGAGGTTCCAGCGGCCGCAGTGCGGGCAGATGACCCAGGCGCGGCTCTTCCACTCGTCGTACGCGAACCGCCTGCCGACCGCGAGGCCGGACGCGCCGCCGTCGCCGCCGAGGGCGCCCGAGCAGAATGCGCACGTCGTGTACATCGATGTGCCCTTACGTGCGCCTGGCGAATCTGGTGACGGAGAAGGCGGACAGATCGAACGGCGTCGTCCCGCTCAGCATGAGGTCGCGGACGATCTCGCCGGTCAGGGGCCCGAGCAGCACGCCGTTCCGGCCGTGTCCCGTGGCGTACCACAGTCCCGTCACCTCGGGGTCGGCACCGAGGATGGGGCGTCCGTCGGGGGTCATCGGCCTCAGACCCGCCCAGGTGCGCTGGACGCGCTGTTCCGCCACGGCGGGCAGGAGCGCCGCGGTTCCCGCGAAGATGTGGGCCAGACCGGCCGGCGTGGTGTCCTTGGCGAAGCCGGCGTGCTCCATCGTGGAGCCCAGGATCGCCTCCTCGCCGCGGGGTACGATGTAGACGTGGCGCCCGAAGAGGATGCCCTTCGGCTCGCCGGCCGGCCACGTCACCAGCGCGATCTGTCCGCGCACCGGCTCGACCGGGAGCGGGCGGGGAAGGCCGGCGAGGGCGGGAGACCAGGCGCCCGCGGCCACCACGACGGCGGCGGTCGCATAGTGGCGGCGCGCGGTCGTCACGGCGGTGACGCGCGCCGAGCCGATCGCGACGCCGGTGACCTCCTCGTGGTCCACCACTTCCGCGCCATGTCGGACGGCGTCGGCGAGCAGGGCGGCCGTCAAGGTGACGTTGTTGACGCGCGCGTCGTCCGGCGCGAGCAGCGCGCCGAGCGCCGCCGGCCCGATGCCCGGGTGGCGGCGCTCCAGCGCCGGCCGATCGAGCCACTCCGCCTGGAGGCCGAGCGCGCGCTGCGCCCCGACCTGCGCGCGCAGGCGCGCGGCCTCGGCGGCGTCGAGGGCGACCTGCACGCAGCCGCCACCGGCCCAGCCGACGTTCACGCCGGTGCGCTCGTTCAGCTCCGGCGCCAGCTCGGCGTGCCGCCTCCGCGCGGCGACGGCGAGGGGGAGCACGGGGTCGCCGGCCTCGGCTTCGATCTGGGGCGCGAGCATGCCTGCCGCCGCGCCCGAGGCCTCGCCGCCCGGCATGCCCCGATCGAGCAGCAGGACGCGCTGCCGGCGGGCGGCCAGGGCGCGGGCGGTGGCCGCGCCGACGATGCCGCCGCCGACGATGACGCAGTCGTAGCTGGTGCTCATCCCCGCCTGCTTGCGTGAAACCCGCGGCCCCGTAGGTTCGTAAGGCCGCTCACGGCACGTACGGGAGGTTCCCGATGTTGCGCAAGATCCTGGGCTTCGCGGTGCTCGCGGTGGTGGCCTTCATCGTTCTCCGCCTGGCCCTGTGGGTGATTCGGGTCACGTTGGGCCTGGCGTGGACGGTCCTCATGCTGGCCCTGGTGGGGCTGGTGGTCTACTGGGTGATCAAGCTCATCTCGCCGTCCACGGCGCGTCGCGTGAAGGACGTCATCTCCGGCGAGCACCGGAGCGAGGCGGACCTCTAGCGGGCGTCGGTCGGGCTCCGAACGGCGTGAGCGCCCCGGATGGCCGGGGCGCTCGTGCGTTCGGGCGCTCACCACGGTGGCACGGCGCTCGAGTGCACGTGGCGTATGCGCCACCCGGCGTCGCTTCGCTCGAGGATCAGCGTGGCCCGGCCCCGCTCCTCGATCTGCCCGCCCTGACCGCTCCACCGATAGACCGCGACGCACCAGGCGAGCGCGCCCGAGACCTCCGTGCGGAGGCCCTCGATCGTTGCCTCGCCCCGCCCGAGCACCGCCGCGAGTCGCGGCCGCGCCGTCACCGCGACGCCGGTGTTGATGAAATCCGCGTCCGGGGCGAGCAGCGTGTCGGCCGCCTCGTCGCCGCGCGCCTCGGCGGCGATGAAACCCTGGGCGACCGCACGGACGGCCGCCGCTTCGCGGGCCGGATCCATCCCGGCCGGGACCGTCAAGGCCGGCGCCCGCCGGCCGGCGCACGCCGCCAGCGCCGCGGCGCAGGCGATGCTAGCGGCGGGCCAGCGCCGCATCCACGCCCCACACGATGAGCGGGACGAGCAGCTCGTGGTGGCCGGTCAGCAGGTAGCCGGCACCGCCCTCCTGCGTCGGCCGCTGGACCACGTTGAGGCGTGGCCGGTAGTGCCGGATCATGTCGCAGTCCACGGCCGTGAAGTGCGTCGGCTTGCCTCCGCCCAGGTTGCGCGCGACCGTGAGGGCCTTGAGGAACACCTCGGGCAGCACGACCGCGCTGCCCAGGTTCAGCACCACGCCGCCGTGATCGAGGGCGGGGAGGGCCGCCGCCAGGCGCCGGAAGTCGCGGAAGGTCAGCTCGCCCGTGGCGGCGCCGTCCGCGTCGGGGTGCTGGTGGATGATGTCGGCGCCCAGCGCCACGTGCACCGTGACGGGGATTCCCCGCCGCCAAGCGGCGAGCAGCACGCACGCGTCGCGGCCCGGCACGGCGCCGCGCCGGTCGAGCCAGTGGGCCAGCGCCTCGCCCAGCCCCATCCCTTCGCCGCGTCCCGCCGCGATGGCGGCGTTCATCTCCCGCCCCGTCTCCTCCGCCATCCCGAACGTCCCGTCGCCCAGCCCGGCCGCGACGTCCTCGCTCGTTCCGCCGAAGGCGGCGAGCTCGAAGTCGTGGATGGCGGCGGCGCCGTTCATCGCCACGTGGGTCAGCACGCCGCGGTCGAGGAGATGGATCAGCAGCGGCCCCAACCCGACCTTGATGACGTGTCCGCCGAGCAGCGTGACGACCGCCTTGCGGCGCGCCGCCGCCGCCACGTCGGCGACCACCGCCCTGACGTCCCGCGCGGCGAGCACGTCCGGCAGCGCGTCGAGGAACGCGTCGAAGCTCCGCGGGCCGTCGGGCGGCGCCTTGGCCAGCAGGGCGGGATCCACCTTGTTCGCCCGGCGGGCGATCGGGACGGTCCTGACGCGCGTCAGGTCGACTTCGGGAATTCGGCGCCCCTCGCTCATGGAGAGCTCCGCTTGCGCAGGCTGATGGTGAGATGGCCCAGCGAGGACACCGAGCTGCGGATCAGCACCGGGATCCGCGTGGAGTCCGCCGCGAGGAACACCTCGGCGCGGCCGCCTTCGGCGAACAGGCCGCGGCTCTTGAAGACGGGGTGGATGACGATGACATCGAAGCGCCCCGCGGGCACGTCCACCGACGCCTCGCCGAGCACGTGGAGCGTCACCGGATTCCGGTCGAGCCGGAAGTAGCGCTCGATCTCGTACGTGCGGTCCCGCTCGAGCGGGATCGTGCGCGCGAAGTAGAAGAACGACATCTCGTCCAGCGGCGCTGCCGTCGTGGGCAGGGTGTCCCTGTCGTCCTGGATGAAGTAGCCGCGGTCCGGATAGATGTCGTAGTGATGCCGGTAGAACTTGCCGTCCTCGTCGTTGTTCTGGACGAAGCGCCGCGACGTGAGGTCGTAGACGCTGAACCACGACTCCAGCGTGTCGGTCAGCGAGTACCAGAGCGCGGCGCCGTGGACCGCGAAGATCACGTGGTAGGTGGGCTCGCCGCGGATCGTGTCGATGCCGGCGACCTGCATCTCCGCGTGCCCGACGTGGAAGATGCCGAACTTGACCAGGTACTCGAGCCGCTCGCCGGGCACGAACGGGACGGCGAGCGGCGTCGAGTCGACCGCGATGCGAGGCGGCGGCTCGATCCCGCGCCGGGGCGGCCCGCCCGCGGCCGCCGCCAGGATCGCGGCCGCCAGCAGGGCGGCGCGCATCAGGCGGACGGGACCGAGGCGGGCGCCGGGCCGCGCGACTCGTCGCGCCCGGGCGCCCGGCTGCGCTCGGCGCGCCCGCCCCCCGCCTTCGGTCGCTCGGACGAGCCCGGTGCGCCGCGGCCGCTCCCCAGCGCCCGCCAGACCTCCAGGACCGACCGGAGCGGCCTGGCCCGCGACGCGCGGCGGCGCTCCGGCAGCGGGCTCGTCACCGGCACGATCTCCACGCGGCGCGCCTCGGCCGCGACGGCGGCGAGCAGCTCGACGTCGGCCGCCCACCCCTCGCGTGTGAGCAGCGGCCGGCTGCCGCGGGCCGAGAGGACCCGCGCGAGCGTGATCAGCCGCATCGCCTTGAGGGTGCCGACGTGCTCGAGCGCCGGGAGGGGCGGGGTGCGGCGCCGCGCCAGCAGGGGCACCAGGCGGCGGGCCAGCGCCTCGCCCCGCGGCAGCCCGCGGCGCCGTCGGTAGTCCGCCAGCACGAGGTCGGCGCCGCTCTCGATATGCTTCACCATCTCGGGGATGTCGTCCGGCGGATCCGAGAAGTCCGCCTGGAGCACGACGGCCAGGTCCCGGCGCGGACGGTCCGTGCGGGACGTCGCGAGCCGGAGCAGCTCCTCGACGCTGCGGGCGTAGCCCTTCCGCTCCCGGTGGGTGAGGAGCGTCAGGGGCAGCGCGCGCGCGTACGGCGCGAGCACCGCGTCACTGCCGTCCGTCGAGGCGTCGTCCACGACCAGGAGCTGGTACTCACGCGGAAACGCCGTGAAGATCTGCCGCACCTTCCACAGCAGCAGGCCGACGGTCGGCGCTTCGTTCCACGCGGGGACCAGCACATAGATCATGGCCGTAAAGTAAAGACAGGTCGGAGGATACGGAAAGAGATGAGTTGCGAGACGCCGAGTTGCGAGTGGTCGCGAGCTGTGAGCGTGCGGGACGAGAAGAGGCCCCACCGCGATCTCGTGGCGGGGCCTCGGCCTTCCTCTTGGCTGGAGTCCCTCCCCTCGTAACCGCTCGCCACTCACCGTCTCGCAACTTCCCGGCACACTGACAACTCTTCTCGCTTACTTCGACAGGGCGGCCGCGAGCACGCTCCGGAGCTCCGCGAGCTTGAACGGCTTGCGCAGGAACGGGCGCCCGCAGCGCGCCAGGAACGCCATCGTGTCGTCGCGCACCGTGTCGCCCGTCGCGAACACGACACGCGCGGCGGCGGCGGGCGCCTGCGTGAGCAGCCGCTCGTACAGCTCGCGCCCGCCCAGCTTCGGCATCCGCACGTCGGTCACGATGACGTCGTAGGACCCGCCGAGGGCGCGCGCCAGCGCGTCGTCGCCGTCGGTCGCGACGTCCACCTGGTGTCCCCACGCCGCGAGCGTCGCGCGCATGTAGTCCCGGATGTGCGGCTCGTCGTCCACCACCAGGACGCGCCCGGTGACCGGGCTGCCTCCGGGCGGTGCCGCGGGCGCCGCGGACGGCGCGTGCGCCGCGGGCAGCTCGACCGTGAAAGTCGCGCCCGCGCCCGGCGCCGAGCGGAGGGTGAGGCGCCCGCCGTGCTCCTTCACGATGCCCTGGCAGATCGCCAGCCCCAGACCCGTGCCTTCGCCTTCCGGCTTGGTCGTGAAGAAGGGCTCGAACACCTTCTCGTGCAGCGCCTCCGGGATGCCGGGCCCGTCGTCGGTCACGTCCACGGCCACGCCGTCCAGCCACGGCCGCGCGTGCATCGTGACCGTGCCCGCTCGTCCCGCGCCCGCGATGGCCTGCGACGCGTTGTTCATCAGGTTCAGGAACACCTGCTGGAGCTGGTTCAGGTTCCCCTCGATCTCCGGCAGGCCCGCGTCCACGCCGAGCCGCAGCTCCACGTTCAGGCCGAGCAGCTGGTTCTTGAGGAGCGCGGCGGTCCGCTGGAGGATGGTGCCGATCGCGAGCAGCTGCCGGTCGCGCTCCTGTCGGCGCGCGAACGTCAGCAGGTTCTTCACGATGCTCGCGGCGCGTTGCGCCTCCTGCTGGATGACGCGCAGCGGCTCCGTCAGGTTCGGCGGCGTGTCGGCCGCCTCCACCAGGAAGTCGGCGAAGCCGAGCACCGAGGCGAGCGGGTTGTTCAGCTCGTGCGCCACGCCCGCGATGAGCTGCCCGATCGCCGTGAGCTTCTCCGACTGGATCAGGTGCTCCTGGAGGCGCCGCGTCTCGGTGTGGTCCTCGATGAGCAGCACCGCCGAGCCCTCGCTCTCGCCCGTCAGCCTGAGCGCGGTGGCGGCGTAGATCCGGCGCTCCTCGCGGATCTCGATCGGGCCCGCCCCCGGCTCCGCCAATGCCCGGGCCAGCGGCTCCGCCCATCCCGGGGGAAACAACGTCATCCAGACCTGCCCCGGCAGCGCCGTGACGGGCGTGCGCACCAGCGCGGCGAAGGGGCGGTTGGCGCGCCGCACCACCCCGCGGCCGTCGAGAATGCAGATGGCCTGCGTGATGGCGTCGGCCATCTGCTCCCAGTCGCGCTTGCCCACCGAGAGCAGCGAGAAGAGCTGCGCGTTCTGCAGGGCGAGTGCGACCTGCGCCGCGACGGCCGCGAGCACCGGCTCGGAAGAGGCGTCGTAGGTTCCCGGACGCGCGCCCCACACGGCCAGCGCGCCCATCGCGTGGCCCGCGGCGACCAGCGGCGAGCCGAGGGCCGCCGAGTCGGCGCTGCGGATCACCTGCCCGGCGCCCTGCGCCCGCGCGAGGAACGGGTCGTCGGCGCGCGGCGCCGGCCGGCCCCGGGCCACGGCCAGCGTGAGGGGGCCGTCGCGATCGCTGGTGCCGATCGCGAGGGCCATGGGGGTGAACAGGCGCTCCAGCAGCTCCGCGGTGCGCTCGGCCACCGACTCGGCGCGCGAGGACCCGGAGAGGCTGCGCGCGAAGCGCGTCAGCTCGTCGAGGATCGTGAGGGAATCCGCCGGGCGATGAAGGGCGGCGGGGGCATCCGCGGCGGACTCGCTTCGGGGGGCGGCCATCGTCCCCGACTATAAGGCGGCGGCACGCTCCCGCAAGGGAGGATGCGGGCGGGGGCCGCTGTGCCAGCCGATCCCCGCCCGGCGCGGCGGCCGG
>Ga0335079_10009939_pt1 | contig 10832 bp, 8 predicted proteins | sample Lox_Sample_33_FD_206719 | JGI IMG/M metagenome (GOLD analysis project Ga0335079, IMG submission 206719) | Soil microbial communities from Loxahatchee National Wildlife Refuge, Florida, United States - Lox_Sample_3.3 | ecosystem: Environmental > Terrestrial > Soil > Wetlands | place: USA: Florida... | reverse complement strand
GGTGGTCGAAGTCAAAGAAAGCGGCCTTGAGGCTGCCATGCGTATCTCGCGGTCCAATGCACGAGCGAAGCCTTGTGTCACCTCTACACCCGTACGTCGCGAGGCAACGTAAGCCCATTCCGGCGGTGTGAATCCAAGCATAGTGCGCAGGACCACAATCGAAATGGGCTGGGTCTGTGCCACGGGCAAAACGGTTTCTTCCGTGACTTTCGTGAAACTCACGGTCGCCTGCTTGAGTGCCTCGTAGCCGGCCTCGAAGACCGGATAGTCGACAAATCCCGGCCCTTTGGGAAGCACCAAGAACTCAGATTCAAGGCTGGCAAAAACCGCGTCCACATATTGGTCTGGGTTGGCTTGGATCGTCTCATAATCAACCTCAAAAGGGTATTTCATCTTTGTCTCCAAGATAGGCGCCTCGCGATTCTCGAACAGCAGCGTATTCCAGTTCGCGATGGGGTTTCTTTAATCGGGTCAACGCATCCAAGACAGCCGAGAACCCGCCGAACTGCTCGATGTAACGAGCGATCAAAGCCAAGCGCTCTGACACCTGGCGGCTTTTGTCCCATGACTGGCGTAGGTGCCACACGGCGAGTCTGGCTAGATGCCCAAAAATGACACAGCGGATGTCTCCCTGCGTGGCCTTCACACCGGCAGTCTCCAAATTCGCTACGTCTTCTTGGACCAAGACGGCGAGAGCGTGAGCGGAATCGACAATCAACCTTCTGGGAATGAAACCTGTTGATCGGCAAACAAAAACGGTGTCGATAATCGATGATCCAGTGCCACTGATATGAATCGACGCCCCCATTTCCGCGGGACAGACAAGTGTGGCTGAACACACTAGGCCAGAATCGAGAATCGCTACAGCGACAGGCAAGTATGCTTCGACTCGGTTGTGATGATACGTAAACGCGAAGGGCGCACCTTTCTTGAGATGGTCCGTCATCTTTCGAAAGACTCCTGAAAGGCCTTCCGTGAAGCAGTCCAAGCCTCGTCGCATGTTTGTGTTAGCAGTAAGTTCGTCGGGTCTTCGCGTTGACGGTTTGTCGAAACCCGGTGTGGCTTCACCTACCAGTTTCCTGAGCCACACGTAGCAGAAATCCATCAACTCGGCGTACTGAACGTTGCCAAAATACGGGGGATCCGTAAGAACCGCATCCAACTTTCCCTTAAGAAAACCCTCGGCAGAAGCGCTCTGGCACCGAAGCTCCACTTTCCGTTCGCGCTGGGTACCGCGACTATTGTGATGGTCCCCGATCCATTCACCGTCCACGGGAACTATGATCTTACGGCCATGTTGGTGACGAATTTCGAAGGGATTGTCGCAATACGTCTTAGCCTTGGCGTATTTTTCTATCGTGTTGCTCCACCCACCACTCCCGACACTGCCGCCTCGGTGCCCATTGGGAATCCCCAAGAGATTCGACTCGCACTGAATCAGTCCTACTGGGAAGCCATGCACAGAGAAGACATCCAAGGACTTAAGCGCCATAGTGTCATACCGACATAACATGTTTTGGTACCGGAGAAGATCAGACAGATTTGTCGCCAATGCCTGCCGAATCCTGCGGTCGGCCTGTCTTGCGATAAACCGGCAACTCAGCTCCAAGCCTAGAAGTTGACGCGCATTAAACATTTCAGAATACCGTGTGTAACCCCAGCGATGGAGACGGTCGGTTTCGTCACCACGAGGGATTGTATCGGTTGGGGCAAACAACGGTCGCGCCTTCTTCCACGCGGCTTCCGACTCGTCAACGTGCCGCAAGTCATCAGCATCGGGTTTCTTGAAGAACCGTCCATCATGTCCAGCCCGGCAACCTGTACAGACATACTCGATGGCAAAAAGCCGGTGCCGCGGAGGGCCCGCCTTCGGATTAGGGTAAGTGTTTACCACGTCGCAATGCGGGCACTTGCAGCGATTCCCTTGAGCTGAACCAGTCAGTAGCAATGGCTCACCACAGTCGGCGCAGGAACCCAACCGCTGACGGCTAGCTGTCTCGTTGAGATTACCGCAGTGCGAGCACACGATCACGTTGCGCGGGTGCCGAACGTCTTGCGCCAACAGGTATCCTGGAAACAGATCGATTCCTTCTGCGCACGACTCGCATGTAAGGATCTTGACCCATAGAAAATACTTCACGTGCGCCTCTACGGAGCCGCATATCGAGCATCGGGTGCGATAAAGGTGTCCGACTTCTCTTGCGAGAGCAGTTCTGAGTCTTTCCGCAGCAGCCCGGTAACCGCCAATGTCCAAGTGGTCGATCACCTCATGCACGATCCAGTATGCCATCGGGTTGATATCGCAACCGAAGACGTCACATCCAAGGCGATTCGCTTCTATGAGTGGCGTCCCACCCCCCATGAAGGGATCTGCGATACGAATGCCCTGCAGATTGTGACCTTGGTAAAACGCATCCCGAAGTGGGTCAGGGCAGAACTCGGAGAGTATTAGCGCGCGAAATAACGTCCCCGGTCTCCGAGCGAACCACTTATGCACTGCAATAACAGGTCGATAATTCTGCTGGATCTGCTTCTCTCGCAGTGCCAAATTCGCGACAAAACTGGTGTCAAAATCACGTTCAATCATGCAAAAGTTTCACCCACCATCCGTACGTGGCAGAATACCGTTTGCCCACGCAGATTCAACTGCCAATAGTTGAAAACTCTTGGCCTCCTCGGAACTCGTCACCACACCCCTTTCTTCCGATTGTGATGGGAAGAGAGACGGGTCAGAACATGAGTGTCACATAAGCCACTCGTTTGTCTGAAGTTCATTGGGACCTAGTCCGACGCTCCGCTTCTCCATCGGTCGCGTTGGCATTAGACTTGGTGGCTTCAGGGTCAGCTCCGTCTTCTGGTTTCTGGTGTCATCGTTAACTCGCAATTGTGTCAGGCGATGCCAACGGACGGGATTGGCGGGAACGGCTCATTCGCAAACTCGCTTCGGATGGTCTTGTAGCGTGGAGGGAGAGGAGAGTCAAGGGTAGACGGCAGCTATCAGTCTTCAGCTAGGAAGGGGGCTATCAGCTTTCAGCGGTCGGTGGCGGAAGGAACCCGTGGTGAGATTCTGCGCGAGCGGCAGGCGGAGCAACGGCGCATTCATTGGCAGATCCCCGGAGCCGTCTGGTCGATGGATCCCACCGAGTTGACGTTGCCGTGTGATGATCAGTGCCGGAAACTGCGCCTGCTGCCGGTGATGGACTTGGCATCACGGTACAAGTTCGCGCCGTGGGCGGGAGAACATCTCACGGGAGAACAAGTCGCCGCGCACCTCGACGAGTTGTTCCGCCGGCATGGTCCGCCCTTGGTCCTGAAGCGCGACAATGGCAGCAATCTCAATGACGAAGCGGTCAATGAACTGCTGAGCCGGTGGCTGGTGATTCCGTTGAACTCGCCGCCCCATTACCCGCCTTACAACGGCGGCATGGAACGCGCCCAACGGGAACTCAAAACTGCCCTGCGTCCGCAGTTGCTGGCCAACCCCAGTCACCACCCGGCAGGACTGGCCCGGCTCACCGTGCTGAACTCAATCACCGGCCCCGCCGCTGTCGGCGGCGCCACACCGCTTGCGAACAATTCGCAGGTGCCAAATACAACCTCCGCGGCTATACTCACCGCCGCCGAAAGGAGTTCTTTGAACAGATTGGCGAACTGGCCATGACGCTCATGCTGGAACAGCCCGTTCGCACCCAAGGTTGCACCGACGCCGCCTGGCGTCGGGCAGTGGAAACCTGGTTACAACAACACGAGATCATCACGATCTCCGAACCCAAAAGTGTTACCCAGTTTCCATGAATCTCGGTCTTACAAATTGGTTGGCCCTACACAAATTAGGACACTACCGAGGAATCATGCGGCTGGCTGCCAAGGCGCACGTCGTTGTGTTTCGAGGACGCCAACGGTTCGTGATTTCTTGAGCAGAGCCGCGACGCAATTGTCCAAACGAGGGTATCGCATGAATACGTTCCTGGTTTACGTTGGCGACGACAACTTCTGCCGGGTGCTTCCGGAGGAATTGGACCGGTCAAGGTCTGACGATGGGCGGGTCAAAGTGATGGCGTTTCCGCCCCTGGGCATCCAGACGCTCGCGCCGGTGCTGCGCCAACGGGGACATCGTGTGCGGATGTTTGACACGTGCCACCCGCAGATGAAGGCGGAGCACATCGCCCGGGTGGTTGCCCAAGAGCCACCCGACGTGATTGCGCTCTCGTTTCTATCGACGACCACCTACCCGGCTGCCAAACGCATGGCCCGGCGATTCAAGGCGGAGGCCCCGAAGATCCCGATCATCGTGGGCGGACCATTTGCCACATTGAATGCGGATCGCATTCTCGGGGACTGCCCGGACATCGACTGCGTGGGCGTCGGCGAGGGCGAAGAGTTGCTGCCGGATTACCTGGACCACCTCGATCATCCGGGTTCTGTGGCGGGTCTGGTCTGGCGTGAGGGAGAAAGAATCGTCCGGAACGCCCCGCGTCCACTCCTCGACGACCTGGACCGGTTTCCGTATCCCGACCGGACCAGTCTGCCGATCGATTATATCGAGTCCCTGCCGCTGGATGTCCCGGCGGTGCTTTCGTTGGATAAGTTCTGCACGGTGCAAACGTCGCGCGGCTGCCCGTACTCCTGCATCTACTGCGATATCCCGGCCCTCGGGCGGGGGCGGTGGCGGAGCCGTTCGCCGGAGCACGTCCTGAGAGAACTACAGGCACTGAACGATGTGGGCTATCGCTCGATTTACCTGACCGATGACCATTTTCTCATCAACCGCCAGCGCATTGAAAAAATCTGCCGTGGCATCATCCAACGCAAGCTGGAGTTTCATTGGGGCTGCGAAGGCCGGGTGGATTCGGTCGGAATCGAGGAGTTGCCGGTCCTGCGCGAGGCCGGTTGCAATTTCCTGGCGTTTGGCGTGGAAGCCGGCACGCAGAAAGTGCTGGACCGGCTCAGGAAGAAGCAGACTCCCGCCCAGGTCGAGCACGCGGTCAGGGAAGCGAAACGCCAGGGGATCGAAAGGGTCCATGGATTCTTCGTCGTCGGCTCGCCCGACGAAACCGAGGAGGATATTGTTGAGAGCTTCCGGTTTGCCGCCCGGTTGAAGCTGGACACTTTTTGTTTCAATCGGTTGTGCGCCTACCGCGGGACGCCGCTCTGGCAGGAGTACGTGGCGCGCGGGATCATTGACGACGAGCGGGATTGGCACAAGTGGTTCAAGTGCTCGGATATCGATCCCTCCGTTCTGCCCAGTCCGGTGGTGAACCAACTGCGGGCGAAAGGATATGGTTTGCTGTTCCTCCACCGGATCTTCAAGCGTCCGATCCGAACCTGGAAGCTGCTGCGCACCTTCGGCCGCCATATGAAGACGTCCGACATCCTCAAATTGCTCTACAGTCCCTTTCACCGACGGACGTTGACGCGGAAGCCCGACCTCCCGGCCCGGATGATGGATGCGGGACTCGATGCGCCGGACCGTCGAGCGGCTTCCGCCCCGGGCTGGGCGAAGTGCCGGGTCGGAAATGAAACGATGAACCCGCAAAATGCATCGTGTCCGGCTGGGGAGCCCGCGCCTGACATGGCGCAGAAGTTGAAAACGAGAGGTTAGAAGCCATCTCATAAATGCCGTAGGAGGATAACAACTGCTCCGAGTTGGAGCAGAGCTTGGAAGTTCTCGCAGGGATACCCTTGGCTCTTAAAGAAGTTGTGTGCCCACGTCAAGCAACGGCGTCGGCGGTCACAAGCCGCCGCTACAGCAAATTCGCGTTGATTCGCGGTGAAGAATAGCCGGTCCCGCTCCGCAGCGGCGCGCGCCCGGCGGTCGCGCCCTACCAACGGCAGAGGCATCGACGCTTCCCTCCGCGTTCGCCAACGGTTGACTCGATATTCAAAACTTGGCATCTTGGGTGGCATGAAAGTCGCCACGCTCCAACAAGCCAAGTCCCGGTTGGAGGAGCTTGTCGCCCGCGCTGAACAGGGGGAAACGATCATCATCAAGCGCAACGGCAAGGCTGCGGTCCGCTTGACAGCCGTCACCGAACCGGAGTTGGAACTCAGTGCCGCGGAAGCACGCAAGCTCAACGCGTGGGCCGATGCCGAACGCGCCGCGGGCCGCACCAAGGTTTTCGAATCACCCGCCGAATACGTGGCGCATGCACGCGCCAAGCGCGCACGCAAGGGCAAGTCTCGGTGAAAATCGAGACCACGCGACGCTACGACCGGAAGTTTGCGTCGCTACCAGCATCCATACAAAGCCAGGTTCTTGAAGCCATCGCGTCGTTGGTTGCGGCTTTCGGAAGCCCCCACGCTCACTTGGGACTGCGTAAACTTGCGGGCCGTCTCTACGAGTTCCGGGTCGGGCTCCATTTGCGGATCGTCTTCCGCCACGACCGCGACACGCTCTATCTCTTGCTCATCGGCACGCACGACGAAGTGAAGCGAGCGGTCCGGTCGCTGTAATTGCGTCGCGCTACCCGGTGGAAACCGGTCGGAGTCATCTGCCTTCGTGGAAAGCCTCGGCGGACAAGGGGTCAGGAGGAAGGAAGCCATCGGCTCTCAGCAATCAGCGGTCGGCCAGGGAAGGGGTAGCCGTCAGCTTTCAGCCATCAGCAGTCAGCAAGGGGAGAGGCGGCTATCAGCTTTCAGCTATCGGCGGTCAGCGGTCAGCGAGAGAGGCGGCTGTCAGCTATCAGCAATCAGCGGTCAGCGGGGGGGCTGAATTCAGAATTCAGGAGCCAGAATTCAGAAGACGCAAGCCAGAATTCAGGAGCCGAGCGGCATGAGCAAACGTTTCCTGTGCAGTCAACGATAAAGGGCGTGCGTCCCGATGTCCACGGTCCAGACCGTATCGGCTTCGACGTAAAAGACAACTCGCAGATTGCCTTCGATCACTGCCGAATAAATCGTTTTCTTGTAACGTGCCGATAGCGAATGGATTTTGTGCGGATGCAAGCGCGGCGGACGGATTCCTTTTGTGGGTCGGAAAGACTGTAGAAGTTCTGCCAGAAAGTTTCGGTGGCCTTGTAGTTCACCGTCGCCGGGGCGGACGCTTGTTCAGCGCCGTCTCCATGTCCACGACGCGACCGGCGTCGACGTCAGCCATGCCCTGCTTGAACGACTCGGGAATCTCGCCCTCCTCAAGCTGACGAACGAACTCAATGACTTGGGCGCGTTGTTCTTTCGGCAACGCCTGAATGCCCTTGATAATCTCCGTCACGCTCACGTGAGAACTCTGGCATGGCCAAGGGACGGCGTCAACACTCGGATAAGACGGCTGAAGGGGCGCCATCCGCTTTCAGCTATCGACGGTCAGCAACTTCGTACTCTTCGTGAACTTCGTGGTGAGAAATGGCGTCGGCCAATCGCACCACCGAGAACACGAAGCTCGCGAAGTCCTTCGTAATGAAGAAGAACGGCGCGGACGGAGCCGCGCCCTACCAACGACGAGGCGAGCGCAGAGCGGCGCGCCCGGCGGCCTGCTCGCGAGTCGTGTTCGGAGTCGCGGTGTTATGGCACCAGGCGGATTCGGTAGTAGCGGGACGGGCTGTTGGTGGCGCCGCCCACATCGAGATAGTTGGCCGTCACGTCTCCGCCAACAGGGATGATGATGTGCGGCGGCGAGCTGATGTCCGCAAAGTTGTTGCTGTAATTGCCATCGGTATCGCCCGACGCTGCCTGCACGGCGTTGGTACGCACCCCGGCTGTTGACCAGGTGATGAGGACGTTGTTGTTGCTGTCCGCCACCACCGAGGTGATCCGGAATACCGAAGACGGGTTCGTCGGATCGAGCCCGGCCAGGAACTGGTCCGTGTTGCTCATCCCCTTGCCGAACGGATCCGCATCTGGTGCCGCCCGCGGGCAGTTGGTGCAGTTGAAATACGCGAACTGCCAGGTCTGGAATGGCGTTAGAGGCGGCGGAGGCACCGTCAACGCGCTGGTATAGAGTTGCTGAATTTGCGTCGGCGTCAACGAGTGGTTGTAGATGGCGATTTCGTCGATCACACCTCGAAACAAGCGCGAGCCTGACGACGGATCGTAACCGATGAGCAGGGACGAGTCGAAGGCCTGACTTGGCTCACTGGCCGTGTCCGTGAAAGAATTCAAGACGCCGTCGGTTCCCATGTAAATTGTTCCGTTCGTCGGCGTCACCACCAACGCAACGAAGGACCATTGGCCGGTCGGCACGGCCAAGCCGGTACTCTGGTCCCAACGAGAGTTATTCCAGGTGTAGCGCAGTTCGTTGGCGATTGACCCGGGACCGAAGTTCAAACCCACGCAGGTGCTTCCGCCACGGCAAAACGCGATGCCGGTCCAGCCAGCTTGAGCCCCCGTTGGATTGATCCAGCCGGTGATGGTCACCGTGTTCGTGTTGAGGTTCAGAGTTGGCATGGTCAGATAAGAACCCGTGGTGTAATTCAACTGCATCGCCGTGTTGCTGCTCTCGAACCCCGGAAAGGACGGGTTCCGTGGCCCACTGACGCCGGGCGTGACGCTGGCGCTGATGGTTCCGTTGTGGGAACCGAAGAAGTCCACGGCGACGGTCGCCCCATTGGTTTCATTCAACCGCCAGTAGGCAATCGGGCTGGCATTTGTCACGGCCTGCCAGTAGCTGCCTGAGGGCGGTGGCGGGTTGGTCACCACGATGCAATCGATACAGGTGTTGGTGCTGACGCCCCCAGGACCACTCGCAACCAAGGTGACCGGGTACGTTCCCGCTGAGTAGGTGTGTGACACCGCGACCGCCAGAGTGTTGGTAGTCGCCGTGTCGCCGAAGTCCCAAAGACAATTGGTGATGATGCCAACGGACGTATTGGTGAAAGTTACCGTTAACGGCGCGGGGCCGTCGGTCGGGCTGGCGGTGAAACTGGCGATGGGCGGCTGATTTGTGTCCGCCGTCACCAACAGATCGTAGAACGCCAGGGCAAAATCCTGGCCGTAATGGTCGTAGGTGCTCTGCTGCGCTCCAGCCAAAGTTCCCATCTCGACCGTGGTCGTGTACACGGCATTCAGCCCTTGCGTTGAAGCGGCCCAGCCATACGCGAACGAGGAAACGTCATAGGGATAGAGCGTCATCGTGATGCTGGAATCGCGCGCGACCAGGAGATTGGCATACGGCGAACTGAACATCGGATCCGTCGCCAGAGGTTGGACCTCATCCGGCTGCCATTCTGAGTGGAAGTCGAAGAAGTAATCAACCGCGCCGCCAGTGTCAGCCTTCATGGCATTCTCGATAATAGTGATCTCGGTGAATCCGGCCGGGTTGTTCCAGTAGCGGTTGTGATTCTTCGTGGGATTCTGAGGTGTGCTGATGTAATAGCCGGCCGCCCGACCTTCGGGATCCACCTGCGGATAGACATAGAAGTCGGCCACCCGGCGAAGCTGCTGCATGCGCGGATCGTCGCTGACCAGGAAATTCACGAGGCCTTGCACGGTCATGGTGCCGGGTGGTTCACCACTGTGATTGCCGGACATGATCACGATTTTGGTCTTGGGGCCGGTGACGCTGGAATCAGTCACCTCAAAGCCGTAAAGATTCTGCGCTGCCACCGTGCGTCCCAGGTCATCCGTGTAACCGCCGCCGGCTGTGCCGAGCGTGCGGCCAACGACCAGGTTCGTGTCGGCGCTTCTGGTCGGCAGCACAGAGGGGTTGTTCTTGATCGAATTGATCAGCGCGTCAGTCTTGGATGGGCCATAGGGAATGGCCGTGGCGACATAGACCTTGTCGCTGCTGAATGGTATGCTGTTGGAGAAGCTGAAGACTCCGTTGGTGGCGGTGCCGCTGGTGAAGAACTGCCAATTCACCTGGTCGTAACTGTAAACCCAGCGAGTGTTGTTATCGAACGGGATGGAGTTGCCCACCGTGCTCGCGTGGAACGTCGGCGTCTTGTTCGCCAAGCCGGTCGCGCTGAAATACATCCACCACCAGCCCAACGGATCGGCGCCGTTATAACGCGGCACCAACGTGAATGATGGACTACTGGAGTCGGGGTTACTCACAGTGGTGTTGGTGATGTCCAAAGAGCCGCACTCGAAATCCTGATCGAGAGGCTTCTGGGCAAGGTCGAACGCAGCCAACGCGTCGATGCGACCCCAGCCGTAGGTATTGTTGGGAACGTTGGTGCTGGCAAGGCCGCCGCAACCTTCGGTGGTTGTGAGCGGGACAGCAGAGCGCTCGATGAGGCGTTCGATGGCGTCCACCTGTCCTCTGAGTTCAGGATAAGCGGACAACAACAAGGCGACCAAGCCGGCCACGTGGGGGCCGGAGTTGCTGGTTTGGCCGTAGACGGAGTAGGTGCTGGGCGGTTTGCTCGACCGGATCGCATAGCCGGGCGCGCAGACATCGGGTTTGATCCGATTGCTGCCGTCCACGGTGACCGGGCCGCGACCGCTGTAATCCTCGATGACGTCATTGGTGCCAGTGGCGCCGACCGTGATCGCCGCGTCGTAGATGGCCGCAGGCGTGGTGATCGTGCTGCAACCCGGTCCGTCATTCCCCGCGGCGGCAACGACCACGATGCCGGCCGCGCGGACGTTGTTGACCACGCTGGACAGAATCAAGGGATCGAGACAACCTTGGCTGGTCGTGCAGACCCACGAGTTGTTGATGACATCCGGCGCTTTGGACGGATCGGGGTTCTGGCCGTTGAGGTCGGTGGGGTTCATGAACCATTCGAAGCATTCGGTGTACGTGGCGGGTGTGCCATTCCCGAGGTCATCCATGCAGCGGCAGGCCATCCATTTTGCTCCTGGCGCCACGCCGATGTGGTTCGTAAGGCCATCATCTCCCACCGCCACGCCAAGGGTATGGGTGCCGTGGCCGTTTCCATCACACGGCACGC
>Ga0335079_10009938_pt1 | contig 10832 bp, 10 predicted proteins | sample Lox_Sample_33_FD_206719 | JGI IMG/M metagenome (GOLD analysis project Ga0335079, IMG submission 206719) | Soil microbial communities from Loxahatchee National Wildlife Refuge, Florida, United States - Lox_Sample_3.3 | ecosystem: Environmental > Terrestrial > Soil > Wetlands | place: USA... | reverse complement strand
CGGTCGCCGAAGCACTGGCCGAGCGCGAGTGGATCGATCAAACTCCCGGTAGCCGGGTCTACTCGCTCACCAGAGAGGGACGAACCGGCCTGACGCGGACCCTCGGCGTGCGGTGACGCCATCGGTCCGGTACCCGGGCACGCGTTGTGGGTAACGGGTCAGGGAGATGCTCCTCGCCATATACCTCAACGACCATTTCGCGGGCGCGACCGCCGGCCGTGAGTTGGTGAGGCGCGCCGCGGCGAGTAACCGCGGCACGGCCTACGGGCCGTTTCTGGATGAGCTCGCCCGGGAGATTGCCGAGGACCGCGACGCCCTGCGCCGCATAATGCGGGCGCTGAACGTCCGGGTCGACCCGATGAAGGTTGCCGCCGGGTGGAGCGCGGAGAAGCTCGGACGGTTGAAGCTCAACGGTCGCCTACGCGGCTACTCCCCGCTGAGCCGGGTCGTGGAGCTCGAGGCACTCGCGCTCGGAGTACGGGGCAAGCTGGCTGGGTGGCACACGCTCGAGACGGTTCAAGACGAACGGTCCATCCCGGCGAGCCCGCCGCTTGCAGAGCTCATCGCCCGTGCCGAGCGTCAGCTCGAAGCGCTCGAATCACACCGGCGTCGGGCCGCCGCTGAAGCCTTCGAAGCTCCGAACTGAGCGTTCCAGCCGCTGAGCTGGGTAACGGAACTCGGACCACGATCGAACGGAGCCGAACATGAGGGCAGTCGCATACCACGGAAAACGGGACGTCCGGGTCGACACGGTTCCCGATCCGACGATCGAGGAGCCGACAGATGCGATCGTCAGGATCACGTCGACCGGCATCTGCGGATCCGACCTGCATCTGTACGAGGTGCTTGGCCCGTTCATCGACGAGGGGGACATCCTCGGCCACGAGCCGATGGGAGTCGTCGAAGCGGTCGGTCCCGAGGTCAGCCACATCAAGCCGGGCGACCGCGTTGTGATTCCGTTCAACATCTCGTGCGGTCACTGCTTCATGTGTGACCAGCAGCTCTACTCGCAGTGCGAGACCACACAGGTGCGAGATCAGGGGAAGGGCGCCTCGCTGTTCGGCTACACCAAGCTCTACGGCCAGGTCCCCGGTGGACAGGCCGAGTTGTTGCGGGTGCCCCAGGCGCAGTTCGGACCGATCAAGGTTCCCGACGGCCCGCCGGATGAGCGGTTCGTGTACCTGTCCGACGTGCTTCCGACGGCCTGGCAGGCGGTGGAGTACGCGGCGATTCCTGAGGGCGGAACGGTGGCCGTGTTCGGGCTCGGGCCGATCGGCCAGATGTCCTGCCGGATCGCGCTCAAGCGGGGAGCGTCGGAGGCGTTCGGGATCGACCTCGTCTCCGAGCGGCTCGAGATGGCGCGGCGCCACGGCGTACACGCCGTCGACCTCCGCGAGCACGACGACATCGCGGAGGCATTGCGCTCGCTCACCGGCGGCCGCGGACCGGACGCGGTGATCGACGCGGTCGGGATGGAGGCGCATGGCGCGCCGCTCGGAAAGCTGGCCCAGCAACTCGCGGGAATGCTCCCGGACGCGATCGCGGCGAAGATGACCGAGAAGGCCGGCGTCGACCGGCTGAGCGTTCTGCACGCGTCGATTGACACCGTCCGCCGCGGCGGAACCGTCTCGCTGAGCGGCGTCTATGGCGGGATGCTCGATCCGATGCCGATGATGGACCTGTTCGACAAGCAGATCCAGTTGCGCATGGGCCAGGCCAACGTCAAGCGGTGGATCGACGAGATCATGCCGCTGATCGAGGAGGAGTCAGACCCACTCGGCGTAGAGGACCTCGCGACGCACAAGCTCCCGCTCGAACAGGCGCCGCATGCCTACGAGATCTTCCAGAAGAAGCAGGACGGCGCGATCAAGATCCTGCTCCAGCCGAACGGCGCGTAGAGCGTCTGCGGCGACATTCGCCGCGAACCGGGACAACTACTCACTCGTGTCCCCCGCGGGTGGTGAATGGGGATTCAGCCACCTCCTGTGTGGGTTTCTAAGCACTCGCCGGCGGGGGAAGCGCGAGTGTGGCGTTAGCCCGGATCGGAGGGCGGGCGGGGCGTAGTGGCGGCGGCTACGGGCGCCGGCCAAGCCCCGTCAGCAGTTCACGAACCCTGGCCGGTCCGCTTGTCACGCCGGCGAGCGGTGGCGTGGCGTAATCGTTGCCCTCACGCATCGCCTCGATCAACTCAGCGAGCGCGTCGGTACCGGAACGTTGCGGTTGCCATCCGAGTTCCGTGCGCGCGCGCGTCGAGTCCATCAGCGGAACCGCGAGCGCCATGTCCACCCAGCCCGGCTCGCTCGGCTGGAGGCGCAGCGCGAAACTCACGGCGGCGCCGCCCCGAAGCACCTGTGGCGGAACCTTGATGGGGCGCGCGTGCAGAATCTGCGCGAGTTCCTCTGGTCCGATCGGCGGGTCTGCGGCGAGGTTGAAGGCGCCTCGGGTGTCGGACACGAGCGCGCGGCGATAGGCGTCGCCGACATCGAGTGAGTGCACGGCCTGAAAACGCAGGCGGGGGGTGTCGGGGACGAATGGGATCAGCTCGGGACGGAGCAGCGCGCGGGGCAGAAACGGTCCTGCGAAGAGCCGGCGGATCTCGGTCGCGGCCTGAGCCTTGAAGATCAGCCCGGGCCGCATCCGCACGACGCGCATCTCCGGTTGCTCACGTTCGAGTCGGTCGAGCGCTCGCTCGACGACGACCTTGTGTCGCGAGTAGAACGAGCTGCGGATCCCCTCGGTCGGCCACGACTCGTCGACCAGACGGTCCTTAGGTCCGGGCGAGTAAGCACCGACCGACGATGCATAGACGAGCGCCGGCACCTTGGCCTCGACGGCCGCTCGGAACACGCGCTCGCTGCCGGCGACGTTGACGCGGCGCGTGATCGACTCGCTGCGGCCCGGTTGGATCAGCCAGGCGAGGTGGACGACGGCATCGGCTCCGCGGAACAGCGGGAGCAGTTCGGCGGTGGCGATGTCGGCTTCCTCGAATGTCGTCCGCGCGAACGTGCGACCTGGAGGGCGCCGCGCCACCGCGACGATCTCGTCTACTCGCGATTCGCCCTCGAGCGATTCCATCACGCTCGTGCCGACGTTTCCGGTGGCGCCGATCACTACGACTCGCATAGCGATTCCCGTACCCGGCCGGCCCGCGGGCGACACCGGCGGCGCGGTTTCGTCAGCGTCGCTTGCCGTTGCCGGTCTGCAGCTCCTCGAGCGTTCGCTCGAGCGCCTCCATCAGGTCCGACGGCATCTCGGGCGGCTCGCCATCCTCGGGCACCTTGATCGTCTCGCCCTTGCGCTTTCGATCGACCACGCGCTTGAGACGTGCGCGGTAGCGATCCTTGAGCTTGTCCGGCTCCCACTCGGACGACAGCTCCTCGATCACCGCCACCGCCGCGTCCAGTTGCTTGGACGACGGCTTGTGCGACTTCTGGTGTCCGGCGTTGATGCCCTTGGTATCGCGGATCTCATCGGCGAATAGCATCGTGGTCAGCGTCAGTGCCCCGTCACGGTGACGCACGATCGCGAGGTATTCCTTGGCGCGCATCACGAATCGGCCAAGCGCCGCCCGGTCGGTCCGGCTCATCACCTCGCTGAGCAGACGGTAGGCCCTGAGCGAACCGTCGTCGTCGCCGGCGGGGACGAGGAAGTAGGGATGATCGAAGTAGATTGGGTCGACGTCGGCGAGGTCGACGAACTGCTCGATGTCGATCGTGCGTGTCCTGCGCGGCTCGATCGCTTGCAGCTCGAGATCCGAGACGATCACCTGGCCGCCGTCGTCAAGTTCGTAACCGTGGGTGATCTCCTCGTACGGGATCTCGACGTTCTCCTTGGAGCACCAGCGCTGCACCTCGATCGGTGCCCCGTCCTTCTCGTGTAGCTGGCGGAAATGCAGGTCGAGGTCGCGCCCAGCGGCCACGACCGCGACCGGTACGTTGACGAGCCCGAAGCTGAGCGAGCCTGTCCAGAGCGCCCGTGCCACAGGTCAGCTCCGTGATCCGAGACTCGCCTCGAGTGCCGCCATCAGGTCCTGCGATTCCTGCGGCTCGGGCGCCTCGGGAAGATCAGGCTCCTCGCCGCGCGCCTTGGCCTTGATCAGATCGAGGACGCGGTCGCGATATGTATCGCTGAACGCACTCGGGTCGAATCGGGCATGCAGCGAGTCGACGAGCTTGCCCGCCATCTCGATCTCGCGTCGGTTCGGCTTCCGGCTCGGCTTGGAAATATCGAGCGAGTCGGCCTTGATCAGCTCGTCATCGAAACGCATCGTGTGCAGCGCGAGGACGCGGTCCAGCGCCCGGACGGCGACGAGGTACTCGCGGTTGTGAAATACCCAGCGGCCGATGCCAACTCGCTGCGAGCGCTCGAGCGCGTCGTGCAAGAGCCGGTAGGCGTCCTGGCCGTCCTTGCCGGCACCGAGGTAGTAGCCGCGGTCGTAATACACGGGATCGATCTCCTCGGCCTGCACGAACTCGTCGAGCACGATCACCTTGGAGTGTTCGCCGGCGGCGGCGTCGATCTCTTCCTGGTCGAGCATCACGTACTGGCCAGCGCGGACCTCGTAGCCCTTGGCGACCTGCTTGTAGGGAACCTCCTTCCCCTCTTTGGAACAGATCCGGACCTGCTTGACGCGTGCGCCGTCCTTGGCGTGGACCTGGTGAAAGTGGACGCTCCTGTCCTCGGTCGCCGAGTGGACCTTGATCGGCACCGCCGCAAGGCCAAAGGTGATCGTGCCGTTCCAGATCGAGCGCGCCATGCGTCGCTCCCTATTCTCGTCCACTCGATGTAGGTGCGGTTGCTGCACCTGCATCCTCCGCCTCGGCGACACCGATCCGCCTCGGCGCGCACCAATGGATCGTTCCTCTGCCGTTGCGACTTCCTGATACCCACATCCGGGCGCCGATACTTGCGATCTCTCGCGTGCTGAGGCGTGGCCGAGACAAAGGGCCTCGGTCATCCGTCGATTGTGTCTAGAAGCCGCGCATCGAACATTCGTGAAAAAGGTTCGCATCATGCCGACGATTGGGTAGGCAGATACGGAGAAGACTTGCTCCCGAGAGTTCGTGACACTCCGAGCTGGTGGGAGTCGAACAGCAGGAGGTTCAGATGTCCGTGTCAAGTGGACGCAGCTCCTCGGGCGGATCGGCAAGCCGCAGTCGCTCGTCGGCAAAATCGTCGAGCAGATCGACGAAGGCAGCGTCGAGCAGATCGACGAAGGCATCCAAGAGCGGGCCTCGGAAGCGGAGCGCCGCTCAGCGGAGTGAGAGCGCGCGAAACGCGAGTTCGCGGAAGACGACGGGTCGCAGCCAGGGCGCGACCCGGCAAAATAACGCGACTCAAGGAGCGGCAGCCAGCAGCAATCGCGCCAGGCGGTCGTCTTCGCGCAACGGGTCCGAGGTCAACCACAGTGGACGTGGCGCGATCGCGAGGATCGGCCTGCCCGTGGTGACCGGCGCCGCGGGCGTTGCCGGCGGCATCCTGCTCGGGCGCACCGCGCTTCAGCGCCATCACAAGACGCTCGGCATCCCGGTGCGGACCACGAAGATCGACCTCAACGGGGTCACGCAGCAGATCGGCGAGGCCGGCAAGCAGTTCGGAAAGCTCGCCCGTGAGGTGCGCAATGTCGCTGGAGAGGTGCGCGCCGCGCGCGAGAAGGCCGAGCAGATCGGCAAGATCCTGAGCTAGTAGGTCGAGGTGTTCACACATACTTCGCCCGCGTCGGCGGAAGGATCCACAACGTAGATGCCGGCCCGGGCGAGGGCAGCGGTGACGCCTCCCGATCGGCTGAGCGCGCTGACCGGATCCCGGCGCGCTCGCAAGCTGGCGAGACGGTGCGCGCGCGATCACTGAGCCGCCTGGCGGGTAGCGGGTGCGTGTGGGCGCACCCGCTTTGACCTCACCCCAATTCACCTCGAGCGCGTTCGATGAGGCGCTGGCCGAGATCGAGGCCGGGGCCGCGCATCGAGATGGCGAGGCCACGCCGAGCTTCCCCGCGGGCCCGGTGGCGCTGCTCGAACGGGCCGGGATGCTCGCGTGGAACGCGAACGCGGGAGCCTCGCGCCCACCCGCGGCCGCCGAGCTCGAGCTCGTGCGCCGGGTGGCGCGCGCCGACGGCTCGGTCGGGCGGATCTATGACGGCCACCTGAACGCCGTCGAACGGCTGGCCGTCCAGGCACCGGCGTCCGTTCGCGAGCGGGAGCTTGCCGCGGTCGTCGCCCGGCGACTCCGGGCCGGCGTGTGGGGCGGCGACCCCGGTCCCGGCGAGGGACTGCCCGCGACCGTCGTCGAGGTCGATGGCAGCGAAGTCCTACGCGGCGTGAAGACGTTCTGTTCGGGCGCCGGCGGCCTCGACCGTGCCCTGATCCTCGCCCGCCAGGACCGCGGCGGGCCGCCGCTTGCGGTCTGGATCGATTTGACCGACGAGCGCCGCGCCCAGGTCGACCCAAGCTGGTACCGCTCGTACGGCCTGCGCGCGTCGGTGTCCCACCGCGTCGTGTTCCACGACGCGCCCGTGCTCGCGCGGTTCGGCGCGCCCGGCTCCCTCGCCGAGCAGCCGTGGTTCTCGCGCGACGCGCTCCGCACCGCCGCGAGCTGGGCGGGGATGGCCGATACCGCGGCCGGCGCCGCGCTCGACGAGCTCGCCGGCCGCCCGGGGCGCGGGCAGTTCGAGGCGCTGGCGGCCGGACGCATCCTGACCGCGCAGCGGACGATCGACCTGTGGATTTCGCGCGGGGCCGAGGCGATGGACGCGCCCGATGAGACCCTCCCCGAGATCGCCGTCCAGGCACGCGTGGGAATCTCCGACGCGTGCCGCGTGCTGCTCGACGAGGCCGCGCGGGCGTGCGGATCGAGGCCGTTCGTGCGGGCCGGGGCACTCGATCGGGCACGGCGCGACCTCGAGGTGTTCCTGCTCCAGCACCGCCTTGATCCACTGCTCGCCCGCCTCGGTGAAGCGAAGTTAGAGGAGCGCTGAGCCTTGCCCCGGATGTCTCTCGCGGACTTCGAATCCCGCTATCGCGCGGACCCCGATCCATGGGGTTACCTAAACAGTGACTACGAACGTGACAAGTACGCGGCGACGCTGGCCGCCTGCGGCGAGGGACCATTCGCCGATGCGCTCGAGCTCGGCGCATCAATCGGCGTTTTCAGCGCGTTGCTCGCGCCGCGCTGCGAGCGACTGACGACGATTGACGCTGCCCCGACCGCGGTCGCCGCCGCGCGCGAGCGGCTCACGACCGCCGGTCACGTGCGCGTGATACGCGGCCGCATTCCGGACGCAATCCCGTCTCGCCGGTTCGACCTCGTGGTCGCCTCAGAGATCCTGTACTACCTGGATGCCGGCGAGCTGACCGCCACGCTCGCGCGCCTGGAGTCATGCATGGCGCCCCGGGCGCGCCTGGTCGCGGTTCATTGGCGCCCCGCCGGCCCCGAGCGACCACTCGATGCCGATCAGGTTCACCGGACCCTGCGCGAGCAGCGGTGGCTCGCCCACGGCACCTCGGCCGGTACCGACGACTATGCGCTCGACGTGATGGAGAGACGGTGAGCGACGACGTCGACCTGCTGGTCCTGGGTGGCGGCCCCGCCGGTCTGTCGGTGGCGCGCGCGTACCGCGCGGCCGCAGGGAACGGCGGCGTCGCGATCGTCACCGACGAGCACCGGATGCCGTACAACCGCCCGCCACTGACGAAGGACTTCCTCCGCGGCGAGTCGAGCGAGGGCGAGCTGCCGATCGAGGACGAGGCCTGGTTGGCAGAACAGGACGTCCGCCTGGTCAGCGGCCGCGCCGTCACGCTCGACGCCGACACGCGTGTGGTCGCTCTCTCAGGAGGACGGGAGCTTCGCTACCGCAAATGTGTGCTGGCCACCGGTGCCGAGCCGACCCGGCTGCCGGTGCCCGGCGCGGACCACCCGGGCGTCCGGGTGATCCGCACGCTCGACCATGTGCGCGAGTTGACGGCCCGTCTGCGCGCCGGTGACCCGGTCGTCGTCATCGGGTCGGGGTTCATCGGCTGCGAGATAGCGGCGTCGCTCAGGCGGCGCGGCCAGGACGTCACGCTCGTGTCCGACGAATCCGAGCCCAACGCGGCGCGGCTCGACACCGAGCCGGCGGAGCGCATCCACCGCTGGCTCGAGGAAGAAGGCGTCCAACTCCACCTCGGCACCGAGGTAGAGGAGATCGCGGCCGATCGAGGAGATGGCTCACTCGAGGTGCGGACGACTACGGTCCGCACGCGAGGCGCCGTCGTTGTGATGGCTGCCGGCGTGGCGCCGCGGGGCGAGCTCGGCGCCGCCGCGGGACTCGAGCTCGCCGACGATGGCTCCGTTCCCGTGGACTCGGGAATGCGCACCGCGAAAGACGGCCTGTACGCCGCGGGCGACGTCGCCTTCGCCGAGAACGCGAGCGCCGGACGCCGGTTGCGCGTCGAGCATTGGGGTGACGCTCTCGGCCAGGGCGAGGTCGCAGGCCGGAGCGCCGCGGGGCAGCCGGCCAAGTGGGACGCGGTCCCCGGGTTCTGGTCGACGATCGGCAACCACACGCTCAAGTACGCGGCCTGGGGAGACGGGTTCGACCAGTCCCGGCTCGAAGCTCACGGCAACGGTGCATTCACCGCTTGGTACGGCGGCGACGGGAAGATTGTCGGCGTGCTCGCACACGAGGCCGACGAGGACTACGAGCGCGGCCGCGAGCTGATCGCAAGGGGGGCGCCGTGGAGCTGACGAGCGTCGTCGTCATCCCCGCTCGCGACGAGGAGCAACGGATCGCCGGCTGCATCGACGCGCTCGGCGCCCAGACCCTGCCGCCCGACGCGTTCGAGGTGATCCTCGTTCTCGATGGATGCGCCGATCGCACGGCGGAGGTGGCGACCCGCGCCGCGCGGCGGTCAAAGCTGAGGCTGTCGCTCGTTGAAGGCCCGGGGACGGGCACCGGCCCGGCGCGACGCGCGGGCATGGACCTCGCCGCCGAGCGCCTGCTGGCGCGGGGCCTCGAACACGGACTGATCGCGACCACCGACGCGGACTCGCGGCCCGCGCCCGACTGGCTGGCGCACCAGCTCGAGCACGTCCGCCGCGGGGCCCGAGCGATCGCGGGCATGATCGAGCTAGACCCCGACGACGTTCGCACGCTCGCGCCCGAGGTGCTCCACCGCCGTGAACGTGACGCTGCGCAGCGTCTCCAACGTGTTCGCGAGACCGATCCGAGCGCCGCGCACCATCACTTCGCGGGCGCTTCAATCGGCGTCACCGCCGGCGTGTACCGCGCGGTCGGCGGGCTCGAGCCTGTGCTCGCGCTCGAAGACGCGACCTTCGCCGAGCGCCTGACCGGCCACGGCATCGCAATCGTCCGCGCCGAAGACGTGCGCGTTCGCACCTCGGCGCGTGCTACCGGCCGCGCCGCGCGCGGACTCTCGGTCGACCTGGCCGTCTCGACGTGGGCCGCCCGCCGTCGTTACACCGCCGATGCCTTTCCGGCCGAGCTGCTCCGCCGTCACAAGGGCTCGACCACGGTGGGCGTGGTGATCCCGACCAAGGAGTGCGCCGACACCGTGCGCGGCGTCATTGCTGCCACTGTGGAGCCGCTGCGCGAGGCCGGAGTGGTCGATGACGTGCTCGTCGTCGATGCCGCTTCCGCCGACGGCACCGCGCGGATCGCCCGCGAGGCCGGCGCCCGTGTGATCGACCAGGACGAGCTACTGCCTGACCATGGTCCCGCGCTTGGGAAGGGCGATGCGATGTGGCGGGCGCTGCACGCGACGAGCACGGACATCGTCTGCTTCCTCGACGGTGATACCGGGAATCCCCACCCGCATCACCTCCAGGGGCTGATCGGACCACTCCTTGCCGACGACACGCTCCAGCTTGTCAAGGGAGCGTTCGACCGCCCGCTGCTGGCCGGCGGCGTAACTCTGGCTGACGAGGGTGGGCGCGTCACCGAGCTGATGGCGAGGCCGGTCCTAAACCTCCACGAGCCGAGGCTCGCGGGGTTCGCGCAGCCGCTGGCGGGTGAGTTCGCCGGGCGCCGGGACCTGCTCGAGTCGATCCCGTTCCCGGTCGGCTACGGCGTCGAGGTCGCCGTGCTGATCGATGCGCTGCGCCGTCACGGCCTCGACGCCCTTGCCGAATGCCACCTCGGGCAGCGGCAGAACCGACATCAGCCCCTGCGCGTGCTCGGCGAGATGGCGTATGCGGTGCTGGCCGCAGTGGAGCGGCGAATTGGAGAGCCGCGCAGCGCGATCGGCGGCCACTATCTCCGGCCCTGGGAGGACTGCGCCGTGGTGCAGGTCGCGGTGGCGGAGCGGCCCCCGCTGCCACGCGCAGTAACCCCTAGTCCTCGAATTCGCGACCGGGCACCGTGCCGACCGGCGGCTCCGTGGGATTAGGTGCGATTTGGTCCGGGCTCGGTGCAACGACCTCCAGCGTCCCGTCCTGCTGGCGGCGGATGACGTTCCCCTGCCACGCCCGCAATGGATGCGCTCCGCTCATCTGGAGCGAGCGACACGCACTCCTGGTCATGAAGAAGATCACGATGGGGATCACCCAGATGCCGACCCGCCAGACGTGAATCTGGGTGGTGTAGGAGACGCCGAGGCGATAAAAGATCCGATCGGTCGACCCGACCGCGAACACGATCACGACCCAGCTGAGGAACGCCGCGCCGATTGCAGTTCGGATCGGACGGTCGCGCGGGCGGTCGAGGAGATCGTGTCGTCGGATGTCGCCGGTGATCCTGCGCTCGATCGCCGGCCACGCGAACAGAACTCCGAACACCAACAGCGGGAAGGCGGCGCCGCCCCAGAACGGATTGGGGATCACGGTCCGGCCAGCGATCA
>Ga0335079_10009936_pt1 | contig 10834 bp, 10 predicted proteins | sample Lox_Sample_33_FD_206719 | JGI IMG/M metagenome (GOLD analysis project Ga0335079, IMG submission 206719) | Soil microbial communities from Loxahatchee National Wildlife Refuge, Florida, United States - Lox_Sample_3.3 | ecosystem: Environmental > Terrestrial > Soil > Wetlands | place: USA... | reverse complement strand
CGCTTGAGGCGCTGGAGGTCGGCGCGAATTTCGGTGGCGCTCTGATAACGGAGCTTGCGGTCTTTTTCGAGGGCTTTGTTGATGATTTGCTCGAGCTGGGCGGGGAGATCGGGATTCAAGCGAACGGGGGCGGGGGGGACGCGATTGAGGATGGCGTCGAAGATGAGACCCGAAGTATCGCCGCGGAAGGGAAGGGCTCCGGTGGCCATTTCGTATAGAACGGCGCCGAAGGAGAAAAGGTCGGAGCGCGGATCGAGTTCCTTACCGCGGACCTGCTCGGGAGACATGTACGCGACGGTGCCGACGGCGACGCCGGGGCTGGTGAGATGCTCTTCCCCGATGCCGGGAGCAGCGCCGGAGGGGAGAGTGATGCCCTCGGCGAGGGCCTTCTCCGCGTCCTCGCGGGTCTGCTTGGCGAGACCGAAGTCGAGGACTTTGGCGTGGCCGCGGCGGGTGACGAAGATGTTTGCGGGCTTGACGTCCCGGTGGACGATGTTCTGGGCGTGAGCGGCGTCGAGCGCGTCTGCGACCTGGATGCCGAGGTCGAGAAGGAGTTCGAGGTCGAGAGCTTTGCCTTCGATGAGGTGCTTCAGGGTGCGGCCGTCGAGAAACTCCATGACGATGAAGGCCTGACCGCGCTCCTCGCCGATGTCGTAAATCGTGCAGATGTTGGGGTGATTGAGGGCGGATGCGGCTTCGGCCTCGCGGCGGAAGCGAGCGAGGGCTTGCGGGTCGCGGGCCAGGCGTTCGGGAAGGAATTTCAGGGCGACGGGACGATGAAGGCGGGTGTCTTCGGCCTTATAGACGACACCCATGCCACCGCCGCCGAGCTTATCCAGGATGCGGTAATGGGAGAACGACTGTCCGACAAAGGGGAGAGAGTCCGACATCGGGGCGGCATGTTAGGCGGCATGCCGGAGCATGTCAATCGAGTGAGGCGAGAGCTGCGAGTTCGTCTTCGCTGTGGCCGTGGAATAGAATTGTACGCGGAGACGGAATGCAGGATTGTGCCCGGATGGGATCCGACTTAGCTCATCGCGTGAAAACAGTCATGGAACGGCGGCGGATGGCATCGCCGGGCGAGAGGATGGGTGTGGCTGTATCGGGCGGCGCGGATTCGGTGGCGCTGCTGCGATTGCTGCACGAGTTGCAGGATGAGCTGGGGATTCGGCTGGCGGCGCTGCACTTTCAGCACGGGCTGCGCGGGGCGGAATCGGCGGGAGACGAGGCGTTTGTGGCGGAATTTGCGGCGCGGCTGGGAGTCGAATTCACTCGAGATGGCGCGGATGTTGCGGCGTGGGCAGAACGCGAGGGAGTGAATCTGGAGGAGGCAGGGAGGCGGCTGCGAACGGAGTTTTTCGAGCGGGTGGTGCGCGAAGGGCGGGTGACGCGAGTGGCGACGGCGCACACGGCGGACGATCAAGCGGAGACGGTGTTGGCGCACCTGCTGCGGGGATCGGGCCTCGCGGGAATGGCGGGAATCTATCCGGAGGCGGGAGTGGTGGTGCGGCCGCTGTTGGAAGTGCGACGCGCCGAACTGCGCGAGTGGTTGAAGGAGATCGGGCAGACGTGGCGGGAAGATGCCACGAACGCGGATACGACGCGGCTGCGCGCGCGAATCCGGAGCGAGCTGGTGCCGGTGCTGGAGCGCGACTTCCAGCCGCAGGTAGTGGAGCAGCTCTGCCGTCTGGCAGAGCTGGCGAGGGAGGAGGAACGATTTGCGGCGGCGCTGACGGACGCACGATTCCAGGCACTGGCCCGTGAGAGAGCTGGCGGAGGGATTGGCGGGGAACGGACAGATGCCGACCCGGAGGTCGGCGCCACGTTGGGAACGGAGCGAGTGGTGGTGCGCGCTGCGGACTTACTGGCGCCGCTGCCGGCGGACTTGCTGCCCGATGGTGCGGCGCAGATTGCGCTAGCGCGGCGAATGGTGCGGAGAGCGGTGGAGGAGGTGCTGGGACACCGGCGCGGCCTGACGGCGGAACACGTGGAGAGCGTGCTGCATCTGGCGCGCGGCGGAATGAGCGGGCATCGGGCGGTGCTGCCGCACGGAGTAGTGGCGGTGCGGAGTTTCGACGAGATTCAGTTTACGGCGGGGAACCGAACGGGGCGCGGGGAGCGTCTAAATAAGAGAGGAACGAAGGACTATTCGCATTTGGTCGAGTTGCCGGCGAGCGGCTCGGTTGAGTTGATTGTTCCAGCAATCGGAAGGCGCGTGCGGCTGAAAGTCGTTGACTGGGCCGCAGGGGCAGAGGAGACTAATTCGATCGGCGACGCCCTCGATGCGGGCCGATTGAGCCCGCCCTTCTTCCTCCGGAACTGGCATCCAGGGGATGTCTATCGCCCGCGGGGGAAGCGCCAGGCCAGGAAGCTGAAAGAACTGCTACGCGAGGCGCGGGTGCCCGCGGATGAACGCGGCTGCTGGCCCGTGCTGGAGAGCGGAGGAGCGCTCGTCTGGGTGCGCGGGCTGCCGCCGGGGGCGGAATGCGCGGCGGGCGCGGGGACGCAAAGGGCCGTGCTGATCAGCGAGGAGAAGCTTTGAAATCGAGCCTAGAAGTCGAATATACGCAGCGGCAGATTGCGGCGCGAGTGGAAGCGATGGGGCGCGCGATCTCGCAGACGTACGGGAACTCGCGGGTGGACGTGGTGGCGATGCTGGACAACGCGTTTGTGTTTGCGGCGGACCTGGTGAGGCAGATCACTTCGCCGGTGGTGTGCCATTTTGTGCAGGCGGAGCTGCGCGACGTGCATCTGAACGGGCTGCACCGCCGCGAGGTGTTTTTCAGTTACAATCCTGAACTGAAGGGCCGAGACGTGCTGGTGGTGGATGCGGTACTGCACTCGGGCGTGACCATGGAGTTTTTCGTCCGCCGGCTGATGGAACGCGAGCCGAAGTCGGTGCGGGTGGCGGTGCTGCTGGACAAGCCGGAAGAGCGGCGGGTGCCGCTGCAGCCGGATTACCTGGGGTTCTCGGCCGCATCTAACTATCTGGTGGGATACGGACTGCCGGACGAAGAGGGGAAGTACCGAAATCTGTCCTATATCGCGACGCTCAATGGAAGCGGAGCGAGCCACAGGAGCAAGCCGGCCGCGAAGCGGGCGCAAACGCGCAAACGGAGCGGGCGGGGCCGCGGAGCAGGGCGGCCAGCGAGGTAAGACGTGAACTCAACCATACGAATTGTGCTGTTCTGGCTGGTGATGCTGGTGCTTGCCGTAGTGCTGTGGCAGATCACACAGCGCTCGGCAAACTCGACGCGCGACGCGGACCTGAGCTACACGCAGTTCTATCAGAACGCGGACAGCGGAAACATCAGCGAAGTGACGTTCTACCTGACGCAGGTGAGCGCGGAAGCGCAGGGCGAGCTGCACCAACCGAGCCAGAAGTTCCACGTGACGATTCCGAAAGAATCGATCCCGGAAATCAGCAAGACGCTTCGCGACAAGGGCGTGCAGATCCACGTGAAGGAAGTGACGCGCGGCGACTGGTTCAACCTGGCGGTGAACCTGCTGCCGATTCTGGTGATCATCGGGCTGTGGCTGTTCATGTTCCGGCAGGTGCAGGCGGGAGGGAACAAGGCGCTGAGCTTCGGCAAGTCGCGTGCGCGGCTGCTGACGGCGAACCAGAAGAAGGCGACGTTCAAGGACGTGGCAGGAACGGACGAAGCGAAGGAAGAGCTGCAGGAAATCATCGACTTCCTGCGCGATCCGCAGAAATTCCAGAAGCTGGGCGGGCGGATTCCGAAGGGCGTGTTGCTGGTGGGTCCTCCGGGGACGGGCAAGACGCTTTTGGCGCGGGCGATTGCGGGCGAAGCGAATGTGCCGTTCTTTTCGATCTCGGGCTCGGACTTCGTGGAGATGTTCGTGGGCGTGGGCGCGAGCCGGGTCCGCGACCTGTTTGAACAGGGCAAGAAGAACGCGCCGTGCATCATCTTTATCGATGAAATCGACGCGGTGGGACGGCATCGCGGCGCCGGATTGGGCGGAGGGCACGACGAACGCGAGCAGACGCTAAACGCGCTGCTGGTGGAGATGGACGGATTCGAGTCGAATGAAGGCGTGATCCTGATCGCGGCGACGAACCGGCCGGACGTGCTGGATCCCGCGCTGCTGCGGCCGGGACGGTTTGACCGGCGCGTGGTGGTGCCGCGGCCGGACGTGAAGGGACGCGAAGAAATCCTGCGGGTGCACACACGCAAGGTGCCGCTGAGCGAAGACGTGGATTTGAGCGTGATCGCGCGCGGGACGCCGGGCTTTTCCGGCGCAGACCTGGCCAACCTGGTGAACGAAGCGGCGCTGTGGGCCGCGCGGCAGAATCGCAAGCAAGTGGTGATGTCGGACGTGGAGATGTCGAAGGACAAGGTGCTGATGGGCGTGGAACGCAAGTCCATGATCCTGTCGGAGGAAGAGAAGAAGAACACGGCGTATCACGAGGCGGGACACGCGCTGGTGGCGGCGATGACGCCGCACGCGGACCCGCTGCACAAGGTGACGATCATCCCGCGCGGAATGGCGCTGGGCGTGACCATGCAGTTGCCGATCGACGACAAGCACACGTATACGCGGGAATTTCTGGAGGCGCAGCTCGGCGTGCTGATGGGCGGACGCGCGGCCGAAGAGATCTTCCTGAATCACCTGACGACGGGCGCGGGGAACGACATCGAACGCGCCACGGAAATCGCGCGGCAGATGGTGTGCGAGTGGGGGATGAGCACGCTGGGGCCGCTAGCGTTCGGGAAGAAGGAAGAAGCGATTTTCCTCGGACGGGAGATCGCGCAGCATCGCGATTATTCCGAGGATACGGCGATCAAGATCGACGCGGAAGTGAAGCGGATTGTAACGACGTCGTACAGCTACGCTCGCGGGGTGCTGGAAGGGCACAGGGAAACGCTTGAAAGCATCGCCATGGCGCTGCTCGATCGCGAAGTTCTGGACGCGAACGAACTGAAACTGTTGATCGAGGGCAAGCCGCTGCCTGAGCGTGTGAAGCCCGCACCGCCGGCACCTCCTGCGCCGACGGCGGGCAAGGAAACGCCGGCGCGTCCGGAAGCGAAACCCCTGCCGGGATTTGCGAAGGGCGAGAATCCAGCGACGGCGTAGAGCTGGGAAATGGCGCGGATAGGAATGTTCGCGCGACCGCGTTTCTGACGTTTCGCTACAGATCGAAATCCCTGATGGGTTTATCCGCGGGTCCTTCTTTAGCCTTCTTCAAAGCTTCTTCAAATTTCCGCGAGAGGACGTCTTCTTTTTTCTTTTCGGCTTCCCAGGATTGGCGGAATTTGTCTTCGCGGGCAGCGGCCTGACGCTCGAGGATATTGTCCGCGTCGTTGAGATTGACGTCGGGGGCGAGGCGAGGCGGCGGTTCGTGGGCGATGACCTCGGAGAGGCCGGGATCGACCTTCAACTTCGCGTGGCAGCAGGGGCACTCGACAGCCACGATTGGATTGGGTTTCTTGCCCATGGATATATTCTACGCCCAATTCTGTGATCGCTGCCTTTCTGGGCCCGTGCTGTAATGGTGTCGTGCAGACCAAGCTGAGTAAAGGACGCAGCCCGAAAACGGGACCTGAGCTACAGGCGATGACGATTCGAGTGCGACCGATGGAGCGGACGCTGGTGATGGGTGTGCTGAATGTGACGCCGGACAGCTTTTCCGATGGCGGGCGCTACCTGGACACACGAACAGCGGTGCGGCGTGCGCTGGAGATGGAGGCGGAGGGAGCGGACATTATTGATGTGGGAGGGGAATCGACGCGACCGGGGTCGGAGAGGATTTCGGCGACAGCGGAGTTGGAGCGTGTGCTGCAGGTAGTCGCAGGATTGCGCGGACGGCTGAAAATTCCCATATCGATTGACACGCAGAAGGCTGCAGTGGCGGCGGCAGCGATTGCGGCGGGCGCGGAGATGGTGAACGACGTTTCGGCGCTGCGCGGTGATCCAAAGATGGGCGAAGTGGTGCGGCGCGCGCGAGTGTCGGTGGTATTGATGCACATGCGCGGGCGGCCGAAGACGATGCAGAAGCGGCCATTTGCGCGCGATGTGATGCGCGATGTGACGAAGGGATTGCGAGAGGCGCTGGAGCGGGCGCGGAGAGCGGGGATTCCAAAAAGGCGAGTGATTCTCGATCCGGGGATCGGATTCGGGAAGAGCACGGAGCAGAACTGCGAATTGCTGGCGCGGCTGCCGGAGCTGGCGAGGTTGGGATATCCGCTGCTGGTGGGAACGTCGCGAAAGGCTTTTATCGGGAAATTGCTGGGAGGAGTGCCGGAGGATCAGAGGATTTGGGGAACGGCGGCCACAGTGGCGGCGGCGGTGTTGGGAGGAGCGAGCATCGTACGGGTGCACGATGTGAAGGAGATGGTGCAGGTGGTGAGTATGGCGGAGGAGATTAGGAAAGCGGCGAGAAGGTAAGAAAGCGAGCGCAGCCCGCCGCGGCGGGCTGCGCCACAAAGAGCTAGCTCTGCCAGGGGCCGGAGCCGGAGGAATCGCGGCCAGCGGATTCGACGGCTTCTCGGCGGCTGCGAATTTCGCGGACGGAATAGATGGGCTTGTTCTGGGATTCGTAGTAGGTGCGCGAGAGCAGTTCGCCGATGAGGCCGAGCGAGAGAAACTGCACGGAGCTGACGAGCAAAAACATTCCGGTGAGCATCATGGGGCCGTGCTCTACCATGACGTGCGTGCTGTGAGCGAGCTTCTGCCAGGCGAGAAACCCGCCGATGCCCGCACCACCAAAGAAGCAGGCCAGCGCCAGCTTGCCGAAGAAATGAAGCGGGCGATGGACGTAGTCCAGCAAGAATTTGATGCTGATGAGGTCGAAGAAGACGCGGGTGGTGCGCGAAAGGTTGTAGTTGGATTTGCCGGCGGAACGTTTGCAGTTGCTGATAGGAACTTCCACGATGGTGGCGCCGGTGATTTTGGCGAGCGCGGGGATGAAGCGGTGCATTTCGCCATAGAGCTGGACCTGCTGAATGATTTCGCGGCGATAGGCCTTGAAGGTGGTGCCGAAATCGTGCAGGGGAACGCCGGATAGCTTGGCCATGAGCCAGTTGGCCACCTGGCTGGGAAAGCGGCGGGTGAGCCAGGGGTCCTTGCGCTCGGCGCGCCAGCCGCTGGCGATGTCGAAGCCTTCGCGAATCTTTTCGAGGAAGAGCGGGATGTCTTCGGGGGCGTGCTGCTGGTCGCCGTCCATGGAGATGACGATGTCGCCCTGAGCGTAATCGAAGCCGGCCTTGAGCGCGGCGGTCTGGCCGAAATTGCGGCGCAGGCGGAAGGCGTGGACGCGACGGTCGTTCTCGTAGATGTCGTTGAGGATGCGAAAGGTCTGGTCGCGGCTGCCGTCGTCAACGAAGATGAGCTCGTAGGGCTCGCCGATCGAGTCCATCACCTCGGTGATGCGCATATAAAGGGGCAGGATGTTCTCCTGCTCGTTGAAGAAGGGAACGACGATGGAGTAGCGGATGGCGTCGTCTTTGCGTTTTGGTTCCACGAGCAACAGCTCCTTCGAATTCCAAAGTCGGTTCAAGAGGGCACGACTGCGTCGTGCCCCTACGAAAATCTAAGATCGCCGCGAAACGAGAGCGCGGTAGCTGACCAGTTGGATGCCCAACTGCGCTGCCAGTTCGCGAAATTCGGGCGAGGCGACCGCCTCGAATTCCGTTTCGCGCTGCCGCAGAAGGCGGGTGCAAACCCGCTCGAGCGTCGCGTCCACATAACCCGGATGACACATCAACTCGCTGACGCCCTCGGGCACATCGTGTAAGACGTCAGAGAGCGTCGCGCGGTCCAGATAGCCGGTGGACGAAACACCGTAGAAGTAATCCGGGGCGGCGACGCCCGCAGCCGCAAGGGAGGTGCGCGAAGCCACAGCCAAGAACGCAAGCCCCAAGCCTACTCCCGCCTGCACGAGTATCTTACCCCGAAGCCGGGAATTTCGCCGCCAAAGTCCGGGGAAATCGACGCGACGTTCGCGGGAGGCACGTACACCAGCCAGACCATATTCGGAGGCAAGGCGGGCGGTGAGTGCGAAAACAGGAGGCCACATGTGGACGTGCTGATGACCGTCGAGATGAGTCGGGCGGATACCGGCGGCGAGCACGCGCTGGATTTGCGCGTGGTATTCGCGTTCGATTGCGTCGAGCGGGACGCGGCCAGCAACCATGCGGAAGAAGAGCGCTTCCGGGTTGCCGAGAAATTCGCCGGAGGGAGTGACGAGCGGGCCGAGGCGAGCGGGATTGGAAAGCGGGCGGCCTTCGGTGAGGTTCAGATGAACGCCGATGGCGAGCGTGGGGTTGGCGTGCGCGGCGGCGACGGCCTCGTCGAACGCAGCGGCGTTGGCCAGCAGGCTGGTGCTGGTGACGATGCCGGTGCGATGGGCTTCGACGATGGCGCGATTGACGCCGGGAGCCATGCCGAAATCGTCGGCGTTGACGATGAGTTGTTTCACGAGTCTCGGTTTCCGCAGCGGTGCCTGGTGCGGCGGATGGACTATTTTGTGTGGAATCGGCGCGGGACGCCACTGGGCAGAGCGGATTCAATGAACGGGGAGGCAATGGCAGGCAGGCGATATACTGAAGCCGATGGGAGCGGAAACGAAGCCGAAGAAAGCGGCGGGACGCGTGCTGGCAATTGATTACGGGCGGCGGCGGCTGGGGCTGGCCGTGTCGGATGAGAGCCGGATGGTGGCGCGGCCGATCGAAACGGTGGAGCGGGTAAACCGGCGGGCGGATCTGGCGCGATTGCGGAAGATTGCGCGCGAGCAGGAAATAACGCAACTAGTGGTGGGATTGCCACTGCGGCTGGGTGGGACCGAAGGCGAGATGGCGGCAGAGGCACGGGCGTTTGCAGCGCGCGTGGCGAAGGCGCTGCGGCTGCCGGTTGCGATGGTAGATGAGAGATTGACGAGCTGGGAGGCAAGTGAAGGAGTACCCCACACGCAAAGACGGCGTGTGGGGCACCCTGAAGATTCCATGCGCAAAGACGGCGTGTGGGCCACCCAGGCCCGGGCGTACTCGAAGGCGCAGAGAGCGCCGGACGGTGTGGACAGTCTCGCGGCGGCGCTGATTCTCGAAGAGTATTTGCGCAAAGAGGCGGACACGAGGTGAACCCTACACGCAAGAACGGCGTGTGGGGCACCCCGCGGACGAACCGCGTGTTTGTGGTTTTCGCCGTCGCGCTGGCGGTGGTGGCGGCGCTGGCGGCGGGGGTTGCGGGAGTGCTGCGCGCGGACTGGACGACGTCGTACGCCGGATACGCAGCGGGCGGCGTGTTTGTGGAGATCCCACGGGGAATGGGTGAAGCGGAGATTGCGCGACTGCTTGCATCGAGCGGAGTGGTGCGCAGCGAGCAATCGTTTCGCGCGCTGGAAATCTGGCATGGGCAAATGCGGCTGGAGGCGGGAGAGTACCGATTTGAGAAGCCGGAGACGCCGGAGCAGGTGTTCGACACGCTGGCGCACGGACGAATCTATCTGGTGAGTGTGACGGTGCCCGAGGGCGAGACGATGTTCGAGATCGCCGTGCAGCTCGATGCAAAGGAAGTGACCAAGCGGGCAGAGTTTCTGGCCGCTGCGCGCAGCAAGGCGCTGGTGGCGGACCTGGCCCCGGGAGCGCCAACGCTCGAGGGGTTTCTGTTTCCGGCGACGTATCAATTCGCGCGGCACCAGCCGGGAGAAAAAATCGCGGAGGCGATGGTGCGGCGATTCCGCGAGGCGTGGTCGCGAACTGTGGAGGCATTGCCCGACGATCGGAAGCCGACGGCGGCGTTTGGGCCGCTCGAAGCGGTGACGCTGGCGTCGCTGGTGGAAAAAGAAACGGGAGTGCCGGAGGAGCGTGCGCTGGTGGCGAGCGTGTTCCGGAACCGGCTGCGGAAGAAGATCGCGCTCGATTGCGATCCGACGGTAATTTACGCGCTGGAGCTGGCAGGGAAGTACAACGGGCGGTTGCTGCTGGCGGACCTGCATGTGGATTCGCCGTACAACACGTACCGGAGGCGGGGGCTGCCGCCGGGTCCGATTGCGAATCCGGGGGAGGCGGCGATGAGAGCCGCGCTCGATCCAGCGCCGGGAGACTGGCTCTATTTCGTGGCCACGGGCGATGGCGGGCACACGTTCAGCCGGACGCTGGCAGAGCACAACAAAAACGTGGCGAAATACCGGCAGAAAGAAGCGCAGGCGCGGCGAGCGGCACGCGCACACGCCGGAGGACGGCCGGCTCGATGAGCCCGAAACGGAAAATCGAGAAGGGCGAACCGAGCGGCGAGGGCGGGGAAAAAGATGAGTTCGCACACATACTGCACTTCAGCACTATGGAAGAGGCGGAGGCGACGCTGCGGCGGCTGGACGGAATGCTCCGGGAGTGCCGCGCAGCAGGAGACAGGCAGCGCGCGGCGCGTGTGCTGGAAACGGCGAGGGAAGGACGAAGGCGCGCACAGATGATTGCAGGGAACCGGCAGGTGGCGCCGGAGAAGCGAGCGGAAAAAGAAGAGATACAGCAATGGTTTCGCGTGTGGCTGGAGGCGCCGGATACGTTTTTCGATTGGCTGGAGTTGAGGAAGGCGTCTGTAGAGTTTGTGGGGAGATTCGGCGGTACAGACGAGTGACTGGTGACTGGGAAAACCAAGAACAAGGGCGCAGCCAGGAGTGGCTGTGCCACAGGGAGAGAGGGCACTGAATGCTGCTGCTGGAGGTGAGCGAGCTGGATCTGGGAGAGGACGTGCGGGCAGTGGGGCTGGAACTGCGCGCGGATGAAAACGAAGGGGCAAGCACGGAAGAAACTACAGCGGTGTGGGCGCGCGTGCTGCCGGGGCTGGCGGGCGACGAGCCGTGGGCGCTGGACTTCTT
>Ga0335079_10009935_pt1 | contig 10834 bp, 13 predicted proteins | sample Lox_Sample_33_FD_206719 | JGI IMG/M metagenome (GOLD analysis project Ga0335079, IMG submission 206719) | Soil microbial communities from Loxahatchee National Wildlife Refuge, Florida, United States - Lox_Sample_3.3 | ecosystem: Environmental > Terrestrial > Soil > Wetlands | place: USA... | reverse complement strand
TCTAAGTTTCTCAAGGTTGTTACTCTGTTTGGACGACACACAGGACACCAGGCATAACCGACTAGATTCGTTTAGGTGAACCTGGCGTGATTGAATATTCTATTCGCCTTGAGTTTGGGGGTGATTTAAACAGTGAAAAAAATCATTATCATTATGGTAGCAGTCTTGCTGATACCTATTGCCTTATCAATGGCCACCTTAGCAAATGTTCACGCAGCATCAGTGAGCGGAACCTTTACTGGAACTTCTCAGATTTTGAACACTTCAAAGGATGCGAGCGGGAACACGGTCACTCTGTCTGAGGCAACAATCGTTTACTCTGGTCCACTTTCCGGTAAGTCAACATCAACAGAGATTGACGTAACCTATCCTAATGGGACAGGTCAAATACACGGAACGGAGACAATTGTCGGCTCTTTGGATGGAGGGGGCACAGGCTCAGTAGCGGGCATATACACTGGGTCGTTCACAGCCACGGGGATACATCAATCCACGGAATCGTTGAACAGAGGGAACTATGGATTACAGGGATTGCAAGCGCAGGGAGTGTGGACAGAACAAATAGTAAGTTGCAACTCCCAAGGAACCATTTGTTCTTTGGCCGGGAACTATACGTTAACAAGTATAGCATATCAGAATTGATCCATTAACTCTGCTTAGTCTCTCTCCATTTGCCCTCCTTTTATTACTGTTTTCATCAAGTCAACCTTACGTTACCAGTTCCTTTGTCAAGCGCTGTTTGCTTCTATTCTTCTTAGAACTCGCATTGCTGTGAGGGTTATGATCTTGCTTGGTTTGCCTGCTTGTTCGAGGCTGAAGGGGGTTGGTTTGTCTTTGGGATGCTTCTTGTACCACTCCGCCATCCCGCCCGCAACATCCGGATGAGCCGCGTCCAGATTCCACCTTCCGTCTCTGCGCCGTTTCGATTTCAGCAATTTAATGGCGTAACTCAGCCTGGGGTCATCAACGTAGCCGAGAGCGGTCATGAAGTCTAGGCCAACGAGTATGTCGTAGTAGTAGTGGATTGGATAGTGGAAGCGGTACCAGGGCTTGTAATTGGTGCCCTGCTTGTGCAGCCTCCGTTCCAGAAAGAACTCCGCCGCCTTCTCAACGGTTTGCGCCATGCTCTTGTTCCATTTCTGTTTGGGGAGTGCGGCGAAGGCGCTCATGGGCTCCCATGAGTCTAGATTCCTTCCGCTTCCAAAGCAACTCCACCCACCCAGCTTAGCCTGATGTCTCACCATCCACTCGAAAGCGCGCGTCACTTTGGGGTGGTCCTCGTAACCGAACTTCACCAGCGCCCGTGCAGTATTGCCTACAGTGCAGAGGTGCCCTTCCTTCCACCGCTCAGAGCCGAACCCTCCATCCTTCTTCGCCATACGCTCCATCCATAACTCACATGCCTTCCTAATCCCCGGCTCCTCCTTCGTAAGTCCCAGGTCGGATAAGATCAGTAGCATCCAATTTGTGGAGAGATATTTTGGTTGGTAAAGGCTCTCTGGGCCTACCCACCAGCCTCCGGGATCCTGCTTCGCTAGAATGTCTGCAGCCCAACCAACTTTAGGAATCAGACTCTTGGCCGATTGAACTTCTGCGTCATCTTCCGTTTTTCCTAAGAGCTGAGTAAGCGTTAGGTACCGAATTGAGGGTTGGCTCTTCTCCAACAGCCAGCCCACGACTTTTTCCCGCGTCAAGAGATGCCACTAAGGAGACTTAGTTTCCAACTTAAGAGCCTTGAAGATAGCAAGGCGTCGTCACTGCGAGTCTCAGGTTACTACTTGTGTTTCGTTCTCCTCAACCCGAAGATCAGCACGGCTGCTAGAATAATCGCACCGATCGCTACCTCTAGATATGCTTCGGGTACCGTGGATCCCGGCGTTGAGGTGTTGTCGCCGTTTTGGGTTTGTTGAGTTTGCGCGGTGCCTGAGGCGAGGGCGATTACGATGCCGTGCATCCAGTGATGATATACACAGAGGTATGGGTAGATGGCGGCCTGTGTGAATGTGTGAGTGAAAGTGGCGTTTGGTGGCATGTAGCCTGAATCGTAACTACCATCCACAGCCGTAACGGTGTGCGGCATGTCATCCCTGTTGATCCACTCAACGGTGTTGTTGACTCCAAGAACCACGGTCAAGTTGTCGGGCGTATAGCCTGGGGAGTTTACGTTCGTCCCAGCTCCCACATCGATTATCACTTGAACCGTCGCAATGTGTTGAGTTTCGGTCTGGTATTCCTGCATCGCGTGGCTCTCGGGAACCTTCGACGATGGGCTAACGAACACAGTCTTGTTGATGGCGAAAACGGGAGGAATTAGAAGAATCAGGAAGAGCGAGAACACGATTCCAATGACACGTTCTCTCAACAAATTTCCCTTCCTCGTTGGTCAACTCTAACGCTGCCGCATCAAGGATATGAAAACTGTGGAGGAAGCGGTGGAGGTATTGTTTGCTGGAGGTATTCGATCGGAACCGTTTTCATAGCCCTCAAATTCAATAATTCTATCCACAACAATAGCGGGCTTGTCGTAGGGGAGTATAATGATAGATCGTATGGAGCGAAGACCGGGGCCGGGACGGTGCGAGGTATGTGAGCGACAGCCTGCCACCCGGAAAGCGAAATTCACAGCCCAGTACCTTCAAGCTACCGCGTCCGCTATCTTCGAAGAGGAAGGTATGGTGGGGGCTCAGATGGAGAAGAGGGTGTGTGAGGATTGTTTGAAGAAGTTGCAGGATGCGAAGAACGTTTCAGACTTGACGTTCGAACGACTCTAGCGCATTCTATCTTAGGCGCTCTTGTGCACGTTTGGGTGGAGTTTTGATTCCCAGGTTCTTTGCTAGTTTTCTGACTTCGTCCTCGTTCATCCAGTCTACGCGCAGGTAGTCTAGAAGTTCTTTGTCTGTCATACCTAGTTTCCGGGCTTCAGTGACTGCTAGTTTGTATGCTTCTAGCTCGGTTGGGCGGTCGCAGTATTCATAGCTCTCGTCGAAGAGCGGTTTGCCCTCCTTGAATTGGCGTACGTGCACTAACTCGTGGATCACATCCAGGTACTTACTGACTTGCTCTCCTTCGCGGAGGTAGTATGCGCTGACGATTAGGTGGCCGTCCTCGTCGCTTACTCCCATGTAACCGAATTTTGAGCTGAAGAATTCCACCTTCAACTCTCCCAACACTTTCTCAGTCTCATCACCGAAAATGGAGCGGACGGGTGGTAGTGTTTCGAAGCCCTTGAAGAATTCCGTGAAGTTGTGCATTGCGATGGGGACGTTGTTTGGGATCTGTACGTTTGGTAGTGCGAATTCTCTGCTCTTCATTGAGGTTCACTGTAACGGCTTGATTCTGGCGGTGGCTATGCGTGCGCGGATTTATGCTAAGCGCTTGTGCGTGAGGTCATTGTTGTTTAGGAGTTCTCTGCGAATTTCGTGGGCGGTCGTTTTGTTGGTAGTAGGTTGACTCTTTTTCTAAGGAGGCCGTAAATGACTAGGAGGGCAATGAGCAGAACGGTTAGTGCTAGCATTACGTTGATGGCGGGTAGGTATGTGCAATTAGAGAAGTAGTTGTCGGGTAATTGGACCACACAAGCTTTCCCCTGAAACCATAGCACTTGGATGTCAACTGAATCTGTTAAGGAGCCGGGTTGCGCGTCGAACATGGCTGCGGTTTCTGCTGAGATCTCGTAACCGGCGAGTGCCATGCCGGCGAAGAGTAGGCCGGCGAGGTAGGGGAGGATGCGAAGTAGGGTTTTGGTTCGCATTGATTTCAGCTTGGATGGGATGTTGGTGGTGCCTGGTCTTAAGTGAGAGGCTCAGCGAAGGGTTAAACGTTCGTGGCCGTGTCGTTTAGGGCTGATGTGGGCAGGTAGTTCAGCCTGGTATACCAAGCCTTGGTGGCTGGGCCGAAGAACGCCCGGTTTGCAAGCCAACAAGCCAAAAATCCGGGAGGTCGCGGGCTCGAATCCCGCCCTGTCCACCACCGAAAAAAAATGACGACATGAGAACGTTGTCACCACTGAAAGCGTGAACAAACCTACACAAAGTAAGCCCGGCCTCGTATAATGGACTAGCAAGATTGCACCACTATTTTTCCAAGGCTGATGTCCGCAGAGTTCCGTAGACTTCCGATTTTCCATACCACGCTTATCCCGACCCATGGAAAATTCCTCCGTGTAAACGAGACTTTGGGCTGGAAATGCGGTGTTTTTGGGACGATGAGGGGGGTTATGTGTGAAACGTCCTGTTTTGGGGGCGCCCCACGTCCACCCACGTCCGGTTTTCAATGCCTCTTCCCCAGATCTCTGAAAACCTCTGCGTAAAGCCCCGTGGCTGGGTTGGAAACGTGTTGTTTTGTGGCGTTTCAGGTATGCCTACGCGGGGGTTTTTGCATGATTGTACTGCTAACGCGAAAATTCGCGAATCGTCAACCATTTTTCAGTGGAAACGGAGGTCGTCCAGCACAAAAACTGGCCTGACTAGCGCAATATGAACATTGGATCATGACACGTGACTTCCGAAACCGCATACCGGCTTGAATCTTGTCCCAAGCGTCCAATTGGCAAATGAATATCACTTCGGGCAATGTTGGCGAGTTGAACTAGGGTTGAAGCGGGCTATGAAGACGAGCCTTGTAGTGGGGGCTAAACGAGAGAAGAAATTCAATGTTACAAAGCAACTCTCCGTTCAGATCGGAAAAGCATCTGTTCTATCAACACCCTCGCTAGTACTACTTATGGAACGAACAAGCAGACAACTCCTAGATACCTGCCTGACTGCTGACGAGGCGTCAGTTGGCGCAAGAATCGACGTGAGACACCTAGCGCCGACACCAACAGGATCAACGGTGAGGGTGGTATCACAAGTGCGCTCGATCTCAGGGCGCCAAGTTGAGTTTATGGTTGAGGCGTACGATGCATTTGAGAAGATTGGCGAAGCAACCCATCAAAGAGTCGTTGTAACGCTTAGCAAATTCAAGAATCGAGTACACGAAAAGAACCCTTAACCGAAGTCACCGCCCCATATCATGCGCATACACCGGTGCACAGATGTAACCGCAACAGAAAAAAGCCGACACATCCCACTCTAACACATACAGCCCAAACGACGAAAGTTTGCGAGAGTTCCGTCACTCAACAGGTTAACGTCAACTTGTCGGTTGATTAGGTCTTTTCCGAGGGATAATGGTTTACGCTTATTCGGATCGCTTGCAAGGATAGCGTCAGGAAGGCACGACCATGAGAGTTCTCTCTTGGAACATAAACGGCTTCACCAAAACCAATCTCTCCATCATTCAAGCGATCCTTTCTAGTTCTGACTACGACACAATTTTGTTTCAGGAGACAAAGAGTGCGAGCATTCCTTTATACTCGATAACATTGAAGGGTCAGACCACTGGCCCATCACTCTGCAATTATGTTAGAAGAGCAGAAGTTTGACACGTTCGACCAAGGGACTTTTCACGGGGAATCCGTCAACCGACAACTTCACGCTACCCTCAACAGGCTAGAAGTATTTCAGCCGCATTACGTCTGGTCAAGTTTTTGCATGTGTTTGAGTTCTGCTAGAGGTGGAATTTCTTTTAGCATTTGTTTTTGTAGGCTTCTCCACCTAATGCCCTTCGGTTTCTCTTTCTGGGTTGAGATTTTGATTGTGCGGGTTGGGGTGATTATGAAGTCGGTTATCGTGTCGTACGGCGATACGGGGAATTTCTTGTCTACGACTTGGCAATCGTGGACGACTGTGAGCATTACAGTCTTCGCGTCGATTACGCCGATCGCGGATAACATTCCCCACTCTAAGTCGAAATAACCGTGGCCCTTTCCGTACCGGACTCCTTCCAGATTTACGGCAGAGGCTCCCGTAATCACCAAATCAAGGTGGCGGAATTTTATGATTTCCTCCAGCGTGATTGGTTTTGCGTACTTTTGCGCTCCATCGAGGGTTGACGCGAAATCCTCTTGACCTACGGGCACATCATCTCGCGTCCAGATTAGGAAACCGCCCTTTATTCCGTAAGTGGTCATTATTTGCGTCTTGTTATCGAGTAGGCCAGTTTTTCGAAGGTCGGTCAGGCAGTTGTCTGGAGTTACGAAATTCACTGCAGATTGCTTCCAAAGGTCCAACTCTCGAATTCGTGTGACACAGGCGTCGCTTCCTTCGAAGTCCGGTATGTACATCGAGAAGTCGAGATGAAAACGCGAATCCGGAGCCGCGACTTCTCTGAGTTTCTTCCAGACCTTCATCCTCAAAACATTCTTAGAAACCATGATTGAGCGACCGGCAGACTTCAGTTAGGTGCCGAGGCAATATATCAAAGCTCACAGCAGAATTGGTTTGAAAGAAAGCTTCGCGATCGCCAGTTCTTGTTCATGTTGACCGTTGGGTCGCGTGAGGCATGAACTTTTCATATCAAAGAACATGCTCTGCGTTCAATCTTTTTCGTTGTATTCGCTTCACTAGGAACAGAATAATTGCAACAACTGTTAAATTACAAATTTAGCGGAACGCAGCTTTGGTACTCATGACGAGCGAAGTTACTGCATTCGTAAGGAAATCCTCCGGCCTTCGCAGGGACGTTTCGATGATAGACGCGGTGTCACTCAACCTGGCCAGCATGGGAGGCGGAGCCGCGCTTGGAACAATTGGGTTAACAACAGTTTTGTTGCCGTCCATTTCTGGAGTGAACTTAGTTTACGGTTCCGTAATTGCCTGGTTGCTAACCGTACCGCAAATTGTTGTTTACACGTTGCTCGCAAACCGAATCAGCCGAACTGGTGGGGACTACATTTGGGTTTCCCGCGCTCTAGGCGGAATGGCAGGCGGGTCTCTTGCGATGATGGGAATGGTATGCGAGATCTTTGCCTTCATGGGACTCATCGCCTTAGCTGCGGTTTTCTCAATCGGCTCAGTCGGAGTCGCACTCGGTTATCCATGGATGTTAAGCTTGGCACTGCCCGGAAATACTCCCGGATCCAACCCGATCCTACAGTTCATAATCGCGGTACTGATAGTCGGAATTCTCATCGGGATAAGTGTCATCAAGCCAAAGGCTGGCTTCAAGTTACTAGCAACTTTCTCCATATTCGGAATCCTAGCAATTTTCGCCGCAATCTTTCTTCTTTTAGGCGAGGGGCAACAGGCTATCGTAAACTACGTGAACACGCTCAACGCTCAGGGAGCCAACGTCACATACACTTCCCTAGCCAATTCCTATAATGGCCCTACCTTCGACCTCAACTCAACCGTCCTCCTCCTTCCATTCTTCGCACTATACTGCTACCCATGGTTCAACTACGGACCCGCGGTGGGATCAGAGATTAAGACGAAGAGTGCAGTCAAGTGGAACGCGCTCATTGCTTCGCTAGTCACTTTCATAGTTGTCACAATCGCGTTCGGAGCTATGTATTACGCCGGAGGTTTCGCTTTCATCAACGCCGCTTTGGCAAACACGAACCTGGTTTACAATTACTCTCTCAACTTCTTCACATTGGCCATGGGAGCATCAAGCAACGTAGCCGTAGCTTGGCTCGTGGGACTCGGCTGGATAGCGTGGAATCTAGGCATCCTAGCCACCAACTGCATCGTCGTTCCCCGATACCTTTTCGCCCAAGCCTTTGACCGGTTCCTACCCGAGAAGATAGCCCACGTTAGCCCAAAGTACGGTTCGCCTACAACCGCGCTCGCGATTGAGTTTGTGGTAGTCACGTTCATGATCGGGGCCGCATCGTTCCTGTACGGCAGTTTAGTTTCGTTGTATGGTGCGATTGTGGCATCGTTCATTTACTTCGTTTTCGTGGGCTTAAGCGCCATAATACATGCCAACAGGAAAGAGAAGGGAGGAACGAAGGGGCTGATGGCAATCGCTGGGTTCTTCATGGTAATGGTCAATTGCTACATAATCTACCAGTTTTTTGCCTACCCAGCAATATACGGAGGAAACACATTCGCCTACGGTTACGTCGCAACCAGTTTCATCGTTGGCGTAGCTATCTACGCAATTTCGAAGTCATACTATTCAAAGCGAGGCATCGATATCACACTCGCATTCAAAGAATTGCCCCCACTCTAGAATAACTCAAAGTGCGAAACCACTCCTACTCGACGAAGACTGCGGCTGTCAGTCTCCAATCCAAGAGGCCTACGTTGATTGGACAGGCGTCAGAGCGGTCCATACATGTGTGAACCTGTTTGAGAGATGCTCGTTAACTTCCGCGTTTACCTTTACTTCGCCGTGGTCGAAGTTCACTTCAATTCGTAGAAGCAGACTTCGATATTGCTCGTACCATTTTCCGTCTGTTGTTCGCCCGGATTTGACCGCAGCGATGAGACCCGCGTCAACTAGTTCCTGAATTCGCCGATACACCGTAGTGATTGGTATCTCGTACATGTGGCTTAACTCTAGTGCACTGACGGATTGGGTTGATGTGGCGGTTAGAATCTGACGAGAGTAACTGTCAGACAGAGCGGTCAGAATTCGCTGCTTCGCGGTCTCTTCGATTACGATCAAGCTTTCCAAAGGTAATCCAACCTGGTATCTATAAAAGATAGACGAGTAATTACGGGTGAACGCGCTAATATGTGCTCAAAAATTCTCTTGGCGCTTCTCTATTCTATCTGAGTTCAATGAAACGTGCGAATAGTCTTATGCGTCGAAAGGTCGTGAAACTAGATCCTGATCAAATGTTCACACTATAAGGACCGCGTAGTTGGCCATTGTCACGTTTCGAAGTGTTGCTTGACTCGCCGTAACAGTTGTGGGTTTTTCAGAATGTCTTCGAAAAGCTCCATCTCCTCTCGGGTTATCTTTGGGATAGGAAGTGACAGGGCGTGTTTTCTATCCAATCCCATCATTTGATAGAACTCGGAACGTTTCTCGTAGAATTTTTCGGCCTCGCTGAAACTTTCAAACTTCCATGCCTTTAATGTGCGTCCCGAGCGCAGATTACGCTCTACTACGGCCCATTTGCTCAAAATTCCTGACCTTAGCGCAATCCATCTACCTTTTTGCAATCTGTTTTTTCGCGGCTTCAACGTAGTCGTTTAGTGTGTAGGCGTCGTGCTCATGAAAGGGCAAACCTAACTTAGCGTAGAATTTTCGTGCAATCGTAGGTCCAAGTGTGTTCGCGCCAATGATGTCGAAGTCTGCTTCGATGGCATGATAGAGTGTTTCAGATCGATATGGAAGCTCCTCACGCGTAATATCGTATCGAGCTCTCAAGTCATGGTAGAGTTTGTCTCGTCTCCCGACCCCTAGAAATTCTCGCAACGTATCGCCGATAGCTGAACTTAGAAGAGTCTCAAGATTAGGTCTCAAGTCTGATTGCGTTTTCAGGTAACTAGTTTCTAGTTCGGAACTTTGTTTCGGCTGAACTGGTTCGAGTACCACTTCCAAATCCGACTCACGCTCCGCGTCATTCGGCGTTGATTTGGTAAATTAAGAGTTATTCGACAAAGTGGAACTCTACATACAAAATATTCTCGACAGTCAGTCGTACATATTCATTACCAATTCAACAACGAGATGTTCAAGAAGGTTCAGGCTGCCATACGGAATTCGCTTGACTATAGAATCGAATGTTGATTGTGATAATCTCTTAGCATAAAAGACTAGACAAATAGAAATCTGGAACACTCCTACAAATTTCATTTTCATTCATGGACAGGACGGGATTCGAGTCCGCGACCTCCCGGATTTCTCAATCACGGACCTGGTTGTCACAAGAGTTCTGCGCTAACCCTTCGCTAACCGCTCTATGGCGTCGTAGAGGGCAGGAGTCCCCTGTTCTCGTAACCCCATGTTCTTGGCGCATTTCAGAAGTTCGCGAACAAGGCTCGAACCAAATGAAGGAATCACTAATCGTTCACATACCTCGTTTGCTAGGCGCATGTCTTTCTCCAGATGTTCCATTTTGAACCCCGGTTTGAAATCCCTCTGCACCATCTTCGGCCCGAAGTTTGCCAATTGCCATGAACTTGCGGCGCCAGTTGAGAGGGCAGTGATGGTTTGGTTCGGGTTTAAGCCTGCCCGAGTAGCGAGGATTAGAGCTTCACAAGTTCCTAGGAGGTTCAATCCTACGCAGATCTGGTTGCAAAGTTTCGCGTACGATCCTGCGCCGTTTGGTCCCATATGAAAAATCTCCTTCCCCATCGCCTTGAAGAGGGGTAAGGCTCGTTCGTACGTTGCATCATTTCCGCCCACAAGAAAAGTCAAGGTTCCAGCCTCGGCTCCCATCGTCCCACCCGTTACTGGTGCATCCAACGCCTCCACCCCCTTACTCTGAAGCCGTTTCGCTATCTCAACTTCAACTAGCGGGGAAATCGTTGAACAATCGATCACTAACGAACCACCCCTAACCCCTTCCGCAATCCCATTCCGCCCTAGAATGACATCTTTCACGTCGGAAGAATCTGGTAGCATTGTGATTACAATCTCTGAACGCTCGGCCACCTCACGCGGACTGGAGGCTACTTGCGCACCTAACTTGATGAGTTCCTCAGCAGACTTCTCGTGCCGACTGTGGACAACAAGTCCGCGCCCAGCCGCTATCAGACGTTTTGACATTGGTTTACCCATTAGCCCAAGCCCAATGAAACCAATCTCAGTCACTCCAACTCACCTTCGATACCCGCTCTGTGACGACCTCATGGAAAAGGAATTCTACAACTAGACCCTCGGCGTGCACAATTGCATTTACGACCAACGGATCAAATCTCGACGGTCGCTTGATCCTGTTTGGCGTTTTAAATTGTGACTGAGATTAGGCCACAACCCACTTTAGCTCGGCACTGGCGAAGATGGCCCGCGTTTTGAAGATGAAATCGATGAACCTCGCATTTAGAGTTAA
>Ga0335079_10009934_pt1 | contig 10834 bp, 8 predicted proteins | sample Lox_Sample_33_FD_206719 | JGI IMG/M metagenome (GOLD analysis project Ga0335079, IMG submission 206719) | Soil microbial communities from Loxahatchee National Wildlife Refuge, Florida, United States - Lox_Sample_3.3 | ecosystem: Environmental > Terrestrial > Soil > Wetlands | place: USA: Florida... | reverse complement strand
CGGGTTTGCGGATCTTGATCGGCCAACGCACAGGCTCCGCTCACACCTCGGATCTTTCGCCGGATGGCATCCGCCAGATGGTGGACTCCGCCATCGAACTGGCCTCCATCACCGGCGATGATCCGAACGCGGGCCTGCCTGACGACGCCGAGCTCGGGACGATTTCGGGCGACTTGCAGCTTTATTGCCCGGATGTCGAGAAGTTGGAAACACCGTTCAAAATCGAGCAAGCGCGTGCCGCCGAAGCCGCCGCCCTGGCCGTCGATGCGCGCATCAACAATTCCGAAGGCGGTTCGTTCGATTCACGCCTGGGCCGCCGCGTGTTCGCCAACTCGCGCGGATTCGCCGGCGAATACCGCACCAGTTACTGCTCGCTTTCCGCGGTTCCGGTGGCGCGGGAAGGCGATTCCATGGAGCGGGATTACTGGGTATCGGTGGCGCGCGGCTTGGCTGGCCTGGAACCTGCCGAACAGATCGGCCGCATCGCCGCCGAACGAACGCTGCGCCGCTTGGGCGCGCGCAAGGTGGAGACGCAGCGTGTGCCGGTGATCTTCGAGCCGCGCACGGCCCGCACGCTGCTCCAAAACATTTTTGAAGCCGTGCATGGCGATTCCATCTACAAGCACGCTTCGTTCCTCGCCGGAAAGCTGGATCAGCAGGTGGCCTCCCCGAACCTGACCGTGGTCGACGACGGCACAATCCCAGGTCTGTTCGGCAGCTCGCCTTTCGATGACGAGGGCGTGCCCACGCGCCGCACGCTGGTGATCGAGCGCGGCGTACTGAAGAGCTATCTGCTCAATACTTATACGGCACGGAAGCTGGCGATGAAGACGACGGGGAATGCTTCGCGCGGGCTTGCGGGGAACGCAGGCATCGGGCATGGCAACCTGTTTATCGAGCCCGGCGCGCGCACGCCCGCCGAGATGATTGCGTCCGTCTCCAATGGATTTTACGTCACGGAGTTGATCGGCTCCGGTGTCAACATCGTAACGGGCGACTATTCACGCGGCGCCGCCGGCCTCTGGATTCGTAATGGGGAATTGGCGTTTCCTGTCTCGGAAGTCACAATCGCCGGAAATTTAATTAATATGTTGATGGGGATGGAAACCATCGGATCGGATCTGGAGTTTCGCGGCTCCACTGCCGCTCCCACGCTTCTCGTCCCGGAGATGACCGTTGGCGGCCGATAGTTCGAAGACCAAAACCCAACCAGCCAAACTCTCGATCCCTGTTCCGCTGGTGGTGGGCGGCATCATCGTTGTGCTGGGCCTGGGAGCGTGGGGCTTCCTGGATTATTGGGAACGTAGCCACCCGCCTGCGCCCGCCGTCCTCACCCCGGAAGCCAAGCAATACGTCCACAGCAACAGCCTGCAATTGAGTGAAGTGGAAATGAAGGCCACCGAAAGCTACATGAAGCAACGGGTGGTCGAAATCACGGGAAAGATCGCCAACAACGGTGACCGCACTCTCAACCTCGTGAAAATCAACTGTGTGTTCCGCGATGCCTACGGCCAAGTAGTGCTGCGCGACCCCGTCATTATCATCGGCCCGCGCACGGGTAAACTCGCGCCCGGCGAAAAAAAGAGCTTTCGCCTGGCCTTTGACACCATCCCGGAAAGCTGGAACCAGGGCGTGCCCGATCTGATCATCGCCCAAATCGTGTTTGTCTAAGACACCCGTTAGATTTGGAGCCGCGTGATAGTATCGGGGTAGAAGTTCTTCCCTCCTGCAGAAAGGATTCCTGATGACTCCCTTCGACCCGAAGCCCGGGCCGCAGCCCGCGCCACAACCGATCGTGGACCCACCGTCTCCAGCGCCATTCCGCCCGACGTTCCGTCAGGACGTGGTCGGCACCAGCGTCTACGGTGGCTCCTGGCAGTTGAACCCCTACTATTTCGCCACGCCCGAAACGGCCGGCTACATGTCCCAGCGATTTCACTCGGTGGGCTGGATCGAAGTGCCGGTATTTCCCGCCAACACCCCTTTCAGCGTCAACGTTGGTGAAATCCACCTGATGTTTGCCGGCGGCGTCAGTTACAACTGCGGCCTGCTGGCGGAATACTTCGTGCAATACCCCGAAGACCAGTTTCCGGGGCTGGCCGAGCGCACGGTCAACCAGGCGATCGCGAATCTTCAACAGAAAGCAGCGAATTGAAAGCCGGCGCCGTGCCTAGAGTTGGCCGTTTGCGCCGGGCGCGGCCATCTCGTCGGCGTTCCTGCTAGGAGTGAGCGTTCCGAACAGGCCGTCCGCCTCGTCATGCAATCCTGCAGCGAAAAACAGCGTGTTGCTCGGACCGGCCGCGCCGCCATTGCCAAAGCTCAGCCCCCAGAGGCCGTTGATGCTGACGGGCGCGCCGGTTGCGCCAGGCAGTAACCCCAAAAATGCTCCGCTCCTGGCATCAAAGGTAGCGATCTGGCCGCTACCGAATTGGCCAATCAACAGGCGGAACCTCCATGGGCCGAAGTCGGCGGGCGCTTGTGCCATGCCCCACGGTGCGTTCAACCAGCTGCCCTGCTGGAGCCGCATTTGCAAGGCGCCCGAGCCGTCAAAAGCATCCACATAGCCCAATCCTGGCCCGTCCTGTTCGTCATGCAGGTCGGGTTGCTGCTGCATCGCGAACGAAACGAAGAGCATGCCATTAATGTTCATCACATTGAATGGCGCGAAGCCCGGAGGAATATTGGGGTCGGTAAAAGCACCCGGAGGCATGGATACGGGCTGAAAATTCGTATCGTAAACCTCGACCACCCCACCGTGGAAATTCGCGACATACAGCCGATTCAACCCACCTTGCTGGCCGATGGCTAACCCCTTGTACACTCCGCCTGCCGCTGGCTTTGCAATCTGGCCCTGCCTGCCGTCAGAGGGCGACCAAACCACGATCGTTCCATCTTCAGTGGCAAACATGAATACCGACGGCTTGCCCTGCAACATGAAGTCGGTTGTTCCGTTGAAGATGGCGCCGGTGGGCGTGGAACCGACTGTCGGACCTGAGGGCGACGGCAAGACCACACTCGGTAGCTGCGACACAGATCTACCTTGCCCGTTATAGAGTGTCGTGAGGCCGGTTCCATTATCGGCAATCCACCACGGGGTGCTCGGGCCGTGCACGAGGCCCCAGGGGTTCACCAGGTTGGGATCCTGCGGTTGCGTCGTGTTTATCACAAGGTCGGACACAAGGTTAGTTTGCACAATGTGCTGGGCGAAAACCATGGGGGTGGCCAGCACAGTCAAGAAAGCCACAGCAATTCGGTGTGTTCGCGTCATCGTCGGCTCCATTCTTTCCTCAGGAATTGTAGAATGCCGTATCGCGCCCGGCATGTAATTTCACCACCTATTTACGAGGTATTTACAATTCTTAAGAGTGAATGGCTTCGCAGTACGGATGTGACAATTGTTATTTGCCGATGCAGAAAGTGGCGAAGATGCGGTTCAGGATGTCGTCGGCCGTGGTGGCCCCGGTGATGGCGTCGATGGGCGAGAGCGCCGCGTAAAAATCCAGCAGCAGCATCTCGTGCGGAATGTTCTCCGCCGCCGCAGCCCGGGCTTTGGCGAGATATCCGAGGGATTCGCGCAAGAGCTGCTCGTGCCGCAGACTGGTAATGAAGCCCGTCTCTTGTTCGCCCGTCGCGCCGGGCGCTACCGCTTCGAAAATCGCATTCCGAAGATTGTCGACCCCAGCTCCCGTCAGTGCGGACACAGCTACCGCACGGCCCACCTCTGCTTGAACCGGCAGGTCCGACTTGTTGCCGACAATCAAACCGCGGCCTTGCGATTTGGCCCGCGCGATCAGCTCCCGGTCCTGCTGATCCACGGGCAGCGACAGGTCGACCACCACCAGCGTCAGATCGGCATCCGCCATGGCCTGGAAACTGCGCTCAATGCCGAGCGTCTCCACCAATCCACCGCCTGCGCGAATCCCCGCCGTATCGACGAGCTTCACCGGAATTCCGCGAATGGCTGCGACCTCCGAGACCAGGTCGCGCGTGGTGCCGGGAATGTCTGTGACGATGGCGCGGTCCTGTTCCAGCAGCCGGTTGAAGAGGCTGCTTTTTCCGACGTTGGGACGGCCGACGATGGCCAGCGTCAGGCCGGAGCGAACGATATTACCGTAGGCGAAACTCGCGGCCAGGCGATCGAGCCCCTGCCGGATGGGGTCGACCCGGCGCAAAATTTCGCCGGCAGGCGCCACGCTCACGTCGTCGTCCGCGAAATCGATTCCAGCCTCGAGCAGCGAAATCAATTCCAGCAACTGTTCCTTGAACGGCGCAATACGCCTGGATACCGACCCTTCCATCTGTTGCGCGGCGATGCGCGCCTGGTAGAGCGTGGTGGCTTCGATCAGATCGCGTACGGCTTCGGCCCGCGGCAGATCGATCCGGCCGTTGAGATAAGCGCGCAGAGTGAACTCGCCGGGCTCGGCAAGCCTTGCGCCTTCGGTCACGGCACGCTCCAGGCAGTACCGCAGAACCACCGGCGCGCCGTGGCATGAGATTTCGACGACATCCTCAGCGGTGTAGGAGCGCGGATGTTCGAAAAACGTTACCACGACCTGATCGACGACCGCGCCCTGCGGGCCGGGCAGCTCTGCCAGTGCGGCTTTCCAGGAATCCCACGGGTGCGGATGGGGGAATCGGAGAATCCTGGCGGCAATCGCCCTGGCATCGGTTCCGGACATCCGCACCACACCCAAACCGCCGCGGCCGGGGGGCGTGGAAACAGCAACGATCGTGTCGTGAGGGTTCAAGCCACTGAGCGATACAAAGTCAGTAGCGGCCGCGGCTCTGTGTCCGCGGACGGCCGCCACCACCACCGCGTCCCTGGGGGCGCGCGGCGTGTTGGAAGGCAGGCGGAGGAGCTTCCGGCAAGCTGGCCATGCCGGCGGGATAAATCACCACCTGGCGAAACCCGCCATGGCCGGTGCTTTCGCTGCGCACCTCGCTCTCGTTGCGCAACGCCAGGTGAATCACGCGCCGCTCCCGGCTGTTCATGGGATTGAATTTGAAAGGAACGCCCGTGCCTTTCACTTTTTCGGCGGCCGCAACCGCGCTCAATCGTAATTCCTCGATGCGGAGAGCGCGATAATCCTGCGCGTCAAACGAGATGCGGGAGTGATCTTCGGAAGGCACGTGCAGCGCTTCCATGGTGATGTATTCCAGCGCCAGCAGCAGTTCAGCTTTGTTGGCCAGCACCAGATCCACGTCAGAGCCTGCAAACCGAACCACTACTTCGGGATTCTCAAAATCGGGGTTCACGGATTCGCCTTCAGCGATCTCGTAATCCAATTTGAATCCGGCCTGCCGCAACAGGGGGCGCAGAAACTGGTCGATGCGGGGACTCATCGAGGCGACGGAATATTTCTTCTCACTCACCGTTTGTTCCGTCCGTTCTGCTTCTTTACTGGCGGCGGCGGCAGCGGCATATCCGCGATGGTCACGGTCTTATTAAAGAACACCTGCTGCGCGATGCCCACCAGATTTGACGTGAAATAGTATAACACCAGGCCGCTGGGCAACCCGTAGAAGATAAAGCCCATTACCAGCGGCATCATGAGCATCATGCGCTGCTGGTTGGGATCCACGGAAGTGGCGGGCGTCATTTTTTGCATCATGAATTGCGTCGCGATCATGGCGATGGGCAGAATGCGGATGGCCAGATGTTCCGGCGCCGCCAGGTCCGATACCCAGAGCCAGTTTGCGTGCCGCAGCTCGATCGAGACCGAGAGCACCCGATAAAACGCAATGAAGAACGGGATCTGGATAATCATGGGGAGGCATCCGCCCATGGGATTGGCGCCATGTTTTTTGTAGAGCGCCATGGTCTCTTCGTTCTGCTGCTGCTTGCGCGGGTCGCGCATGCTGATGCCCTTGTACTTCTCGTTGATGGCGTCAATTTGCGGCTTCAGCGCCTGCATCTTCTTCATCGACTTCAGGTTGGAAAGCTTCAACGGAAATAGCAGGAAGTTGATGAGGACGGTGACTAAAATGATCGACCAGCCGTAGTTTTGAACCCACTTGTCGTTGACGTAATGCAGCGCGAGGAACAGCGGCTTGGCCAGGAATGAAAACCAGCCGAAATCGATGATGCTGGCCAGCTTCGGATTCACCTTGGTGAGAACGTCGAGATCCTTCGGGCCAACGAAGGCGGAAAAGACATTACGGCCCGAGCCGCCAATACCGGCGCCGACTCGCGGCTGTTCCTTGGGGTCAGCGGCGGTGGCGATGGTGTCGCTAAACGTGAGGACCTTCAGAGACCCGGCGCCGGCTGGAAGAAAGACAGCCGTGAAGTACGTGTCCTCAATGCCGGCAAACGAGAAGTTGCCCTCGGAAGTGACCGTCCCATTCTTGGCCGATTTCGCGTCGTGCGTCACCAATTTCGAGTCGTTTAAATCGAAATAGATGGTGTGTTGCGCCGATGGATTGACGGACGCCGGGTCCCCGAATCCACCGCGCCATGCGATCAAATGCGCGAGCGGCGCGCCTCTCTCGGAGACCTCCGAGGACACTTGCGCGATGTACTGGCTCTTCTGAAAGTGAAAAGTCTTCCGGGCAACCACGGCGCCGTCTGAAAACTCGTAGGCGACGCCCAGACCGTCATCGGCGGGTTTGGCGGCGAACAGCGCCGTGTTCAGATCCACGGCGGGTTTGCGCTGCTCGAAGATCAGCGTGAAGGGGGATCCCGTTTTAGAGTCGGCGGCGGAGTTGACCAGTTCGAGCGGCTTGCCGTTTTCGTCGGTGTAACGCTTCAAAATCCACTGCTTGACCACCGCCCCGCGGTTCGAGAACACCACTTTGTAGAGGTCGGTTTCGAGGGTGAACTGTTCTTCCTTCTGAGCGGCCACCTGCTGGGCGGCGGCGGTCTGAGTTACTTCGGCTTCAGCGGGCGTGGAAACCGCGGCCGAGGGCGGCTGGGGTACGACTGGCGGCGCGGCCTTCTGCGTTGCTACGGAAGTCTTCGCCGGGGGAGGCGGGGAGACCAGCTTGAAGAAGTACGGTGTCGCGAATAGGACCACTCCCATGAGCGCGAATGCGATCAAGAGGCGGATCTCGGTTGAAAGCTCTTTTGGCGGGCCGGGGCTGTTGGGAGTGTCGCTCATGGAACCAGATCCACTCCGCCGGCATGAAAGGGATGGCAGCGGCCCAATCGTTTCAGGCCCATCCAGGCTCCGCGTTTGATTCCGTACCTTTCCACGGCTTGGCGCATGTACTCCGAGCACGTCGGCGAGTAGCGGCAGGCGGAAGGAAGCATCGGTGACAAGAATCTTTTATAGAAACGCAGCAAGGAGATCACAAACTGTTGCAACGCAGAAAGAGCTTCTCGACTTCGCGCGTCAGCTCGGTGAACGGTGAGTCCATCGCTAGCCGCCGCGGATTGAAGACAATTTCCCACTGCGGACTCAATCGATCGAGGCGCAGGCGGACTGCCTCGCGGACACGTCTCTTAATCCGGTTACGCACCACCGAGCCGCCCAACCCCCGCGGAGTCGTGAACCCGATCTTGGGTCCAATTGCGGACTCGGGCAGGCGCACGTAGAAAGCGGTGAAGTACGGGCCCGCATAACGGGTGCCGTGGTCATACACTCGCCGGAAGTCTTTGGAGCGTAAGATCCGAACACTTTTCGGAAAACCTGCGATTCGATTACCTTTCGGAACTGACGGTGAGCTTTTTGCGTCCCCGAGCGCGGCGGCGAGACAAAACCGCCCGTCCATCAGCGGTTTTCATGCGCGTACGAAAGCCGTGCGTCTTTGCGCGCCGCCGGCGATTGGGTTGAAACGTTCTTTTCGGCATTTTGCTCTAAGTTTTTAGTATAGAGCAGGGTGGGAAGGGGAGCAATGAGGGGTCGGCCGGCTCCAAATCTGACGGAGGGAGTTGCCGTCGGCCGGACAATGTGGCGTGCCGCCTGTCCACGCCTGTGTCAACTTGTCAGCGGCGATGTCTCAGCGTCCCACTGTTGGCGGCGAGGACAGCATGGACAAGAACAAGCAAACAATAACCATCCCCCCAAGAATCGTTGCGACCCACATAACCCGGACCAGCCTCCACTCGTGAACAATGCAATTCAGCTTCCGAAGGCAGCTTAACGTCTATCTACCTTTGGGTATGGTACGTTTGCGCTATGCGAGTGGATTTCGCTTTCGGCAAAACCGGCCTTCTTGTCGATCTGCCGTCCGGGTTTCGATACCAGGTTCTGGCGCCTCGTTCCGCTCACCCTTTGGCTGAGCCCATGGCGGCGGTGGAAGCAGCGCTGGATTCTCCGATCGGCGCGGTGCCGCTCGAGCAACTGGCGCGGGGCCGGCAAAGCGCGGCGATTTCGGTGTGCGACATCACGCGGCCGGCGCCCAATCGCCTGGTGTTACCGCCGGTTTTGGACCGGCTGGAGAAGGCGGGCATCCCGGGCGAACGCATCACGATTTTGATCGCGACGGGCCTGCACCGTCCCGCATCCGAGGCCGAAATTCGCGAGATCTGCGGGGACGCGACCGCCGGACGCTACCGCGTGGTGAATCACGACGCCCGTCGAATCGCCGAACACCGGCACCTCGGCGCCACGCAGTCGCGGACCCCAGTTTACATTGATGAACGATTTGTGTCCGCCGATCTGCACATCACTCTCGGGTTCATCGAGCCGCACCTGATGCTGGGCTACTCCGGCGGGCGCAAGCTGATCGCGCCTGGCCTGGCGGCACAGGAAACCATCAAGGTACTGCACAGCCCGAAGTTCATGCGCGACGCGCGCGCGGTGGAGGGGTCGATCGAAGACAATCCGCTGCACCGTGAATTGCTGGAAATTGCCCGCATGGCGCGTCACGATTTCCTGGTGGACGTGGCGCTGGGACGCGGGACTCCGGGGGCCCGGCCGATCTGCGGCGTGTTCGCGGGAGAGCCGGTCGCGGCGCATCGGAGCGGGGTCGCGTTCGTTTCCCAGGTCATGCTGGAGACGCTCGATGAACCCGTGGATGCCGTGATCACCACATCGGGCGGCTATCCTCTGGACCTGACGTTTTACCAGGCCATTAAGGGGATCACCGCAGCCGCGCACATCGTGAAGCCGGGTGGAAAGATTTTGCTGCTGGCCGCGTGCCAGGAAGGCACCGGCGCGGCCGAGTTCAGCCAGATGTTGCGCGAAAGCCCGTCCCGCGGGGAGTTCTTGCGCCGAATTCTGAATGCCCCGGTCACCATCGATCAGTGGCAGCTTGAGAAGCTGGCCCTGGTGGCGGAGAAGACAGAAGTCCTGTTCTACGTACCGGGCGTGCCGCGTGAGTATCACACGGCGCTGTGGGGACGCGCGTTCACGACGGCGGCGACCGCGGTGGAAGGGCTCACGGCTCCTCTGGCTGCAGGCGCGGCGATTGCCGTGATTCCGGAAGGGCCCTACGTACTCGCAAAGGTGGGGCAGGCGGAAGCAGCGCTGATTTGAGGCACGCACTTCATGATCACTCGACGAAAATTGTTAGCCACTCTGCCCGCAGCGGCCTTGTTGCGGGCGCAGGAGACTTCATCTGCTGCCGGCGTCACGCGGGTTCGCATCGATGCCGGTGAAATTACCGCGCGCGTGAACCCGATGATCTTCGGCCAGTTCATCGAACACCTGGGGCGGTGCATCTACGGCGGCATTTACGAGGAAGGCTCGCCGCTTTCCGATGAACGCGGGTTCCGCAAAGACGTGCTGGCGGCGGTGAAGCGGCTCAATCCGCCGGTGCTGCGCTGGCCGGGCGGCAACTTCGTTTCGTCGTATCACTGGGAAGACGGAGTCGGGCCGAAGGACCAGCGGCCGCGGCGCTTTGATACCGCATGGTTCGCTGTGGAGCCGAATCGCTTCGGAACCAACGAGTGCATCGAGTACTGCCGGGCCATCGGGGCCGAGCCGTACTTCTGCATCAACCTGGGCACGGGAACCATCGAAGAGGCCGCCAACTGGGTGGAATACTGCAATGGGACGAGCGATACGCATTACGCCAATCTGCGGCGGAAGCATGGACATAACGAGCCGCACAACGTGAAGATCTGGGGCCTGGGCAACGAAATTTACGGCACGTGGCAGGCAGGGCACAAGAGCGCTGAAGACTACGCCAAGGTGGCGCTCGAAGCCGCCAAGATGATGAAGTGGATCGACCCTTCCATCCGCCTGGTGGCGTGCGGCGCGGGCGATCCGCAGTGGGATCTGACGGTGCTGGAATCGCTCGGCGCAATCGTGGACTACATTTCGGTCCACTTCTACACCGGCAGCGATGATTATTACGAAACACTGGCTTCGGTGAAGCGCGCCGAACACCAGTTACAACTGGCTGACAGCGCGATCGAGATTGCGATGTCGCGGATTCGGGGCCACGAGCCGAGAAGCGTCGACTTTCCCCTGCGCGAGAAGCGCGTCGAGCTGGCGTTCGACGAGTGGAACATCTGGTACCGGCGGCGTGATGGCCGCAACCGCGCCGTCAAGGACAAATTGGAAGAGCCGTACAACCTGCGCGACGCCTTGTGGACCGCTTCAATGTTGCACTTGTTCCAGCGGTGGGGCGACAAGGTGACCATGGCGAACCTGGCGCAGATGGTCAACGTCATCGCGCCCATTCACACCAACCCGCAAGGCATGTATCTGGAGCCCAACTTTTTCCCGCTGGAACTGTATCGCGCGCACTCGGGCGATCGCGTGGTTCACTCCTGGGCGGACGGACCGGGTTACGATTCGCCGAGCGCCGGTCGCACGCCGTATCTCGATATCTGCGCGACGCTGGCATCGGGTCGCCTGGCGATAGGCGTGGTGAACCGGCACAAGGATCGGCCGCTCGGAGCGCAGTTCGACATCTCAGGCTTGAAACCCGCACGCGCGGGAAA
>Ga0335079_10009932_pt1 | contig 10837 bp, 12 predicted proteins | sample Lox_Sample_33_FD_206719 | JGI IMG/M metagenome (GOLD analysis project Ga0335079, IMG submission 206719) | Soil microbial communities from Loxahatchee National Wildlife Refuge, Florida, United States - Lox_Sample_3.3 | ecosystem: Environmental > Terrestrial > Soil > Wetlands | place: USA... | reverse complement strand
CGCTCAAGCTGGGCGGACTACGACAAATCGCTGATCTCGAAGGGCGGCAATGTCTACCCCCGCACGCTGAAGGAAATCCCTCTTTCGCCGGAAGTGAAGGCGATCGTCGGAGTCGACGTCGACAAGCTGTCGCCCGGCGAGCTCATCAAGGCGCTGTTGAAGGCCGACATCGATCTTCTGTTCTTCGGCGGCATCGGTACGTTCATCAAATCCGCGCCGCAGAGCAACGCCGATGCCGGCGACCGCGGCAACGATGCGGTGCGCGTCAACGGCAGCGACGTGCGCGCCAAGGTGATCGGCGAAGGCGCCAATCTCGGCGTCACCCAGCTCGGGCGCATCGAATATGCGCGCAAGGGCGGCCGCATCAACACCGATGCGATCGACAATTCGGCCGGCGTCGATACGTCGGACCATGAAGTGAATCTGAAGATCCTCCTCGGCGGCCCGCAGCGCCGCGGCGCGCTCACTGCGGCGGCGCGCGACGACCTGCTCAACGCCATGACGGACGACGTCGCGGCGCACGTCCTCAAGGACAATTACGACCAGACCATGGCGCTGTCGGTCGCGCAGGCGCGCGCCGAAAAGGACCTCGACGCACACGGCCGCTACATGCGCGACCTGGAGCGCCGCGGACGCCTCGACCGCGCGGTGGAATTCCTGCCGGCGGACGACGAGCTGCAAAGACTCGAGAACGAGAACAAGGGGCTGACCCGGCCCGAGCTCGCCGTGCTGCTCGCCTATGCCAAGCTCGACCTCGACTCCGAGATCGTCGCAAGCGAGTTGCCCGACGATCCGACATTCGAGTCGGTTCTCGCCGGTTATTTCCCGCCGGCCGCCGTCGAGCGTTTTCCCGAAGCGCTGCAGCAGCATCGCCTGCGGCGAGAAATCGTCTCGACCGTGCTCGCCAACCGGCTCGTCAATCTCGCCGGCCCGGTATTCGTCTCGCGCATGAAGGAGATGTCGGGCGCGAACGGCGCCCATGTCGCACGCGCCTTCGTCGTTGCCGAAGGCGCATTCGGTCTCGAAGCGCTCAAGTCGCGCATCGATGCGCTCGACGGCAAGATCGACACGCAGGTCCAGAACGGAATGTACGAGGCCATCGCGGAAATCCTGCGGCGGCTCGGCCTCTGGTTCCTGGCGAACGTTCCCGCCAACGCCGACCTTGCGCCGACCGTCGCGCTTTACCGGGCGGGCGTCGAAAGCCTGCGCGGCACGTTCAGCTCGCTGATCTCCCCGTTCGAGGCGCGCGACACCGAAGAGCGCATCGCGGCGATGCAGAAGGCGGGCGCGCCGCTCGACGTCGCCGAAGACGTCGCGGTGCTGCCGCTGATGGGCAGCGCGCCCGAGATCGCACAGCTGGCGCGCACGCGATCGCTCGCCATTGACCTCGTCGCCGGCGCCTATTTCAGCATGGGCACGGCGGTCGGGATCGACCGGTTGCGCAACCTCGCAGGCCGCATCATGGCGAAGGAGCATTGGGACCGCCTGGCGATCCGCCGCATCTCCGACGATCTTTTCGCCGGACAGCGCGCGCTGACGGCGGAGGCATTGTCGGCGCTCGATCCGGCGAAGGCTCATGGCGACCGCGCCGACGGCGTCTCGGCGGTGGAGGCCTGGACGCAGGCGCATGCCGAACCGCTCGGCCGCGCGAAAGCATTCCTCGATGCGCTCGAGCGCAGCGGCGACCTGTCGATCGCCAAGCTCACCTTGGCCAACAGCCAGATCCGCGAGCTGGCGCCGCGCTGATCAGTTCTCGTCGTTCTGCTTGCGCCGGGGAATCTCGACAGCGAACACCCAGGCGTTGCCGATCGAGAGATAGAGGCAGCACACCGCCGTCGGCATCAGCAGATAGAGCGCATCGGCGCGGCCGGCGACCAGTCCGATCCCCGCGATCACCGGCAGCCACGTGCCGCCGAGCGCCAGCGTGAGCCGCACGATCCGCGGCCCGAAGCCGCCGAGAACCGACTGCCCGTCTTCCGGAAAGTTCCAGGCGAACGTCGTGATGCCGATCGCGAAGGCGACGCCGGTGGCGATGAATTCGACGCCGAGCGCAAAACCGGATTGTCCCGGTAGCAGACCCCAGAGCCCGATCACGAGCATCTCGAACTGGAGAAACAGGGCGGCGAAGGCGCGGCTCAGATAACCGCTGACCCCGAGCACGTGCGGCAGCGAAATGGTGAGGCCGACGAAGAGCAGGCCGGCAAGTGTCGCACCGACCTGCGAGATGGTCTCGAAGAAGTCGTGCCAGCCGAGAATCGCGTCCGCCGTCATGAAGGCCATGCTAGCGCGGCGGCGAAAAGCGGCAACCCGTTAGACGTGCGCGATGACCTGGATTTCGACGACGCCGGTGGCGATGGCGAGGCCTGTGGTGCCGACCGCGGTCCAGGCCGGGTGCGGCGGCGCGATGAATTCGTCCTTCACCGCGACGAAGGCGGCGAGCTGGGCATTGGTATCGCCCTCGAAATTCGGGCCGCTCCAGACGTGGAAGGTGTTGATCATCGCGACCCTGGAGAAATCGGCGCCGGCCGCTTTCAACGTTGCGCCGATCGCCCCGAAGGCGCGCCGCAGCTGGTTCTTGAACGCTTCGGCGTCGCGACCTTCGCCCTTTTCGGGGCCGGCGATCACACCCGAAAGATAAATCGTGTTGCCGGCCCGGCGCGCCGCGGCGAACTTGAAATTCTCATAGAGGAATTGCTCGCGCGCCGCGGTGATCGTGACTTCGCCGTCATGTGTGGGGATGCGTCGGGGAAAATCTGCCATGGCTTATCTCCCCGACTCCGGTTCGACGGACTAGCGCGGCGCCATGCGGATCGCGCCGTCGAGGCGGACGCATTCGCCGTTGAAGTAACCGTTCTCGATCATCTGAAGCGCGAGCGCGGCGTATTCCGGCGGATTGCCGAGGCGCTGCGGGAACGGCACCTGCGCGCCGAGCGCGGCCTTGACCGCTTCGGGCGCCGCGCCGAGCAGCGGGGTGTTGAACAGGCCGGGCATAATCGTGTTGCAGCGGATGCCCTCGTTGGAAAGATCGCGCGCGACGACGAGCGTCAGGCCGTTGATGCCTGCCTTCGACGCGGTGTAGGCCGCCTGCCCGATCTGGCCGTCCTGCGCCGCGACCGACGCGGTGTTGACGATGGCGCCGCGCTCGCCGCCCGGCAGCGGATCGAGCGAGAGCATGCCCTGCGCCGAGATCGCGATGCAGCGGAAGGTGCCGACGAGATTGATCTGGATGATGAAGTTGAACGCGTCGGTCGGGAAGCGGCGCGTCTCGCCCGTCTTCTTGTCGCGCGAGGCGGTCTTGATGGCGTTGCCGGTGCCGGCGCAGTTGACGAGGATGCGTTCCTGGCCGTTGGCCGCGCGCGCCTTCTCGAACGCGGCGAGAACGCTCTCTTCGCTGGTGACGTTGGCTTCGCAGAACACCGCGCCGATTTCCGCGGCGAGCTTCTCGCCCTTGTCCTTGTTCATGTCGAGCAGAGCGACCTTGACGCCCTTGGCGCGCAGAACGCGCGCCGTGGCCTCGCCGAGACCGGATGCGCCGCCCGTAATGACGGCGGAAATCGAAGAGTTCAGTTCCATGGCAGTGACCTTCCTGTTGGCTGGCGGGACTTTTAGACCGGCGCGCGCGGTCGCGCAAAGCGTACCCTAGGGAAGCAGAACCATCTGCGTCTGCGTCACGACGGCGACGAGTTTTCCGTCTTCGCGCAGGATCCGCGTCTGCCAGACGCACGTCTTGCGCCCGTTGTGGATCGGCGTGGCTTCCGCCGTGATCGTCGTGCCTTCCTTCGCGGCGGAGATGAAATTCGTCTTGCTTTCGATCGTTGTCGTGCCCGCCTCGCGCGGGATGTTCAGCACCGTCCCGATTGCGCCGAGAGCGTCGGCGAACGCCATGATCGCCCCGCCATGCATGATGTTGCCGGCGGTGCACAGATCCGGGCGAACCACCAGCCTGGCGCGCACCAGGTCCTTGTCCGCACTTACGATCTCGACGCCCATCAACCTGGGAAAAGGCTGATTGGCCAGAATCCGCGATCCGATATCCATGTGACCCCTTTTTTCGCGTCCTGAGAGTTCCGATATACTGGCACGATGACGAACGAGACGCCGCACCCGGCCGCCGTCCAGTTGCCCGCGACTATCGCACGCAACGAACGCATCGTGGATCGGGGGTTCTGGAAAAAGCTGCTGAAGGTGGCGGGCAAAATCCCTTTCGCCGAGGATGCGGCGGCCGCCTACTTCTGCGCCGTGGATCCGAACACGCCGTCCAAGGTCAGGGCGATCCTTTTGGCGGCGCTGGCCTATTTCGTCCTGCCGATCGACGGGATACCCGATTTCGTGGCCGGCATCGGCTTCACCGACGATGCCGCCGTGATGGCACTCGCCATCGCGATGGTTTCGGGCAACATCAAGGACGTCCACCGCCGGCGCGCGCGTGCCGCGCTGCACATTCCCGAGCCGGCGCCGGAACATTGAGCGCCGGCGCGCTTGGCAGGCGCCATGCGCCGCGCGACAATCGGACATGGGTTATTCGGACGTCACCAGGCATCTGCTTTCGCTTCCCGGCGCGACGCTCTCGGTTCAATGGGGCGACGACCACATCTTCAAGATCGGCGGCAAGATGTTCGCGGGCATGGGTCCGAAAGAGCGCAAGCCGCACGGCATTTCGTTCAAGACGGACGAAATGGGTTTCGAGATGCTCACCAGGATGCGCGGCATTGAGCCCGCGGCCTATCTGGCGCGCGCCAAATGGGTGAGCCTCGACCGGCTCGACAGGCTGCCGGACAAGCAGCTCAAAGCGTATCTGACGCGCGCGCATGCGATCGTGGCGCGCGGGCTGACCAGGAAGACGCGCGCCGCGCTCGGGATCGCGGAGCCGGCGGATGGCGTTTGACCGCATCGCGGTCGTCGGCATCAGCGGCGCGGGCAAGAGCAGCTTCGCGCGGGCGCTCGCGGCGCGCACGGGACTTCCGCTTAGGCACGGCGATCAGCTCGACTGGCTGCCCGACTGGGGCGTCGCACCCGACAGCCGGATCGCGGAGATGCACGCAGCCTGGATCGCCGAGTCGCGCTGGATCATCGAAGGCTGGATCGATCCGGATCGCGTCGCGCGGCTCGCGCGCGCCGATCTCGTGATCGACCTGGACCTCCCCGCGCCGGTGTGTGCCCGCCGCGTGCTCCTGCGCATGCTGCGCGGCGTCCGGCGCGCGGAAATGCCCGACGGCTGCATCGACCGCTTCAGCATCAGGACGTTGAACTGGGTGCTGCTGAAAAAGGAGCGCCCCTTCATCGATCGCGCGCTCGCGGCCGCCCCTCCGAAACGTTACGTGCGGCTCGCATCGCCGCGCGAAGCGGCAAGCTGGCTGGAAAAACTCTAGCGGACGAGGATGCTGGCGTGGATCGCGTCGGTGGTGGGCCGTTCCTGGCCCAGTCCGACGAACTCAATGCCGATGCCGTCGCTATGGTGGCGCGCCACGCGCCCGGCCATCTGGCCGATGAGCACGAACTCGCCCACCGAAGGCCTGATCTCGGTCTTGAGCGAGACGCCGCTGGTCGAGAGATCGAGCACTTCGCACTTGATCATCGTGCCGTCGCTGCGCGTGAAACGCGTCAGCGCCTTGGTCGGCGTGCGGTCGTCGCGGCGCAGGTCGGCCTCGTCGAGCAGCGCCTTGTTCATCAGCAGCGTCAACTGTTCGGCGGTGCGCTCGCGCTTGAGCTGGGTGCTGGAGAAGCGCGCGCCGAAGCCGGATTCGTTCTGGCGGGCGACGACGCCTTCGAAGCGTCCGAGCGTGTCAATGTAAAGAATGATCGGCGTTCCGGGATTCGGAATCGTCTCGCAGACGACCGACGCGCCGCCCGGCGACATATCGGTGATCCTGCACGCCGCCTCGCGGCTCTCGGCAGGGACGAACAAGCGGCCGGGCAGATCCACCTGAACCCGGCGAAACCGACGCCGTTCGGCGCGCGCCTTCTCCAGGATCGGATCTTCCGCCTTCATGGCCAGACGCGGACCGCGCATGTCGTCGTAACCCCAGACTTCGACTGCGCGACAGTTTGCGCCGTTGAGGTCAACAGGACGTTACCGGCGCGACCGGCCGGTCACGATATTCGCAGGCTGTTTCGCGCGCTTAACCTTCGGCGCACCCCGCGCTATACGTTTCAGCCGCAAAGACGGGTACAGGCTGTCCGATTTCGGGACACTTCGATCGGGGGATGCATGTTTCAGCCAGCAACGATCTTGAAGCATTGGGCGACCGGCCTCGTCCTGGCGGTCGCGGGACTGACGCTCGGCGCCTGCATGGGCACGACATCGCTCGATCAGCTTGCCGGCGCCACGCCGTCGGGATCGGCCTTCACCCAGGCGCTGTTCCAGAATTACGCCTTTCTCGCCCGATCCTTTGGCGACACCGCGCCGGGCGGCGTGCTCGATACGGGCGGCACGCTCTTCGGAACCGGCAACGACACCGAGACGCTGGCGCAGGCTTTCGCGACCAAGGCGCTGATCGCGGCCAAGGGCACCGAAGTGGAACCGGAACCGGCGAGCAGCGATGCCGCCGCGCTTCGCGAGCGGCTGGTGCGCGCACTCGCCGAGGGACGCGACCGCTTCCCGTCGGACGCGGCGCGCGCCCAGGCCGACTTCGACTGCTGGATGCTGAACGGCACCGTGGCCGCGCAGGCCGCGGCGGCGGATCAGTGCCGCGGCTCCTTCAACACCACGCTGGCGCGGCTCGAGGGCGACATGCATCCGCGCGTCGCGTACACGCCCCCCGTGACCGCTCCGGCGGCAAGCAGTTTCACCGTCTATTTCGATCACAACTCGCGGACGCTCGACGACGAGCAGATGGCAGTCCTGCGCCAGGTCATCGCAGCGGCGCGCGCCGGCGGCCAAACCCGGATCACGGTCGTCGGCCACACCGACACCTCGGGATCGACGGCGGCCAATCAGGCGCTTTCCGTCAAGCGGGCCGACATGATCGCCGACGCGCTGGCCGCGATGGGTGCGCGGCGCGAAGCGATCCAGACCAGCGGCGTCGGCGAGGCGGACCTGGCAGTCCAGACCGGCGATGGCGTCAAGGAAATCAAGAACCGCCGCGCGGTCGTGACGCTTCTTCCCTGATCGGTCGCACTTTTCCCAAGCGCGACACCGGCGTCATCTTTGGCTATTGTCCCTCCGGTGGGTAAGACCGGGGACAGGTCATGAAAGCGTATGATTACGTCATTATCGGCGCGGGCAGCGCGGGCTGCGTTCTGGCGAACCGTCTTTCCGCCGATCCCAACGTCGAGGTCCTGCTGATCGAAGCGGGCGGCCGCGACAAGTCGATGATGATCCACATGCCGGCAGGCATACCGGCGCTGATCGGCAAACCCAATCCGTACAATTGGTACTATCAGACGGAAGGTCAGACGCATCTCAACGGCCGCAGCCTGTACTGGCCGCGCGGACGCGGCTGGGGCGGATCGTCGTCGATCAACGGCATGATCTATATCCGCGGCCACGCCCGCGACTATGACGGCTGGCGCCAGCTCGGACTTGAAGGCTGGTCGTTCGCCGACGTTCTGCCCTATTTCAAACGCGCCGAGCGCAACGAAAACGGCGGCGACGAGTTCCACGGCAGCGACGGCCCGCTGCGCGTCTCCAACGGCCGCTCGGCCAACCCGCTGTTCCGCGCTTTCGTGCAGGCGGGCATCGAGGCCGGATATCGCCAGACGCAGGACTTCAACGGTTTCCAGCAGGAAGGTTTCGGGCCCTATCAGTTGACCATCCACGAGGGCCAGCGCTGGAGCGCGGCAAAGGGGTATCTGACGCCGATCCTGGAACGCAAGAATCTCACGGTCGAGTCGCACGCCCATGTCTCGCGCATCCTGTTCGACGGCAAACGCGTCAACGGCGTCGAGTTCATCCAGAACAAGCAGCCCGTCCGCGTGATGGTGACGCGCGAGGCGATCTTGTCGGGCGGCGCCGTAAACAGCCCGCAGACGCTCTTGCTTTCCGGCATCGGCGACGCGGCGCTGCTCAAGCGTTTCGACATTCCCGTCGTCGCCGACCTCAAGGGCGTCGGCAAGAACCTGCAGGACCATCTAGACGCCTCGATCCAGTATGAGAGCAGCCAGCCGATCACGCTGTACAGCCAGTCCAATCCGCTCAACGCGATGAAGACCGGCCTCAACTACATGCTGTTCAAGAAGGGCGTCGCGACCGGACAGGGTCTCGAATCCGGCGGCTTCGTGAAGAGCCGGCCGGACCTGGAGAATCCGGATCTCCAGCTGCACTTCATCGCCGCGCTGATGAACGACCACACACGAAAGAAGTCCGACCGCCACGGCTTCATGGCGCATGTCTGCCAGCTACGCCCGCAGAGCCGCGGCTTCATCTCGATCAAGTCTAACGATCCGCTCGTCGCGCCGGTGATCCAGCCGAACTATCTGGAAGCCGAGGAAGACCGCCGCGCCATGCGCGAGGGCACCAAGATCGCACGCGAGGTCTTCGCCCAGGTCGCCTTCGATCCCTATCGCGGCCCCGAACTGATGCCTGGCGCGCATGTGCGGACGGACGAGCAGATCGACGGATGGATCCGCCGCACCGCAGAGACGATCTACCATCCGGTCGGCAGCGCCAAGATGGGCAAGGATTCCGAGAGCGTGGTCGACGCCCAGCTTCGCGTTTACGGCGTGGAAGGTCTGCGTGTCGTCGATGCCTCGATCATGCCGACGCTGGTGAGCGGCAACACAAACGCCCCGACGATCATGATCGCCGAAAAGGCGTCCGACATGATCCTGGGCCGCGCGGCATTGCCTGCCGAACACGCGAAAGTTGCCGAAGACCGTGCTGCCGCCGCGGAATAAGGACACGCTTTTTCACACTCTGACAAATACGTCGCACAATGTTCGTATAGTGTCCGGCATGAAGTCCGCGCGGCTTTCCGCGCGGACGAGGCGGGAGTAGGCTGAGCCTATGAAAACGGACAAGACGATCCTCTTTGCCGCCGCCGCAGTTCTAGCGCTTGCGGCGCCCGCTGCCGGCCAGGGCGGCCCGTACGACCTGAAGACGCTCAATTTCGATCTGTGGTGCCAGGAAACGCAGCACCTGCCGCCGGACCGTTGCGACAAGCGCCTTCCGTCGGATGAGGCAGACTTCGAGGCCTATCGCGCCAAAGTCGAAAAGTACGAAATCCCGTACATGAAGAGCCGGGAAAACGGCCAGCAACTCGACCGGGTCATCCTGCACAACGATCCGGTCGACAATCCGGTCAGCCAGGATCCTTCGGCGGCGGCGCAGGCGCCGAGTTCGCCGTCATCGCCGCCCAAGCCCTGACGCTTGCTGATTGCGATCGTCATTCTCGTCGTCGCGGCGTCGGCCTTCGCGGCCGTCGTCGCGTTCGACTCTCCCCGCCCGCCGCCGCGCATGGCGAGCGTCGAGAACGTTTTCGACCGGGTGGATTTCAGCGACATGCCGGCGAAGACGTATTTCGCCGCCCGCGACGGCACGCAGCTTGCCTTCCGCGCCTATGCGGGCGATCCGAGAAGGATAGCAGTGCTCGTGCACGGCTCTTCAGGAACATCGCAGAGCATGCATGCCGTCGCGCGCGCCATCCATGCCCGCGGTTGCACGGTTTATGCGCTGGCGATGCGCGGGCATGACGGCAGCGGCCGCAGCGGCGATATCGACTATGTCGGACAGCTCGACGACGACCTGGCCGACTTCATGGCGACGCTGGGCACGCGCGGCGCGGGGACGGCGGTCACGCTGCTGGGATTTTCGTCGGGCGGCGGCTTCGTGCTGCGCATCGCCGGGGGACCGAATGCGAAACTCTTCGACCGGTTCATCCTCGTCTCGCCGCAATTGCCGCACGACGCGCCGACATCGCGGCCCAATGCGGGCGGCTGGGTGTCGGTCGCCCTGCCCCGCTTCATCTGTTTGACGATCCTGTCGCGCCTGGGGATCAAACGCTTCGGCGGATTGCGGGTGCTGGCGCTCGCCGTTCCGCCGGAGCGCTACGACGAACAGACGGCGTTCTACTCGTTCCGCATGCAGCGCAACTTCGGTCCGTCGGACGACTTTCTCGGCGATCTGGCGCGGGCGCCGGCGCCGGTCAGCCTTTACATCGGTGCGGACGACGAGATCTTCGTCGCCGCGCAATATGCGCCGCTGCTGAAACCGGTGCGGCCCGATCTCGCGATCGCTACGATTCCGGGCCTCGGGCACATGGACATGACGGTGAAGCCGGCGGCGCTCGAAGCGATCGCCGGCGCGTTCTAGACCAGTCTCAGCCGCGCCATGCCCGCGTCGAGCGACGCGATGAGCTTGCGCGCGTCATCGTCCGCGAAGTGCAGGGTTTCGGTCTTGCCCTGCGACACCACGAGGCGAAGATGCGGCGCACGGGGATGGCTGCGCAGGGAGCGCAATCCGTTGAACGGCGGCGGGGGCGGCGGCAGATCGTCGAAACTCGAAAGCGGCTCTTCTTCGCGGATGAGCTGCGAACCGGCAAGGCGCTGGAACGCGATCGGCCGTCCGGCAAGCAGCGACTGGTCGCTGAGGATCTGGATCATGCCGATGAAGCGGGTCGGTTCCTCGCCGTTGAAGCTGACGGGCGCGAGAACCGTTTCCAGCTCGACCATGCCGGCGCCGGCGCTGGATCCGATCGAGGACAGGCAGACGGGCTGGCACAGCGTGAGAGCCTGGCGCAGGAGCGAGGACAGCGCCTGGGCCGATTGCGCTTCCCAATGCGCGAGAAAGCCGGTGCCGCGGAGTTCAAAGCCGAACTGTTCGCAAAGTGAGGTGCCCGCGAGGCGGTAGATGGGGCGCGCCGGATTTTCGACGTCGAGGATGAAGACGGATGACAACATG
>Ga0335079_10009929_pt1 | contig 10838 bp, 12 predicted proteins | sample Lox_Sample_33_FD_206719 | JGI IMG/M metagenome (GOLD analysis project Ga0335079, IMG submission 206719) | Soil microbial communities from Loxahatchee National Wildlife Refuge, Florida, United States - Lox_Sample_3.3 | ecosystem: Environmental > Terrestrial > Soil > Wetlands | place: USA... | reverse complement strand
CTCGCCGAGCTTCTCCTCGACTTCCGCGCTGTGCAGCTCGCGATTGACGCCGGCCTGCGCGAGCATCTGCTGAATCGATTCGCGCACCTCTTCGAGCGAGCGGACATCTTCGTCGGTGGAGAGGCTCTCGAGCGCCTGCTGGATACGAACGCGCGCCTGGGCGTTGCGCAGCCGCGCCATCATGCGGACCTTTTCGACCTTGAGCTTTTCGATCTCGTCCTTGAACGCGACAAGGTTTTTCTTGGCGTCCTCGGCCTCGGTCGTGAGCTGCGCAAGCTCTTCCTTCAGCCGCTCGGTATCGGCCTCTAGCTCATGCTTGCGCTGCAAGAGAATGAGTGCGCACTGGTCCTCGTTCATATCGGCGGCCTGCACCGCCTGCTCCGCGACTTCGACCAGCTCGGCACTCTTGCGCTTGAGGTCGCGATCGAGCTTGCTGCGCATATAGATGACGCCGGCCGCGGCGGCCTTCAGTTGCTGATAGCGGCGCACGCGGTCGGCAATCGCGGATTCATACACCGCTTCCGGGTCGCGCGACTCGCGCGTCTTGATCCATCGCCGCAGCTTGCCGCCGAACAGACTCAGAATTCTTTCGATGAACATAATTCTTCTCCTTTATAACCAGCGCCGAACGCGCGACTGATAATCTGTGTAGGCCGCGCCAAACAGGCGCTCCATGTTCTGTTCTTCGAGCGGAATAACCATTCGATCAATGATGACGAAATAAGCGATAGGAGCGAGCAGCATCGCGATCGAGGCGAAGAAAACCGCAAATCCGAACAGCGCCAAAATCGTCCCGAGATACATCGGGTTGCGGGTGAAGGTGTACGGCATCTCGGCCACGAATGCGGTCGCTTCGCCGCGCGGATCGAGACCCGTTTTGCGTGCCTGGAAAAGCGCCGCCGCATACGCGGCAATCAGTACTCCTCCCACGATGATGAGCAGTCCCAGCACGTGATGCGCGAATACCATCCGCGGCGCGTGCGAGAACGAATGCAGGATCAAGCCCCCGAGAAGGAGCAGCAGCGCGAGGATCGGTGGCGGAATCGGCAAGCCATTCAGCGGCGGCGTATAGTTGCCGCTCGGGGTTGTCGTCGGTCCCGCACTCGAGGTGCTGCTCGCGCTGCCCGACGTGGTGGTTGAAGTTACAGTGTCATCCATGGCTTAAGTCCTCATTCGTCCTCGGCCTTCAGGCCTAAGTCGGCGACGCTGATGCCGAGCTCGCGCATTTTCTGCTGAAAGCTCTGGCGATACATTCCGACCTTCTCCGCGGCGCGTGAGATGTTGCCGTTGGTCGAGCGCAGCGCGCGGCTGAAGTAATCGCGTTCCCATTCGCTGACGAACTTTTCTTTCGCCTCGCGAAAGCGCAGGCCGTTGCCGTCGCCGTTCTCGATCGGATGCGTATTGATGTGATTGTCCGCCGCTGAGGCCGCGGCCGCCGGGTGTTCTGGTTTCATTGCCACCTCCGTGGCTGCACCGCCGAGAAGTTCGGCGGGCGTGATTTCATCGCTCGAGGACAAGATGACCGCCTGCTCGATCGCCGAGCGCAGCGAACGTACGTTGCCGCGCCACGGATTCTCGACGCACGCGCGCATCGCCTCGGGTGTCAGCTGCTTGTGCAATGGCTTTTGCGAGGTGCCGAAGCGATCGCATGCCTCCTTGAGGAAATGCTGCACCAGGCGCGGGATGTCCTCGCGCCGATCGCGCAACGGAGGCACGCGAATCTCGACCACCTTGATGCGATAGTAGAGGTCCTCGCGAAAGCGCCCTTCCGCCACCATCGCTTCGAGGTCCTGGTTGGTCGCTGCGATGATGCGCACATTCGCTGACAGCGACTGGTTCCCGCCGATGCGTTCGAAGCGCTTTTCCTGGATGACGCGCAGCAACTTCGCCTGCGTCTCCAGGTTCATGTCGCCGATCTCATCGAGGAAGAGCGTGCCACCTTCGGCCGCCTCGAACTTGCCTTCGCGGCGCGCGATTGCGCCAGTGAAGGATCCCTTTTCATGTCCGAAGAGTTCGCTCTCGACCAGCTCGCGCGAGAATGCCGCGCAGTTCACCGCGACGAATGGACCGTTGGCGCGCGGGCTGCGGAAATGGATCGCCTTCGCGACGAGCTCTTTGCCGGTTCCCGATTCGCCGCGCACCAGCACGGTGACATCGGTTTGCGCGACTTTCTCGATGGTCTCATAGACGCGCACCATCGCAAGCGATCCGCCCACCATGTCGGCGAAGCGCCCCGCCTCGCGCGCGGCCTGCTCGCTGAGCTGATGATGAGCGCGACGCAGCAGCTGTGTCTCCATCACCTTGCGCACCTTGATGCGCAGCTCGTCGTTGTCGAACGGCTTAGGCAGATAATCCTCGGCGCCCGCCTTCATCGCTTCGACCGCGATGCGCTGCGAGCCGTAAGCGGTGATCATCAGCACGGCGCATTCGGAGTCGAGGAGCTTCACTGCGCGCAGCAGGTCGAGGCCGCTCATCCCCTTCATGCTCAGGTCCGTGATGATGACGTGAAAGGGCGCGGCTTTGACTTTCTCGAGTGCCTCCTCGCCGGACTCCGCAGTCTCGACCTCGTAGCCTTCCTTCGAGAAGAGTCCCTTAAGCGCGATGACGATGCCGCGCTCGTCGTCAACGATTAGCAGTCGCCCCTTCATTGCCGCCCCCTCATCGAGTTCGCGCCTGCATTGAGCTGCACGGTCGGCGACGGATCGAGAATCGTCGTGCCAGTAGCCACGTCATGATTCATCTGCGGAGCCGACGGCTGCGCCTGCGCAGCAGTGCCGTTCTGACTCGCGCCCGGCGCGGCGCCGTTCATATCTGCATTGATCCAGGCGCGGGCCGCATCGGCGAGCGGAATCGAGATCGAGAACATGGTGCCTTCGCTGACGCGGCTCTCGACATCGATCTTGCCGCGATGCGACTCGACCACTTTTTTCGCGATGCCCATCCCGAGCCCGGTGCCGGTGTCCTTGGTGGTATAGAACGGATTGAAAATCTTGCCGAGCTTGTCCTCGGGAATGCCGCATCCGTTGTCGCGAATCGTCACCGTCGCCATGCCCGGGATGTTGCTGCGAATCGCAACGTCGAGATGACGCTCGCCGGGGTTCGCGTCCATCGCATCGATGGCGTTGTCAATGATGTTGGTGAAAACCTGGCGCAGCTTGTCGGCATCAGCACGAACCGTCGGCCCACCGATGTAGTTGCGCGAGATCGATACGTTCTTCGTCTCGAGCTTGCTGCGCATCTGCGTGAGCGAGGCATCGAGGATCGCCGCGAGGTTCACATTGTCGAAGCTGTAGTCCTCTTCCTTCGCGTACTTCAGAAGATGCGACACGCTTTTTTCGACCCGCTGGAGCTCATCGAGAGCGACTTTCGCGTACTCGACGTTTTCGTTCGAGGTCGGATCCTCGCCCATCTGCTGCACCAGGCTCTTGGCAGCCGCGATCGGATTGCGGATCTCATGCGCGAAGCTGGCCGTGAGCTCGTCGAGCGAGGCCTGCTTCTCGGTCGCCATCACCTCTTTTTCCTTGGTAACCTCGGCGTGTACCTCGCGTGCGATGGCAGGCTCGAACACGCGCTGTCGAATGACGTCCCATCCAAACACCGCCGCGGCGTGACTGACGATACCAAAGCCCCATCCAAATGCGGGCCAAATCCACCACCACGGTCCCAGGGGCGTGGTGAACAAGTTGAGCAGGAAGAGGAATCCGATGACGATGCCGTACCACATCAGGTGGATGTAGAAGCCGGCCTCGCGCGAGGCTTGCTTACGCGCCTGCTCGTATGCCCGGCGCTCCTCGTCGCTCTTGAAGCGCGGATCCTCCTTGAAGCGCGGATCCTCCCCTACGTTCGCGCGCGGATCGCGCGGAGGCTGAGGCGCGGGCGGCGGGGTCGGTATCGGAGCACCCTTGAGCTTCGCGCTCTCACGCTCGATGGTCTCTTTGAGTTTGCGCTGGAAGTCGCGTGCGGCGGCCTCGATATCCTTGGCGCCGCTCTTCCAATCCTGCTGGCGCGACCAGGCCTTGAATTCCTTCCATTCGGCGCGGCCCCAATCCTCGAAGTCTTTCGACCAATGCGCCCATTGCTCCGATGCGGAGGGCTGGTTGGACGATGAGGCGTTCCAGTTGGGATCGTGTCTGCGCATGTAGCGGTCCCATTTCCTAGACCATTTATCGAAATTGCGATTACACGACATGCGCCGATACCTGCGTCGTTGGATGAGTGCGAAAATGATAATTGCGACGATTATGAAACCCATGATTCGTGGCGCGGCCGCGGGAAAGCCGTCCGGCAATGTAGCGAAGTTTGGCGGCGGCCTGCTTGCAGCTTAGCGCTCATGCATCGGGAATGGGAGCAAGCCCGATGCCATCGAATCGTGCGCAGAAACCTTTGTAAAAGCGTGGCTTTCTTGGATGCCGAACGAGTAGCGCGCCCCGCATGCAGTCCTGTCACTGCATTGCCCAAACTGCGGGGCCATCCGCAATTAGGCTTTCCAATCGGGTTCGGTGTACATTTTGGTCGGACACAGATCTGAGCCTGTGCCGTATAATTTTGATGAGCCAGTACTGGCCGTTTTCCGGACTCACCCGTTATGGCGCACTGCGCGAGCGCCTCATCGTATCGCTCGACATGAATGATCGCCGCGAGGCGCTGAAAATCGTCGATCAGCTCGCGCGCTTCGTGGGGATGTTCAAAATCGGCAAGTCGCAGTTTGTCTCCGGCGGGCCGGATTTCGTGCGCGAGGTGCGCCGCCGCGGCGCCGAGGTTTTCCTCGACCTGAAGTTTCATGACACGCCGCGCGAGCTGATGCGCACTGCGATGGAGGCGACGCGACTCGGCGTACGGATGTTCGACATCCAACTCAATGGCCATGCGGAATCGATCAAGCGGGTGCGCGCGGAGATCAATCGCCTCAGTCAAAATGAGGGCTTGCGCAAGCCGCATATCGTTGCAGTTGCGATGCTTATGGGTGTGCGGCGCGAGGGCACGGAAAGCGGCCTCGACGGGGCACTCGAAGTCGCGCGACACGCAGCAGCGGCCGGCCTCGACGGCGTCTTCACCTCGGTGCAGGAAGCCTCGCGCATCCGGAGCATTTGCGGGCGGCGCTTCCTCATCGTGACGCCACTGCCGTGCGGAACGGTCGGTTCGACTGAATTCGTCGAGGGCGCATCGGCGATTCATTCGGGCGCCGACTTCCTGGTGGTCGGGAGCCCGATTTGGAAGACCAACGAGCCGATGCGCGCGGTGCGCGACATCGTCGAACAACTTGATCGCGGATTGCGCGGCGGACCTCCCAATAGTGCGATCGCGGTAGTCCCTCGTCGCCAATAGATAAGGAGAGTAACGCATGTCGCGATTGAGCATCCCGACCAACGAGCAACTGAGTGGCGAGCTTCGCAAGCAGGTCGAAGCGATCGATAAATCAGGCGCGGACTCAACGGTACTGCGCGTGCTGGGGCATCGCTCCGATATGTTCGATGCGTACTTCAAGTTCTACTACCCGATGCACAATGGCGGCATCGCCGATCCCGCACTGAAGGAGCTGGTGCGCCTCAAGATCGCATCGCTCAACCAGTGCCTCACCTGAAAGAAGGCACGCTTTCCATCGGCGATGGAAAAAGGACTAACCGAAGAGAAAATCTCGCGGCTCGAGGACTTCCGCACCGATCCCGCCTTCAACGAACGCGAGCGGCTCGCGCTGGAATTCGCCGAGAAGATGGCGACCGATCACGCCTCGCTCGATGACGCGTTCTTCCAGCGCATGCGCGCCAATTTTTCCGATCCTGAAATCGTCGAAATCGGGATGGCGGCCGGGCAATATATAGGCTTCGGCCGTCTGCTGATGGTTCTAGATCTCGAGCGTCCGGTTTGTGAGATCTGATTTCTCGATGAACAGCGCGGCTAGAGAATAACTAATCCGTGCTGCACATACTGTTAGGACTAATCGCGCTGTCGATTGGTGCCGGCTTTGTCGGCGCACTCTCAGGCCTTGGCGGCGGCGTATTCATCGTGCCCGGGTTGGTGATGCTTGCGAAAATGCCGATGAAGGTGGCAGTGGGCGCGAGCCTTATCTCGGTGGTTGCTACCAGCGCCGGCGCCAGCGTGGCCTTCGTGCGCGACGGATGGACCAACCTCAAAGTTGCGATGGTGTTGGAATGCGCCACCGTGACCGGCGCGCTCACCGGCGCATATCTGGCCGGCATCGTGCCGACCAGAATCCTCGAGCTGCTGTTCGCGCTGATGATGCTGCAATCGGCCTACTTCTCCTTGCGCAAAGAAAAAGACGATCTGGTCGCACACGGCGATCCGATCGCGCGGCGGCTGCAGCTCGAAGGCGAGGTGGAAGACGAAACCGGAAAACAGGTGCATTACGAGGTCGTGAACTTTCCTTACGGTGCGGGGCTGATGGTCGTCGCTGGATTGATGTCCGGTATGCTGGGAATCGGTGCCGGGGCCCTGAAAGTCACCGCGATGGATTACTTCATGCACCTGCCGCTGAAAGTCTCGAGCGCGACCAGCAACTTCATGATCGGGGTGACCGCGGGAGCCGGCGCGCTGGTGTTTCTCGCGCGCGGCGATGTGCCGACCTCGATCGCAGCGCCGGTAGCCCTCGGCGTGACCGCCGGCGCGCTGGGCGGCAGCAAGCTGCTCCCGCATGCGAATGTGCACGCGCTGCGGCTCGGCTTCGTCATCATCATGCTCTTGATCGCGGTGGAGATGGGCTGGCGCGCCATCAGCGGTATTTAGCGATGACCAACGGCAACGAGGAAGATCGCATCCTGCGCGAATGGACGCCGATCCTGCTGCGCTCGATTCTTATCGGGGCAACCGTCGTCCTCATCCTTGGCGTTTTCCTGATGGCGACCTATGCGCCCGGCTATTATGTCGAACGCTATCGCGCGGTGCAGGCCGGGCATATTCACCAGCATGAGACCTTCGGGCAAATAATTTCAGGCGCCATCACCCGCGACCCACATTCGGTGATGACGATCGGCTTGTTCATCCTGACACTGGTGCCGCTGGCGCGGGTGGCATTCTGTTTCGTGCTGTTCCTCAAGCAGCGCGACTACACCTATGTGTTCCTCACCGCATACGTACTCATCGGACTGGTCGCCGGCGTGCTGCTGGGTAAGATCGGCTAGCGCAGGACCGTTGAAAAGATCGATGCTTTCCGGATACCCAGAGAGCATCACGCGCAATCATCGGAGTTGAACATGGAAATCCGCGGAAAAGTCGCCGTCATCACTGGAGCTGGATCGGGAATCGGACGCGCCACGGCGATGCGCCTCGCCAATGATGGAGCATCGATCGTCGTCGCCGATGTGGATGAGGCGGGTGGCGCCGAAACTGTTCAGATGATTCAGAAGGATGGCGGCCGCGCGATGTTCGTGCGCGCCGACGTTACCAAAGAGGCTGACGCGCGCAAGATGATCGACGCCGCGGTCCAGTTCGGCGGCCTCGACATCCTCTATAACAACGCCGGCGTTGGAACCGGCGTGCCGCCATTCCCTGAGGCCGCGCTCGAGCAATGGCGCCGCGTAATCGATATCGATCTCACCGCGGTCATCATGGGGACGTGGATTGCTGCGCCAATTATGCAGAAGCGCGGCGGCGGCGCGATCATCAATACGGCCTCGATGGCGGGGCTATATCCGCATCGGCAGGATCCGATTTATGGCGCGGCGAAAGCAGGTGTCGTCAACTTCACCCATTCGTGCGCGCCGTGGGCCTCGGAGAAGAAGATTCGCGTCAACTGCGTATGTCCCGGGATCGTCGATACCCCGATGGTGCGGCGCGGGCTCGAGGCGGCGAGTAAGGCTGGCATCAAGTCGTGGGCGCCCTCGAAGATGCTCAATGCCGACGACATCGCGGATGCGGTCGCGCATCTGATTCGCGACGATTCGCTATTCGGATGCTCGCTCGAAGTGCGTCCGACCGGACGCCACATCGTCGATCCGCGCCCCGCGCCGGGCAGCAAACGTTAGCGGGCGTCAGGAGGATCAACCCATCCGGCGAGGAATTGCGGGTGCGACCAGTTCAGCATCGCTTCGCGGGGCGGCCAGTTTTTGAAGTTCCACGCCAGCGTCTCCATCGAGAACGCTCCGTATGCGTTGATTGCGATACTGAGGAGCAGCATCGCTGCGCCCGCGCCTAACACAGGACTTCTCAGGCTGCGCGACACTTGCGGCATTGCGGCAAGGGCGAAAATCGCCAGCAGGATGAGCCACGGCATCGCGTCGCATAGCAAGCGCGGGCCATAGCACATTCCGCCCCACCATTCCGGATGCGCGGCGCTCGCGACGGTGATGCCGGCGAATACCGCAATAGCTGCGATAGCGAGGGCATGGTCGGCGATCGATCGCCAGTAGCGTGCGACGAGATACAGCACCACGCCGAAGACCGGCGAGAAGACGAAAATTCCGCGCGAGGGGCTCAGCAGCTCACCATACATTCCCTGAACGAAATGGATGCCGAGGCCGTGCGGATCGTTGCTCAAGTAGTAGAAGGGGACGATGGTGCCGAAAAACCGCATTGAGTAGGCGACGAAAGCCACGAGCCATAGCGCGCCGGCGAACGCGAACGCGACGACGTCTCGGGGTCGGCGCACCAAGACGTAAACTCCTACAACCAGTACTGCGATGGCACCGTCAGGGCGCACGAAAAACATCCACGAGAGCAGGGTGGCGAGCAGTATGGGTCGGATCGATGTGTGGCGCAGCGCGCTTTCGAGCAGGATGAAGACGACGATCGCCCCGAGTACTATCTCCCACGTATGCGCCCACATCCCGCGCGACGCCGTGCTCCATACCGAAGTGCCGAGGCCGGCGCCGAGCGCAACCAGCGCGCTCCATCGCCAATCGAGCATCAGCAGCGCGGTGTAGAAAAAAATGATGACTAGAGACGCCATCAGAACTGAGGCGAGCAGTTTTTCGACCATGGCCTCGCCTTTCAGATCGTAGGCGCCCTCGGCGGCGGGAGAAATGCCAAAGACTTCCATCGCCGCGACGAAGGGGATCGACAGAATCGAGGTGCCGTGGCCGAAGCCATAGAGCAAGCGGCCGTTAACACGCGCCAACTGGTAGGCATTCCTCCCCTCGATAATGTCGAAGGGCAAATCCGCGCGGTAGTTCTTGATGCGGTAGCTGGAGAGATCGGGCGTGTGATGATGGATGATGCTATCGGCAGTGAGCATCGTGTATTGCGAGTCGCTCATCTGCAGAACCGGCGAGCAAAAAAAGATGATGAACAAGCCGAGCCACATCGCCGACTGCAGCCACAGCAGTGCGCGGGTGCCGATCGCTTCCGCGATCCGCATGTCATCGGCGCGGCTTGCCGGACTTGCCGACGATGACGGTATGAATACGCCCGCGCTCATCCTCCCCTTTGTGCTGAAGCGAACTGGCAGTATCAGAATGCTTCATCCAGTAGGATGAGTTTAGGGTGCGTCTATGGAGGAGGCAATCCGGCGCGCGAGGCTAGCGTTTGCGCTTCGAGGCTTTGGGCTTTGGCTTCGGTCGCGCAGATGCTTTGGCTGCAGGCTTGGCGCTCTTAGGCGGAGCATTTTTTCGCGCGAATGGAGTCGGTATTTCTCCGCCTCCGCCGCCCGCTGCGCGGAAGGCATCGGCCTCGATCTCGATCATCATGTCGGGATGGACCAGCCGTCGCACCTCGACCAGGGTGGAGGCGGGAGGATTGTCGCCGAACACTTCCTTGTGGGCCCGCGCGACCTCGGCAAACCGCGAGATGTCGGTGACGAAGACGCGGGTGCGGATGACGTCCGCGAGGCTGAAGCCCGCACTCTCGATGTGATGGCGCAGGTTGTCGAGCGCCTGGCGTGCCTGCACATACATCTGTCCGGCGCCGACGATCATGCCGCGTTCGTCGGTAGCAGTAGTACCGGATACTGCCAGCCAGTTGCCGGCTTTGACCTTTCGGACATAGCCGAAGATCGGTTCCCACGGCGTGTTGCTCGCCACCCGCTCGATAAGGCTCATCACGCGGTTCTCCCTTGCGTGGCGCAGTTCGCGTCCGCATGAATTTATCGATCCAACCCCTTGCAGGTCGCCCTGCTCAATACTCGTCGGAGGGGAAGGTTTCCTCGAGCTCGCGCGCGACTGAGCGCATCGGAGGCCTGATGGTTTTGCCCTCCGGCATCATCCAGCGCAGCAGCCGCGACAGACTTAGCCTGATAGTCGAACGCTGCGGGACCTGATGCTGCAGATCGAAATCGCCATCACCCGCCCTGATCGTGCGATTTGAAGTAAATTGGAATCGTTTGGATGACCGCAACCGCCACAACGCCACCGCCAATCCTCCCGGACCTGATGATACTTCCCTAGCTTTGGTCCAGCCTTGTCATTTTCCAGAGATCCAAAAGCTGTTCAGGAATTACCGAAAATAATACCGACGCAGACGCGATTGTCAAAAATGTCTTGGCAAAATCGTCGGAAATCGCGCTAGGGGGCGCGGTCGCAGGCCCTCGGCAATGAGACAGGGGCCAGCTTGAAGTTAGGTTTCGCCTAAAGTATTCTGGCCCACGTTCGCAGCCTTTTGTTTAGCGCTACTGGAAGCGCCGAGGTCTCAAGGAGAAAAGCGATGCGCAAGGTCCTGATCCTGGTTTTAATCTCACTCTTTTTTGCGGCAGCTTGCAGTAAGTCGGAAGAAACTCCTGCCGCTCCCGAAGCCTCCTCCGCGGCGGAATCCAGCCCGGCGGCGGCCGCCAGCCCGGCAGAAGCTGCTCCAGCTGCCAGCCCAGCTCAGTAAGCACCTAAATTCGTACGATCTTGCCTGCGCGCCGGTCTAGCTCCCGGCGCGCAGGTGACTCGTCCTCTTCGAAGTTCCAA
>Ga0335079_10009927_pt1 | contig 10838 bp, 8 predicted proteins | sample Lox_Sample_33_FD_206719 | JGI IMG/M metagenome (GOLD analysis project Ga0335079, IMG submission 206719) | Soil microbial communities from Loxahatchee National Wildlife Refuge, Florida, United States - Lox_Sample_3.3 | ecosystem: Environmental > Terrestrial > Soil > Wetlands | place: USA: Florida... | reverse complement strand
GGCGTTCCTGCGCGACGTGGTGTCGGCACACATGGAGGCGGAACGCTTGGCAGCGGCTCTACGGCGCGTGACGATCGTGTCGCGCGGGCCGAAGCCGGTCCCCTTATTGCGGGCTATGAATGTGCCGGTCCATGTAGTGGTTCCGGAGCCGAATACGTGGAAAGAGATTGTGGAGGCCGTGTCGGCCAGATTAGAACGGCGCATAGCGGTGCAGGAGTATGGCCGCCCTAATCTGGAAATGAACCGGGCGCTGGAGTCACTGGGCGCAAAGGTCACGCCTGTGGCGATTTATCGCTGGGAACTGCCAGAAGACCGCGAACCCCTGCGGGAAGCCGCGCGCCGGATCGCGGCCCGTACGTTCGATATCGTCATTTTTACTTCGTCGATTCAACTGGATCACCTGCTCGAGATCGCCCACGATTTAGGCATCCGAACCGAAGTTCGAAATGCCCTTCGCGATGACGTCGCAATTGCCTCGGTAGGTCCGGTGATGACGGCAGCACTCGAGTCTTATGGGCTCCCGGCCGATATCGTTCCCAACCATCCCAAAATGGGATCACTGGTAAAGGCCGCCGCCGACTTGGGGCCTGGCGTCGTCGGGGCAAAACGTGCGCGGGCTACCACCCGAACCTGATTGCGCGCACTGCTGGTCTAGGTGGGGAAGAGTCGTACCATGCCGGGCAATGCATGGTGCCGCTCCCCGCCGGCGCAGGATGCGCGGGCTTTTGAAGCTAAGTACTTTGGATCGGTCCGAGAACGGCGCAGATCTGCGCCGGCTTATCGCGACGTCAACTACTTTCCCGCCGGACATTCAAAGCGAGCCTTGGCCGCGCCTACGTAGTTAACCGAATGCTTCTCCTTCACGCGTCAACGACGGGCATTTCCGCCACGCTGTACCGCCGGGCCTGTTACTTCTCCCCGTTTTCGCCGTTGGCAAAAATCATCGACGTAAACGACTAAATTGCCAGGGAGTAATCCGAAGAACCATGTGGCGATCGGATACACGGCGTTCCAGAGCACAGTGATGGCGAAGATGGCGCTGCCGGCCTCGATCGCTGAGTAACCGTAGTGCCAACCGGTAATCACGCCGACGAGGATCAGCGCTCCGGCCATCAGATGCCCGACTCCGAGCAAACGGTCGGAGGCAAGTGAATACACCGCGCCGGAGCTGCGCGCGAGCAAAATGCCGATGCCCAGCAGGGTGACCGCGAACAGACTCCACTTGATCAGCGAAGGAATCACCACGGGAATGTAAACCCCCGAAAGAACTGCAAAGATGAATCCATCCTCGACGTAATCGAAGAGGCCTGCCAGGATTGCCATCGTGGCGACCGCCTTCAAGAACGTCGAGTTGCCGCTGGTAGCCCGTATAAGAACCAAAAAATACCAGACGTAGATAACAATGAAAACCAGATCGAGAATAGTGTTCGCTCCCACGGCGCGTACTGCCCGAGCGTAACTTCCCTGTCCTTGAGGAAGTCCTTTTAGGACCTGGTCAACGTCGGGGTGATGTGCGGAATTGGCGTAAGCTAGCTCGATGGCCAATATCGGTGAATTTACATCCTGATGAAAGTGATGCTCATAGGGGTAAGGGACAAAGGTAGTGAGCGTGGCAAGCATCAGTACACTCCACAATACGGTCAGGAGTGCCGCCGTTCCCAGTTTTTTCATTGTGCCTTCTCACAGTCAGGCGAACCGACACCGTCGGTTGTTCGTGCCAGGTAGTCCTTGATGCAGCGCAGTGCGGGTTGGTTGTAACCCGCCTTGGTTTCGTTCCACACGTTGACGATACATGCTTGTTCCCGCGGGCTCAGCTTCCAGGAGAGCGGAGCCTGCGAGCAGTTTTCGTCGCTCGTGTCGTAGGCGATGGTGGCGAACCAGATCTTTCGATGGTCAGACGCTGTGTATGATTCGCGTAGCAGGTCCAGCTCGTTCCGATCGCGGTTCACCGGCGCCGAACTCCACATGGAGAGCAAACCGGACAGGGGCGCGTATGTCTGAAAGCTCCATCCCGGCTTGGTGCCACCGGGAATCGCAGCAGGATTGAAATGGCGGATTTGGAGCACCAGGATGTCCTTTACGTTCGGAGGATCGGGACTCTGGAGGGCATCGCGAATCCAACCTATCAGGGCGTCGATCCCATAGTTGTCGTAGTACCCGCCATCCACGAAATGAAATCCCGCTTCATATGCTCCATCGAGATCGGGGCGAGCAGCGGGAGCGACGTAGGGAAAGGATGCCGACAATCTGGCGGCTGTCACGGCCCGCACGTCGAATGAATCGTGGTATTCAGGGTAAAGGTCATAGAAGTTCACAATGCTTTCCGCGGGATCAGCGCGAGGGTAATCGGTATTCGAAAAGACTACATGCTGACCTCGCTCGACGAGCATTGAGTTGAACAGTAGCGCTGGCATGCCCGCACCGGCCTTCCACGACGACAGCAGGATGTCTCGCTCGGGATATCCGTCCTCTGGCTTTGAGCTTGTAAACCAGCCAGTCACTCGTTCCAGGGCGGAGAGGCGCTTGGGCCCCAGATGGTTGATCGCCGTCCATTTCTCTTCGAGTGCCCAGCCGCGGTCCACCCACCTGCGGCCAAGCCACGGCATGACTGTGCGCCAAAAGTCAGGTTGGGTCAGCCCCCAGGCAACCTCATCGATTGCCGATCGCCGAGCCTGTTCGGCCAAGTCTTCCTTCTTGACCAACTTATCGAAAGTGGCAGCGTACAGGAGAGATCCCAGCGATCCGCCAGACACCGAACTAATCGCCGTCACAGATTTCCGGAACGAGTCACCCAATTCCGTTTCGAGGCCGGATAACACTTGTGCGGTCCATGCGCCGGCCTGAATTCCCCCACCCGGCGTTGCCACCAACACGACGTTGGCGGGTGTTCCAGAATCAGGCGCTAGACGAATCTTCAAGTACTCGGCTGGACTCAAGAACCGGCCTCGAGTGACGCCCGTTTCGACACGAAAGAAATGATCAGACTCGGGTGCGGAACCGGTAACAGAAACCAGCCCGGCAAGCACGAACAGAAGTGGAAAGCGGAAACGATCGAAGAAGAAGGTCAGGGCACCCAGCCCCCAGCATGCAACATTGAGGAACAACAGAATATACGCCAACGCGGGCACTGTGGCCACGTCGGCTGTAATATTCCTCTTACCCCATCCACACACCAGATAAATAAGAAAAGCGATCACGGATAAGCTCAGGGCGAAGACATGGCCAGACTGCAACTTCAAGGAGCCTTTTGAGGCCTGTGTATCCACCAGGTACCCTTGCCCGACGTGACGTAAAATTTCGAGCGGCCACTGACTGACTTGATTGAACCGCTTCTTGAAGCTCTGCGTGCGCCGGCCCGTCCAACAATACCGGTTGTCAAAGAACTCTTCGAGTGCCGGGATCAGATAAGCCGGAAAAACCAGGAACGGAGGTGGGTGAGGTGTGATGACCGGATCGGTCAAGGCAAGCTGTAACAGTTTTGAAACGAACACGAGTCCCAGGGCTACGGCAAACCCGCACAAAGTGACCAGCGCATCGATGGGTGTTGAGTATTCCGTCCGTACGATGACGAAGACCATGAACAATGCGGCGGAACCGGTTCCGGCCAGGAACGTGACTAACGGGCGTTGTTGCCAAATCGAAAATTCTCCGCTGTCGGCAAAACGCTGATTTCCATAATGGAGTGTCAGGTTTAGGGTTGCTACCGCTGCATAGGCCAGGAGAAAAGCGCCAAGCGATACCTGGAATATATCCCATCGGCTCGCGCTCAGATCGAGCAGATTGCCCAAAAGCGATCTCGCCCCGGAAAACCGCGCAATTGGTCCCAAGGCGAGCAATAGCGTCAGCGTCGCCAGAGGAACCCGCAGCAGGTAGAGCGCTCGCAGACCTGACCAAAACATCTTCCAGTTCATCGTCTCGGTCCATTATTCAAGGCTGGCGTTCTTCGACCCTCAACTCACCCTCGCGCGTTTCCCCGGCGAGGCTTCGACCGGCCGCCGCAGACACCGGTTTTGCCGTCATCCGTTTGATCAGTAACCGGTAGAGCCAATTCATCATTGGGTCGGACCAACCGTTCACACTAGAAAAATCCGACTCGAACGTTATGTGATGCTGCCAATGAACGTCCGGCCGTAGAAACAGCCTGGAGCGCTGCAGCAAGCGCACCCAAGGCGGTATACCGAGCGCCTGAAATAGACGGGCAAATTCCTTCCTTTGCTCCTTCTCGGGCAGTCGGCTGATTTCGCGGACCGCGCGGTTGAATTCGTCCGCCGATAACTCCGAACCCATGTGAGCATAGGCATGAATCTGATGGAATCCGAGCATCCATAAATTGGTAAATCCAAGCGTAGCGATCACAGCGAACCACGCTGCAGTATCCGGAGTCATGCCCGCCACGCACAGGGTAATTACCGTAAGAGGGATCGCCCCGTATACGCCCTTAGTCAGATTCGCCGTTAGCGCCGAGGGATCCAGCGTAGGCGTCAAATGGTGTTCGTGAAACTCGACGGCAATCGGACCCATGATCGGCGTGTTGGGCGGCCAAACGTAATCGAACGTGAAATGAAAAATTCCGCTAATCAGATCAGTAAGCAGTCCGCCGGCGAAGAATGCGATCAAAAGCAACCACCAAGTGCCGTGCGGGCGGTTCTTTATGACGTACAACTCCCATATTTGTAGGATGATGCAAATACAGATCAAGAGTTTCGATTGGTTGGGCAGGGTAAGCGGACGTGGCACTTTTCCTTGATTCACGGTCTGGGAATAAGGAGTATGCGACAAACGCTAATAGAAGTCTACACAATTCTTGGCGGCTCCATCTGGGATTAAGAACCGCTTGCTAAAGCGCGCGGCTCGGAAACGCGCGTCGAGTTCACAGGCAGTTACCGCGACCGTTAGGGAGCGGAGGCTTGCCGGTTAGGTCAAGCCCTCAAAGAACGCATCCTTGCCGTCTTCGATTCTCGTCTGCCTGCCACCAAAGACGGCCTCGCCCACGGTTTGGCCCAACCGCCGGTAACTCTCGAATTGCATTTCGTCAAACCATTGGTCAGCCGTGGACTCGTGTGGAAACTGGGGCACAATCTTGTGATAGCCAAGAACATCGGCTGTCTCGTCTTTGCCGGTGAGCGAGGCCTTCAGGTAAATCAGCTTGCCGGCAGGAGCATCCTTATAAGCGATCTTACCGATCGCATAGTGTTTGCCTGAGAAACTTTCAAACTTGTTATCCGGCTTACGCTCAATGTCCGAAAGATTGATCGTGATCTCGACGCCGAAGTCGGTCCGGCACATGCGAATGGCATTGGTAATGCCGCCAAATGAGAGATCCTCATCCTGCTCCGCGTCGCAAACCACGATGTAGCGGCAGCGCCGCCGTACCAATTCGTAGAGGCCCATATTATCGAAATGGCCGCCGTCGGAGAGGTTCACAAATGCGCTGTCCGCATCGGTCGTTCCAAATAGCTCTGCCACCGTATAGGGAAGACCAAAGGTCGGGCCGCTCCAGTCTGCTTTCGATTGGGTGGGGTTACCCAACCACCAACCCAAACGCACATCGAAGACAGTCATCAAAAACGCGACCGCAGTCGATGTATGAAAGCCCTGATTCGGGTTGGCAGCCGCGCCGGAAATAGCCATGGCCGTACCCAACATGATCCCGCCGTCCTTAGTCTTAGCCACCGCGTGGCTCGGCCAATATCCCTTCCCCGGCAAGTCACTGCCGACGCGTAACATACGATTGACAGACGTAGCAGAATCATCCCGGCCGATGTCGTACCCGCAGTAAATGGGCGTGAACGTAAACGAAGCGCCTTTGCGCTCCTGCCACGCCAGGTTGTGTCCGCCACTCAGATTTAGCGTCGCATTGATTATCGGGAACGGGCCGCTGAACTCCGCGTGATCGAGTTTGTTGAGCCGGATGTCATCCTGTGGATCGAACTTAACGAACGGATCGGGGTGTCGCTCGGCGCGATCACGTGAAGCTCCCATGTAACAGCGCACCAGCCGGTTCTTATAAAAGTGATGCAGCGAGAACTCGTTGATGTCGACCCGCCACGACATCAGTAATGCGACCAGCAGGCTGAGAACCCACAAATCAACCAGGCCGTGGTACCACATGTCTGGCGCAGCGCTAAAAACCAGTTGGGAGCTCATTTCCTTCCAATAGCTCGACCAAACAGACGGTTGGGGTGCAGGCTTTTGCGGATTGACGGTGACGGCTACCTGGGAATTGGCTTGGTTGACTTGGACACTGGCCGAGTAAGGCTGGACCTGCGGTGGTGGCGGTGACCCCTGGTAAGTGTTAGCCAGCTCGTGTACGCCCAGAGCAATGGCTACCACGAAGCCGGCCATGAAAACGTAAGGGCCGAGCCGAATCAACCAATCGAGCCACCCGGGAGTCGGGGTTTTGGAACCGCTCGGAGTTGCGCCGTCGGTTTTCCCGCTTTTGCCTCCAAACAAACTGCCGATTGTGCTTGCGAGCCACGCGCCGGTAATCGTATACCGCGCCCAACCCCAGGCCGCCTTTAGCACACCGGGACCGAAAATCGCGGCTCCGAAAATCATGAGCCAACCCACAGCGTAAATCGCTACCCACGCGCCCAGGCGGCCCGTCCACTCGCGAACCTCGTCCGGGATGTCGCGGCCCAAAAGGCCAACGTTGAGGATAACCCCCAACGTGAGGATGCCGAGAACGGCTGGAGGCCCAACTGTCAAAAGGAGCCAAGGAGAGGATTCCGGCTGGGCATTGGACCGCGCCAGAAGACTTGCCAGCCCGAAAAACATCCCGGCCGTACCATAACCCGAGGCGATGGCGACGATGATCTGCACTAGCCAACCGAGCGCTGCGATGTTTGGGTTATCATGTTGCCGCCGGAAGCAATCCTGGAAGCGCGCTAACCACTGAAACACTGCGAACAGTACAGTCAAACCGAGGCCGGTTCCCAAACCGAGGCCGGTTCCGATGAAGTCTTGAAGCTTACCTCTGTGGATGAGCGCCGTTATGAATAGCGTCGCGATGACGCCGGGCCAGACGACAAGTCTCTGTACCCATCGATCATCTCGCCTGGAAGGCCGCAAACCGCGTCCGACATTCATCCCCAAAAACAGGGCTGAAACAAAGAGAAACAGGAATGTTCCCAGGTACAGACTCCAGTCGCCAAGAACTGAAGGCACACGAATCTCGCCCAGCAGACGCGCTGCTAACACAATCACGGCCACACAAGAAACCAGAACAGTTAGGTTCAAGATGGTATTGCGGGCCCAGATGGACGCCAGTGACCACGTATCGGCACTCAACGCGCTTACTCGAGGCGTGAGGTAATTGCTGAAAGCACGTAGATAGGCGATGGCCTTCTGGGGTAGCGCATCGCCTTTCACATGGTCGGGATTCAGTCCCTTCTCTACTTCCTCAATTCCTTTTGGCGACCGTTGAATCATGGCGGTCAGCCACGAACCGATGTAGCCGCCGCCGGAAACAGTCGATAGGTAGTCGATATAACGCAGGATCCTCAGTTTGGCCAGAGCTTCTAGGACGCCGAGGTTGAAGGTAGCGCTGCGGATCCCGCCTCCGGAAATAGCCAGGCCTACTAATCTCATGGCATCGGCGGTGCGCATGATGTGGCTCTGATCGATCGGCTCGTCCACACGCGTCCCCTGCCGCTTCTTCCGCCAGTACGAGATTCGAGTCAATTCGGCGGCAAACACCGTTTTGAAGCCCGCCCGCTCTTCCGGCGGAGGGCCGGGATAAATCGGCGATTCGGGAGGGTTCGTGCTGCTCTGAGAATTCATATGATTCCAAATTCGGCCTTATGCGGCCCGCGGCCAAGATACTTCCTGGACGCAAATAAGAAAGACAAGAAACACCGAGTCAGCTCTAAAAACAGCGAAACTGGATCATAAAGCCATTGAACAAGTCTTTCAAGAGAAAATAACCCTGGCGAGACTCTTAGGATTGATCTGATTTTGGCTCACCGCATCTTTCCATCTGGCCAGCTTTCTTACCAAGCTCGATGGCCTTTGCCCTCACGGGTTTCGACCGAAATCTCTTCAGCCTCTTGAGTTTCCAACGTTGGGAGGGCTGGGCTTGTTCAGGAAACTGACCAGACCATGGATTTCCGAGATGCAAAGCAGTCAGTCCACTAGGATCGTCAAATCATGATCAATAAGAGACCGGTGGGCCGGCCGAGGCGTCCCGTTGCAGCCGACGCGGTTCGAGAGCTTCGCAAGGCAGGATTGAGCTTCCGTCAGATCGCACGAAAACTGGGGTTCGGTTACGGAAGTATTCGCCGAGCCTATTATGGCGCCTATTCGAACGAAGAACATCCTTGCAGCCGCGTTGCCACGGCTGGTATTTCAAGTGAACAGTCCTTGCCTAATCGGTAGCTGTGACGTTTAGCCGTGGCATTGCTGCAGGCTATCCCTTTCTATATCCTTGATGGGATGCGTTGTCTTTGCTTTGCGGTTTTTCTGGCGGCGCCAATGGCTGCCCAATGGCTCCACCTGCCAACTCGCGGCGTGCCGCGCAAGGCGGATGGCTCGCCGGATCTCGCAGCTCCCGCGCCCAAGACCTCCGATGGCCACGTGGACTTTTCGGGCATGTGGATCGCACGGGACGTGATACCGTGCGATGCCGACGAACGGGGCGCCCAATGCGTGGAACTGCCTTTGACCCCACAGGTGGTCGATCTTGCGGTCGGTCTCAAAGATGGCTTGCCCTATCAGCCGTGGGCCGCAGAAGTGGTGAAGCGTCGCGAAAAAGAACTGGGCGTCAACGACCCTCACACGCACTGCATGCCCCCGAACTTCCCCCGCGCATGGTCGTTTCCGGAAAACCAGAAAATTCTTCAAATGCCGGGACTCTTGGTCGTGCTGCACGAGTTTAACGCCAGCTACCGGCAGATCTTCTTTGATGGGCGCGCGTTCCCGGAAGAGATGACTCCCACTTGGAGCGGTTATTCGGTGGGTCATTGGGAAGGCGACACCCTGGTTGTGGAATCCAAGGGATTCCGCGATGACGGGTGGTTGGACATCAAAGGCAATCCCCTCACCGACGCGGCAATCGTAACCGAGCGCATCCGTCGCCCAACCTACGGGAGCCTGGAAATCGGCATCACCGTCAACGATTCCTAAGCCTACACCAAGCCCTGGAGCGTCACGCTGCACGAAAGAATTGTGTTGGACACGGAGATGATGGACTTCATGTGCCTGGAAAACGAGAAGGACGTCGCCCACATGGTAAAGTAACTGCCCGCCAGTTGGTTCGCGGTCGCCGAGGCCTTCAGTTTGGCGGACTTCCGCAATGCCCGGCCTGTCAAACCGAGAATCCGCCGGGGTCACCATGGCACCGGCGGACCCGGTTGGTCGAGGCCCGCGCAATCCGCCAGCGAGCCGGACGCAACGGGACCCCTACGGGCGGGGATGGTGCCGGGCGAGCGGTACGGACTCCTCAGGCGCTTGGGTGAAGGCGGCAAGGGCACCGGCGCCGCACAAATGGATTGAGTGCTTGGCCTACTTCCCTTTTAGATGCGGAAGATCCTTGTTGTTCTCGTTGCAAACCAATTCCAGCAACTCCGTATCGGCCAGTAACTTCAATGGCTGCGTGAACGTCCAGGGCTTACGATACGCCATCGCGTCATCAATCGTGGAAACGACGTCCATGTGCCCAAAATCGCGCCGGGTGAAGCGCTCCGTCACACGCAGTGCGGTGCTGGAAGGATGGCCCACCTGGTCGAGCCACGCCTTGCCGTTAAAGCCCGAAGATTCGACCACAAGGGTGTTGCCGTCCCACCGGGCGACCGAGTATCCGAACCACTGCGGATTCGGATCCTTGGGCAATTTCCGGCCGTCCAGGAACAACTGCCGGAACTGATCGAACGCCTCGTACAGGATGACGATCACATCCGGCTCCTGAAAGATCTTGAACGGCAGCGGTGTGGTATCGATCTTGGGAACGCCCTGAGGCAGGCAATTCGCGTCCGGGTCAAGTCCGGAAAGCTCGCCCGTCTCACGTTCCTTGAAGACTTTTTCAGCCCACGGCTGCATCTCGACTTCGCCGGGCTTGAGATCCATGGTGACGTCGCGGAGCTTAGGAGGATCGGCGATCCAGATTCCGGTTAAGTCGGGTTTCCCGTCTGCGCGCCGGGGCGCTGGCGCACTCAGATTCGGCGCGCCATCTTTGGCGCGGGGCGCGGCCTTACTCTTCAGATCCTCCCATTGCGCCGATAACGGCACAAGAAAGGCCGCCAACAAGAATGTGATTTTCACAAGCATCGTTGTTTTCTCCTCGGAAACGCAATGCCGACGCGCTGCGCAGTCGTGTACCATGCTAGCCTATCCCCGGACGAAGACAAGGGCTTGCAGGAATCCGACCGGTTTGAACAGATTCATGTGGCGCCCGATTGCCAAACAACGGCCGTAGCCCTCCAGGTCGAAAAGAGTTTAAACCCAACGAGAACTAATCAAAGATAACGTTGATTTCCCCGAGGCGATGCAAGATGCTGAACCCATGGACGCTCTGCTCATCGGGCCGGCACTGGCACTCAGTTTTGCAGGAACTCTATTCGCGGGGAAAGCCTTGTTAACCGCATTTGTGTCGGTTCTGGAACGCAGCCGGCGCCCCGAATAATCCCTCCACCGAACGGCCGGTTCTCCTACGGATCTGTCCGCATCACCCCTACTCACTGCAGTCTGCCTTCCCGGTTCTGCTGCCGATTGATTGTTAGAATCTGAAGCTATGAGAAGCGGATTCCGCGCGTTTGCGCAAGCGTTGTGGAACGACCCTACGCAAATCATCGCGCCGTTAATCGTTTTTGCCGTCGCCTTCGCGCTGGGTTACGTTGTCCGCG
>Ga0335079_10009925_pt1 | contig 10842 bp, 10 predicted proteins | sample Lox_Sample_33_FD_206719 | JGI IMG/M metagenome (GOLD analysis project Ga0335079, IMG submission 206719) | Soil microbial communities from Loxahatchee National Wildlife Refuge, Florida, United States - Lox_Sample_3.3 | ecosystem: Environmental > Terrestrial > Soil > Wetlands | place: USA... | reverse complement strand
GATCCCCATCGACGACCGCCACATCGTCGCCGCTGGCATTCCCTGGTTCGCCACCATGTTTGGCCGCGACTCCATCATCGCCGCCTACCAGTCGCTTTCGCTGAATCCTCAGTTGGCGGCGGACACTCTGCGGTTGCTGGCCGAGCGCCAGGGCAGGGAACACAACGACTGGCGGGACGAGCAGCCTGGCAAAATCCTGCACGAGTTTCGCGATGGCGAAATGACGCGCTGCGGCGAGATGCCCTTCGGTCCTTACTACGGCTCGGTGGACGCCACGCCGCTATTCCTCATTCTGCTCAGCGAGACCTTCAACTGGACCGCGGACGAGGACTTGGTGAAGGAGTTGCTGCCGGCTGCCCATCGCGCCCTCGATTGGATCGACGAGTATGGCGACCTCGACGGCGATGGCTTCGTCGAATACCTGCGCCGCTCGCCCAAGGGCCTCGTCCACCAGGGCTGGAAGGACTCCTGGGATGCGAATATGCACCGCAACGGCGCCGTGGCTCAGCCGCCTATCGCGTTGGTTGAGGTCCAGGGATATGTTTACGATGCCAAGTACCGGATGGCCTCGCTGTTGCGGGCCTTCGGCGACACCAAACGTGCCGACAAGCTCAAGAAGGACGCGCTCGATCTCTCCCGCCGCTTCGAAAAAGCGTTCTGGATGCCGCAGCGCGGCTTCTATGCCATGGCCCTCGACCGGGAGAAGAAGCCGCTGGAGGTAATTTCCTCCAATCCGGGGCACCTGCTGTTCACGCGCATCGTGAATCGCGAGCGGGCGCGTGCCATCGTCAGCCGCATGATGCGCGAAGATATGTTCTCCGGCTGGGGATGGCGGACGCTGTCGGCCGAAGAGCGCGTCTTCAATCCGCTCTCCTATCACCGCGGCTCGGTGTGGCCGCACGACAATTCCCTTATCGCCCACGGGATGGCGCTGCAGGAATGTCGTACGCCCGCGCTGCGCGCCCTGACTACGCTTTTCCAGGCAGCGATGAATTTCCGTGACTACCGCCTACCGGAGCTTTTCTGCGGTGTGCAGCGGCGCGAATTCGATGAGCCGGTGCACTATCCGGTTTCCTGCTCGCCGCAAGCCTGGGCCTCGGGAGCGTTCTTCCTCATGCTGACTTCCGTGCTCGGCATCCGGCCCAGCGCCCCACGCAAGGAGCTGAACATCATCAACCCCGTGCTGCCGGACTGGCTCGACCACCTGCAGATTCGCAACCTGCGCGTGGGCGAAAGCCGCGTGGCTCTGGACTTCACCCGCGGAGGCGACCGCACCTTCTGCAACGTCGTGAACGTGGAAGGAGAAAAGCTGCTGGTCAACGTGGCATTCAAGAAGTGAAATTCCACGCGCATAGTTACAGATTTCCGAGAACGTCGTCATCCCTCCTATTAGAATTGTCATTCTGAGCGACCGAAGGCTCCTGCGCGCTGTCTCCGGGTCGGGGAAACGGTTGCCAAGGATATCGGTTTTTTAAGGCCGGTAACTTCCCAGGAGGCGAACTGATGGCTGTCAAGATCACTGCCAGGAAGAATGGTCCATTTCGCGTTGAGACCACTGAAGGCGAAGCTATCCTGCTGGATGCCGAGGGCGGTCAGTACGATCTGACCGGCAAACCCGCGTTCTCGCTGTGCCGCTGCGGAGGCTCCGTCAATAAGCCGTTCTGCGACGGTACCCACTCCAAGATCGGCTTCCAGGCCGCCGAGCTGGCGGTGAAGAAAGCCGAAGGGCTGTAAAGGCACATCGATGAAGGACTCATTAAAGCCGGGCATCGAGCATGAACTCGTGTACCGGGTTCCAGAGTCGAAGACTGTGCCGCATCTTTATCCCGAGGCGCCGGAGTTCCAGGTTATGCCGCGGGTCTTCGCCACCGGCTTCATGGTCGGCCTGATGGAATGGGCCTGCCTGATGGCCATCCTGCCGCACCTCGACTGGCCTGCCGAGCAGACGGTCGGCACGCACGTAGACCTCAGCCATTCGGCGGCCACGCCGCCGGGCCTCGAAGTTCGCGCCAGGGCCAAGCTGGTGAAGGTTGACGGACGGCGTCTGGTCTTCGAAGTCGAGGCCCACGACGGCGTGTACACCATCTGCAAGGGGACACACGAACGCTTCATCATCAATGCCGCGAAGTTCGTCGAGAGGGTGAAGGCAAAGGCGCAGGCGGCGCAGGCTGACGGCTGAGTGCTGGCGGCTGACTGCTTTTCCTAGTGGATGGTCTTGGTCTTCCGGCTCATGTAGTCCATCAGCAGATACTGCCCCAGCGTGTAAGGCGTAGTGAAGTACGCCTTGCCGCGGCACATCTCCGTGACTTTCTGGACGAACTGCACGAGACCATAATCGGACGCGAGCATGAACGTGTTGATTAGCACTCCCGCGCGCTTGCACTTCGAGACTTCTTCCAGCGTCTGGCTGACCACCAGGGGATCGAGGCCGAAGGCGTTCTTGTAGATACGCCCGTCTTCGAGGGTCAACGCCGAAGGCTTGCCATCGGTGATCATGACGATCTGCTTCATGTCCTTGCGCTGGCGCTGCAGGATGCGCTGTGCCAGCCGCAGGCCTTCGCGCGTGTTGGTGTAGTACGGTCCAACTTTCACTCGCGCCAACTGCGATAGCGGCACTTCTTCCGCGGAATCGTGGAAGAGGATCAGCGAGAGCGAGTCACCGGGATATTGCGTGCGGATCAGGTGCGAGAGCGCCATCGCGACCTTCTTTGCCGGGGTGAATCGATCTTCGCCGTAGAGAATCATCGAATGCGAGCAGTCGAGCATCAGCACGGTCGCGCACGATGACTGGTATTCGCACTGGTGCACCTGCAGGTCGGAATATTCGATGTTCAACGGCAGGCTAAGCCCTTCGCGCTGGATGGCGCTGGAGAGCGTCGCAGTGATATCTAGGTTCAGCGTGTCGCCGAACTCGTAGCGCCTGGAAGCGCCACTGGCTTCAATGCCGGTGGCAAGGTCGCGTGTGTCATGGCGGCCAAAACTCGACTTTCCCAGCGAGCCCAGCAGGTCGCGCAGCGCCTTGAAGCCGAGAAAATCCAGGCCCTTGTCAGTGATTTCGAATTTGACCTGCGACTGCGCTTTGCCGGTCTGGCCGGGCGCAACCGACTGCTTTGCAGGATCGTGCGGCTGGTCGATGGAGATGTAGTTCTCCTGCTCCATGCGCTCAATCAGCTTCTGGATGAGCTGTTCCAAACTGCCGTCATTGCGCATCTCTTCGAGTTGTTCCCGCAGATCCTGATCGAGCACCTCGCCGTTCATCAGCGCATCTTCAATCGCCTGACGCAGGTCATCGAGGGTCTGCTGGTCCGGCATTTCGTAGAAGGCGTATTGGTTCTGGAACCCGCTCTGCAGCAGGAAGTCAGAGAGCGCCTGCAGCAGGTCTTCCGTGCTCATCTGCGAGGCCGGATCGGCGACGAATTTGGAATACTTGATGAATTTCATAGGAAAGTACCGAGTACCGAGTACCCCAAGTTTCGGCCCCTACTCCGTACTCCCTACTCCTTAGTTATAAGGTCTTCTCGGCGGCCTCGGCGCTGGCGGCTCCTCGCGGCTGTATGAGGGCTCGCGCCGGACCTGTTTTTCGCCGGCGCTGAAGACGCGCTCCTCGCTGCGTCCTATGCGCTTGTGGGCGTACAGCCCTTCGAGCACGAACTCGGCCGCGGAGACCTGGAGTTCGGGGGCGTCCTTGGACTTAATGCCCAGCCGCTCAAGCTTTTCTCCAAGGCCTTGGATTTTCCTCAGCCCTTCGAACAGCTCCGCCGCGGGCGCACCCTCGCCAAATTTGATCTCGCCGCCCAGATCGAACCACTGCACAATCTGTTGCATGTTCACGTTGTCGAAGTAGCCGTCGAAGCTCTTGGCGACAGCGGCCCGGATCAGTTCGCGGGCCACGAAGTCGGCGCCGCGCATCTCCCCTTCGTATTCCAGCTCGAGTTTGCCGGTGATGGCCGGCATGGCGGAATAGATGTCCCCCACGCGCGGCACGATCGTGTCTTCCTGATTGCGGATCGCCCGGCGTTCGGCGTTGGAGATGACGTTCTCCATGCACGTGATCGGCAGCCGCTGGCTGACGCCGGACCGTTTATCGATCTTCTTGTCCTCACGTGCCGCGAAAGCAATGCATTCCACCACTTCGCGCAGGAACTTGGGCATTACCAGCTTGTGACCGTCGCGCTGGCTCCAGGCCTCCTGGGCGGTGATCGCCATTCCTTCCTCGATGCTCGCCGGATAGTGGGTGCGGATCTCCGAACCGATGCGGTCTTTCAGCGGCGTGATGATCTTGCCGCGTGCCGTGTAATCTTCGGGGTTGGCGCTGAATACTAAAGCCACATCCAGCGGGAGGCGGATGGGATAGCCCTTAATCTGCACGTCGCCTTCCTGCATGATGTTGAACAGTCCCACTTGGATCTTGCCGGCGAGGTCCGGCAGTTCGTTGATGGCGAAGATCCCTCGGTTGGCCCGTGGCAGCAGTCCGTAGTGGACAGTGAGTTCGTTCGAGAGCTGGTGTCCGCCGCGCGCCGCTTTGATGGGATCGATGTCGCCGATCAGGTCGGCGATGGTCACGTCCGGCGTGGCCAGCTTCTCCACATAGCGGTCCTCGGGTGAGAGATACGCGATGGGAGTACCCTCGCCGTATTCCTCCAGCAGCGTGCGGCAGCGGGCGCAGATGGGAGCGTAAGGATTATCGTGGATCTCGCAGCCCTCGATGTAGGGCAGCGCGCGATCGAGCAGCGAGGTGAGCGCCCGCAGAATGCGGCTCTTGGCTTGCCCCCGCAGCCCCAGCAGGATGAAATTGTGCCGTGAGAGCACGGCATTGACGAGCTGCGGCACCACCGTGTCGTCATAGCCCACGATGCCGGGAAACAGGCCCTCGCGCCGCCGGAGTTTGCAGATCAGGTTCTCCCGCATTTCGTCTTTCACGCGGCGCCGGCGCAAACGTTCTTCAGGAAATTCACTCCCTCGAAGTTCTCCGAGAGTACGCGGAAGATTCATGAAGATGATTCCCCCTTTATCCACTTGTCCCGATTATACGCTAAGCCGCAACGCCGACTTTTCCACTGCATGAGCGGAGAACCGCGCTCTTGCTGCATTGGGCGGACCCATCAAAATTTTGATTGCGGAGGGCGGACTGTCTGCGATCAATGCGAGCAGGCACCAGCTACATGCCGTGCCCGTTGCCGCCGGCTTTCTGCCGGGCCCTGAGTGCGCGGCGCATCCTGGGTAACAAAGCCTTGAAGTAAGCGACGAGGGCAGCGATGCGCTCCCGCTCCATTCGCATTCCCAAGAGGATTTGTTTGAAGTCCAGCTCGAGCGGCATGGGAGCGGCGAGCTGGAAAGAAAGCTGGGGCGTGGAGGCTTCCGGCGCTCCCTCCTCCGCGCCCACCAAGCCTGCCAGGTCAGCGTAGAGCCGCAGGACCTCATTTACCTGCTCCGGCTGAACACGCCCCGGTTCATCATCGAAGTAGGTGACTTCCGCCTGCAGGAACGACCGCTCCTGGTTCAGGTTCATCACCTCGAAGCGGCGGCGGCCTTCGCAGACGATGTCCATGCGCCCGTCGTCGTAGCGTTTGGTAACGTCGAGAATCTCGGCAGTGCAACCGATCTGGGCGACGCTGTCTTCGCCGGCGCGCACGATGCCGAATACCAGGTCCTGCGCCAGGCATTCGCCGATCATTTCCTTGTAGCGCGGCTCAAAGATGTGCAGCGAGATTGGCATGCCCGGCAGCAGCACCACATCCAAGGGGAACAGTGGCAACAGCGCGCTCATGCTGCGATTGTAAACCTCCCCTTGACTTGAGGTGCCCTGACCAAATACAAGCACGAGCATGGACCCACGAGGAAAAGTCGTGGTGGTTACCGGTGCGTCGATGGGGATCGGCGAGGCGCTGGCGCGCGCCTTCCTGCGGGAGGACTGCAAGGTGGTGCTCTCGTCACGCGATCCCGGGCGGTTGGAGGCGGCACGCTCCCGTGTCGGTTCGCCGGAGCGCACCCTGGCCATTGCCTGCGATGTCCGCAACCGAGAGGAGATCGACCGCCTGCTGGGCCTGACCCTGCACAACTTCGGGCGCGTGGACATCTGGATCAATAACGCCGGTTTTGGATTGCAGGACTCCGTCGCCTCCATGGAGATGCGCGCTTGCCGCGACATGTTCGACACCAACCTGTTCGGCACGATCGATTGCATACAAGCAGTGATCCCGGTGATGAAGCGCCAGGGCGGCGGCATGATCATCAACATCTCCAGCGTCGCCGGCCACATCCCGCTGCCGTACTCGGCCGCTTACTCGGCCACCAAGTTCGCCATGAACGCCATCGGTAAAGGCGCGCGTATGGAACTGCGCTCAAGCGGCGTGCACGTGATGACCGTGTGTCCCGGCTACATCACTACCGGCTTTTCCGAGAATGCCGTGAAGGGAAAAGAACGCCTGCGCGTTGGTGGTGCGAACCGGCGCGGCATCAGCGCCGAGCGGGTGGCGACCGCGGTGGTCAACGCCTGCCGGCCGGAGAAGCGGGAAGTTATCGTGCCCTGGCAGCACCACATCAGCCTCAAGTTCTACCAGCTCTTCCCGTGGCTGGTGGAGTGGGTGATGGCGCGCGCGATTGGCCCGGCGTAAGCCGCCGAGAGCGACCTGGCACACCGCCATCCCCGACGGTTAGCGGATCTGTTCCAGTTGCGCCAAGTGGTTCAGGTCGTGTCCGGCTAACATCTTGAGGATCGTCTCCACCGACTCATCTCCGCGCTCGGGATGAAATGCCACTCGCGCGAAATCCTCAGGAGCAAGCGTCCGCCAGAACGACAGGTTCCAGCCTCGCAAAGCGATACAAGCCTTTGCCGCTGCCGCCGGATCCTGGCGCGCATAGTTGCGCGCCCACAAATCCTGATCGAACGGTTGTATGTGATGGTTCGGCTCGACCACGGCCTGCCGCGAGCGGAACCCGATAGCCAGCTCCGCATCCGCTAAATGGCAGAAAATCTGGCCGGCGGTCCATTTGCCGGGAGCGTAGCTGTTTCCCAAGCCCTTTGATCCCAGGCGCTCGAAATGCTGCTGTAGCTTTGCCGGCGTTGATTCCAGAACGCTCAGGAACGGCTTGTCACCAAGCAGTCCCAATATTCGCGAGGTGTAAGGATTGGTTGCAGTCGCCATACCGGATGGATGCGCCCGTGCGGACAAGGACTCGTGAAATTCTTGCCGCTCCTCGCCTGGGCAGACGGCAAAAAGATGGCTATGCCCAGTAGGTTCTATCCAGCGTCCGATACTGAATTGCTTCCGCGATGTGCCGCGAATCGAGATTCTCCGATCCGTCCAGATCCGCGACGGTCCGGGCCACCTTCAGAATCCGGTCATGCGCCCGTGCGCTCAAGCCCTGCTGGGCCATGGCACGCTCCAGCATGCGCTCGCAATCGGGAGAGAGATCGCAGTAGGAGCGGATCTGCCGCGGCGCCATCTGGGCGTTGGAGTAGATGGGTTCACCGGCCGACTTGAAGCGTCGCAACTGCATCTCGCGGGCCCGAACGACTCTTTCGCGGATGTGGTCCGAGCCTTCGGGCGAAGCTCCGCCGCGCAGTTCTTTGTACCGCACCGCGGGCACGTCGATGTGGATGTCGATGCGGTCGAGCAGTGGCCCGGAGATCTTCGACACATAGCGTTGGATCATCGGCTGTGTGCAGTGGCAATCGCGCGAAGGGTCGTTGTGATACCCGCATGGGCAGGGATTCATGGCGGCTGCCAGCATGAAACGCGCCGGGAAGGTGAGCGACATCGCGGCGCGGGCGATGGAGACTGTTCCATCTTCGAGCGGTTGCCTTAGGACTTCGAGCACGTTGCGCGGGAATTCCGGCAGTTCGTCGAGGAAGAGCACGCCGTTGTGTGCGAGCGAGACTTCGCCTGGACGCGGCACCGCGCCTCCGCCGATCAGCCCGGCATCGGAAATCGTATGGTGCGGCGCGCGATACGGACGCGTGCCTACCAGGCCGGCGCCTGGATCGAGCACGCCGGCCACGCTGTGGATCTTGGTGGTCTCGATAGCCTCCTCGAAGGTCAGCGGTGGCAGGATGGTGGGCAGGCGCTTGGCGAGCATCGTCTTACCCGAACCGGGCGGCCCGATCATCAGAATGTTGTGACCGCCCGCGGATGCCACCTCAAGGGCGCGTTTGGCGGTCTGCTGCCCGCGAACGTCCTTGAAGTCCACGGTGAACTGCCGCGCTTCGTTCAGCAGCGCATCCGTCTGGACGCGCAGCGGAGCGGTGCCATTGCCGTCGCCGGCATTCAGCAGGTTGACCACATCCAGCAGCGAGCGCACAGGAAAGACGTCCACGCCGCTGACCACGGCAGCCTCGCGCGCGTTGGCCTCGGGCACGATGATGTTGCGAATCTTGCGGGCGCGCGCCTCCACCGCGATGGGCAGAGCACCGCGGATGCCGCGCACGCCGCCATCCAGGGAGAGTTCGCCCACGAGCAGCCAATCCACTACTTCCTTGCGCATGAGCGCGCCGTAAGCTCCCAGAATGCCCATGGCCATCGGCAAGTCGAATCCCGAGCCTTCTTTCTTGATGTCGGCGGGAGCGAGGTTGACGGTGATGTGCGTCGGTGGGATGTCGTAGCCGCAATTCTTCAGTGCCGCACGGATGCGCTCCCGGCTTTCGCGCACGGCCGCGTCCGGCAGTCCGACGGTCATAAAGTGGTCGCCATCGTTCAGGCGCACCCCGGAGACATCGACTTCGACCTCGATGATGCTGGCGTCAATGCCGTAAACCGCGGCGCTAACAGTCTTGAACAGCATGGTAGTGAGCGCATGAGTATTACCGGCCGCCGCCCAGCCCGCAATGGGCTGTTTTACTCTATGGATTGCGAGGTAATCACGCCCGATAACGCGGAGGCCGGACACCGTTCAGCCGCAAATATACGGCACTCTCCCCGCGGTGATAGGTGGCGTGGTCGAGAAGGAAATGCACCACGCGGCCTTTGGAGAACGGCCGGTTGTCCAGAAATTGCACGCGCAGTTCCAAATCCACGTCGGTCAGGTCGGCGGCGCCGTGGTGGACGTAGGTAAACGATTCGCGCAGCAGATTGATCACCTCGGCCCGCGACTTCACGACTTCCTTGCCCGCTTCGCTGAGGGTATACGTCGGCTGGGCTTTGTCCTGCACGAACACCTCGAAGAGGCTGCGCGCCGATTCGGCGATGTGGACCATCTGCTGGCCGAAGGTGCGCTCCTCGGCCACCGGACGGAAGTCGTAATGCTGTTCCGGCATGGCCTCGGCGCATTCCACGATGCAGGCGCGCGCCAGGCTGATCTCGTCCATCAGCTCGGAAACCGAGTCGGCGATGGGACCGCGCCGCAGCCCCCCGCGCGGATACCCCCCGCGCTCCGACTGGGGCCACATCGCTGGCACACACCCAGCCACGAGGCCCAGCACCGAAGCGCGCAGCATCGCACGGCGGGAAACGAGGGACATGATGATCCTCAGTTGCTCTACGAACGGAATCTTCGAAAGGTTCGATGGATTTTATCTTTTTTCAGGCCGGCGCCCTGATTCGCTGTGGTCGAATTCACCTGCAGAGACACAGCATGCGGCGTCTCTTTACAAGCCGCAGCGACTTCATCGCGTGCGAGACGATCTTCTCCTCGGCGTACATCGCTCGAAGGTACCACGCGTTTCCGATTTTTCTCTTGACATCGTTTTTCATTGACTCTATACATTCAACAATCGCAACAGAACGTATGTTGCATCCACGAAAAATGGAAGGGAGAATAGAACCATGGCAACCAAGAAGGGTGGAAAGAAAAAGGGCGGCAAGAAGAAGCACTAATCGCCCAGCCCAATCGTAAGGCAAGACGGGGACGCCAGGCAGCGTCCCCGAAGCTTTTTCAGCCGCTCTTTCTCAGCCTTCCGCCGCACCCAGCGCCCGCTTTTCCGCGTCCAGCGGTAGTTCCGGCTGGCTGACGCCCGCGCCGGCAAGATTGTGAACCCGGTTCTCCAGCTTGCTTAGCGCGCGCGTGCTGTCCTCGTAACTCTTACCCGCGTTCTTCAGGTGGGTGCCCAGCTTGTCGTAAACGTCGGTGAACTTCTCCAGCTCGAAGGTGAGCGATTCCATCTGCTGCAGAATTGATTCCGCCTGCTGGCTCACGTGCAGGCTCTTCAGTCCGACCACGATGGTGTGCAGGTAAGCGTAGAGCGAGTTGGGGGAAACCGGCATAACGCGCTTCTGCACGCAGTATTCGTAGAGGCCGGTGTCGTCTTCGTCACGGATGATGGCTTCGTAATAGACATTCTCCGCAGGGATGTACATCAGCGCGAAGGGCAGCGTGCCCTCAGCCGGACGGATGTACTTGCCGGCGATCTCATCCACCCGCTTGCGAACATCTTTCAGGAACTCGCGGCGCGCAGTCTTCTTTTCCGGATCGGTCTCCGCTTCGGCGATGCGGCGGAAATTTTCCAGCGAGAACTTGGAATCGATGGCCACCATTCCCTGCGGAAACATCAGCACCGCGTCGGCCCGGTCGCCGGAAGAAAACGCGTATTGCGTCCGGTACTGCTCACGCGCGAACACCATGGCCAGCAGGTTCTCGAGCTGCTCCTCGCCAAAACCTCCGCGAAGCTTCGGGGCAGTGAGAATGTGCTGCAGGTCGGCAATGGATTTCGATAGCTCCCCTAGCCTTCGCGCCTGTTCGCTCATGCCGCCCACCTGCTTCTGCAATTCGGCGAAAATATTCTGCACGTGCGCCATGCGGTCGTTCACTTCCTTCGACGTGCCGCTCATGGCCTTCACGTTCTCGTTCAGCCGCTCGGCCAAATGACGGTTCATGGCTTCCAGGCGTTCGGCCACGTTGCAGTTGACC
>Ga0335079_10009921_pt1 | contig 10846 bp, 10 predicted proteins | sample Lox_Sample_33_FD_206719 | JGI IMG/M metagenome (GOLD analysis project Ga0335079, IMG submission 206719) | Soil microbial communities from Loxahatchee National Wildlife Refuge, Florida, United States - Lox_Sample_3.3 | ecosystem: Environmental > Terrestrial > Soil > Wetlands | place: USA... | reverse complement strand
CGGCCATCCCCAGCACGATCCTGCGCGCCACGCAGTTCTTCGAGTTCATCGGCCGCATCGCCGATTCCAGCACCCAGGACGGGACGGTTGCGCTGCCGCCCCTGTACTTCCAGCCCGAAGCGGCCGGTGACGTCGCCGCCGCCCTGGCCGACATCGCCGAGGGCGCGCCGGTCAACGGCACCGTCGAGCTGGCCGGCCCGGAACGGTTCCGGCTGGACGAGCTCGTCCGGCGCTTCCTCGCCGCGCACGACGATCCGCGGCACGTCGTGACCGATGTCCACGCGCCCTACTACGGCCTGGAAGTCACCGATGAGCGGGCCCTCATCCCCGGCGACAACTCCCGCATCGGCGCGACCCGCTTCGCGGACTGGCTCAGCCATTCCGCGCCGGCGACCCCCCGTTCGTATCAGCCCGAAGGAGCCTCCTCATGAACCCCACGAGCACCCCAGCCGGCGGCAGCGCCTTCCTGCAGGAACTCGAAATCAACGTCTGCACCGAGCTGACCCTGGCCGAGACCGGCCCGCCGGAGGAAGAGGCCGCCGCCCTGCCCATCGAGAAATGGCTGTCCGATCCGGAGGATGAGCAGCGCTACGAAGCCGGCCTCCGCAACCTCATCGACGCCGTCGAGGCCATGCGGCGCACCGAGACGGACGAGTGGTGAGCGATGCAGGTCACGCGAGAGCACGTGGTCCGCATGCTGCGGATAGCGGCGCTGCCGGACCTCGCCGAGGAGGTGCACCGGGTGCTACCCGACCCCGTCGAGTACATCTACGTGGAACGCTTTCTAGCCCGGTACGGCATTACCAGAGACGGGTTGATCAGCCGCCGGGGAGGAAGCCCGTAACATGACGGGTCCGCCCGGGCCTGCCCGCGAGCACGCCAGCGGAGAAGCTGCCTTCATCGCCCGCCGCACCACCTGCGAGAATTGAGGTGATGCCGCCCTTTACCGGCGGCTCCAAGCTCGTGCCGGCCTGGGCGGAGGAGGGCAGAGAAATTAGCGCGCTGCTGGGCCGGGGGGTGGAGACCAGCGCGCTGGAGGGGGTGCTGGCGGCGGTCCGGGACGGGCTGAGCGGGGTTCTGGTGCTACGGGGTGAGGCGGGCGTCGGCAAGACGTCACTGCTGGACTGGGCGGCCCGGCAGGCCGATGAGATGCAGGTAGCCCGGGTAGCCGGCGCAGAGGCCGAGATGGACATGGGATTCGCCGGCCTGCATCAGCTGCTTATCCCGTTCCTGAGCGGTTTCGAGGGACTTCCCTCGCCGCAGCGGCAGGCCCTCGGGTCGGCGTTCGGGATGGTGGACGGCCCGCCTCCGGACCGGTTCCTGGTCGGCATGGCGGCTCTGACGGTGCTGACCGACGCGGCGGCCGCGCGGCCGGTGCTGTGCCTGATCGATGACGCGCAGTGGCTGAACCAGGTGTCGATCGAAGTGCTCGGATTCGTCGCCCGGCGCCTTTACGCAGACCGGGTGGGCATGGTATTCGCCGCCCGTGAGGGGGAGGGACGGGCGGTGGTGCTCGCGGGACTGCCGGAGCTGACAGTCGGCGGGCTGGGCGAAGAGGCAGCGCAGGAACTGCTGGCGACGTCGGCGGCCGCGCAGGTCGATCGGCAGGTGAGCGGGCGCATCGTGGCCGACACAGCGGGTAACCCGCTGGCGCTGGTCGAGCTGGCCGCGGAGCTGACCGCCGCCGAACTGTCGGGTGCGGAGCCGCTGGACTGGCCGCTGCGGTTCGAGGGCCGTCTGGACGAGCTTTACCGGTCCCGGGTGCGGGCCCTCCCCGGCGGCACCCAGACGCTGTTGCTGCTGGCGGCCGCCGATCCGACCGGGGAACCCGCGCTGATCTGGAACGCGGCCAGGAACCTGAGGATCGATCCCGAGACGGGCCAGGCTGCGGGAGTGGAGCGGCTGGTGTCCTGGGAGCCACGGGTACGGTTCCGCCATCCGCTGATCCGGTCGGCGGTGTACTACGCCGCTCCGGCCGCGGCGCGGCGCGGCGCGCACCAGGCCCTGGCCGAGGTCACCGATCCAGAGGTTGATCCGGACCGGCGGGCCTGGCACCTGGCGGAGGCGGCGGCCGGCCCGGACGAGCGGGTGGCCGCGGAGCTGGAACGGTCGGCGGACCGGGCGCGCGGCCGCGGTGGCTGGGGCAGCGGGGCCGCCTTCCTCGAGCGGGCGGCCGCGCTGACCCCGGACGAGGGTCACCAGGCCCGGCGGATGCTGGCGGCCGCCGAGAACCGGCTGGCGGCCGGGGAGGCGCCCGCGGCGCGGGCCCTGCTGAGCCTGGCGGCACCGCGCCTGGCCGATGCGCCGGCCCGGGCGAGGGCCAGGCGGCTGGAGGGCCAGAGCTTGTACGCTGCCGGGCAGATGCCCGAGGCCACGTCGGTCCTGCTCGACGCGGCCCGGATGTTCCAGCCGTCCGAGACCCGCCTGGCCCGCGACACCCTGCTGGACGCGTTCGTGGCGGCACAGTTCTCAGGCGGGGCCTGGATGGCCGAGTTCCTGGGGGCGGTCCGCTCGGCTCCGAAGGTGGCGGACTCCCGGGCGACACTTGCCGACCTGCTGCTGGACGGCTTCGCGGCCGTGGGCGAGCGCCGCTACGCGGCCGGCGCCGCGCTGCTTCGCCAGGCCATCGTGCCGCTGGCCGCCGGCCGGCCGATCCCCGACGACGCCTTGCCGCAACTCATGGCCGTAGGCCAGGCCGCCGGGCTGCTGTACGACGACTCGGCCCGGTACCAGATGGAGGAGCGGTGGGTGGCGGAGCTGCGTGGCCGGGGCGCGATCGCGGCGCTGCTCACCGCGATCGGCATCCAGCTGAGCGTCCAGGTGCAAGAGGGCCGCTTTGCGGACGCCGAGGCCACGCTGGCGGAGGGACGGGCGCTGTCTGAGGCGACAGGTTACCGGGCCATCCTGGGCGCCTATACCTGGCAAGAGCTGTGGGCTCTGGCCCGGCAGGGGCGGGAAGCAGATACCCGCCAGCTCGCCGCCCGGATGCTGCGCGAGTACGCCGGGCCGGGCAAGAGGTACGAGGTCTTGAGGGTGCACGGAGCGCTGGCCACGCTTGAGCTAGGCCTGGGCGACTACGCCGCCGCGGTGCACCACGCGCTGGAGGCGCTCCCGCGGGAGAACATCCTGGGCTTTGCCGCATTCGCGGACGTGGTCGAGGCCGGAACCAGGTGCGGGGAGCGCGACACCGCGGCTTCTGCCCTCGAGGCCTTCACGCCCTGGGCGCTGGCGAGCGGGACCGACCTGGCCCTGGGGCTGCTGGCTCGCAGCCGGGCGCTGCTTGCCGACGACGACCATGCCGAGGCGGAGTACCGGCTGGCCCTCGACCACCTGCAGCGCTGCCGGCTCGTCCCGGAGCTGGCCCGGGCGCATCAGGTGTACGGGGAGTGGCTGCGCCGCCAGCGGCGCCGCCGCGATGCCCGCGACCAGCTCCGCCGCGCCTTCGAGATGTTTGACGGGATGAGCATGACGGCGTTCGCGGGCCGGGCCCGGGCCGAGCTGCGCGCTACCGGCGAGCGGGCCCGCCCGCGCAGCCTCGGGACCCCGGAGGTGCTCACGGCGCAGGAGGCGCAGATCGCCCGGCTGGCCGCCGAGCGCCTGTCCAACCGGGAGATCGCCGGCCAGCTGTTCATCAGCGCCCGCACCGTCGAGTACCACCTGCACAAGGTCTTCCGCAAGCTCGGCGTCACCAGCCGGGCACAGCTCGCCCGGACCTTCGCGGATCACAAGACACCCGCATGGCAGGACTGACGATCTGCCCGCGGGACACCTGCGGCCCCGCTACGGCGAGTACTCGACACCGATGCGATCATCGACGTCGGTGACGCCAGCCGCAGACCAGGCGGCGGCCACTGCGTGATCGTGCGCGGCCCAGGAGCCGACCGTGCCGGACAGGATCACCAGCCCGCCGGAGAAGGTCTCGACCGAGAGCCGGTCCGCGTCCAGCATGGCATCGCGCCGGAACGCGCAGCTGATGGCGTCCGCTGCGGCACGCCCATCGGCCGCACCGGCCGCCTTGGCCAGGGCGATGGCGTTGCCGATGCCGGCCACGCCGGGCACGGCCGCGGTGCGGGACTCGGCCGCCTCGCGCTGGTAGTGCCACTCCACCGTTCCGGTCAGGGTGACGAAGCCGTCCCGGGCCTGCGCATCGACGGTCATCGGCACCGAGGCCTCCAGCATCAGCGCTTCCAGTACGTCGCCGCACAGGTCCTCGTCGTCGCGCCGGTCCCGGTCCGGGATCTGCACCCTCAGTTCATTGGCGACCCCGGTGACCCCGCGGACGCGGGCGGCGGCGTTGCCCCCGGCTCGCTTGTGCCTGAGGCTGGCCACGGTCCCGCGCAGCGTGACCACCCCGCCGGCGGCCGATACCTCGATCGCCGGGCTGCACACTTGCGGATCCCAGCACAGCTCGGCGGCGACGTCGCGCCTCAGGTCGTCGTCCGTCATGGTTGCCTCGCTTCCCCCCCGACACCAGGGCTCCACGTTACGGTCGGCCGCCCGTCGCCGCATCCATGAAAGTCCCTAGTCATTCCGGGGAACCGAGGTAAGGGAGCCGGTACTCCGAGCAGAAGAAGTAGGTCAGCGCCCTTAGTCCAGGAGGGAGATCCTCGACCGGGCCGTCTGAACGGCCGCCGGCGGTTGTTATCTGCAGGCGTGAGCGTGGAATCCCCGTCAGGCGTCACTCGGGCCCGGCTCCCACCCGGACTGCTGCGCCCACCGGTCCGCGCGCCGGATGACGTCCCAGAAAAAGGGCGCCTTCGCGTCGGTGTAGGCCGCGCGATCGTGGGCGAACTGGGCGGCCAGGCGCCGTTTGAGGTCCTCGTAGGCTGCCGCTTCGTCCGCGTGGGTGCGCAGGTAGTCCCGGAACAGCAGCGGGAACTGCTCGGAGAAGCTGCCCGCCCGCCGGACATGGATGTGGGTGCGGGGCTCGCCCGGTGGTTCACGGAAGTACCGCTTCGTGCGCTCGGTGTTGTCCCCGCGGTATACGTAGCCGAGCTGCCGGAGCGGTTCGCAGAACGGGCCCACCGGGTCGAGGGCCGCGACCGAGATCTGGATGTCTATCACCGGCTTGGCGGCGAGCGCGGGAACAGCGGTGGACCCGATGTGGTCGATCCGCAGGGCCGCGTCGCCGAGCGCGCCGCGCAGCCGGTCACCGAGTTCGGCGAAGCGCCGCGGCCACCGCGCGTCGTAGGGGACGATGCTGACCGCTGATCGTGCGCCGTCTGGCCGGGCTGGCCCGGGGTCGCTCACGGCTGGGCGCGGCAGCGGCGGATAGCGGTGATCCGAGGCGAAGAAGTCACGGATCTGCGGCGGCGGGAACGGCCCGCCCCGGTGCAGGTACCGGTCGGTGAAACGCTGCGCACACCGAAGCGCCTCGGCGGCGCGCGCGGTGTCGATAGAGCCCGCGCTCATGGCACCGGCCAGCTGGTCCAGGTCGATCATCCGGTAGGCCGGCCCCATTCCCTCGACGATGATGTCGGCGTACTCATCGGTGACGTGATACGTGAGCCGTCCGTCGTCACGCCGCGCCTGGATCCGCACCACGTCGACATACCACTCATCAATCCAGCCGAAGGGCTCGTAGATCAGCTGAACACCCTCGTCAAGCAGCCAGAAGACACGGCGCGGACCCCGGTGCGGGCCGGCCAGCTCATCTCGCATCAGTACCCGGCCGGCCCGGATGGCCGGGCGGGCCTGCCAGTCGTGCATCCTCCAGGCCACCGCGACAGACTCAGCCTGCGGGCCAGCAACGCCGTTCACCAGACCGGTCCCTTCGCTAAGCCGGGCGTACCATTTTGGCATGCGCCCGGTTGACCGCTCGCCCATGACGATCACGAAAGCGGAGCCATGATCTTCATCGTCATCAGGATCGACATCCGCGCGGAGAAGCGGGACGACTTCCTCACCGGCATTACCCGCTACTGCGCTCAGGTACGCGCGGAGCCGGGCAACCTGCACTTCAGCTGCTACGAGGACGTCGAGGAGAGCAACCGGTTCGTCGTCGTGGCGAACTACGCCGATCAGGCCGCCGGCGAGGCCCACGTCGCCTCGGAGCACGCCCAGTGGTTCTTCGGATGGCTGCCCGCGGTGGTCTCACGAGTCCCGAGCATCGTGTACCAGGAGCTGCCCGGCGCGGGCTGGTCCGAGATGAGCGAGGTTCGCCTCGAGTCGGCGACCTGACGGCTACAGGAGGCCGAGTTCGGTGGCGCGGCGGACGGCGGCCCGGCGGGTGTTCACGTCCAGCTTGCCGAAGATGTGCTTGGTGTGGGTGCGCAGCGTATTGACCGACACGAACAGGTGACGGGCGATCTCCGGCCCGGTGAGTTCGGTCGCGAGCAGCCGGAGGACCTCGAGTTCGCGGTCGCTCAGTCCCTCGTCGCTGGCGGGGGCCGCGGCCGCCGCCGGTGCGGCAGCGTGCGGCACCAGGTCGGCGTGCCCGGCCGCCCGAAGCAGCTCAGCCATTGGTGGTCCTTCGTTGAGGAAGATCCGGAGGTAGCCGGCCGGGACGCCGTCGGTCAGGGCCGCGGCGAGATCCGGGATCGCGGCACCCGTGTCGCCGGCCGCGTGCCGGGCTAGCGCCCGGACCATCCGGGCCTCGACGAGGCTGCCCGCGCGCCCGGCTGCCTGCGCGGCGTCGACGACACGATCGAGCAGGGCGCGGGCCTGCTCGATGCCGCCCTGGTCTCGGTCGGCCCGGTACTGCCCGATCAGCAGGCGGGCCAGGGTGAGCTGGTTGAACTCGGCCAGAAAGGCCGGCGGATCGGCCGCTGTGATGTGGTGCTCGCGCGCCCAGTCCCACGCGTCCGCGAGGCGGCCCTGGGCGATGCGGACCCGCGCCCGCAAGGCCGGGATAGGCCGCACATCCGGGAAGAAGCCGGGCAGGTACTCTCGTTCGGCGTCGTCGAGCATCCGCACCGCGCCGTCGAGATCGCCTCGTGCCTGCAGCACCCCCGCCATGGCCGTGTACCAGCGGTGTCGGTTCTCCAGCAGCGATGCCCGGTCACCGAGCTCCCGGGCCTGCTGGAGGTGGTTCGCGGCCGCGTCGAGGTCACCCTGCTCCCGGAGCACGTCGGCCAGACCGACGTGCAGGTCACCGGTCGAGGACAGCAATGATCCCTCATGCCGTTCGGCCGACGCGAGCGCTCGTTCGTACAACCGTCGTGCCTCCGCCGGCCGGCCGCGGGTGAGCCACATGCCGGCCAGGACGACGGTCGCGCCGAGCTCGTCCGCGATGTTGCCGGCCTGGTGCAGGCTCGCGACCGCCGTGCCGAACGTATCCACGGCGGTGCCGGGGTCGCCGGCGGCCCATGCGGCCAGGCCGAGGAAGCCGGCCGCGGCCCCGCGGGCGAGATGGTCATCCGGCCCGGCCAGCTCCAGCACGTGGCGGGCGTGCGCGACGGTGCCGTCGAGGTCGCCGCGGGCCTGGGCGATCGCGGCGCGGTAGGCCGCGATCGTGGCCGGGAGGGTCCGCAGTTCCTCGTTCCGGCCGCGGGCCGCCTGCGCCAGCGAATCAGGGATAGCCGGCATTGATGCCGAACGGTCGGCCGCCAATGCCCGTTCGGCGTCATCGAGCCACACCTGGGTTCCGTCGAGATCGCCTTCGGACAGCCGCGTCCAGGCCAGGAAGGCGGCCAGGAGAGGACGCTCCCGCATCACGTCGTCCGGCAGGGCGCGCAACCACTCCCGCAGGGTGCGGTCCTGCCGGTGCTTGCGGAGGTCCGGCAGCGCGAGCTCGACCAGGCCGGCCGCGCGATCGAAATCGTCGCCGGCGACCGCGTGGACGACAGCGTCGGCGAGCATGCCGTGGTCGGCATACCAGCGGCTGGCGGCCCGGTACAGCCCGGGCACCCGGTCCGGGTGCTGGGCCAGGAGCCGGGCGCGGAGTGCGTCAGCGAACAGGTGGTGATAGCGGTACCACTGCCGCTGGTCGTCGAGAGGGACGACGAACAGGTTCCCGCGCTCGAGGATCTCGAGCGTATGACGGCCGTCGTCGCGGCCGGTCAGCGCGTCACACAGCGGTCCGGTTAGCTGCTGGAGCACCGAGGTGTCGAGGAGGAACCTGCGAACCTCACCGGGCTGGCTGTTGAGCACCTCCTCGACCAGGTAGTCCAGGACGAAGCGGTGGCTGCCGGTGAACGCGTCGACGAAGCCGGCCACGCCCGCAGCGTCCCCGGCGCCGGTGTGGCCGCGTGCCGACAGAGCCGCCAGCTGCAACCCGGCGGCCCATCCCTCGGTACGGTGCTCGAGGGCGGCGACGTGCGCCGGATCGAGGTCGAGGCCCATGACGTGATTGAGGAAGGCGTCCGCCTCGTCGGCGGTGAAGCGCAAGTCCGCGGCGCGCAGCTCGAGGAGCTCGCCGCGGCCGCGCAGCCGGGCCAAGGGCAGCGGCGGGTCCGCGCGCGTGGTGATGGCGATGGTGACCTGGGGCGGCAGGTGGCCGAGCAGGAACGTCACGGATTCGTGGATGTCCGGTGAGTCGATGACGTGATAGTCGTCGAGAGCCAGCACGGTCGGCCCGGCGAGCTCGTCGAGATCGTTGACCAGGCTCACCAGGACGGCCTGGCCGGCCTGGTCGCTGTCCAGCAGCGCCAGGGCCTCCGCACCCACCTGGGGGCTGCTCGCCCGGATGGCCGCGACGAGGTGAGTGACGAACCGGCGCGGCTCGCTGTCCTCGGCATCGAGCGACAGCCACGCCACGCGCGGTGACGGCCCGGCCGGCTTGCTCTCCCCGCGTTCGCTTGCGGCCAGCCACTGCGCGACCAGGGTCGTCTTGCCGAACCCGGCCGGAGCGGACACCAGGACAAGCCGCGGCATCGACGCCGGCTCGCCTCGGAGGCGGTCGGTGAGCCGAGGACGGGGAACGAGCCGCCGTCGCATCGCGGGGACGTGCAGCTTGGTGCCCAGGACAGGCATCCAGTCATCCTAAGCGGGCTGTCACCAGACCCGGCCGGCGCGGCGCTACGATGACGATCGTGTCCACTCGCAGTATTGCTGTCACCGGGATGACCTGCGACCACTGCGCCAGTGCCGTACGGGCTGAGATCAGCAAGCTCCCCGGCGTCACCGCGGTCGCCGTCGACGTGACCGCGGGCACCGTACGCGTCACTGGTGACCCGCTACCCGGTGACGCCCCGCTGCGCGAGGCCGTCGAGGAAGCCGGATACGAGTTCAGCAGTGGATAGGGGCGCCGTCGCCGCTAACCTGGCGTCCTTCCCGCGCATCGGAATAGTGCGACCCGGCCTGCGGGCCGCGTCCGTGGCGGTATGCGTCCTGGAGCAGCAGGACGTATCGTGCCTCCTGATTACCAGGCGAGCAGCCGGCCTGCGGAATCACTCCGGACAATGGGCGCTGCCGGGCGGAAGCCGCGAGCCGGGCGAATCCGCCGGGGAAGCGGCGCTGAGGGAGTTGCGCGAGGAAACGGGCGTGGCGGCCGAGGCGGGCGATGTCCTGGGCACGCTCGATGACTACGCCACGCGATCCGGCTTCCTCATCACTCCCGTGGTGGTGTGGGGCGGCCCGGTCGGCACTCTCGTCCGGCAGTCGTCGGAGGTGGCCCGGATCCACGTGATCCCGCTGGCCGACTTCGACCGCCCGCCTCAGCTCCTGCGCATCCCGGAGTCGCCCGCGCCGGTCCTACGCCTAGCGCTGCTCAGCGGCCATGTGTACGCTCCGACCGCCGCCGTCATCCATCAGTTCTGCCAGCTGGCGCTGCACGGCCTGGTCACCCGGGTGGCCCACTTCGAGCAGCCCGTATTCGCCTGGCGCTGACGCCCATCATGGCTGTGGACCGGATGCCAGCCGCCGACGTTGAGGTGTCGGCGGATCTAGTGCGGCGGCTGCTCGCTGATCAGCACCCTGACCTCGCGCGCCTGCCCGTGGAGTTCCTCGCGAACGGCTGGGACAACGAGCTGTACCGGGTCGGGGACGAGCTGGTGGCCCGGCTGCCGCGCCGCGCCCTTGGCGCGCAGATCATCACGAACGAGCAGCGCTGGCTGCCCCGGCTCGCCACCCGGCTGCCCCTGCCCATCTCGAGTCCGGAACGGACCGGGGTACCCGCCTGCGGCTACCCCTACTGCTGGAGCGTGGTGCCGTACCTGCCGGGCGTGCCCGCGGCACAGGCCGGCTCCTTCGACCCGGCGGCAGCCGCGGCCGCCGTCGGCGGGTTCCTCGGCGCGCTGCACGTCCCCGCCCCGGCGGACGCGCCAGCCAACCCGTTCCGTGGCGTCCCGCTGGCCGAGCGCGCCGGTATCTTCGCGGCCAGCCTCGCCCGGCTCACGGGCCAGGTCGACCGGGACGCGGTGCTGCGCGCGTGGGTCGCGGCGCTCACGGTTCCCGGTTACGACGGCCCGGCCGTGTGGCTGCACGGCGACCTGCACCCGGCGAACATCCTGGTGAACGACGGCCAGGTCAGCGGCGTGATCGACTTCGGCGACATCACCGCGGGCGATCCGGCCTGCGACCTGTCGGTGGCCTGGATGCTGCTCCCGGCCGACGGCCATGCCATCTTCTGGTCGGCCTACAGGGCGGCCGGCGGGCGGGCCGACGATGCCCTGCGGGCCCGGGCCAGAGGCTGGGCCCTGAACCTCGCGGTCACGTTCCTGGCCCACTCCGAAGACAACCCGGTAATCCGGCAAGTCGGCCGCCGTACCCTCAGCACCGTGCTGCGCCGCTAGGCGGCGTAGCGGGTCGGGGTGGTGGTGTAGGTGCGGCCAATTAGCCGCAGCCGGGTGTCTTGGTTCTCACGGCACCGAGAGGCCATGGCCGCCGTCACCCCGCCTATGCAGGATGAGGAGGAACTCGGCGGTCGCCTGGCTGGAGAGCCCGCCAAGGAACCCGAATCCGGCAG
>Ga0335079_10009918_pt1 | contig 10847 bp, 9 predicted proteins | sample Lox_Sample_33_FD_206719 | JGI IMG/M metagenome (GOLD analysis project Ga0335079, IMG submission 206719) | Soil microbial communities from Loxahatchee National Wildlife Refuge, Florida, United States - Lox_Sample_3.3 | ecosystem: Environmental > Terrestrial > Soil > Wetlands | place: USA: Florida... | reverse complement strand
CGCGCCGCGATTTGGGACCTGCCCGCGACGCTCGCAATCGCGCGCGAGGTGCTTGCCGAGCGCGAGCCAACCGTTCACGATCGCATCGGGCTGACGACGGTGGACTATATAAAAGATGAACTGCCGCGCGGCGCCGATGTGATTTTCATGTCAAATATCATTCATAGCGAGACCGCGCAGACCAATGCCGAACTGATGAGGAAATGTTTTGCGGCGCTCGATCCGGGCGGAATCGTGATCGTCAAGGACCACATCATGAATCGTGAGCTGACCGCACCCCCGGCTGGAGCGGTGTTCGCGCTATATCTGATGCTGACCACATACGGGCGCGACTTCAGCTTCGATGAGGTATCATCGTGGATGCGCGAGGCGGGTTTCCGCAACCTCGAGGAACGTGTGCTGCCGAGTCCGCCGTTCACCTCGTCGATGGTCATCGCGCAGAAATGAGGACGCGAGTGTTATTTGGTTCGAGGAAATCTTTCGCGCCGCGCGCCGCCGCGGTCATCGCGATGGCACTGTGGATTGGAGCGATCGCAGGATGCTCGTCGCATAGCGATTCGATGTCCGCGTCGAATGGAACCGAGACGATTCCGGTTTCGCCCGAGGCCGCGGCAGTCGCCAACACACAGTCGCAGCAACCGGGCTACGACAAGGACGAAGACAAGACGCTTAAGTGCGAGCAACTGGTGCGCAATCCTCCTGGCATCGAGGAGGTACGGCGCACCGCCAAAGGGATCGAATCGCGCGAAATTCGCGTCGCGAGCACCGGCGACGGTTATCGATGGGTGGTCTATCGCACCCGCGGAAGTGCGCCAGACGGATGGCATGCGCAGGCGCATCTCGATCGGCTGCACTTCGATCCGGCGCTGCAGTACCTGCTGCCCGACAAGAAGCCGCAGTATCTGGCGTACGCGCCGACGGTCGCCGAGACGCCGCAGGACAGCGAGCAGATGATCAGTATCGCAGATACCTTCGGCCAGAAGGTCGGGACCTTCGAATGGCAAGGGAAAGGCGAGACGCGGCACTACTCTTATACCATCGCGAAACATCTGCCATGTTTCCCGGAGCCCGAGGACTGAGGGTGCTGGATGCGACGCATAGCGCGCGGTATCGCGGTGATGATCGCGGCCTCGCTGGCGATATTCGCGCTGGCATTCGCAGATAAGCCGATGCCGACTCCGATCAAACCCACTCCTGCTAGTTGGGCGAACGATCGCATCACAATATCGAATCTCGGCCACGCCACGGTGCTGATGAATTTCATGGGCGTGCGCGTCATCACCGATCCATCGCTCTTCGACCGTGTGGGGCTCGGCGTCGATTCGATCTTCACCATCGGCCCGAAACGCATCAGCGCGCCGCCGCTGACGCCGTCCGCTTTGCAGGACGTTCAATTGATCCTCATCACTCACGCGCACATGGATCATTTGGATCTGCGGTCGCTCAAGGCGCTGCCCAAAAGTGCGACGGTGGTGGTATGCGAAAAGTGCTCGCGCCTGGTCGCCCCGCTCGGCTTCGGAGACGTGCGCGAGCTCAAGTGGGGCGAGAGCACGGATTTCAACGGCCTCACAATCACCGCGATGGGCGCGCGGCATTGGGGCAAGCGCTGGCCGCCTTACGGGATGAACTACGGCTTCGACAGCTTCGTGATGGAAAAGGACGGGCACCGCGTTCTCATCGCATGCGACAGCGCATACACCGATTTGTTCGGCGCGCTCGCATCGCATCCGCCCGAGGTCGCGATTTTCTCCAACGGCGCGTATGACCCGTGGATCTGGAATCATGCGAATCCGGAGCAGGTGTGGTCGATGTTCAAGCAGACCGGCGCCAGCTACCTGGTACCGATTCACTGGGGGACCTTCAGGCTGGGACGCGAGCCGGTGGATGAGCCGATGAGCCGGCTGCTCGCGGCGGCGGGTGCAGAATCAGATCGCGTAGTGCTGCGCGAGATCGGCGGCACCTGGACGCTGCCGGAAGCATCGGCCTCGAAACTCACGGCCTCCGGCCGCTAGCGCCCTTTTATTTCTTCCGTTCAGCCGTTCGATAGTCGCCGAACTTGGCGTCGCGTTCGTTGAGCGCCGAGGTTACTCCTTCGCGCATTTTCTTCATGTACTCGCGCGAGGAGGCCTGATGAAAGCAGAGCGCCTGGATTTCCGTCGCGGAGCGAATCGCCGCGCGCGCGCCCATGATCTCCATCGCGCGATGCACCACGCGCTTGTTAAGCGCCTGCAGGTCGCGCGGAATCTTCGATACGCGGCGCGCGAGCTGCATTACCTCCTCTTCCAGCTTGTCGGCCGGATACGCACGATTGGCAAATCCGTACTGGGCCGCCTCGATGCCGCTCATTGAGTCGCCCGTCAGCATCAATTCCATCGCGCGGCGCATCCCCATAAGCCATGGGTGATATGCCATATCCGGGGTGGACATCGAGCGCACCGGCGGATAACCGATCTGCGCGTCCTCCGCTACATAGACCAGATCGCATGCGGTCGCGAGCTCGGTCCCGCCCGCGAGACAGAATCCGTGCACCTGCGCGATGATCGGCGTCGCCATGTCCCACATCTCGAACCATCCATCGACCAGATGGCGCGGCCAAATGCCCTCGCCCGGCGCGATGTGGCGCGGGAGTGGCTCACCCGGCGCCTGGGACAGATCGTATCCGGCGCTGAAGCATTTGCCATTGCCGCGGATGATGATGGCGCCGATTTCGGGATCGACATCGGCTTTGCGCAGCGCATCGAAGAGTTCGCCGCGCAGCGCGTTGGATAGTGCATTGCGCTTATCGGGGCGGTTGAGCGCGAGGCGCCGGATGCCGGCCTCGGGAGTTTCGACCTGGATGAATTTGTAATCGCTCATGACATCCTCGCTTAGTTGGCGCGCTGACATACGCCCCATGCATTATCGGCCAGCGCCGGCACGCGCTCCTTCATCTGGATGAAGAGCGGATCGTCGGTCTGCCCCAGCACGAAACGGCTGTAGCTTCCTTCCATGATGATGGCCAGCTTGAAAATCGCGAACGCCTGGTAGAAGGGAAAATCCTTCATCTTGCGGCCGGTCTTCGCTTCATAGCGGTCGAGCATCTCGCGCCGCGTCAGATAGCCGGGCTCGGCCTGCATCGTGGACATGCTGCCGCGATTGGTCGGAGGGTCGCTCGGATCGGGCCAGTAGCTCAAGAGCCATCCAAGGTCGGCGAGCGGATCGCCGATGGTGGACATTTCCCAATCGAAAATCGCGAGCGGCCTGGGCGGGTCGATCGGCGCCCACATCACGTTGTCGAGCTTGTAGTCACCATGCACGATGGTCGCGGGCGGCGATTCGGGAATGTGCGCCTGCAGCCAGTCGCGCACCTGATTCATCACCGGCAGCGGACGCGTATGCGGAATGGTGCGCTCGAGCTGATCGACCCATCGCTTGAGCTGGCGCGGAAGATATCCGTCGGGACGCCCGAAACCTTCGAGGCCGACGCCGCGCCAGTCAACCCTCTGCAACTCGATCAGCAAATCGATCATGCCTTCGCTGACGGCGCGCCGGCGCTCGGGCGCGTTGGCGAAATTCTTGCCGTCGGCACGGATGACCTCGCCGCGGATGTATTCCATCAGATAGAACGGCGCGCCGATGTAAGCGGGATCGTCACAAGCCGCATACACGCGCGGGACCGGCACGGGAGTGTTCTGCAACGCGTTGAGCACGCGATATTCGCGCATAACATCGTGCGCGGTCGGCAGCAGCGGTCCTCGCGGCGGGCGGCGCAATGCCCACGACTTGCCCTGAAAGTGGACCAGATGGACCTCATTGGAATGCCCGAACGAAATATTCTCGCTGCGCAGGTCGTTGGGATCGCCGAGTTTGCGATCGCTTAAAAATCTGCGCAGGCCCGCGATATCGACGGTCGCATTGGGGCCGGTTTTTTCCGTACTCGCGTTGCTCATGGTTCGATTTCTCTCCGCCAAAGATGGATGCATCGGACGCGCCTCGTGGCTATAGCCCCAGCCCGGCGCAGCGCGCAAGCAAGCGCGATCCCTCGATGCTACCGGTGCGATGTTATCCACAAAACAACGCGCCCGCACATCGTGCAGGCGCGTCGAAGAAATGCTTTTTCGGAAGCCTACGCCGCAGCCTGATTGCCGCCCAGCGCGCGCAAACCGCCTTTGATCTGAACCAGCACCACCACGAAGATCATGTACAGCAGTAGCGCCGCCATGCCCGCCACGATGCTATCGGGAGTCAGTAGTCCGGCCACCATCGAGGAAGGATCGCGCATGGTGAGGCTTTGCGCATTGGTCACATCGAAGTGACTGCCGAACGATTCCGCCACCCGCTGACCCCTGTTGCGCAGCTTCGGAACGGCATTGAGATCGATGTTGCCCTCAACCGCATTGACCAGCCGGTGACCTGCCTCGCTACTTTTCGCAGTCACGAAGTTGGGAAGATCGACCAGATTTCCGCTCCACTGCACGCTAGACGACATGTCGGCGGAGGCGAGATCTGCGGTTTCATGATGACGACGGGCGCGATGCGCGTGATGTTGCGGTTCCAGCGATGCAACCTGGACCGCCTCGGCGCTGTTGCGGTGGGTATGCGCGCCGTGCGGATGGAGGCCAGCATTGGCGACCATGAGGGAGGAGTTCGCGGCGTGGCCCTTCACAGTCTCAACCATCGCGAGAGCGACGGTTTCGGTCTTGTCGCGCAGAGCAATCGCGCGGCTGGAAATCGCGCTGGTGATCCCGCGAAACGCCGCACTGGTATTGGCGACGAAGGGATTATCCGGATTGGTCAGATGCGATCCGTGGATGGAAACCCCCACGAATCCCAGCAAAAAGGCCGCGAAAGCGGAAATCTTGAGCAATTCGAAGCGGGTGCCCATCAGCGAGTTGCGCAGTTTCTTAAGGCTGGGCACGTCGCCAATCGGAGGCTGTTTGGCCGGCTCCAGGAGAGTCTTGGGCGGAACATCGAGGTCCCAGGTGACGGGTCTAGTCGGCATAGGCCATCCTCCCGTTCCGAGCTGACTGACGGCTTTGGTTCTCGCTGCTACCATGTTGCATCTGATTAACCACCGCGAAGCGAATCCTACGATTTGTAACAAAATCAGTCAAGTACCCCTACAAGAAGTAAAATAAGCCTACAGGGCGTGTGTAGCGGAGCCGTGACTCCACGCATTGCAGACGGTGTTCGCTTGCGTTATCCCGCGCGATATTCATACAAAGTGTCCCCATGGGTGCAGCACAGCCCAACGTATTCCATCCTGAAGTGAGACCGCGGTCTGCGCTGCTACGGCTTGCCCGGCCGCATCAATGGAGCAAGAACCTGCTGCTGTTCGCGCCGCTGATCTTCAGCCGTCATCTGTTCATTGTGCGGGATACGATGACGGTTTTGCTGGGGATGATCGGATTTTGCGCGCTCGCCAGTTTCGCGTACGCGCTCAATGACATCGTCGATCGCGAGGCGGACCGGTTGAATCCCGAGAAGCGCCATCGTCCGATCGCGTCGGGCGCGCTCAGTGTTGCGGCGGCGACACGCTTTGCGGCGATCCTGGCTGCGCTCGGGATCGCGATCAGTGTTGCGATCGGAAAAGGGTTCCTGCTGATCGCAATTGGCTACCTGGCGCTGCAATTTGGATATTCGCTATGGGCCAAGCGCGTTGTGATCCTCGACATCATCGCGGTCGCGGCCGGATTCGTGATTCGCGCCTACGCGGGCGGCGTCGCGATCGAGGTCGACGTCTCGCCGTGGCTGGTCTTCATTACCTTTTCGCTCGCGCTGTTTTTGGCGCTGGGACGCCGGCGCCACGAGCTCACCATCCTGGGCGGCGGCGCGGCGGCCCATCGCGGCGCGCTGGCACACTACAACGTGCGGCTCATCGATCAGATGCTGGCGATCATCGCGGGAACCACCCTGGTTGGTTACATGACGTACACCGCGTCATTTGAAATCGAAGCGAAATTCGGCGCGCGCTACCATCACCTGGCGGTGCTGACGGTGCCGTTCGTCGCCTTCGGAATCCTGCGCTACCTGTACCTGGTTGATCAGCAGAACGAGGGCGGCGATCCGACTCGATTGCTGCTCGAGGACCGTCCGTTGCTCGTCTGTATGCTGCTCTGGATGCTGAGCGAGATCGTCCTGCTCTACTTCTAGAGGGCTCAGTAGGTCGGCAGCACTCCGGTCGGATGCCCGACCAGTCCCATCACCGCGAAGGGATTGCGTCCGAAGGGGCTTTGCCCGATCGACCCGAGGCCGCCCAGCGTCGCCTGTACCTGTACCTGGACTTCGTTGGGGTTGTAGGAATTGGTTATGCCGACATCGAAGGCCCAGCAGTCGCAGGGCGATTTGAGCCGGATGCCGTATTGCGTCGAGAGCATCCGCGAGGCCGCGAGATCGTAGTTCGGTGCGAAGTAGAGCCCGATGCGATCGAGTATGTCGTAGTACGCTCGCAGTGCAAAGAACTGGCTCGCATTGCGCGAAGTGCCGACGAACTGCACCGTGTTCGCGCTGCGCACGTAGTTATAGGAAAACTGCAGAAAGGAACCCGTCAGCGCTTTGCCCATGTACAGCTTGGGCACATCGTTGTTCCATGGCGGCTGCAGGTTCATCTGCACGCTGGCGAGGCTGATGCCGGGGTTGTCGCGCGGGTCGTAAGCGAATTGCGATCCGAAGGACACCACTGAGGTCGGGAACAGAGTCACGCGGCCTTCGACGTCGGAAAGCGCCACCTGGCCCGGCTGCACCGCGTGATCGGTGTCGTAGGCCTGCATCAGCGTCATCGAAACCAGCTCGCGAGTCGTTTCGCCGCCCGCGCTATGGCTCTCCGCCGCCTCCGTGGTGTCGTAGGCCCCGACGCCCTCACCCGCGTCCGGCCCCTGCCCCGCATCGGCGGATAACACCGCACCGGACTCCGCCTCGCCATTTTCGGCTACCTGCGGCGTGTTCGCATCCGATCCCATCTTCGCGTACAGGCGCGAGGTGAACCCATACACCACCAGCGATCGGGCGTTGATGCGATCGCGCTCATCGAACAGCGGTACTGCGCTCTGCGAGATCTCGGGCACGTAGGTGTAACTGACGAACGGCTCGATGGTGTGCTTCAGCTTGTCGATATACTTCCAGTTGACGTCGTAAACTCGCTCGAGTTCCGTGTCGGCCCCGGTCTGGGCAAACGGAATCCATCGCGAATTGAGACCGCCCTGCGAGAGCGGACCGAGGGTGAGAAAGTTATTCCACGCGAGCCGTTCAAATCGTGTCGCTCCGTTGTCCGGATGAAATGGCGCGCTCTGCCCCACCGGAATTATCGTGAGGTCGTGGCCAGAGGCATCGTACATGTTGCCCCAGAACCCTCCTCTCACGAAGCCCTCGATGTAGTCGCCAAGCCGCCACGGCACCGTGACGCGAGGATTTACGCTTAGCCGGTCGCCGCTCAGCCCCTTCTGCCGCCAGTAATCCACCGCATCGAGATCGTAGTCGAAGTATGCGAGGCTGCCGCCGAGCTGGCGGCGGCCATCGACCCATAGATCCGGCAACTGCTGGAGCGCGAAGGGCTGCGCTTGGATGAGGTCCTGATGCCAGGTGCCCTGCAACCGCGCGAAGCCGTCCGCGAATTCATCGAGCAGGCCGAAGTGGGATTGCGCGTCGCGCATCGAGCCGAAATTGTTGCCGTACCCGCGCGAGAGCGTCCACACATCCATCTCGCGCAGATACAAATCGTCGCTGACGGACATCGCGTTGCCATAGACCAGCAAATCAGGGGTGATGTGCTCGCGCGTCATCCCGATGATGCTGAAGCGATTCACCGGAATTTGCGGATCGGCGATTTGATTATCTACGACGTCGCCCAGCCGATTGCCTTCCGAGCGGATGCTCTCATTGTAGTAGGCTGCGTTGACCCAGAAGTAGTCGTCTTTGCCATTGGTCAGGCGATATTCGCCAAGCCCTCCGATGCGCTGCGAAGTCTCGACATCGAACGCCGCGGTCGCATCCTGACTCTTGCTGATCGCGAAGTAATAGGGCTGCAGATACTGAACTCCGCGCAGGCCCGATTCCCCCTCGCGTCCGGTGAGAAAGCCGCTATGCCGGCTGGTGTCGGCGGGAAACTCCGCATACGGCAGCGGGATCACCGGATATCCCAGGATCGAGAACTGCGCGTTCTTCGCGTATCCGGTCTGGCCGAGGCTCACGTCCATCGAATCCGCGCGGACGCTCCAGTCGGGCGTGCCCGGTTCGCATCCGCAGGTGGTGAAGAAGCCCTTCAGGACGGTGTACTTCTGCCCCTCGAGCTTGCGGATGCGCTGCCCCTCCAGATGATAGGTGTTGCGCTTGGCGAGGATCTTCGCGTTCTCCAGTTCGAGGGTTTCCTTCGCGAGATCGATGTCGGCACGGCTCGCCCATATCTCAACCTCGGGATCGATCATATGGACATGGCCGTAGGCGTGCGCGATGTGCTGCTTGCGCATCATCGTGATCTGATCGGCCTTGAGCACGGTGCCGCCTTGCGTCATCACCGCATTGCCGATCACGGTAAACGCGTCGTTCCTGGCATCGTAAATCGACTTTTGGCCAGTGATATCGACCGGCCCATGATGCTGAAGGATTACTTCAGGCGGCAGCTTCTGCTCTTTGGTCGCGGCGCATAGCGAGACGGTCGCGTTGCTGAGCAGCACAACCACACCCATAGCGATCCAAAAAGCTTTAAGTAGCGGCTTCAGGAAAGAGACTGCTTCGGCCCTCGCGAGCCAGGAAATACTGGTAAATTTCGCCGATAAGATACACGGAACCCGTCACCAGCACCATGTCATCCGGCGTAGTTGTGGACATCACGCTATCGATCGCACGAAGCGGATCGCGCTCGACGAGATTCGGCACCCGATGGCGTTCGAACACCGGCGCGAGGTTCTCCGGCTCAAGCGGCCGTTTTGGCTTCGCCATCGTCAGAGTGACCTCGCGTACCCGCGGCGCCAGCATCGCGGCCATCTGCTCCCAGGTCTTAGTCTCCTGGCATCCGAACACGAGGCGCGGGCGAATATCGTCGCCGAGCTCGACCGCGATGGTATCGAGCAGCGCATGGATGCTGAGCTCGTTGTGCGCACAATCGAGAACCACCAGCGGCCGACGCGACACGATATCGAAACGCCCGGGCCAATATACCGATTTGAGCCCGCGCCGGATCGCATCCTCGTCGATGCTCCATCCGAGCGCGCGCATCGCCTCCAGCGCGGCAATCGCGATCGCGGCATTCTCGTGCTGAAACGGCCCGGCGAGCGACAGCTCGACACCATTCATATTGAGCGCGAGGCCCTGATAATCGAGCGAATGCGCCGGCGCATGTGAGCAGAAGGTAAATTCGCGATCGATGAGGCGCGATGCGCTGCGCCGCTGCGCCGCCATCGAGAGGAGCACCTCGCGCGCCTCGCCGTCGCGCGATCCGATCACCACCGGAATCTCGGGCTTGATGATGCCGCCCTTCTCGGCCGCGATCGAAGGAATCGTGTAGCCGAGATATTCCATATGATCGAAGCCGATCGGCGTGATGACGCTCAGGAGCGGACGCACCACATTGGTCGAATCGAGCCGTCCGCCGAGTCCGGTCTCGATCACCGCGACATCGACGTTTTCATCGGCGAAGTACTGGAACATCAGCGCGACGGTGAATTCAAAGAACGTCAGCGCGACGCCCGCATCTTCATATACCGCGCGCAGCCGCTCGATATAGTCGAGCATTCGGCGCGCAGAGATCTCGGCGCCATCAACGCGGGTGCGCTCCGACAAGTTCACCAGATGCGGCTTGGTGTAGAGGCCGACGCGCAGGCCGGCCGCGCGCAGACACGCATCGAGCATCGCGGAAACGGAGCCCTTGCCCTTGGTCCCCGCGATATGCACCGCGCGCAGCCTCAGATGCGGATTGCCGATGAGAGCGAGCGCATGCTCCATCCGCTCGAGCTTGTAGATTTCGCCTCGCGCTTCGAGCGAGAAGAGCCAGTCGAGAGTTTCGGCAAGCCGCTCCGTCATAGAGGGAGGGATTCTAGCGAGGGAAGCATCGAAGCTAAAGAGAGCTACATAGACTGCATCGTTCGAGCCATGGTGTTGTGCATACCGGAATACGGTATGATGGTCCGTGATTAGTTCGTTCGGCGATGCGCGAACGGCAGAATTGTTCGCGGACCGATTCGTAGCCAGTTTTCAGTCGATCGCTCGACCGGCAAAGAGGAAGCTGGAAGCAATCAATGCCGCCTCAAGACTGGAAGACCTGTATGTACCGCCATCGAATCGGCTCGAAAAGTTAAAGCGCGACCTCGCAGGCTTCCACTCGATTCGCGTAAACGATCAATGGCGCGTGATATTTCGTTGGAAAGACGGCAATGCTGAAGAAGTCCGGATCGTCGATTACCATTAGGAATCTGAAAATGAAAAAAGAGTTTGCTCCCGTTACGCCAGGCGAAATGTTGAAAGAGGAATTTCTTACCGAATACGGTCTCTCGCAAAACCAGCTCGCGAAGGCGATCGGAATCTCACCGAATCGCATCACCGAGATCGTCAATAATCGTCGCCGGATCAGTGCCGATACTGCGCTGCGTCTGGCGCTCTACTTCGGCAACAGTCCGGAGTTCTGGCTGAACCTGCAAACCCACTATGATCTGAAGATGGCGCGTCGAAGCCTGAAGCCCTCGGTTGCCGCGAAGATCAAAGCCAGGCGGGCCGCATAGGACTGTTCACTTCAGCGCGAAGGGGACCGGGATTTCCATCTGCACTTTCACCGGATGGCCTCCCTCGTCGCGGCCGGGCGTGAAACTCCAGCGCCGCACTGCGTCGATCGCCGCCTGATCCAGCATCGGAATCGAATCGACCACGTCGATCTTGTCCTC
>Ga0335079_10009917_pt1 | contig 10847 bp, 9 predicted proteins | sample Lox_Sample_33_FD_206719 | JGI IMG/M metagenome (GOLD analysis project Ga0335079, IMG submission 206719) | Soil microbial communities from Loxahatchee National Wildlife Refuge, Florida, United States - Lox_Sample_3.3 | ecosystem: Environmental > Terrestrial > Soil > Wetlands | place: USA: Florida... | reverse complement strand
CAGAACACCGTGCACCACTAACAACTGCACTTCCGATTCGAGCGGATGATTTGCAGATTTAGCTTGCGCGTCGGCGCGAGGGATCGAGATGAGGATATCGCCTAGATAAGGCGCGCCCGTTTCCGGGTCTGTTTCTGATGCGGGAAAGGACAGCACATCGGTCGGCGCATTGACTCCGAGATAGTCGCGATTCAACTGATGCAAATGCGCATCATCGGTCAACACCACGGTGAGATCTCCATTGGCAGATTGATTCGTCAATGCGGCTTGCGCGGCGCGTTCGATCAGTTGTAGCGGAATCTTTTGAGCTTCCATTTCAAATTCGATATAGATCATATCTTCTTCGCTTGGAGAGGCTCAGTATGAATATCTGTAGTCGCGGCAGACGGCTCGGCGGCGGGATACTGAATGCGCGGATGATAGGTGCCCCGCAGAGTCGTCACAAACGAATCAGCGATGAGGTTGAGATCGCGCATCGTCAACGGTGCGTTATCAAGCTGATTTTCTTTTTGTACGCGCTCGATCACCGAACGCACAATGGCGCGCAGATCATCATCACTTTCCGCTCCTTCCGCGCGGGCGCGTGCTTCGGAGCCATCGGCAATCATTAAGATTGCAGTTTCGCGGGAATGCGGCCGCGGACCGGGATAACGAAATTGATCCATATCCACCTTGCTCGCATCGCCGCCCGCTTTTTCGAGCGCCTGATTGTATTGATAACGCGTGACCATCGTGCCATGATGTTCAAGGATGAAATCATCAATGCGGCGCGGCAGGCGGTATTTATGCGCCAGAGTCACGCCATCCAAAACATGCTGGATGATTTTTTGCGCGGCTTCTTCGGGCGTGATATCCACGTGTGTGTTGAGATTGCCCGGCGCTTGATTCTCGATGAAGAACGATGCGTCCTTGGCTTTGCCGATATCGTGGAACAGTGCACCGACCCGCGTCAAGAGCGGATCCGCTCCGACTTTTTCGGCGGCTTGTTCCGCGAGGTTCGCCACCTGCAAACTATGCTGATAGGTTCCCGGCGCGTTGCGCAAAAACATTTGGAGAAGCGGAAAATCGGGATGCGAGATTTCAAGCAATTGCATCGGCGTCGGCAGATCCAAAAATTGCGCCAGCGGATATTGCAAGAGAAGCGTGATACTGGCCGATGCGATTCCGTTCGCCAGCGCCGTAGCAATCAATGTGGCGATTCCAAGCGAGTCCATTGAAGCAGTCGGTAAAAGATAGGCAAGGATCATGGCTACGCCCGCGCCGCCAATCCCCAACCCCGCTCGAAAGAATCCCCAAAAGCGGCGCGCCGGTCCAAGCGTCAATACGCCGCACAAGGAAGCCATCAGATAAAACGGCATCAACTCTTGTGTGTTTGGCAATCCATAAGCCGCCAGCACGGAAATGACCAACGAAAGAATGATCCCGCTTTCCATACCAAACAAAGTGGTCAATATTAAACCCGCCGCAGGCAGCGGATAAAGATAAGGGATGATAGCGCGGTTTGGAATTACAAAACGCGCACCCACGATAAAAGCAATAAAGATGAGTGAAGTCATCAGCAGACTGCGCGGATTGGATAGGAAGGCAACTTTCCTGCGCCTTAAAAAATACAAACCAATAAAAGCCGCGGACAGGATTGTCAATGCCGCCGCGCCCAGGTAAGTCTCAATCGGCTCGCCGGGCTGGATCAGCTTGAACTCCTGCAAAGCTTCCATGTCGGCAGGTGTGATGAGGTCACCGGAGGAAACGATTCGTTCACCCGCTTTATACGTTTGCACCACAGGCTGCACCGCCTCACGCGCGGACTTTTGAGCGGCGGCCGTTAAATCGGCACTGTACTGGCTGTTCGTGATCACAAACGCGCTGACAAATACACTGACCAAACTGGCTTCATCATCATCCAAAGTCAAGCTAACCAGCGATGGAACGCTGGCTTGCACCGCATCCAAATTATCGGCGCGGACGGGTGCGCGCATGATCTGTTCGAGCAGGCGCAGCGATTCTTGTTGAACGGCGCCCCAACGCGAATCAGAAATAGACAATATCAATTTGATGTTATCGGGCTTAAGACTGATGTTGCTCAAGTTCGCAAGTTGGGCTTGCTTGACATCGTCGGTAGCAATTGCATCAGCGCGGGTGAGATTAATTAATTGGAACGTGGCGCTTAATCGGTTGATTTGTTGGCGCGCAATCGCCGGGTCGGGATCGGTGTAAATGGGTTGAACCGCTTTTTCCGCAGTCTGACGCGCTTCTTCGGTCCGCACCTGACTCACGTATTCATCATCGCGCGGCGCGGTGATATCGCGCGGAGCCACATCGCCCGCTTGCAGCGGAAGCACCGCGGGCCGCAGACTTAATGGCAACGTTAGCGCCGCGAAGGTCACGATGCTGACCGCGGTGAGAACAAAGATTTGCAGGTTTCGTATGCGTGCCGGAAAACGGAAACGATTTTCCATATAAAACAAATTCACCACGGAGAACACTGAGAACACAGAGTAAAAAGTATTCTCCGTGCTCTTCGTGAACTCTGCGGTGAATAAATTATTTCGCCAACAGTTCCTTTACCATCGCGCTGACCTGATCGCCTGCAGCACGCCCAACAACTTTGGGCAAAAGAACTTTCATCACTTTGCCCATATCTGATGGCGATGCCGCGCCGACTTCGGCAATCGCGGCTTGAGTGAGGGCGCGTAATTCTTCAGCAGGCATGGCTTTCGGCAAAAATGATTCGATCACTTTGATCTCAGCTTCGTTGTCGGCGATTAAATCGGCTCGATTCGCTTTCTTCGCTTCTTCCACCGCCTCACGCCGATTCTTGATTTCCTTTTGCAACAATGAGATCACCGCCGCGTCGTCGAGCGCGATTCGTTTATCTACTTCGACCTGCTTGATATTCGCCAGCGCCATGCGCGTCGTCCGCTTGCGGACTTCGTCGCCGCTCTTCATGGCGTCTTTCATTGAATTATTAAGTTGAGTCTTGATGTCCATACTAATCATTATACTAGAGTTGGATAATAAGAATGTCCACTGTTAAATTAAAAACATGTCACTCTCCCGAAGGACATCGGGACGATGTGAGCGTAGCGAAGAGTCTCAAATAACCAAAAGCATTCTGTTACGAGAGATTCTTCGCCGCTTCGCGGCTCAGAATGACATGCAGAAAGACAAGAGATTTCGTTTCGGGTTGTTGATTCAAAGACTATTTCTTGGTAGTTTCTGCGGTGAACAAGGAGAGATATTCGCTATAACCTTCCTTCTCCAAATCTTCAACCGGAATAAAGCGCAGCGAAGCGGAGTTCATGCAATAACGCAGACCGGTCGGAGCCGGACCGTCGTTGAAGACATGTCCCAAATGGGAATCGCCAACCTTCGAACGGACCTCGGTGCGCGGCAGAAAGAGTTTGAAGTCGGTGTGTGTGACAACATGATCTGGCTCCAAAGGCTTGGTGAAACTGGGCCAGCCGGTGCCTGAGTCGTATTTATCTAGCGAACTGAACAACGGCTCGCCGGAAGTCACATCCACATAGATGCCGGCATGTTTATTATCCCAATATTCGTTGCGAAAAGGCGGCTCAGTGCCTTCATGCTGTGTGACCTGATATTGCATGGAAGATAAGAGTTTCTTAAGCTCAGTGTCTGAGGGTTTGGTATAAGTTTTCATCTCAATCTCCTTATTTCTAGGTTTGCTCGCTTGATTATTACTCATTGATTTGTTGAGTTGAGGATTGATTTCCTTACCAATTATTGTGCTCAAGTTGGAATGGGAAAGAAAAACGTTCCCAGTAACATTGTGAACTCAATCATTTAACTCTGAAGTTCGGGAACCTTTTTATATTGCTTGGAAAGCATAATTATGAAAACAAAGGCTAAGGGCCAGTAGGCATATCCTAAAATTTCTAAAGATGTTATAAAGATTTTAGGCATCGAAACAAACTCAATCATAAAACCGATCACAACGAGCAAGACTACACTTATTCTAAAGTATAGGTAAATTCTTTCAAGGAACACTAAAGCCTTGTGTTGATAAACCCATTCTTCATAAGTACCTTGTCGCTTTAAGTTGAGAATTAACGCTTGATATTTCTTGGATGATTTGTTTATGGATTGAAGAAGAAAAAGGCAACCAAAGCAAGACATAAGCGGTAGCAATGCAGCTATCATTATCAACAGTAATGAGAGACTCATTCTCATCGTCCTCCAATTCTCTTCTCCGCCAACTTCAAATATTCTTCATTAATTTCATATCCCACATAATGTCGTCCGGCTTTCAATGCCGCCAGCACGGTTTGACCTGATCCCATAAATGGATCAAGAACAACTTCATCTTTGAATGTGTATAACTGAATCAAGCGATATGGCAATTCAATTGGGAACGGCGCGGGATGTCCGATCTTCTTAGCAGATTCCGCCGCGAAGCTCCAAACCGATTTTGTGTATTCAAGAAATTCTTCTTTGGAGATTGTGTCTGTTCGTCCATCCAGTTTATCGCGGCGAAAGTTTCCCTTTGAGAAAACCAAAATATATTCATGCGTATCGCGCAACGTCGGGTTCGACGCCGATTGCCACGAGCCCCACGCCGTCGATGAACTCGCTGATGCGCCTTTATCCCAGATGATCTCGCCGCGCATCAAGAAGCCGATCTCGGTCATGTCATGGATGATGAACGCGTGCAACGGAATATACGGCTTGCGTCCGAGGTTGGCAACGTTGATGCAGGCGCGTCCGCCGGGGACGAGCACACGATAGGTCTCAGCCCAGACGCGTTTCAAAAAAGATAAATACTCAACGAGAGTCAAATCGTCATCGTAATCTTTGCCCACGTTATACGGCGGAGATGTGACCATCAAATGCACGGAATTATCCGGCAGCTCATGCATCTGCTCAGACGATGAATTAAAAATTGTATCTAGTTTTTCAGGCGGAATCGGATTCTCAATATATTTTGATTCTTCCGCTTGTGGTTGATCGTCATAAAGCCGCGCCGAATAAAACGTGGACGCATCGTGTCCTACGCGCCCCGGCGATCCGAAAGAAGAAGTCTTCGTGGATTTTCTTGGCATATTTGATTCATGTCATTGCGAGGAAGATGTTCTTCCTGACGAAGCAATCTCCTCATTGCGTTGGAGATTGCCACGTCGCCTCGTTCTCGATACGCCACTTCGCAGCTACTCGATCAGTGGCTCCTCACAACGACATCCTTGTTACTTCTTCAACCCTTTGAGTTCATACACTTCTGCGGCTTGTTCGCGGCCTTTAACGGAAATCGGATTCAATGCATCGGCATCCACAAACTCTTTGATGATTTCATATGTGTTACTTTCCAAAAGAATTTGTCCGCGTTGAGCGGAGGCTTGCAAACGCTGCGCGAGGTTGACCGTATCCCCAATCGCGGTGTAATTGAAAAGCTCTCGGGTGCCCACATTGCCAATGATGGCGGGTCCGGTCGTGATCCCGATGCGGAACGTCATGTGTTGTTCGGGGTCTTTGAAATTGCGGTGCGCTTCAATCGAACGCTGTACGATATTCAACGCGGCGCGCGCCGCACGCAACGCGTGATCCGGTTGCGGGTCGGGACTATTCCAAATTGCCAGCACCGCATCGCCCATAAATTTATCGAGCGTTCCTTCTTCATCCAAAATGGCTTGTGCTGCTAAAGCCAAATATTGATTGAGCACGCTGAAGACCGTTTCAGGATCGTGCTTTTCACCATAGGTGGTGAATCCCGATAAATCCGCAAACAAAGTCGTGACAATCTGTTTGACGCCGTCCAATTGAAGGTTATCTGGATTCGCCAGCAATCGGTCGCGGACGCGCGGCGCGACCACATGACCGAACGTTTTGCGAATCAATTCGCGTTCGGCTTCCAGTTTATGGCGCTCGGTCAAATCTTCAAAGACCAGCGTCGCGCCTTTCGTGCTGAGATACGCATCGCGCAACGGCGAAACCGAAAGCCGTAAGAACAAATCGCCTCGTTCCGGGACTTTGTTGCTAAGTTCCGTACTGACGATGGTTTCGTCGCCCTTCAACGTGTTGCTGGCGGCATCTTCCAATTCCACGCCGAAACCTGGTACGGCGTTAGCAAGCGACTGACCGATCACATTGCTGACATCCACACCTAAAATATTTTCCGCGGCGCGATTGAGAAGAGTGACATGCCGATCCAAGTCGGTCGTGATGATGCCGGTCGCCATGGACGCAAAAATATTGTCCATCAGGTTTTTCATTTCCATCGTTTGGTCGAGCGTGCGGCGCAGATTGGCGAAGAGACGCACGTTTTCAACCGCCAGCGTAGATTGCGCCGCGACCGCCGCCAGAAAATCCAAATCATCACTGGTATATAAATCGCCCGAACGACGCGGACCCAGCATCATAAAGCCGATCAATTTGCCCTCGTAATGAAGAGGCGCAAAAGTGAATCCCATCCAGCGGCGATACGCCTCGGCAGAGTCCTGTAGGGGAGCTGGCAAAGGTCCATCGGTCGGGAACCAGATCGGGGTCTGCGCCGAAGCGATTAATTGAATCAACGGATCTTCGACTTGATAGGGCGGCCCAGAATCCTTGTGCGTGGCGTGCGGGAAGTATTCTCCCAGATCATCGTTGTAAAGGTAGATGATGAATCTTTCCGGCGCCAGGGCTTGTATGAGTTGATCTTCGAGAGTGCGAAGTGTTTGAGTGAGATCCGGTGTGATCGCGAGATTACGCGAGAGGCTGGTCAAGGCGCGGCGATAATCGGCAGGCGCGCGATAGAAGAGTCGGTCGATGCCGCGTTGAATGAGTCCGCGCAAAGGATTGAAGCCGATCACCAGCAGCAGCAAATAAGCCGCAATGATCAAAGGATCGTTGGCGCGAATCGCTCGTTGAAGCGATAATGAAAATAGAGTAAGCAGTGCATAGAACGCGACGAGCGCGACCGTGAGCGTCAACAGATGCGTGAGCGCCCGCGAGAAGAAGCGATCCACATCCAGCAGGCGGTAACGGATGATTGCATAAGTTATGGAAAGCGGAAAGACGATCAGCGCCGGGAAAATCAGCCAGGCATAAAACTGAGTGAACACGCCGAACGCCAGAGGCGCAATGTAATATAGCGCGGGAATGAACGCGATGATCGCACCAAAAATAATGACGCGGCTCTGCTGGCGGACATTTGAAAGATTACTGCGAAACACACGATAGATCAGTGTGCCAAGCAATGACACAAAGCCAAGCGTAATGAAAAGATATCCCCATTGCCAGGTGTTGATATAGAAATATGGATTGGGGGGACGGATGATCGCCAGCGTCGTTGGCACCGCCAGCGCGATGAACATGATCCAACCCAGCCAGCGCAGGCTGGGCCGTCGCAGGACAAAACGCATCGGTTGGGGAAAGACAAACGAAAGATGCACCAGGCTTGCCCCCATCACCCCCAGACTCAAAGCCCAAAACAGAACCGCGTGCCGCGTAGTATCCATATCCAGGAACAAAGAAGTCGCAATACTTAACGCCGAGGTAAAAGCCAGTAAGGCGCGGCTGGCACGCATATCCCTACGAAGGCTGTATGTCCAAAGACCGATGCCGATAAAAGCCAAGCCAACAAGATAAGGCACAATGAATAATGTAAATAAATCTCCCAGCAGAGGATGAGCCAGCGGTGTGATCGTCAGGTTAAAGGTCCCGCCCGCGCGACGCACAAAGGAAGCTTGAACCGGCCCTGTGCCATTCCGCTGAAGGAACGTCATCACTGCGGACGCATCACGCATTGGCTGACCATTTAACGCCAGCAGTTGGTCTGCAAAGATCACGCCATGATCGCGCGCGGGCCAGCCCGGTGAGGCGATCTGACTGACCACATTATTTGGTTCAAGCAACATGCCGAGGAACGGTGTGCGATACCATTCCGCCGCCCAGAACGGACTCAAAATAAGCATCAACACCGCAATGCCCGCCATGAGGAGCGGCAGGATGTGATTGAGCCAATGGCGTTCGGATGGGGTGGACATCTTTCATGAATTATAATCGAAGCATGGCTTTTTACACCCGAAAAGGCGATGATGGCACAACGGGACTTTTAGGCGAAGGACGCGTTCCGAAGTTTCATTTGCGGATCGAAACGCTCGGAACATTGGACGAATCCAACGCGGCGCTCGGGCTGGCGCGCGCTTTGGTTCACGACCCGCGTTCCGCGCCGCTTCTGCTCGAGGCTCAGCGCGATCTGTATCGGCTCATGGCGGAAGTAGCCGCGGCGCCTGAACACGCCGAGCAATTTCACTTCGATGAAGCACGCCTGCAATGGATCGAGGCACAAACCGACCTGTTGAGCAAAACCGTCGAGATGCCGAACGAATTCATCATCCCCGGCGATTCAATCGGCGGCGCGTCGTTGTCGTTGGCGCGTGCCGTTATCCGCCGCGCGGAGCGGCGTGTGGCCGAGTTATTCGACTCGGGAGAAATCACCAATCCTGTTTTGCAAAAATATCTCAATCGTTTGTCTTCGTTGTTATTTGTATTGGAACCGATCGAGAATCGGACGGCGGGGAAAAATACGACGCTTGCCAAGAAATAAAAAACCTCTTGCTGTGATAACAATGGAGAATGAATGACCGGTACTTTTATTAACGTCGCCACGATCCTGATCGGTGGAACGCTCGGCCTGATCTTCGGCACGCGTGTGCCGGAACGGCTCAAAGCCACCGTCATCTTCGGCATGGGACTCTTCACCGGCGCGATTGGCATGCAGATGTTCCTCAAGACCGGTAATTCGTTGATCGTATTAGGTGCGCTGCTGATCGGCGCGTTGCTCGGTGAATGGTGGAGAATCGAGGATCGTCTTCAATCGTTGGGGCAAATCCTGGAAGCGCGCTTCGCAAAAGATGCTTCAAATAGCGCGAGCGGCGAAGTCGCCTCCAATAAATTCGTGCGCGGATTTTTAACGGCGTCATTATTATTTTGCGTGGGTCCCATCGCAATCCTCGGTTCGATTCAGGACGGCTTGACAGGCAATTACAATCTGCTGGCGGTCAAATCCGTGCTGGATGGATTTGCATCGCTGGCATTTGCATCCACACTTGGCATAGGTGTGATGTTTTCATCGCTGATGATTTTGGTTTACCAGGGAGGCATTAGCCTGCTTGCAGCTCAATTGAATGCAATCGTGACCCAGTCTATGATGAACGAGATGACCGCAACCGGCGGCGTGATTTTAATTGGCTTGTCGCTCAGCAGTTTATTAGAGATCAAAAAAATCCGCGCCGGGAATTTTCTTCCCGCGCTCGTCATTGCCCCGCTGATTGTGTGGATTCTTTCCCTATTCGGACATTAAACAAAAAGGGCGGCAGAACATCTGCCGCCCAATTCTGATCATAACAATTACTGCGCGCCTGCCGCAGCCAGCGCTTTATCAATATCCTGCTGGAAAACACTGAAGGATTGATCGCCATCAACGGTTGAAGTCTGAGTTTGACCATTAACGGTATAGGTCAGCACAAACCATGGCGTGCCTTGAATCCCGGAGTTCTTCGCGTCCTGTCCATCCTGATTGACTTGATCGAGATATTTCTGACTGCTGTAACATGAATTAAAAGCGTTCATATCCAGACCAATGCTTTGCGCGATGGCTTGCAAGCGGCGACCAGTGAAGGAAATGCCATCAGCCTCACCAAGAACGTTCGTATACAGCGCATCATGCATTTCCCAGAATTTATTCTGGTCTGCCGCGCAATAAGCCGCCTCCGCAGAATCTCTGGATTCTGTATCGTTTCCACCGGTCGCGCTGTTTACATTATCGCTGACCCAGTTTCCGGCGGAGCGATACGTATATAACACTTTACCAGTTGTGACAAAAGCGCTAATCACTTGAGGCTCGGTTGTAGTCCAATAATCCTTACAGTAGGGGCATTGATAGTCCGCAAACTCCACAAGTTTCACCGGCGCATTGGGATCACCCGAGGAGTTGCGATTCACATTTGGGCGCGGACGCGCATCGGCGGTTTGGATCGCGGCAACCGGCTTTAGTTCATAATAGGCAACAGCGCCGACAATCAAAATTGCAATGACAGTAATCGCACCGATCACAATCCAGCGATTGCGCTGCTCGGCGCGTCGGCGTTTCTCGCGGAACTCCTGGCGCTTGCTTGGTCCTTCTCGATCTTTTTTACTCATTGTTTCACCTCAATTAAAGATTGGCATGGATTTTCCCATGTCCATAGATTTTTGTCCAGAACGATGCGAAAAAACTTATTTGCTTTTTAAGTGGTCGTCCATCCATTGGATCATGTAATTCAAAACTTCTGCTTTGCCCGGCTCATTATGAATCTCGTGATACATGCCATCCCATGGTTTCCATGTAACTGATTTTCCTGCCCGTTTTGCAAACTTGGCGCTCGCGGCGAACGAAATAATCCGATCATTGGTTCCATGCATCAGCAAAAGCGGAAGCGAAAATTCTCCAGCGTGATCCAGCGCCCATAATCCCGATTCGTAAATGCTCACGAACAGTCTCGCTGAAATCTTCGAATGAACAAGCGGATCATTGTTATAGGCATCCACAATTTTTGGGTCGTGTGAAAGCGCCGCGGTTTCCAATGTAGATTTCTGAGTGAAACCCGGAGCGATATTATTCATCAGTTTGCCCAGTGTGATCTGCAACGCAGGCGGATCAAAAGCCAGCTTCAGCCATGGATCGGTAGCGATCACGCCGACCACATCCGGTTTGCGCCGGAGAGAAAAGTTGAGCACCAGATTCCCGCCCATACTATGACCATATAAAAAACGCGGCGAGTCGGGATAGCGTGTCTCGATCCATGTCAAGAAATCGGCAATATCATCCATCAACGCATCATAAGATGGAGTGTGCCCGCGCGCACCGCCGG
>Ga0335079_10009914_pt1 | contig 10849 bp, 7 predicted proteins | sample Lox_Sample_33_FD_206719 | JGI IMG/M metagenome (GOLD analysis project Ga0335079, IMG submission 206719) | Soil microbial communities from Loxahatchee National Wildlife Refuge, Florida, United States - Lox_Sample_3.3 | ecosystem: Environmental > Terrestrial > Soil > Wetlands | place: USA: Florida... | reverse complement strand
ACAACGGGTTTATCAGGCCGCATTTGCCGGCCTGGGAACAGGAGATCCCAATCCTAGTTTTGTCGGCCAGATTCTGAGCAATCAAACCGGCCTGCTCGCCCCGAACTTTCAGACGCCGCGCTCGGTGCAGATCAATTTCGGATTCGAGCATCAATTCAGCCACAGTACGGTCATCGGCGTCGATTACCTGCGCAGTATCACGACCCACCAACTTCTCGGCCTGGACACCAATCATGTCGGCGATTCCGGCTTTTTGCAGACCGAGCTGATCAATGGAAACAAAGTTCCCACTGCCGCGCTGAATGCGATTACCGCGACCGTTACCCCCGTTGGTTGTCCTGCCGCGACGGTTGTGGGCAGCGGACCCGGCGGTTCGCAGACCGCAGTCGATTGTTATCGCGCTGCCGTGCCCGGGGCCAGCATCACTGACTTCGCCCGTCATGGCCTCGACTCGGGAGCGCAATATCTGGGCGGTCTTCCGGCTTCAGTGTTCGGGCTTACTCCGGACACGGGTGCAGCCTTTGCCGGCATCAATCCCCTGGTTGGCCGCAGTCTGGTGTTTTTCCCTGCGGGCCGGTCCCTCTATAGCGGATTGCATTTTTTCGCCCGCAGCCATGTGAGCAATCCAGCGCGCGGAATCGCCGGCGCCCTGCTGCAGTTCTCCTACTCGCAATCGAGTTATCGCAGCGACCTGCCCGGAGGAATGGACCAGGACCTATTGCCGCTGGCTGGTGACTTTAGAAGTCCCGCTGCCTACTTTGGTTCTGCCCCCGGTGACCGCAAGCATACGATATCCTCCGCCGCAATCCTGGACCTACCCCGCGGACTGCGCTTGAGTTTCGTGGGAAATATTCAATCGCCCTTGCCGCAGACCCTTTTTCTGCCCGCCAGCGGCGTGCCCGGGGAAATTTTCCGCACCGACATTACCGGCGACGGTTCCTTCGGTGGACAAAGCCTGACCGGCAGCAGCCCGTTCGGCGATGTCCTCCCCCGTACCAACGTCGGCGCCTTTGGGCGGGCCGTGAGTGCTGACTCCCTCAACACGTTCATCGAAGATTTCAACAACCGGTTTGCCGGCGACGTCACTCCAGCCGGCGAAAGCCTGATCAATGCTGGCCTGCTCCGCGGGGACCAAATGCTAGCCCTTGGTGCGACCATTCCTGCCATCAAGCAAGCCCTGCCCGGCAACGTGGGCATGGGTTGGTTGCATACTTTTGACTTCTCCCTGTCCTGGCCCCTGAAGGTAAAAGACCGTTTCACGTTCGAGCCACGCGTCTCAGCCTTCAATCTGTTCAATACTGCTAACTTTGATGGCCCGGGCAACCTCCTGAGTGGAGTTCTCAACGGCCAGGTCGGTCAGATCAACGGGACAACCGACACCAATCGCGTCGCCGACCGCATCGGCTTCGGCTCGGGCGTGTTCACCCAGGGAGCACCGCGCCAACTCGAGTTTGGGCTGAAGGTAATTTTCTAGCAGACTGCTATTTGTCCGGTTGGCATAGTTTCCAATCTGTCACTGCAGCGGCGGATTGCACGGTTTCATCAGCTCTTGAAAAAACCTGCCGTGTACAATGGAGTATGCCCTTACAAGGACGTGGCTCAAACTTCAGCCGTCCCCCTTCGCATTCCAAATCGAGCCCGCCCGAGGAAACCGGCCAGGAAGCGGCCTATCTAAAAGGCCTCGGCGAGAAGCAGCGAATAGTCACAATCAAACTCGTAGACGGCGAAACCGTGCGTGGCTGGATCGAATACTACGACCGGAATATGTTACGGCTCACCCGCGAAGGCCGCCCCAATCTTTTCATTTTCAAACATCAAATCATGTACATCGCGGAGGAAGGAACCAAATCAAAGTGAAAGCTCCCACAAGGAAATCCAAAATCTGAAACCTTCAATTTGAGTGCTGCAATCCGAAGCCAGGTTTTGCGTTTCAGCAAAATGTCTCTTGCATCCTCGAACCACGATCATTTCCTCCCTGCCATGGCAGAGATCGCCCGCGAAGCGGGTGCGCTATTAATGGAATATTTTTCGCAGCATGTGCGCGTGGAGTACAAGGGCGAAGCCGATCTGGTCACGGTTGCAGACCGCAAATCCGAAACCCTGATACGCGACCGCATTCGCCAGCGCTGGCCCGAGCACAGCATTCTCGGAGAAGAGCAAGGACTGGCGGAAACGGGCAGTGACTATCGCTGGTATGTCGATCCGCTCGACGGCACCACCAACTTCGCCCACGGTTTTCCTGTGTTTTGCGTTTCGCTGGCGCTGGAATTCAAAGGCAGCCGCATCGCCGGCGTAGTTTACGATCCCACGCGAAACGAATTATTCGCCGCCGGGCAGGGAAGCGGTGCATTTTTGAATGGCCAGCCGATTCACGTCTCCCGCGTCGCCAATCTTGCGGAGAGCCTGGTCGCCACTGGATTCCCCAGCCACAAACGGCACAAGAACCCAAATATTCTTTTCTACCACCAGATCACCTTGCGCACTCACGGCGTGCGCCGCGCCGGTTCTGCGGCGCTGGATCTCTGCGATGTTGCCTGCGGCCGCTTTGACGGCTTTTGGGAGTTCAATCTCAATCCCTGGGATACCGCGGCTGGAGTGCTCATAGTTGAGGAAGCTGGTGGTAAGGTGACCGATTTCCGCGGCCGCCCCTTTGACATTTCCAGTCGTCAGACCGTTGCCAGCAACGGCCTGGTGCATGCCGCGTTGCTTGAGGAATTCGATAAAATCTTCTCTGGCCACGATCTGGAACCGCTGCCTGACGCCAGCGAATATCAGGACGCTCGATGAGATCAGCTTCCCGAGCCTTGCGCCTGTTGCCTTTGTTGCTGACGGTTGCTGTCGCCCTCGACCAGCCGGCAGCTCCCGACGCCGCGTACCAACAGTCTTTTGACAAATGGAAGGCCGAGCTTATCGACGATCTCAAACAAAATTGGCTCTCGCTCGCCGGTTTGTTCTGGCTGAAGCCGGGAGAAAACAAATTTGGCAGCGACGCGAAGAATGACATCGTTTTCCCCAAAGGTCCCGCCGTGGCAGGCGCCTTTGTTTTGCAGGGGAACGACGTCAGCCTGAAACTCGCGCCCGGCGTGCAGGCAACTGTGAAAGCACAGCCGGTAACCAGCACCAAACTCGAGCCGGACGTTTCCGGACATGCCACGGTAGTCGAAATGGGCAGCCTGCGTTTTCACGTGATCGTTCGTGGACAACGCATCGGCATCCGCCTCAAAGATACCGACAGTGAAGCCGCCCGCAAATTTGCCGGGCTGACTTTCTTCCCGCTTAATATGAGCTATCGGGTCACGGCGAAATTCGAACCCGCTGAGGGCAAGAAAACGGTCGACGTTCCCTCGGTTTTGGGAGACGTCAATCCAACTCCCGTCGCCGGCACGGTAACTTTTCAACTCAACGGCCAGCAATTGCGGCTGAGCGATCTTGGCGGCGATCCAGCCGCCGGATTGTTTTTTGTCTTCAGCGATCCGACGAGTAAGACCGAGACTTATCCCGGAGGCCGTTTTCTCGAAACCGATCCCGTGGTCAACGGAACCGTCGTGCTCGACTTCAACCGCGCCCACAATCCGCCCTGCGCCGTCACTCCCTACGCCACTTGTCCTCTCGCGCCAAAAGAAAACCGGCTGGAAGTCGCGATTCCAGTGGGCGAAAAATACGACCACGCCCACGGGCATCACTAGAATCGCGACTGCGTAGGCACGGAGACCACGTAGGCACGGGTCTCTGACCCGTGCAGGCCGGGTCGAAGACCCGGCCACATCAGCAACGCCCCAGGTTTACAATAAAAGGGTCGTTTTTCCCCGACTTACGCAGAAGCTATGACCGATTCTCTTCTCCAACACAAAATCGAGAAACGCCCGGATAAAGTCCGGCTGCACGGCCGCATTCTCTTTCTTACAGAAGATCCTGATTTGATCAAACGTCAGCTTGCGGGCGAAGACCTGCCCTGGGATACGAAGAATCCCTCGAACAATCCCAGGCTGCGCGACGATATTTCCACCGACGAGCTCACTCCCGCGCACTATTGCTTTTACTTCGATGAGACCCTGGGTGAAATTCCATATCTCGGGCTGAAGTGTGGAGATGTCCTGCCTATCGGTCGCGGCGATGTGAAGCGCGCCGGTTTTGTTTGCAGCGTGAGCGGCAAGCGGCGCGGCAAGGGCTCAAGCCGTGAACAGTCGCCTTATGCCGAGATGTGCGCCGGTATCCAGGTCGTGATCGCGGAAAATATCGAACGCATTTACAAGCAGAACTGTCACAACCTCGGCCTGCTCACTTCAACCAATTTCTCTCTGATCGATAAAATCCGCGCCGGCGACGAGATCCCCTTAAGTGAATTTACTGCCGGAGAAGACGAGATTACGCGCCACGTCGTCGAGCACGGCGGTTTATTCCCGTTCAACGTAGCGCGCATGCAGCGGAAGATTTCCCTGCCGCCGATTCAGACCCCGCACCGGCCCATGACTCTGGCGGAAAAAATCTTCGCCCGCCATATGGTCGGTAATGCATTCGTGGGCATGAATAATGATGTGGGGACGAGCGTCCCCGCTCGTCCAACTGAGCAAAGCTCCGTCAAGCCCGGCGACACCGGTTTTGCCCGGGCTGATCTGCGCTTCAGCCATGAATACGTCACGCCCATGGCCGCGATTTTCTTTGAGCGCAACCTGGGCCAGGAAGCCAGAGTCAACGATCCCGCGAGCATTCTTTTCTTCCGCGATCATCTGACCTTCCTCGACGAAGTACTGTCCGAAGAGAAGAAGAAACTCGGCTTGCTCGATCTGGCGACGCAGCTGAAGATGAAGCAGGCCACCTTCGCCGCAAAACACGGGATCAAGCTTCATGGCGAATTAAAAGACCGCAAAGGCTCGGAAGGCATTTGCCATTCCATTGTGCTCGAAAGCTATGCGCTGCCCGGCCAGCTGAACATCGGCTCCGACTCCCACACTCCTCACGTCGGTGCCATCGGCTGCATTGCCTTCGGCATCGGCACGACTGACGTTTTCAATTCCTGGATCACCAAAGATGTTCGTGTCCGCGTGCCCGAGTCAGTAAAAATTGTGATTCACGGCAAACGCCACGCCAACGTCACAGCGAAAGATTTCATTCTGAAAATTCTCAGCCTCGACTACGTGCGCCACGGCAAAGCCCTGGCCAAGGTGATCGAGTATGCAGGCGAAGCCATAGAAAATCTCAGCGTCGACGAGCGCGCCACTATGACCAACATGGCTGCCGAGATCGGCGGGTTCACCGGAATTGTTGCTCCAGATAAAAAGGTGGTTGATTTTCTCGTCGAACGCCGCGGCATGGACCCAAAAAAGGCCCAGGCCATGATCCAGGGCTTATATAGCGATCCCGACGCGCAATATGCCGAAGTGATCGAACTCGACGCTAGCCAAATCACGCCCCTGGTCGCTACCCCCGGCGATCCCGGCAACGGCAAATACGTTCGCGATCTGCACACCCCCGTGCCGGTCGAAATCGCTTACGGCGGCACCTGCACTGCCGGTAAGAACGAAGACATGGACATGTATGCCGCCGTTCTCGCCGATGCGCTCAAGCAAGGCAAGCGCGTGTCCGACTCCGTCAAGTTCTATATTCAATTCGGATCTCAGGAGACACGCGACTATTGCGTGCGCAAAGGCTATCTCGACATTTTCCGCAACGCCGGAGCCATCGTCATCGAGCCTAGCTGCGGCGCCTGCATCAACGCCGGCCCGGGGGTTTCCACACGCCCTGATCAAATCGTAATCAGCGCGCAGAACCGCAACTTCCCCGGCCGCAGCGGCCCAGGGCAAATGTACCTGGCCTCACCGCTAACCGTAGCCGCCAGCGCCGTCGCAGGCTACATCGTGGAATACGAGCCTAGCAAAAACAAACACCTCGTGAGTGTCTAGTAGCTCTGCTTGATAACCGCGCTGTTCCACTTTCGTCCAAGATTGGGATAACCGCGGTCTTGAAGAGGACGAAACCATGAAGCGCAGAGAATTCATCATCCGTTCCGCTTACGGCCTCGGAGCGGCGTGGCTCAGCTCCAAGGCATTCCTGCTCGATGGTCTCGCCACAACCACGTTGCCGCGCAAGTTCGCTGCTTCCGATACGGTCACCCTGGGTAAAACCGCCATTCAAACCAGCCGCCTCGCCATGGGTACCGGTACCGTAGGCTCCGGACATCATTCCCACCAGAGCGATCTCGGAGTTAAGCAGCTCTGCGATCTCTTGCTCAACGGCTACGATCACGGTCTGCGCTTCTTCGATTCTGCGGATTCTTATGGAAGCCATCCTCATGTGGCCGAGGCTCTCAAGCATGTGCCGCGCGAGAAAGTCACGGTGCTCACCAAAACCTGGTCGCGCGATGCCGCTTCCGCGCGCGCCGATCTCGACCGCTTTCGCCGCGAACTGGGCACTGATTATCTCGATATCTGCCTCATGCATTGCCTAACGGAGTCTGACTGGACCGACCGGTACCGCGGCGTGATGGATGTTCTTTCCGAGGCCAAGGAAAAAGGTATCATTCGCGCCCACGGCTGCTCCTGTCATTCGATCGAAGCGTTGCGCGCAGCCGCGAAGTCTCCGTGGGTCGACATCGACCTCGCCCGCATCAACCCCATCGGTTCTCACATGGATGCCGATCCCGATACCGTTGTCAGCGTGTTGCGTGAAATGAAAGCCGCCGGAAAAGCTGTCGTCGGAATGAAGATTCTCGGCGAGGGCGACCTGCGCGACCGTCAAAGCGAAGCGATCAAATACGCGCTATCCCTGGGGGTGCTCGATGCCTTCACCATCGGCGCCGAAAGCAAAACCGAGCAGGATGATCTCATCCGCCGCATCGCCGCCGCATAGGTCTTTGCTGCAAGCGCAGCCTACTTCAGCCCCTCCACCAGATACAAATCCGCCAGCATTCTGTGATAGCCGAAGACGCAGGTCTTCGTGTCGGGTGTCATCAGGATCGGGCCAATCGTTTCAACTCCGGCGGGATCGGTCGGCATCAGTTCTTTCCAGAGCGTGCGCTGGCCGCTATGCAAATCAACCCGAAAAACCCGCGCCGGCAATTCTCCCGGCTGATAAACATAGAGCCCGCTGCCATCAGGAGTGAACGTGATCGGCTCTTCTCCCGAATTAAATCCCGGAATCACGCGCGCTTCGCCGCCGGCGCTCGGATAGAGATATCCCTTCTGGTCCGGCCCAATCGCCGCCACCCACTGCGAATCCGGAGAAATAATAAACGCTGTGCCGTTCACCCCCTCCGGCGTAATCGCCTGCGTTTTACCTGAAGAGATATCGTGAACGTAAAGCTTGACTCCTTTGCCTGGCTCGTTTGCCGACCACAGAACTCGCTTTCCGTCGGGGAACCAGTGCGCCCAGTTATGATTGATGTTGTCGTGAGTCAGGTCTTGCGGCTCGCCCGCGCCGGTCGTCAACAATTTCAATTGCGACGGTGAAGACTGCGTGGCCGAGATCACCGATTTTCCATCCGGCGACAATGCCATCGCTCCGCCTTCGCCCAACAAAACCGCTGGTGAGCCATCCGTCTTGCGCAGATAAACCGCATACGTCAGCCCGCCCGATTTCGAATACGCCAGCGAGCCGCCTCCGCCTTCTTCATCGAAAAGCAAAGTCTTCCCGTCGCCGGAAAGATCGGCAGGATACGAATAATCCAGCCACGAAAGATCGCGCTGCCGCGGTTCGCCCGCAATAATCCCCACCAGTTCGCGCCGCCAACTCGCCCGCATCATCAGAATGCGCCCGTCTTTCCAGATGTCGAAGAGCATCAACGCGCCCGGCAATCGCAGTACCAGTCGCTGCTGACCGTCCAAAGTCACCGCGTAAAGCGTGCGGTCCACGCCCGATTTGCTCGCGGTAAACCAAATTTCCTTTCCACTTGGCGCCCACGCCAGTCCCTGGATCGTGTACCACTCGCCGCCCAGCACCTTCTTATTTCCCGCCAGGTCGACCACCGCCAGCGATCCGCTGTCATCCCCTTGTACCGGATGGTCCAAAAACGCCACCCGATCGCCGGAAGGCGAAACTCGCGGATGGCTGATCCATCCGCCCGTCTCATACAGCACTTTGCCAATCGGATATTCCAGCCGGTTCCGTCCGCCGAAATCGCGTACCACCGCCAGATTGGCGCCATCGGGCGACCAGTCCGCCCACTGCACTTGCTCCAGCACTTCGCGCGGCGCTCCACCAATCAGCGGCGCGCGCGCCAGAGTGCCCTGATTCACCCATGTGCCCAATGCCTTGCTGTCCAGCAGCACCGCCATCTCAGACGTCGAAGAAACCGAGGCAAGCTGCGTGTGGCTCAGGCCCATGGCTCGCGCTTCCGGCGCTTCCGGCCTCGCCGTGAAAACGTCCGTCGGATTCCCCTGCCACGCCGCGCTGTACAGAATGGTTTCACCATCCGGAGCGAACCGTGCCGAACGAATGCTGCCGCGCCGGAAGGTCAGCTGATGGTAGACCGGAGGCGGCGCCACCTCTTTGGAAAAAACCAGCTTGCCTGCCCAGAAACCCGCGCCCAAAGCCACAATCGAGCAGATCGCGATCAGCGCGTAAGAAAGCGGCTTGCGTGAACTTTGCGCCGGCAATGGCACTCGTCCCGACGGCGCTTTCTTCGTTACCGCGCTCCCCGAAGACGCTGCCGCCGGCGCAGCCTCCGTCCGAACCGACGTCCGCGAAGAATCCAGCTCCCGCTTCAGCCGCTTCAGATCGGCCCGCAATTCCGCCGCACTCTGGCAGCGCAGATCGCGGTCTTTTTCCAGCAGCTTGGTAATGATTTCTTCCAGCTTGGCCGGCATCTGCGGATTTAGCCGGATCGCCGACGACGGCGCGCGGTTCAAAATCTCATCCGTAATGACCGCCGAAGTTTCTCCTTTAAACGGAAGCTGGCCCGTCGCCATCTCATAGAGCACGACTCCGAACGAAAAAAGATCCGTGCGCCCATCCAACTCTTTCCCGCGCAACTGCTCCGGCGACATATACGCCACGGTGCCCACCGCCGTGCCCGGACTGGTCAGGTCAATGTTGCCCACGTCCGCCCGGGTCTGCGATTCGCCGGTGGAGGGCCGTGTCGCTGGCCCCATCTTGGCCAGACCAAAATCGAGCACCTTGGCGTGCCCGCGCTCGGTGATAAAAATGTTCGCCGGTTTGATGTCGCGATGCACAATGCCCTTGCTGTGCGCCGCCTCCAGCGCCTCGGCCACTTCAATGCCGATGTTGAGAATCGTCTCCAGCTCCAGCGGCTTGCCGCGAATGAAGTGCTTCAGCGTCTCGCCGCCCAGGCATTCCATCACGATGAACAAGTGCCCATCGTGCTGGCCAATCTCATGAATCGTGCAGATGTTGGGGTGGTTCAGCGCGGAAGCGGCGCGCGCCTCGCGGCGAAAGCGTTCCAGCGCCTGCGCGTCTTCCGAGGCTTCATCGGGCAGAAACTTGAGCGCGACAAAACGGCCAAGGCTGGTGTCCTCGGCCTTGTAAACCACGCCCATGCCGCCCCCGCCAAGCTTTTCCAGGATGCGGTAGTGCGAAATGGTTTGCCCAATCATGTGTGGCGCGGAGACGAAACTGTCATGTTAGGGGTGCGAGGCCGTGTTCGTCAACGAGGGCTGTCGAGAAACCATGGTCGCGGGGTGCCCCGTCCAAGCTCTGCTTGGGCGGGGGTGTTCACTCGTCACTGACTCGTCCACGACCTTTGGGTAAGTTACCCAGCATGCCTTGGGGACTGAAGCGCTTCCAGCAATCCCGTCAGCTCCACTTTCTGACGTTCAGTTGTTACCGCAGACGTCCCAAACTCGAAGATCCGCATGCCTGCTCTACTTTTCTATCTGCATTGGAGCGAGTGCGGCAACAGTACGGCCTGTGCGTTTACGGTTACGTCGTGATGCCCGAACATGTGCATCTGTTGATCAGCGAGCCGGAGCGCGGCAAGCTGGCGCAGTCCATGCAGTCGTTGAAGCAGTCGGTGGCAAGAACCTTGGCGCTGCGGGCTGCTGAACCGTTCTGGCAGGCCCGCTATTACGACTTCAACGTCTGGAGCGAACGCAAATTCGTGGAGAAGCTGCGATACATACATCGGAACCCGGTAGAACGAGGATTGGTCGAGCGCCCCGAAGATTGGATCTGGAGCAGCTTTCGACACTACATCACTGGGGAAGCGGGGCCGGTGGGGATTGAATCACAGTGGACAGCGCGGCGGCAAGAAGAGCGGGGGATTTTCCTGAAAGTTATCGTCCGACCGCCCGCAGAAAGTCCCCGCCCAAGCAAAGCTTGGACGGGGCACCCTCGAGAGTAAAATAGCCGCGCATTGGCTGGGCCCAGCTTTCCAGGTGGAAGGCTTGACGAAGATTCGCGGCCCGGATTATGTATGGCAAGCGCCGCCAAGCGTGCGACGCACAAGTAATTATTGAGGCGACATAAATGAATACCGTAGGACGGTGGGAACAGTTACGACTGCTCGGAGAGGGCGGACAAAGCGAAGTGTTTCTCGTCCGTAGTCCAAACAGGGCACAGGAACGCAAGAACGCGCTTCAAGAGGCTGCGGATTCTAATCCTTGGGAACTTTACGTTAACTCACAGGAACGCCCCCAACGGATTGAGCCTTTGGCGACGGCTCTATGGAAATATCTTCGCCCTGATAAAGTTTCGGAACTCGGCGCCTTGAAAATGTTCAAGATTCCTGAAACCGCACCGGACGCGGAGGAAGCACTTGGGCGTTTGCGGAATGAGATTACAGTACTCGGGCAGAAAAGAGCAGGGCTTGTCAAACTGCTGGAAGCCAACGAGAAGGATAGATGGATAGTCACGGAATACATGCCGAACGGGACCCTCGACAAAACCCCTAGCGCAT
>Ga0335079_10009913_pt1 | contig 10849 bp, 8 predicted proteins | sample Lox_Sample_33_FD_206719 | JGI IMG/M metagenome (GOLD analysis project Ga0335079, IMG submission 206719) | Soil microbial communities from Loxahatchee National Wildlife Refuge, Florida, United States - Lox_Sample_3.3 | ecosystem: Environmental > Terrestrial > Soil > Wetlands | place: USA: Florida... | reverse complement strand
CGGTTATCGTGAACACGATCGTGTCGGCGGTCGTCCCGAGCGCATTGGCAGTCATCGCAACCTCGGCGTCGCGCGACCAGTCCGGTCCCCGACCGCACTGAAACACGGACGCGGCGCACAAGCCGATCGCAACCCGGCGAATCCCGTTTCCCTCGCCCATGAACGTGCCCCCGATCGTCCGGCAATCCAGTCTCTTCCGCGGTGGCCACCCTGTCAACGCTCGCGAGGACAGCGCGACACGCCTCGCTGTGACGCAGGGTAACTACAGCGTGGACGATCGCATCCGACGCCCCGGCGCCAAGAACACAGACCCGGGACACCCGCACGGGGCCTTGCCGGCCAGGGACACCTCCTCGCTGGAACGAGCGTTCGGGGAGTCGGCCAAACCGCGACCGGCAGCGCGAGGATCGCTGAAGCTGGCGGCTTCCCCGCGGCATTCTCCACTCCGACAGTGGCTGGCCCTGGCGGGCAACGCCTTCGCCCGGTGGACCGTGACACCGAAACGCGACGGGTGAAGGGAACGACAGGGACGCCGGATGACCAGACTGCTCGAGTGCTTGAGGATCGGACCTGCGACGCCAGTCATCAAAGGATGGCAGGCGGAGCTCCCTCCGAGGCAACCCTGCCCAGAAAACCGAAGGCGCGCGCTTTGGTCGAGATTCCCGCGCAGCCAGAATCCTCGGCGAAAATGCGAAATGTCGCGCTGTTCCGGGTCTTCATCGTGGGAGGGGCACTGGACCGGGACCCCTTCGACCGAATTCGCGCCTGAAGCATCCGTTGGCGGGACTTGCGAGGCCTTCCGCAGCTCAGAAGGGCCGTCCGGTCAGGCGGTGGAGGACGCGGGTTCCCGCCTGGCCGCGCCCCGTCATCGCCAGCATCAGCTCGGACCTTCCTCAAGCAACCGGAATTGCCCGCGCCCTCACCGAGAGTTCCCGGCTCGATGGAATCGACGCGGACCGGGAGCCACGCCCTTCGCAAGAACAGCGACGCGCTGTGGCTCGCACGACGGACCGGGCAGCTCGCCGCGGATGGCCGGCCTGCGAGCTTCAGGCGTGCTCTTCAAGGGCTGTGACACTTCGAGGATGTTGGTGTCGGGGTCCGTCGCAGATCTTCACCTGCAACCTCGGGCTCACGGTGCGGGCCGCAGCCGAGCTCACAGCACGGTTCGCGGGAGCTCATCCTCCGGGCTCATGGTGTCCCTGGTGACCCGCCTGCCCCATGTCGACCGGATATCGCGTGAAGCTGCCCGTGCTGGAGTCCTCTGCGGCCCAGGGGATTCTGCGGGAGTGACCCTTCGCGTTCTCGACCGGGAGGAAAGACGGCAACCGGTCAGGGTACGGCGCTGCCGTGATGAAGAAGGCGGTTCCCCAGCAGTCACATTTGAAGGACTTGGAACCGTTCGGCCCGGACGTGGCCAGCATTAATGGCGCCAGGGGACCGGGCTCCCCCGAGCGCGCGGACTGGGCAATGACGAACATGCACGCACCGTGGAATCGACGTTCACGATCAAGCAAGCCCTCGAGTGTGGCCCGGGGTGGCTCGGCGAGGCCTGGCACCAGACTGCGCCAAGCTGCTCGAGAAGGCGCTCGCACACGATCTCCGTCAGATGGCACTCATGGGCCGGGCCGCCGCCGCGAAGGCGGCGGGAGAGGACGAGCCCCTTCCATCCGCAACCTGGGCGACCCCGCGCAGGCGGCCCCTCGGGGAGGGCATGACCTCTGGCTGTTGGCGTTATTTCCTGTCAGTGATCTTCTGTCGCGCGTCCTCTCGCCCCATCCGGTCTCGTGAAGGGCCCGGCCGAGGAGACTGTCCTGCGCCCCCACGGACCGCCACCAGGCACCGCCAACCCTTTCCGGCTCGCGTCCAGCTATTGCACCACCAGCGTGCTGAAGTAGATGGCCCGGACCGGGACGTCCCGTACCACCTCCGATAGCCTCTGCGCGAGCGCCCTCTTCACGCGATTCATGGCCTCGCTGCCTTGCAGATCTTCGATGCCTCGCTCGGAGAGATAGCCAACGAAGACATCGCGGATCATGGGCGTGCGCATGCGCGCGGTTTCCTGGACCCGCGCGTCCGGCAGCTCCAGCACGAAGGTGGCGCGAAGATAGTGTCGATGGCGGACACCGCCGGAGGACGCATCGCGAATGCGAACGGTGAAGGACAGTTCGAGCGTGGGGCCGGGTGCCCCCCCGCCTTCCACCGCACGGGGGCTCTGGGCCCTCTTCCCGGGTCGGATGTGTGGTCGCAAGAGCAGCGCTGCCAGGAGCACTGCGACCGCGACCGCCACGAGCGCGAACCCCTTGACGAGGGCGCCCTTCCGGCTTGGCGACGGGCTCCCCTCGCCGCCATCCCCTGGCTTGCCATCGGGCGCGGGTTGGCCGGCCGGCGCGCTCGCGGGCACTGGCAGGCGACTCTTCGCCGCGAGCGTGAGTCGTTCTCGCGCGGCACGGAGGCGCATGGCCAGGCCGCGCGCGGCGCGGGCGGGGAGTCTGCAAGAGCTCGAGAGGATGCGCCGGATGGTGGCGCGCGTCTCGACCATGTCTGTCAAATCGACGTCCACCGCCTCCAGGGAGGCGTCGGGCGCGGTGGTGGACCCCGGCTCGGACACGGGAGTCAATCTGACTACGAGAAACTCCGGGCCATTCTCCTGCCTCGACTGCGGCCCGGCGTCGGGCGGTGCCGGCGTTGTTCCAGGGCTGCCCGGATCGACCTCCGGCCCGCTCGCGGCGTCCCCTCCCGCGCCGTCGACCGAGACCGGGTCCCCCGCGGCCGCTGGGGCCGTTTTCCCCGGCTCGACGCGCAGCGGTGTCTCGCTTTCCACCCGGCCCTCTCCTCGGCTTCCCGCCTCGTTCTCAGGTTGGAGCTGGTCGGCCATGTCGGTGGCACTTCTCGATTCCGCGGGGGCTCCCGAATCCCTCGCGTGTCATCGAAGCGGTCTTGAGATGACAGCAGTTGTCGTGCCAAGCGAGCCCCGTCCCTGAGGGCGCCGCGCGACGAGGTGCCACCGGGTGGATGGGGGTGCTCCCTGCGACTCGGCCAGGAGCGGATGCCAGCAACATCGAGCGCATGCCCGGGATCCATCAGACCGATCTCCACGTGTGCGCCGGCGCGCCGCTGCGCTTGGCGAAGACGACCCTGGGGTCTCGTCGCCCCACCCGCAGACGCGGGAAGAGCCGACCGACCAAGCGGTCGATGCCCCTCAAAGCTTCTGGCCCCACGGCACGGAGGACCCTGAGAGACGGAGCCTGACGCGCTCCGTGAACCGTCCGGCATGTCACTCATCGTGCTCGCACTCGCGAATGGGCGGGCGGCGCCCCATCCGTCGTTGGCGGCGACCCAAGGTCGTCATTGGCTTCGCGGGAACTCCAGGCTGGCAGGGAGTCGGCTCGCGTGACGTGAATGCGGAGCCCCGAAGCCGTGCCTGGAGTCCGTGGGCCCGAGCCATCGCCGCGGCCTCAGGGCGACGCCGGGTTGTCCCTGGTGCGCCAGGAGCGCCGACCACGGCCATCGAGAGGTGCCGTCGGCCCGCGCTTCGGTCAGGCATCTCGGGTGGGATACCAGTCCGGCTTCTCCGACACCTCCCCACCAGATCCGCTCGAGCGCTTGACCGGTCGTAACAAGCCACAACTACACGAACTCTTCCTTTCGGTGCCACTCGAAGGACGTTTCGCCTCTTGGTTCTCACCGGGGGGAAAGATTCTTTTCTGCCTGATCGGACGGTTGATGGCGGCCGTGTCCCCGGATATGGTGACAGTGCTGCGGGGCAGCGCCGAATGGGTAGCCACAAGATCCTCCTCGTCGACGACAACCAAGAGCTCCTCCGCCTGTTGGCTCGGCTCATGGAGGCAGAAGGGTGGCAGCCGATCAGCTGTGTTCGCGGGAAAGCCGCGATCGATGCCATCTCCAGGGAGAAGCCGGCGCTGGCAGTAGTCGACGTGCTGTTGCCCGACATGATGGGGTACGACGTCGGGGCATCGCTCAAGAAGGTGGGGGTCCCGTTTCTGTTCATGACCGGCATCTTCAAGGGCGGTCGAGCCGCGTCGGAGGCTCGCGTCCAGCACGGGGCGGCCGGCTATTTCGAAAAGCCTTTCGAGGCGAGGAAGCTTCTTCAGGCGGTGCGCGGGCTGCTTCCCCCCGAGCCACCACAGCGAATCGAGCCACTTCCGTCCCGCAGCGACGATTTCGACATGGACGTGGCGGTGGAGGCGGAGGAGCCGGTCGAGGCGTTCGACCTCACCGGCCGGGTGGAGGTGAGCCAGGGGGGAAGGGTTTCGGCCGTCATCCGGGGCGAATCGCTGCGGGCCGCACGGGTCGCGCCGGCGGCTGCACCCGCCCCGGGACCCGGTCACTTGGTGGCCGCCCCGAGGAAGGAGCGGATCGAGCCGGCGGGCGAGGGGGAGCTGAGAGACAACCTCCCCGAGCTCGTCACTGCGTTCTGGTTGGCGCAACAGACGGGCGAACTCTCCGTTCAGCGCGGCAAGGTCAAGAAGGCCATCTACTTCGACCAGGGCCGCCCCTGCTACGCCATCTCGAATCTGGTTGCCGACCGGTTCGGCCCCTTCCTGGTCAGGGTGGGCAAGCTCACGGCGCCGCAGCTCGAGCTGTGTGAGGCAGCTGCCCAGAAGAAGGGTTGCAAGGCGGCCGACGTGCTCGTCGAGATGGGAATCCTCAAGGACGCGGAGAAGCTCTACTACCTGGCGCAACAGGTGAAGGCGATCGCATACTCGCTCTTCGCCTGGGAGGATGGGCGCTACCGCATGCATTTCGCCGACCGCGCGGCGACCGAGTCGACCAAGATCGACTTCCAGCCGGCGCGGCTCATCTGGCGCGGCGTCAAGAAACTCTACCGTCCGGAACGGCTCGCGCTGCTCCTTCCCGACCACGCGCGCCTCATCCCCACCCAGCAGCCGGCGTACGGCCTGCACGAGGTGGAGCTCGACACCTGGGAGGCGCAGCTCTTGACGCGCGTGGACGGAGCGCGCACCGTCGAGGAGCTCGTCTCCTCGACGCGCCAGCCAGAGCCCCTCGCGCGGGCGACGCTCTGGGCGCTGGTGGCGCTCGACGTGCTGGAGAGGTGCTGAGCGGTTCGCGCGCGCGGCGCCGGTCGGGCCCTTCCGGGCGAACGCACAGCGCGATCGAGATCCTGGCCTTCATCCAGGGCGACCATCGCCCGGAGCCGCCGAGATTCACCAGGAGAACGGGGCGGCGCGGATCTGTCCCTCCAGGAGCGACGAGCCAGCGAATCGACCGGGCCGTGGAGCGGCCGCCGCCATCGCCGCCGGGATCGCGCCACACCGCGCGTCAAGGCCGCCCCTCGCCAGCGCGACGACCTCGTGCGCGGCGCAGTTCACGGCCTCGTCGCCACTCGCCGCCGGAGGGGCGCGGGCTCACGCCGTGGTGGGATCGGCCCCGACGGGAAGCGGCGGGATGCGAGCGGCGATCGCGCGGTGGGCGTCGGTGCGCAGCAGGTTTCTCACTTCGCGGGGGTTGGGGGGAGGGCCCGCAAAGGCGAGGAGCGCCGACACGCGCTGGCGAGACCCCGCGAGGCGTTCCCGACTCAGGCGGCCGCTCTCGGCCGCCGCGCAGGCGATGTCGATGGCCCTGTGCTGCACGTCGGCGCTGTGGCAGACGAGCAGCGCGTCGACGCCCGCACCGAGCGCCAGCGGCACCGCCTCCTCCAGCGGGAAGTGCTCCGCCACCGCCTTCATCTCGAGGTCGTCGGAGATGACGCAGCCCGAGTAGCCGCACTCGTGGCGCAGCAGGCCGATCGCCGCCTGCGAGAGGGTGGCCGGAAGGCCGGGATCGAGCGCCCCGAAGACGACATGAGCCGTCATGACGGAGGCAACGCCGGCGGCGGCAAGGGCGCGGAAGGGAACGAGCTCGACCGCGTTCAGGCGGGCCAGATCGTGCGGAAGGGCGGGCAGGGCGCGATGGGAGTCCTGGTTCGTGTCGCCGTGACCGGGGAAGTGCTTCGCGCAGGCGGCGATGCCGGCCGACGCGAGTCCACGCGCCAGGGCCACGCCCATGCGGGCCACCTCGGGTGCCTCGCGCCCGAAGCTGCGGTCGCCGATGACGGGATTCCGCGGATTCGTGTCGACATCGACCACCGGTGCGTAGTCCTGGTCGATCCCCGCGGCGCGCAGCTCGCGTCCGAGCAGCGCTCCCACCTCGAAGGCGAGCCCGGCGTCGCCGGTGAGGCCGAGCGCGCGCATGGGCGGCAGCTCGGTGAAACCGTGCGCGGCGCGCAGGCGCGCCACGCGCCCTCCCTCCTGGTCGATGGACACCAGCAGCGGACGACCCGCCGCGCGCTTGAGTTCCGCCACGAGTTCCGCCACCTGCTCCGCATTCTCCACGTTGCGGGCAAACAGCACGACCCCGTAGACGCCGCGTCGGATGAGCTCGAGCACCTCCGGCGACGGGGAGGTACCGTGAAAGCCCACCGCGAAGAGGCCGGCGATATCTTGGTGCGTGCCCACGCGGCTTTTTCTACTCGGGTCGGCTCTCGAGGTCCCGCGCCTTGCTGGGGCGCCCTTGGCTCAGGCGATGAGCAGGCCCTCGGCGAGGAATGCCATCAGACCCAGCGCGAGCAGCAACGACCACAGCGGTATCTGGCGATCGCTGGCGGGCTTGTCACCCGCCAGGTGGGCATGGCTCGCGCCGCCGAAGTAGGCGGTGAGCTCCTGCGGGGCAAGACGGGTGGTGTCGCTCTCGCGCGGATCGGGCGTCACCGAGAAGGCGAGGCGGGGATCGAGTCGGATCTGTCCTCGTTCCTCGACCTTCACCTGCCACAGGCCGGGGCGGTCGGGCACGAAGGAGGGCGCGCCACCGTTCGCCGGGGCGATGAGCGCCGAGGGCGAGCGCTCCTTCCCGTTGGGATCGACGAGGCCGGCGAGCCGCTGGCCCTCCCGCACGGTCACCGTCCGGGGCACCTCCACCACCGAGGGCGCGCTGCGCCTTTCCTCGAGGCCGCCGGTGAGCCAGGCTGCCATCCGCTGGATGGCGGGGAGGAAGCTCGTGCGGATGCTCCAGTCGGACCAGGACCGGTCGACCGTGGACGTGTAGAGCATCACCTTGCCCTGGCCGCGCTGGGCCTCCACCAGTGCGGGCGATCCGTCGTCGTAGGAGACGACGACGCGATGGGAGGCGACCGCGCGCTCGGAGGGTTTGAGCAGCATGTACTTCCAGGTCCGCACGCCCTCGAACCCCTCTCGAGCCATGCCGCTGAAGATCTGCAGGGCCGGGTGAGACCAGTCCACATCGGCGAAGCGCGCGGCGCGCGACTCCGCCCCGGCGGCGCCCGGCTCGCCCGCCGTCTTCACCATGTGAAGGGGCCTCGGGAGCAACGCGCCCAGCTCCTCGTCGTACCGGTCGGGATCGACCTCGTCCCCGAGCGCGATGAAGAGTCCCCCGCCCTTCTCCACGAACTCCCGCAATTCAGCCGCCTTCCCGCCGACGGAGCGTACGTTGAGGAGGAAGACCACATCGAAATCGGCGAAGCGCGCCCGCCCCAAGGACTCCGCATCGAGCACGGTGGGATGGACCGGGGAGACCGGCGAGGAGAGTGCCGCCTCGACGAAGAAGGCTTCGTCGCGGTAGCGAACGGGCGAGGGGGCACCGTCCACGACGAGCGCCTTCACGTCCTTGGCCACGGAAAGGGTGAGCACCCTCGCGTCGTCGATGGGCAGGTCGTCCCGAGGAACGAGCGTCACCGAGATGGTGGCCGGGCCGCCCTGCGAGAAGCGGTAGGCGAGCACCTTCTTCGTGGCCCCGTTCCGCGGCAGCTTCGCGTAGGAGCGGATGGCGATCGGCGCCTGGGGCGGGCCCGCGTGCACCTGGAGCTCGACGTCCCGAGCGCCCTTTCCTTCTTCCAGGGGACCCTCGCGTCGCTGGCTCTCTTCGCCGTGGGCCGCGACGGTCGCGGTGATCCGGTACCCGCGCGTCCCGACCGACTGGTCGGGTTCGGCGATGAGCTCGGCCACCGTTCGGTTCGGCAACTCCTCCCCGCGCGCGGCATCGAGGAGCATCACCTCCGGTCGCTCCTTGCCGCGCGCCGTGTCCAGGAGTGGCGGGGGCGAATCGAGCCGCCAGGCCGAGGCCGCGAGATCGGTTGCGACCGCCACCCGCTTGCCGGGAAGCGCCCCCACGGCGGGATCGGAGAGCGCGCGCACCGCCGCGCCCACGCAGGCGGTCATGTCGGCGTACCCCGCCGTCGGCTCCGCCTCGGAGATCATGCGGCGCACGGCGCCGCGGTCGAAGGTGGGCGCCGGCGCGGAAGGGAGCCCTGGTCCCCCGCACACCACTGCCGTGACCGGTTCGTCGCCGGCGAGTCCATCCAGCGCGGCCAGCGCGTCGGAGCGGGCGCGGTCGAAGAGCCTGGTTCCCCGCAGCCGGTATCCCATGGATGCCGAGGCGTCGAGCACGATGGCGAGGGCGGTGGGCCCGTGCCCGACCGCAGCGGCTGCCTCTCCGGGACGCTCGAGGCGGGGGCGCGCCAGGGCGGCCGCGATCGCGGCCACGAGGAGCGTGCGCGCGGCGAACAGAAGGAGCTTCTTCAGGCGCAGGCGGCGCTCTGTCTCGCGACGGGCCCTCAGGATGAGCTCGATGGCGGGAAAGGGCGTGGGCTTCGGACGCCGCCTCGAGAAGAGATGGACGAGGAGCGGGACGAGTGCCGCGAGAAGTCCCCAGGCCAGCGCCGGGTTGAAGAACGAGAGGCTCATCGGGATCGCCTTCACTTAGGCGGCGCGCGTCTCCCGCCGCGCCAGGAAGGGCAGGAGCACCTGGTCGAGCGGCTGATCGGAGCGGCACAACACGTGCTCGATGTCGGCCTCCGCGGCGGCCCGGCGGATGTCCGCGAGCCAGCGCGCCAGGAGTTCGAGATAGCCGCGCCGCACATCGCGCCCGTTCGCCTCGACCTGGCGCTCGTCTTCCATGGAGAGGAACAGGGTGGGGTCCTCGAACGGGAACTCGAGCTCATCCCGATCGAGCACCTGAAAGAGCGTCACCTCGTGCTTGCGACGCTTGAGCTGGGCGAGCTGTCTCAGCGAGTTGTCCTCGCGATCGAGGAGGTCCGAGAAGACCATGATCGAGCTGCGGCGGGAGGCGTGCTCGAGCAGGTGCTCGGCGGCCGCGGCGAGGCGCGTCGGACCGGCCGGGGACAGGCCCTCCAGCACCTCGATGAGCTGCGGCAGATGCCCGGCCGCGGCCCGCGGAGAGAGGGAGGTGAGAACGCGATCGGAGACCACGAGGAGCCCCGCCGCATCGCCCTGCCGGACGAGGAGGTGGGCGAGCGCGGCAGCGAGCGCGCTCGCGCACTCGAGCTTGGAGAGCCCCTGCGCACTCCCGCGGTAGCCCATCGACCCCGAGCCGTCGACGACGAGCCAGGCCTTGAGGTTCGTCTCCTGCTCGAACTGCTTCACGTAGAACTTGTCGAACTTGGCGTAGGCCTTCCAGTCGATGCGGCGCACGTCGTCGCCCGGCGCGTACTCCTTGTGCTCGGCGAACTCGACCGACTGCCCGCGGTGCGGGCTCTTGTGCAACCCGGAGAGCACGCCCTCGGCGATGGCGCGCGCGCGAAGCCTCAGCGTGGCGAGCCGGGCCAGGACTGCGGGATCGAGGAGGCGCTTGTGAGTCTCGGCCATCGGGTCTTCCTCAGGAGCTGTGGCGAGCGGCCCGTGCGCCGGCCACTCGAGGACGGGAGCGTTCCCGCCGGGCGACCGTTCGCGAGCGCGCCATCACGGCTTCACCTGCTCGAGCAGACGCGCCACGATCTCCTCCGACGTGACGTTGTCCGATTCCGCGCGGAAGTTGGTGATGACGCGGTGGACCAGGACCGGCTTTGCGAGTGCGCGCACGTCCTCCACCGAGGCGGCCACCCGGCCGTCCAGGATCGCCCGCGCCTTGGCTCCCCACACGAGATACTGGCTGGCGCGCGGCCCGGCGCCCCACTCCACGAGTTCGCGCACGAAGGCGGGGGCGCCCGGCTCCTTGGGTCGGGTGAGTCGGGCGAGCTCCACCGCGTGGCGGATGACGTGTTCGGCCGCGGGCACGCGCAGGACAAGCTCCTGCAGTTCCTGGATCTTGCGCGGCGACAGCACGCGCTCGAGCGGGCGGCGAGCGGCCCCGGTGGTGGAGCGAACGATCTCCACCTCCTCTTCGGCGCTCGGGTAGTGGACATGGACGTAGAACATGAATCGGTCGAGCTGCGCCTCGGGCAACGGGTAGGTGCCCTCCTGCTCGATGGGATTCTGGGTGGCGAAGACGAGGAAGGGCAGCTCGAGCGGGTACGTTCGCCCTCCCGCGGTGACGCGGTACTCCTGCATTGACTGTAGGAGGGCCGCCTGCGTCTTGGGCGGGGTGCGGTTGATCTCGTCCGCGAGGATGAGGTTTGCGAAGATCGGACCGTGCACGAAGCGGAACGCGCGCCGCCCGGTGGTGTGGTCCTCCTCCAGCACATCGGTGCCCGTGATGTCGGACGGCATGAGGTCGGGGGTGAACTGGATGCGATTGAACGAGAGGTTCAGGACCTCGGCCACGGTCGAGATGAGCATCGTCTTGGCGAGGCCGGGCACGCCCACGAACAGGCAGTGCCCGCGCGCGAAGAGGGCGACGAGGAGGTAGTCCACCACCGCGCGCTGGCCCACGATGCGGCGCTCGATCTGGGCAAGCATGAGCCTGCGCGCCTCGGAAAGTTCCCGGGCGGCGGCCAGATCGGCCTCGGGTGAAATCGGGGCCGCGTGCTGAGGGTTTCTGACGGTGCTGTCCATGTGTTCCTCTCGTGACCCGTGTGGCGACCGATCCGAAGCGCACCGATCGGGCCGACGGCTCGCCGGGCCATCATTTCCCGCCGCGA
>Ga0335079_10009910_pt1 | contig 10852 bp, 9 predicted proteins | sample Lox_Sample_33_FD_206719 | JGI IMG/M metagenome (GOLD analysis project Ga0335079, IMG submission 206719) | Soil microbial communities from Loxahatchee National Wildlife Refuge, Florida, United States - Lox_Sample_3.3 | ecosystem: Environmental > Terrestrial > Soil > Wetlands | place: USA: Florida... | reverse complement strand
CGAGCGTGGCGCGTGGATTGGCCGTTGCCAGCAGCGGACGCGTGGTGTCGTGCCGGGTGCGCTCCCAGAGGTTCTCCAGGCGAGCGCGCAGGTACACCACGGTTCCCGATTCGCGCATGGCGCGGCGATTGTCCTCGGACAGGACGATGCCGCCGCCGGTGGCGACCACGCAGCCCTCGCGCCGCGCGACCTCGGCGAGCACTCCGGACTCGCGGCGGCGGAATCCCGCCTCGCCCTCGATCTCGAAGATGGTCGCCACGGGCACGCCGGTGCGCTCGACGAGCAGCCTGTCGGTGTCGAGGAATTCGTGGCCCATCCTGTGCGCGAGCGCCTTCCCGAGGGTCGTCTTGCCGGCGCCCATCATGCCCACGAGGTAGATGTTGCTGCGGCCCATCGCTCGGTCTTCATGGTTCCCGGTCCCGAGGATAGCGAAAAAAAAGCCCCGGGGAACCGGGGCTCGGGATTGCCTGGGAAAGCGGTCAGCGGACGGTGAGCGAATCCTTCACGATCCTCGGCGTCACGAAGATCAGCAGCTCCGTCTTGTTGTCGGTCTTGCTGGTCTGCTTGAACAGGAAGCCGACGAACGGGATGTCGCCCAGGAAAGGCACCTTGGTGGTCGTGGTGCGCGTTTCCTGCTGGAAGATGCCGCCCAGCACGATGGTGTCGCCGTTGTCCACGAGCACCTGGGTGGTCACCGCCTTGGTGTCGATCGAGGGGATGCCCGAGAACACCGTGCCGACGGAATCGTTCTTCACTTCGAGGTCCATGATGATGCGGTCGTCCGGCGTGATGCGAGGCGTCACCGCGAGCTGCAGGACCGCCGGCTTGAACGACACGGTGGTCGCGCCGCTCGCCGCCGCGGTGAGGTACGGGATCTCCGTGCCTTGCGAGATGACCGCCTTCTTCTTGTCGGCGGTGACCACGCGCGGGCTCGACACGATCTTGCCGCGGTTGTCCGACTCCAGCGCGGAGAGCTCGAGGTTCACGAGGTTGCCGCTGCCGAGGTTGAGTATCGACAGGCCGATGGAGCCGGCCGCGCCCGCGACGGGCAGGTTTACGTTGAGCTGCTCGGGCTGGGCGCCTACCGGGATCGCTCCCACGCCGCTTCCCGTGCCGGTGAACAGCGACGTCGGGTTGCCAGGGAACGCGAGCGACGCGGAGCCGCGCGAGGCCGGGTTGCCGCCCACGGGCGCGATCGTGTCGGTGAGCGTGCCCGAGACGCCGATGTTGTAGTTGCCGGTGTTGAACGCCGACTGGGTGCCGAAGCGCACGCCGAGCTGGCGGGCCCAGTTGTCGTCGGCGATCACGATGCGCGCCTCGATCAGCACTTGGCGCACCGGCACGTCGAGCTGGTTGATCAGGCGACGGGCTTCCTCGAGCCGCGCGCCCGTGTCCTGCACGAACAGCGTATTGGTGCGCTCGTCGATGGTGGCGCTGCCGCGCTTGGACAGGATCTTCTGGTCCTTGTTCGAGAGCAGCTTCTGCAGGTCCTCGGCCTTGGCGTAGGACAGCGGATAGGACTCCGTGCGCACCGGCTCGAGGTCGCTCACCGCGGCCTGCGCCTCGAGGGCGAGTTTCTCCTTCGCCGCGAGCTCGTCGGTGGGCGCGATCAGCACCACGTTGCCGTTCTTGCGCTTCGACAGGCCCTTGGCCTGCAGGATGATGTCCAGCGCCTGGTCCCACGGCACGTCCTTCAGGCGCAGCGTGAGGTTGCCGCCAACTGTGTCGCTCGTGATGATGTTCAGGCCCGTGAAGTCGGCGATCACCTGCAGCACCGCGCGAACCTCGACGTTCTGGAAGTTGAGCGAAAGCTTCTCGCCCGAGTAGCCCGGCGTGGAGCTTTGCACCAGGCGGTTCGGGTCTTCCTTGACGGGCTTCACCTCGACGATGAACTGCGTGTCCGTCTGGTACGCCGAATATTCCCAGATGCCGCGCGGCTCGATCACCATGCGCGCGTTGCCGCCCTGCTCGAACGTGTCCACAAACTTCACCGGCGTGCCGAAGTCACCCACGTCGAGGCGGCGAACGAGGTTGCGCGGGACGTTGGTGTTGATGAAGTCGACCAGCAGCTGGCGGCCTTGCTGGCGGATGTCGATGCCGATGTTGGCCGACGAGAGGTCCACGATCACGCGGCCCTCCGACGTCTGCCCGCGGCGGAAATCGACGTCGCGCAGCGAGAATCGCGTCGTGGTGCCCGCGGGCGACTCGGCGAACATCGTGGTCGCCGCCTGCGCCTGCGCACCGGCGCTGGGCGCGGCCTGCGAGGCATCGATCGTGACCACCAACTGGTTTCCGTCCACCGCCTGTGTGTAGGTGAGCGTGCGCGCGAGGTTCATCACCAGGCGCGTGCGGTTGCCCGTCTGCACGATGGATACGCTCTTAAGGTCGCCTTCGCCGGCTTCGATCTGGTTGCGGTTCAGGCCGTTGGCCGTGTCGGGAAGGTCGATGGCGATGCGCGGCGGGTTGCTGACCGTGAAGCCCTGCGGCACCGCGGCGAGGGCCTCCTTCATGCCCACCTTGACGATGATCTTCCCGCCCTGCACCTGGGAGAAGTTGATCGAATCGACGCTGTTCTTGGCGCCCGATTGTGCCCACGCGAGCGGGGCGGCGAGCACGAGGGCCAGCGCCGCGAGCGCGGTCCCGATGTTGCCGATTGCGTTGCGGAGCGTCGTCATCACTTGCCTCCCCCTTTGCCGGTTTCCTCGAGAAGCGGCAGAACGCTCTGCCGCTCGGCCCAGTCGCCGGCGCTGTCCTGGACGATCTCCTTCAGCTTGATCTCGCTGTCGGTCACGTCCGTAATCAATCCGAAGTTCTGCCCCATGTAGTTGCCCTTCTTCACCCGGTAAAGGGTCTTGTCCGCCCTCACCAGCGCGTAGATGTCGTTGCCCTGCGAAAGCGTGCCCACCATCTTCAGCTGCTCGAGCGGGAAGGCCTCGAGCGGCTCCTTGCGGCGGTTCAGGTCGGGTGCGAGCGCCCCGCCGCCGCCTTCCTTGGGTGCGGCGAGCTTGCGCGGCTTGAACGGGTCGGGAAGGTCGAAGCCTTCATAGGTGAACGGCTCGAACGGCTTGACCGCCGGAAGCGGATCGATCCGCCGCGGCAGCCCCTTGTCGGAGTCGCGCACGAACTGCTTGAGCTCGTCCATCTCCGAGCTGCAACCGCCCAGCAGGGCGGCCGCCGCGAGGGGAATGAGGAGTCGCTTCATCATTTGGCTCCCGGCTTCTTCTTGGAGTCCTTGCGCTGCTTGGCGACCTCTTCCTCGTCGAGGTAGCGGTAGGTCTTGGCCACCGCTTCCATCGTGAGCTGGCCGTTCGGGCCGGGCGGGTCGAGCTTGAGGTCCGTGAGCAGCACGATGCGTGGCATCTTCGCCACGTCGCTCGCGAACGCGCCGAGGTCGTGGTAGTTGCCGGTCACGCGGATGTTGACCGGCAGCTCCGCGTAGAACTCGGTGAAGTTCTCCTTGTCGGCGGGCTTGAAGTAGTCGAACGCGAGCCCGCGTCCGAGGCCGGCCTGGTTGATGTCGATCAGGAGCGCGTCCATCTCGCTCTTGTTGGGCAGCTGCTTGAGCAGCGCCCCGAAGGACTGCTCGATCTCCGCGCGCTGCTGCTTGTACGCGTCCAGGTTCACGGCGAGCTTCTTCTTCTCGAGGAAAGTCTCCTTGAGCTTCGCCACGTCCTCGCGCCCCTTGTCGATGGCGTCCAGTTGCGACTGCCAGAAGAAGAAGTAGGCGGCCACCTGGAGCGCGATGAAGATGAGCACGAACGCGCCCGCCTTGACCGGCCAGGGCCAGTTGCCGGGCTGCTTCGGATCGAGTTGCCGTAGCTCTTCGATCAGGTTCATTTCGCCCCCGCCTTGCCCGCCGCGCCCTTGCCCGAGCCGCCGCGGGAATCCTCGGGTTGCGCGCGCTTGATCGAGATGTTCATGTTGAACTCGTTGATGCGCGACCCGCTCTTGTCATTGGCCGTCGTGGCGCGGATCTCCACGAGCTCCGGATTCTCCAGGTACGGCGAGGCGCCGAGGTTGCGCATGAGCGTGGACACGCGCGCGTTCGACTGCGCGTATCCGACGATATTCACCTTGCGCCCGGTCTGCTTCACCTGCTTGAGGTAGACGCCCTCGGGAAGCTGGCGCAGCAGCTGGTCGAGCAGCTGCACGGGCTCCGAGCGGTTGCTCTGCAGGCCTTCGACGACCTGCTTCTTCGCGAGCAGCGCCGCCGTCTCCTCGCGGATCTTGCGGATCTCCTCGATCTGCTTGTCGAGCTTGTCGATCTCCTGTTTCATGTAGGCGACGTTGCGCTGCTGCTGGTCGACACCCTGGTCGAGGAAGAACCAGACGGTGCCCGCGACCAGCAGGCCCAGGACCACGGCGATGCTCGCGAGGACCGCGAACTGCTGCTGGCGGCGCTTTCGCTTTTCCTCGCGGTGCGGAAGTAGGTTGACGCGGATCATGAAGGGTCGAACCTCCGCATCGCGAGCCCGCACGCCACCATGAGCGACGGCGCATCGATGGTGAGCTGCCGCGGCTTGATCTTCGACGACAGCGCCATGTTCGCGAAGGGGTTCGCGACCACGGTGTGGACCTGCGTGCGCTGCGCCACCATCTCCTCCAGCCCGTCGAGCATCGCGCAGCCGCCCGTGAGCAGGATGTGGTCGACCTTGTTGAATTGCGTCGACGTGAAGAAGAACTGAAGGGCGCGCTGGATCTCAAGCACGATCTTCTCGTTGAAGGGCTGGAGGACGTCGGGCCCGAAGTTCTCGGGCAGGTTGCCCACGCGCTTGGCCGCTTCGGCTTCCTCCGCCGGCATGTCGAACTGGCGCGCGATGTCCTGCGTGAGGTTGTTGCCGCCGATCTGCTGCTCGCGGGTGTAGACGGTCTGCCCGTTGTGCACGACGGTGACCCGCGTGACGGTCGCGCCGATGTCGACGATGACGGTCACGTCGCCCTCGGAGATGCCGGAGCTGCCGCCGCAGATGAGCTCGAAGGCGGTCTGCGCGCAGAAGGACTCCACGTCCATGACGATCGTCTTGAGCCCCGCGGCCTCGGCGGCCGCGACGCGGTCCTCGATCTTTTCCTTGCGGGAAGCGGCGATCAGGACTTCGACCTCGTCGTCGCCCGACGGCGCCGGACCCAGCACCTGGAAGTCGAGGTTCACCTCGTCCAGGGAGAACGGAATGTACTGGTTGGCCTCGCCCTGGACCTGGACCTCCATGTCCTCTTCACGCTGGTTGCCCGGCAGGATCACCTTCTTGGTGATCACCGCGGCCGCGGGAAGGGCAAGCGCGATCGTCTTGATGCGCGAGCCGAGGGTCTTGTGGGCACGCTTGATGGCCTCGCCGGCCGCTTCGATGTTGGCGATGTTCCCGTCGACCACCGTGTCCTTGGGGAGCGGCTCGATAGCGTACCGCTCGACGCGGTAAACGTTACGGCCAGCCTCCGCGATCTCCACCATCTTGACCGAGGACGAGCTGATGTCGCAGCCCACGAGGGGCGGCGCTTTCGCTTTCAGGAAATCGAACTGGGCGGCTAATTTTTCTTTAAGCATGGTGGAAGGTTAGCACCCAAACGAAGAATCTACTTTAGATGCTAGCAACAAGTCCTAGGCCTGTAAAGCATTTTGTGGCAAGGCCTTAGCGTGAGCGCAGCGACTATAATGGCCTCGGTGAAATGAACTTTCGCGAATGGCCCGTCGGTCCCATCCCGCCGGAACCGCGCCCGCAGCCCCGATGACTTCCCGTTGGTGGTTTTACCCGGCACTGATCGCCGTCTCCCTTGCGCTGGTCGCCATGGGCGTGGGCGCGCTCACCGTCGTCCTGCTTTGGCCCAACTTGCCGAGCCTCGACGTCCTGACCGACTATCGGCCGAAGGTGCCGCTGCGCATTTACAGCGCCGAAGGCGAGCAGATCGGCGAGTTCGGCGAGGAAAAACGCGCCGTGGTGAAGATCCAGGACGTCCCCCAGGTGATGAAGTCGGCGATCCTGGCCGCGGAAGACGACCACTTCTACCAGCATGGAGGCGTGGACTTCGGGGGCGTGGCGCGGGCCGCCTGGGCGAACCTCCAGGGGCGGCGGGAGGGCGCCAGCACGATCACCATGCAGGTCGCCCGGACCTTCTTCCTCACGCGGGAGAAGACGCTGGCGCGCAAGCTCTCCGAGGTCCTTCTCGCCTTCAAGATCGAGGCCAACCTCACCAAGGACCAGATCCTGGAGCTCTATATCAACCAGATCTTCCTGGGACAGAGGGCCTACGGCTTCGCGTCGGCGGCCAACGTCTATTTCGGGAAGAACCTCGCGGACCTGACTCCGGCCGAGGCCGCGATCCTGGCGGGCCTGCCCCAGGCGCCCTCTCGGCAGAACCCGTTCGTGAATCCGAAGAAAGCCCAGTGGCGCCAGCAATATGTGCTCCGAAGGATGCACGATCTCGGCTGGATCACCGACGATCAATACAAAAAGGCGCTTTCCGAGCCTCTTCGACTCAACCCGAACCAGCGCGAAACGTACGTAGTGAGGGCTGACTACGTGGCGGAAATGGCCCGGGCCGCCGTTTACGAGCAGTTCGGGGAGCCCGCCTACGTGAATGGGCTCAAGGTGTACACGACGATCCGCCGCAAGAACCAGGAGTCGGCCGACGAATCGCTTCGCGCCGGGCTGCTCGAGTACGACCACCGGCACGGCTACCGGGGGCCCGAAGGCAGCGTGGACCTTCCGGCGCAGGCGTCCGAGGTGGAAGACGCGGTCGAGGACGCCCTCTCCGATCGCGATCCGGTGAACGATCTGGTCCCCGCTGTGGTGCTCGAGGCATCCCCCACAGCGGTGCGCGCCATGATCCGTCGCGGCGAGGAGGTCAAGATCACCGGCGAGGGCCTGAAGTTCGCCGCACGCGCGCTGGCCGACAAGAATCCGGACCATTCGATCCACCGCGGCTCCATCATCCGGCTGCAACCCGGCGAGAAGGGGGCGTACTCGATCTCCCAGGTGCCCAAGGCCGAGGCGGCGCTGGTGTCGCTCGACCCCAGCAACGGGGCGATCCTCGCGCTCGCGGGTGGGTTCGACTACAACGCGAACAAGTTCAACCACGTGACCCAGGCCTGGCGCCAGCCCGGCTCGAGCTTCAAGCCGTTCATCTACTCCGCCGCGCTCGAGAAGGGGTTCACGCCCGCTACCGTGCTCAACGACGCCCCGTTCGTGATCGACGCGTCCAAGACGGGAGGGCAGCTGTGGGAGCCGAAGAACTACGACGGCAAGTACGAGGGGCCGATGCGGCTTCGCACGGCGCTCGCCAAGTCGAAGAACATGGTCTCCATCCGCCTGCTCCAGGCGATCGGGACCGGATACGCGCAGGACTACATCCAGCGGTTCGGGTTCGAGGCGAAGATGCACCCGGCCTACCTCACGATGGCTTTGGGCGCCGGATCGGCCACGCCCTTGCAGATGGCGACGGCCTATTCGGTCTTCGCCAACGGCGGCTATCGCGTGAAGCCCTGGTTCATCTCGCGCATCGAGGACAACAAGGGGCAGGTGCTGTATTCGGCCAAGGCCGAGGTCGCCGGCGAGGACGCGGAGCGGGTCCTCGACGAGCGCAACGCATTCCTCATGACCACGCTCATGCGCGACGTCGTGCGCTATGGCACCGGCGCCAAGGCGATGGCGCTGGGCCGGCAGGACCTCGCCGGGAAGACGGGGACAACGAACGACCACGTCGACGCATGGTTCTGCGGATTCCAGCCCCAACTGGTCGCCGTCGCGTGGATCGGTTTCGACACGCCGGGCAACCTCGGCAACAACGAGACCGGTGGGGTCGCCGCGTTGCCGATCTGGATGGGTTACATGGGGCAGATGCTGAAAGGCGTGCCCGAGACCGATCTCGCGGTGCCGCCGGGAATCGTCGCCGTGAATATCGACCCCGGCACGGGATTGCGCGAGCATGACGGCGGAGCGGGAAAGACGACGGAGTTTTTCTACCAGGAGTCGCAGCCGCCGTTCGGCGACGACAACGCGATCGCCCGCGGGGCCCGTCCTCCCGAGGAAGTGAAGAACCAGATCTTCTAGAAGGCTTGCGATGCCCAAGTCCCGGTCGCGACGCGACAGCAACCTGCGCAGGCAACTCGCGTACATGGCCGCGAGGCTGATGGCCGAGGACGGCGTGGCCGACTATGGGACGGCGAAGATGAAGGCCGCGCGGCAGGCGGGACTCGTCGATGCAAACCTCCTGCCCGACAACCAGGAGATCGAGGAAGCCCTGCGCGAGTACCAGGGGCTCTACCAGAAGGACGAGCAGCCCGCGCGGTTGAGGCGCCTTCGCGAGGTGGCCGTGAAGGTGATGCGCGAGTTCGGCGATTTCCGCCCGGCGCTGGTCGGCTCGGTCCTTTCGGGGACCGCGGGGCTGCATTCGGACGTGAACCTGCAGCTGTTCACCGACGATCCCAAGGCGCTCACGCTCTTCCTCGTGAATCGCCGCTACCGCTTCGAGGAGGGCTCGCGCCGCATCCGCCGCGGCGAGCGCCTGGAGGAGGTGCCGCAGATCTGCCTCGACGTCGAGGACGTCACCGTCACGCTCACGGTGCTCGACCGCGACGACGAGCGCATGCCGCTTCGCTCTCGGGCCGATGCCGGCGATGCGCCTTCGCGCGCACGCCTCGCGGAAGTGGAAGCGCTGCTCGCGCGCTAGGCGCGGCGAAGCCGCTCGGCGGCCTCGAGCGCGAAATACGTAAGGATCGCGTCGGCGCCGGCGCGCTTGAAGCCGAGCAGCGCCTCCATCATGCAGGCGTCACCGTCGATCCAGCCGTTCTGCGAGGCGGCCTTGAGCATCGCGTACTCGCCGCTCACCTGGTAGACGAAAGTCGGCACGCCGAAACGCTCCTTCACCCGGCGCACGACGTCCAGGTACGGCATGGCCGGTTTTACCATCACGAAGTCCGCGCCCTCCTCGAGATCGAGGGCCACTTCGCGCAGCGCCTCGTCGGAGTTGCCCGGATCCATCTGGTAGGACTTCTTGTCGCCCTTGCCGAGATTTGCGCCGGAACCCACGGCGTCGCGGAAAGGCCCGTAGAACGCCGACGCGTACTTGGCCGCGTACGCGAGGATGCGCACGTGGATGTGCTTCCTCTCGTCCAGCGCCTGGCGGATCGCCCCTACACGCCCATCCATCATGTCCGACGGAGCAACGATGTCGGCTCCTGCCTGCGCGTGCGACAGTGCCTGCTTCTGGAGCACCGGCAGGGTCGCGTCGTTGTCCACGTAGCCGTCCGCATCGACCAGTCCGTCCTGCCCGTGTGTCGTATACGGATCCAGGGCCACGTCGGTGATCACCCCCATCTCCGGGAAACGCTTCTTCACCTCGCGTATGCAGCGAGGCACCAGGCCGTCGGGATTGAAGGACTCCTCGGCGCCCGCCGTCTTGAGCGCCGTCTCGATCACGGGGAAGAGGACGATCGCGGGAATGCGCAATGTGAGCGCTTGCTCGACGACACGAAGAAGCTCGTCGATGCTTCGGCGCGACACGCCGGGCATCGATGGCACTGCCTCGACCACGCCCCGCCCTTCGCGGATGAAGACCGGAAGGATCAGGTCGTCGGTGGCGAGGCGCGATTCGCGCACCAGGCGCCGCGTGAAATCGTCGCGGCGGTTGCGGCGCATGCGCCGCGAGGGAAATCGTCCGGAATTCAAGGTGATTTCAGCGCATCACGAATGGGTCGGGAACTTTATCACGCGGCACTGCTCTCATCGGATGAAGGGTTACTCCTTCCCCGCTTCTCCTCCCTGAGCGGGAGCCTTAATCCCAATTAAGGCATTTTTGGCCCCGGCTTTACTCCCCTTTAGCCGGGGCTTTTGTTTTTTCGCGCCGCCAGGCGCGCGAGCTCAGCGGCCGCTTCCTCCACGCCGTCTCCCTTCAGGCTCGAGAAGAGTTGCGCGGTGGCGCCGGGACAAAGTTGTTGCAAGTCGCGCCGGACCGTTGCAAGTGTTTGCTGGCCCGCCTGGCGCGAGATCTTGTCGGCTTTCGTGAGCAGCGCATGGACCGGGCGCCCCGCATCGCGCAGCCAGTCGATGAGGCGCCGGTCGAGGGGCGTGAGGGGATGGCGAACGTCCATCACGACGACCACGCCCGCGAGCGATGCGCGGCTCGCGATATAGCCGCCCACGAGCTCCTCCCAGTGGCGCTGCACCTCCGCCGGAACGCCGGCGTAGCCATACCCCGGAAGGTCCACGAGGAACGCCGCGTCGCCGAGGGAGAAGAAATTAATGAGCTGCGTGCGCCCGGGCATCTTGCTCACGAAAGCGAGCCGCCTGCGCCTCGCGAGCGCATTGATCGCGCTCGACTTGCCCGCGTTGCTTCGCCCCGCGAAAGCGAGCTCCGGGACCCCGGGCGCCGGGAGCTCCTTCGGATCGTGCACCGAGAGCCTATACGTCGCCTTCGCGAGCGGAAGGAAAGGTTGCGATCGCGGGACGCTGGCGGGGGAACGCCGCGCTACGCTAAAATCCGCGTTTCGCTTTTCGTCCTTCCTGTTTCCGCGAGGTTCCCGAATGCGTCTCCTTACCACGGGTTTTGCCGGGCTCATGGCGCTAGTCTACGCAAGCGTCGTCGGCGCGGCCGGCGAATCCAGGCCCGACCTGCAGCGTGGCCAGCAGATCGCCACGACGGTGTGCGCGGCATGCCATGGCGCAAACGGCGTGAGCCCTTCGCCCGCGCAACCCCATCTCGCCGGCCAGCACGCGGGCTACATTGCCGCCCAGCTCGCGGCGTTCAAGTCGGGCGCGCGCGCCAATCCCATCATGCAAGGGATGGCCGCGACCTTGTCGCCGGAGGACATGAAAAGCGTCGGCGCGTACTTCGCGATGCAGAAGCCCGTGCAATCGGCGGC
>Ga0335079_10009909_pt1 | contig 10853 bp, 6 predicted proteins | sample Lox_Sample_33_FD_206719 | JGI IMG/M metagenome (GOLD analysis project Ga0335079, IMG submission 206719) | Soil microbial communities from Loxahatchee National Wildlife Refuge, Florida, United States - Lox_Sample_3.3 | ecosystem: Environmental > Terrestrial > Soil > Wetlands | place: USA: Florida... | reverse complement strand
CGTCGCAGATCGCCTGCAATTGCTGCCCGGGCTGCTGGCCGGGTTTCGGCTCCTCGAAATGAACTTCCCAGTTGCCGTTCCAGATGCGCCGCGAAGCCAGGTCCGCGCCGGCGAGTCCCGGGCCGACGCGATTGAGGCGTTCCGTGTGATAGAAGTTCCTCCCGCTGAGGTCGGAAAGGGCGAGGTGAGCGAGATAGAGCTTGTCGGCGTCCCACGGCGACTTGGGGTTTTCCCCTGCTGATCTGCGCGTCAACCCTTGGCGGAAGAAGGTGAGCTCAAAGCCGAATTCGCGGCCGTCGTCTGCTTTCAGGTTGCCGGTGTAATACCACCACTCGGTCTGATAGCCGGGGTGGTCGAAGTGGTCCCGCGGGAATTCGTAGCGGTAGCCCGGCAGCGCCAACTCCCACTCGTTGGATCCGGCGGTAACGGCCAACAGCGGAAAGGCCAGCAGCGCGAGGCCCGCGGCCGCGAGCTTTGTCGCGCGACGATGGATGGATCGCTTCACGTCAACGCATCCGGGCGCGCGCCCATTTCCTGCCGCATCACGGCGCCGCCGGCACTGTGTAGTCCTGCAGGACCGTAGGATGCAGTCCGGGTTCCACGAGCCAAACCTTGCGGTCCTTGAAGTGGTCGAGAAGCGGGCGCATGTCCTGGCCGGGAATCTCACGCGCCCAGACGACCTTGGCTTGCTCAATGTCCGCCTTGTTGTAGACCCATTCCTGCCCCGGGTCGTGCTTTTCGTCGTAGCGCACGAGGATCAAGTGCCGGCCCGGCCCTGCCGCCAGGCGCGAATCAAACAAGTCACGGTCGCAGGCCCAGACAGAGCAGCCGTTCTGGATTGTTCGAGCCACTGGCTGGTAAGCGAAACGCAGGTTCACGGGAATGAAGAACAGCGTCAGGACGACGAATGCGCGGCTGAGTCCCACTCCCAGCGGCCGGCCGCCAGGCTTCCACGTCCGCAGATAGCGCAGGCCCATCAGGCTGAGTCCAAAGGCCGCAGCCAGCATCGGCGCGGCATAGTGGCGTTGGAACCATACGACGGGCACAAGCCCAACGGTCACAGAGGCACAGACCGCAGAAAGAAAAACGGCCTTCCTGTTGCGCAGCAGCCTTCTCCACGTCACCAGTATCACGAGGCCCATCAATCCCGGCAGGTAGAATGCCTGGAGGACTTCCAGCTTGCGCAGCAAGCCCCAGTGGATTCCGTCCCACGACAGGCGGAACTGCTCGCGCCTCCACGTCTGCCGGCACCAGCCGTTGTACATCCCGCTGAGCTGCACGTTGCGGTATTCCCGCGGCGGCCCCACGCTTTCCCAAGCGAACTGCGGCGTGCTCATGTACTCCCTGTCGTTCACCGCGTAGGGCATCAGGAGCGCGTTGCCCGTGCCACGCCAGTTGTAATAGGCCATGAAGGCTCCCGCCAGGAACAGAACGGACGTCGCGGGTGCGAGCAGGCGTATCGTGTTGACGGCTGTCGGGGCACCGCGATGCCGCCACAGGCGCCAGAGAAGCGCCCCGGCCAGGGGTACGCACATCACCAGCCCTTCGTAGGGGCGGCTATTCGCCATAACAGCAACGCCCGTGCCGAACAGGATTCCGTCGCGCCACCGCCCCTGCCTGAGCATTCTGGGCAGCGCGCCCAGCGCGAGCGCGCCGCCGATAGCGGGTACCGCGCCGCCCCAATAGCTCTCGAGCCAGTAGTTCATTTCATAGCCGGCGGCAAAGAAGAACCGCAGAACGGCCAGCAGGCCGCCGAGCAGGGCCCATCGCGCCGGCATCCACCCTTGCAGCATCCACGTGGCGAGCGAGCACATCAGGGCGACACTGAGGAGCACACCGATCCACGGGTGGCCTAGAAGCTCGCCGACCGCGAGAGCGGCGCCCTGTCCCGGCGGATACTTCGACATGTACGTGGGCCGCACGTTGACGTGGATGGTCTCGAAGAAGATCCATTGCGGCGGCGTGGGGTTTGTGACCCTTCCGTTCGCGAACGTATCGGCGGCCAGCAAGTAGGAAAACTCATCGGATACCCGCGGCACGGGGGCGCGATCAATCGGCCAAAGCACGAGCCTCAGGGCAACGAGCAGGATAGCGGTGGCGATGCAGCAGGCTGTCCGGTGGCTCGCCATCCGCGCGCCCCAGGCTTCGACGGCGGTGAAGAGGCGGTTGCCGGCCAGCGGCCAGACCCAAGCCACGAGAACGAGCACTGCCAACGGGCCATAGAACCACAGATTGGACCGCGCGAAGAGCCCTTCAAGGCTGAAGTACACGGGACTCCATGTTACGTTCCACGAAAAACAGGGTAAAGCGCCGTCGAGCGGCCGATGTGTGCGAGGGCTAACGCGCTACGGGCCGCTCCAGAAACGGGTCCAGCGTTCTCGGCCTCGCGTCCACATCGGCGGTCCAGACCTGGCGGTCCTTGAACTCCGCGAAGAGCGGAGCCAGGTCCTCGCCTGGAATCTCGCGCACCCAGACGACCTTCGCCTCGCAAATCTCCGCACGATTGAAGACCCACTCCTGTCCGGGGTGGTGGTTGGGGCCGTAGCGCACGACGACCAGATGCCGGCCGGGCAGCGCGTTAAGGCGCTCCTCAAACCGCGCGCGGTCAAGGGCCCAATCTCCTGGACGGTTCTGTATGCTGTGGCCGTCGAATGAGGCCGACATGTTCAGCGGGACCAGAACGAGCCAGACGATCACAAAGGCGCGGCTCATACCGATTCCGACTGGGCGACCGCCGGGCTTCCACGTCCTCAGATAGCGCAGGGCCAAGAGGCTGAGTCCGAAGGCAGCCGCAGTTGCCGGGGCGGCATAATGCCGCTGGAACCACACGACGAGCAGCAGGCCGGCAAGCGTGCAGGCACAAACAGCGAGCAGGAAACGCGCCTTTCGGTTCCGCACGAGCCACCAGAGCGTGGCCAGCACCGCAAGACCCATCACGCCGGGCAGATAGAATCCCTGGAGCAAGTCGAGCTTGCGCATCAAGCCCCAGCGGATTCCATTCCACGACAGCGTCAGCCGGTCGCGCGTCCAGAGAAACCGGCACCAGCCGTTGAACGCGGCGTCAAACTGCGGGTTGCGGTAGTGGATCGGTGCACCCATTTCCTGCCAGACGAAATTTGGCGTGCTCAGGTAGTCGCGGTCGTTGACGACGTAGGGCATGAGGAGGGGATTTCCTGTCCCGCGCCAGTTGTAGTAGGCGAGCAAGGCCCCGGCCGCGGCCAGCACGCAAGCCGCAGCGCCCAGCGAGGGGAAAAGCGTTCCCAGGGTGGCGCGCCCGCGCAGCACCCGCAGCGCGATTGCGGAACCCAGCGGCACGCAGAGCACGATTCCCTCATATGGCCGGCTGAACAGCAGAAGCGCAACTCCCGCACCCAGAAGCGCGCCATGCACAGCGGATCTGCGCCGCAGCATGCGCGGCAGCGCGCCGAGCGCCAGCGCTCCGCCCAGCGCCGGGATAGCTCCGCCCCAATAGCTCTCGAGCCAGTAATTCATCTCGTAGCCGAAAGCGAAAAAGAATCGCGTGACGACCAGCAACCCGCCGAGCAGAGCCCACCGGGCGGGCAGCCATCCCTGCAGCATCCAAGTGATGGCCGCGCACATCACAGCCACGCTTAACAGAACGCCCAGCCACGGGTGGCCGAGTAGCTGGCCAACCGCCAGCGCGGCGCCCTGTGCCGGCGGGTACTTGGACATGTACGTGGGCCGCATGTTTTCGAATACCGTCTCGAAGAAAATCCAGTGTGTTGGCGTGGGATTCGTAAGCCGCGCATGGCTGAACGTGTCTGCAGCCAGCAGATAGGAGAATTCGTCCTGAATCGTCGGCAGCGGCAGCTTCTCGATGGGCCAGAGCGCAAGGCGCAGGACGATCAGCAGCGCGGCCATGGCCATGCAGCAGAGGGTTCGCCGGCGGGCCAGGCGGCTGCCCCAGTGCTCCACGGCAGAGAAGAAGCGATTTGCAAGGAGAGGGCGGTACCACGCCGTGACAAACGCGATGGCTACAAGCGCAAAAACGCGAAGCTCAAAGCGCGTGAAATGTCCGTCGAGACTGAAGTTCTCGAGGCTGAAGTTCACCGGGGCCCATCGTACGCGGCGGGCATGTTGCGGTAAAGCTTGGCGCCGCCGGCGTTGCGTGCACGGAACTGTTGCCGAGTTTGGTGGCTGGCCCGGCTTTGACGTCGCAGAACTTGCGCGCCGTTTGCTAACCTCCCGATTAGGGGCTGTCTTGCGCTCAACACGGAATCCTCATGCCCGATACTGTTGACGTTACTGTCGTAATCCCGTGCCTCAACGAGGCGAACTCGATCCGCTTCTGCATCCAGAAGGCGGCGGACTCGATGCGCACGGCGGGGCTGCGGGGCGAAGTCGTGGTGGCGGACAACGGCTCGACGGACGGCTCGATCGAAATCGCAGAAAGCCTGGGCGCGCGAGTGGTGCGCGTGGAGAAGCGCGGGTACGGGTGCGCGCTCGACGCCGGAATCCGCGCGTCGCACGGCGCCTTCATCGTGATGGGAGACGCGGACGACAGCTACGACTTTTGCGAAACACCGCGGTTCGTGGCCGAATGGCGAAAGGGCTTCGACGTGGTCATGGGCAACCGCTTCCGGGGCGAGATCAAGCCCGGGGCCATGCCCTGGCACCACCGGTACCTGGGCAATCCCGTCCTTTCCGCACTGCTGAATGTCTTCTTCCGCGCCGGAATCGGCGACGCTCATTGCGGCATGCGAGGATTCACGCGGGCGATATACGAACGCATGGACCTGCGCAGCACGGGCATGGAATTCGCCTCGGAATTCGTGATCAAGGCCGCACAGCTCGGGGCCAGGATCACGGAGATTCCGATCACGCTGTGGCCCGACAAGCGCGGACGCCCGCCCCACCTGCGCAGCTTTCATGACGGGTGGCGGCACCTGCGATTCATGCTGCTGTACGCCCCGAACTGGCTGTTCGTGCTGCCCGGCGGGCTGCTCACGGCCCTCGGCCTGTTTCTGGTTTTCTGGCTGTTGCCAGGACCGCGCCACCTGACCCCGCACGTGGTCCTGGACATTCACACGATGATCTTCGGCCTGGTGTTCACGCTGATCGGCCTGCAGATTCTTTCCATCGGAATGTTCGCCAAGGTTTTCAGTTACGCGGAGCGATTCGATCGCGGCACGGCGTCGCTGGAACGCGCGCTCCGGCGCGTGACATTCGAAAGCGGGCTGCTTCTCGGCGGGGCCCTGGCTTTGCTGGGCTTCTGCGGCTGTGCATGGGTCACCTGGCAGTGGGCGGCCGACGGCTTTGGGCCGCTGCATCAGGAACGGCAGGTGCTTTTCTGGGCCATGTGGCTCTTCGTGGGCATCCAGATTACCTTTGCATCCTTTTTTCTGAGCATGCTCGGGATCAGTCGCGGCACGTATATCGGCGACTACGAACGCAAATAGCGATGGCCCCCGCGAACCCGTCGTCGCCTCTCACGCAGATCGGCCGCTGGCACGACGTTCTGGTCCACCAGCGCCGCGTGCGCGTGCTGGCGCGCATGCTCGCTGCATGGATTCCTCCCTCATCCAAGGTTCTCGACATCGGCTGCGGCGACGGTACGGTGGGAAGCCTGATCGCCGGGTTTTCGCCCGGGATTTCGATTGAAGGGGTCGAGGTGGCCGCGCGGCCCTCGTGCCGCATTCCGTGCCGCGAGTTCGACGGCTCCAGCCTGCCGTGCGCGGACGGGGCGTTCGACCTCTGCGTGCTGGTGGACGTGCTGCACCACACGGCCGACGTCCGGTCGCTGCTGCGCGAAGCCGGGCGCGCCAGCCGGCGGCACGTGCTCATCAAGGACCACTTGGACGAGAACGGTCTGGATCGTGCCACGCTTCGCTTGATGGATTGGGTGGGGAACCGGCCGCACGGCGTCGTCCTGCCCTACAACTATCAGAGCCGCGCAGAGTGGCAATCGCACTTCGCCGCTTGCGGGCTTCGCGAGGTGAACTCCACGTCAAACATCCCTCTTTACCCGGCGCCGTTTTCCTGGGTGTTCGGACGCAAGCTTCATTTCATCGCATTGCTGGAGAAGGCCTGAGTCGCTCCTTCGCGCTTCACTCTTCGTGAATCACGTCGATAGGCGCCAGGCGCGCTGCCGTCCGCGCGGGGTAGAGCGCGGCCACGAGGGTAGTGACGTAAACGCCTCCGAGCGCGGCCAGCAGCAGGGCGGCAGGCCAGTGGTATTGAATCGTCCACCCGAACGACTGCTTGTTTACCACGTAGATGAGAATGAGCGACAACAGCACGCCGAGCGCGAGACCGGCGAAGTTTGCAATCAGCCCGAGCAGTCCCGCCTCGAACAGAATGAGGCGGCGCACCTGCTGTCGCGAGGCCCCGAGAAACTGCAACAGTCCCAGCTCCCGCCGGCGATCTATCACGACAGCCAGCAGGGCGCCGGCGATGCCCACCACGGCCACCAGAATCGCGATGGCCTCCAACGCATAGGTGATCGCGAAGGTGCGGTCGAAGATCCGGATGGCCTGCGCGCGAATCTCGCGATTCGAGAAAATGCTCACCCTGCGCCCGGCGAGCGCCAGAAGAATTGCCTGCCTCGTGGCTTCCATATCCGCGCCCGGCGCGAGGGTCACGGCCAGGTTAGAAGGAGACTGGCCCGGCAGGTAGCGTAGCAGCGTGGCGCGGTCCATCACAATGAGTCCCGCCTCGCTGCCGTAGTCGTAGAAGACGCCCAGGACATGAAAGGGAACGACGCGGTCGCCCAAGGGCAAGTCGATTGTGTCGCCCGCGCGCACACCGTGCTTGTTCGCGAAAGGTTCGCTGACGACGACGGCATCGCCGCCGTTCGACCCTTCGCGGCCCGCCAGGCCCGCCAGGATTGCGGTGCGATCGCCCGACAAGAAATGCAGCCGGTCGGACTTCGCCAGCACACCGATTTCGCTGCCCCCCAGCGTGGCCGGCAATCCCTGGTAGCTGATGGAAAAGGCGCGGAAACTGCCGACCGTGGCGACGCCCGCGACGCGCCGCACGATGTCTTCCGTATCGGCCGCGAGCAGCGGGTGCCGGTCGGCGGCGGGCGGCACGGCCGCACTGACATACAGGTCCGCGGGCAACTGGTCCGTCATCCACACTTCAACCGTTCGACGGAAGCTCGCCACCATGATTCCCACGCTGGCCATCATGGCCACCGCGGTGGCCAGCGCGGCAGCCAGTACTCCTGTGCGGCGGAGCGAACCCGACAGGCTGCGCGATGCCAGCAGCGGTTCGATTCGCATCCGCGGCCGCGAGCGAAAAAAGCGTCCGGAAGCCGCGGTGGCGGCAGCGACCAGCGCGGGCATCGCCAGCGTCGCCCCCGCAACCAGCAGAAGCGCGGCGAGGTATCCAAACAGGGGCGTCGTGCCGACGGGCGGCAACAGCGCCGACGCCCATGCGGACGCGCCGAGCACGGCGCCGATCGCGGCATCGCGCGCCGCGTGTACACGCGTCTGATGTTCCCGCGCGCCGCGTTCCATGGCCTCCACGGGTGCGACACGCGCAGCTTCCAGCGCCGGCGCCAGCGCTGCGATGACTGCAGCGCCGAGTCCGATGATGACGGCGAGCAAAACCACGCCGGGAGAAAGCGACACGGGCGCTGGAGCGCTGCTTACATAGAGTGATTGCACCGTCGAGCCGAGCAGGGTCACCGTGCCTTCCGCCATCAAGCGGGCCAGCGGAATCCCCAGAGCCGCGCCCGTCAGGCCGAATACCGCGCCCTCGGCCAGGAACGCCGCCAGCACCTGCGGCCGCGATGCGCCCAGCGCCCGCAGCACTCCGATTTCGCGGCGGCGCCTGACCACCGAAACCGAAATCGTGTTGTAGATCAGGAACGCACCGACAAGCAGGGCGATGTAGCTCAACAGGCGCAGGTTCCAGCGGAAGGCCGCGAGCATCTTGCGGTTCTCGTCGGTGCGCGCGCCGGAGCGGCCCACCAGCGCTCCCGGCATTTCCCGGGCCAGCAATTCCTGATATTTCGCGACGTCGCTTCCCGGCGGCAGGTGCACCAGCACGCGGTCTAAGCGGCCCGCCCGTCTGAGTTCACGCTGCGCCAGGCCGATATCCATCATCACCGTGCGGCGGAATTGCGCGGCATCCGGGGAATCGGGCAGGATGCCGGCCACGCGCTCGCTATCGCCGATCTGCAGCCGCAGCGTCTGGCCGGCGCCAACTCCAAGGCCGGATCCCACCCAGACGGAAGACTGCCATTCGGGTTGCGGCTCGGAGCGCGGGTTGGTCGCTGCACGATTCGACGGCGAGGCGGGCACGAGCGGCGGCGCGCCGACGGAGACCCTTTGCGCGACAAGGTCCAGGCCGACCAGCGGCACCACCTCGCCCCCAGGCCGGACCACGGCGAAGTCTTCCATACGCGCGGTCAGGTGCAGCGGGTACGGCAGCCGCGCGAGTCGCGCATAGAGCGGCTCCGGCACGCCGCCGACCGCGGTGATTTCCAGATCTTCCTTGCCGACCAGCGATTCGAGAGACGCGTGGAACGAGCCTGCCGCCGCGCGCCCCGCAAGTTCGATTGCGAGCACCACGGCCACTCCCAGCGCGACCGCCAGAACCGTCAGCGCGGTGCGCACCGGTTCGCGTCTCAGCGGCCGGAGGAAGAATGCGCGTCCGAAGCGCAGCATTTCCATCTCTGGTGAAACTACAGCACGTCGCGCCGCAAGGCCAGCGCTATGGAGGGCGAATCCCGCCTCCATCAACAGCGACGGTGCGACGTTATGGTCTGGAACCGCGCCGTGAGCGCCTTCCGGGTCCGCACGCGATTGTTGCTAGCATAAGGGCCGGGCGCCATGACCATACTCAGCGTCGCCGATCACCAGGCGCCGATCCCGCACGCGCAGGCATCGGCGGCGGGCCCGTGTGCAGGGTCGTTCCGGCCGCCTACGGCCAGCGATGCGCACCCGCCGTGGAGCGCGGCAACCGGAGCGGGGTTGCTCGCCTTCGCGCTCCTGTGGGCGTCGCAGCTCTGGTTCACCTGGGCGGCCTGGGGAAACCTGTCGATCGACTCCGGCCACGAGATGTACGTCCCGTGGATGCTGGCGCAAGGCAAGATGCTCTACCGCGACATCTGGTTCATGTACACACCCGCAGCCCCATACTTCAACAGCTACCTGTTTCGCTTGTTGGGTGTGCACCTGAACGTGCTCTATTGGGCGGGATCGCTGGCCGCTCTTGGTTCAGCAGTCTTTCTCTATCTCGCGGGCATCAAGGTGTCGTCGCCGCTGGCCGGGTGGACCGCGGGCGCGGTTGTCCTGCTGGAAGCGTTCCAGCCGTCGCTATTCTGTTTTCCGCTGCCCTACAGCTTCTCGATCGTCTATGGATGCCTTGTCGGCTGTGCATTTCTCTGGCTTGCCGTCAACGCTTATGCCGGAGGCTGGCTCTGGATGACTTCGGCCGGTTTGGCGGGCGCGCTGGCCTTGCTGCTCAAACCCGAATTCGGAATCGCGTGTTACGCCACGCTCGCACTGCTGATTCTGGCTCAGTGTTACTCGTGCAAGTCGTGGAAGCCGCTCGCCGCCGGCGCCGCGGCCTGCATACCCGGCGGAATCTTGTGCGCCGCGGTCGCCGGCTGGATGGTGTCCATCGCCGGCGCCGAGTTCATTACGCAGGAAAACATCATGAGCTGGCCCTCGGCCTATTTCATGAGGGCCTACGGCAAGCTGTGGCTGGAACACACGGGATTTACGACGTCCGCCGCCGCGTTCTATGACGCCTTTCTCCGCGCGATTCCGCTCGCGGCAATCGCGCTTTTGGCTTATAGCCTTCTCTGGTGGAAGGAGAAGGCTCCCGCAGCCCGCGCCATGCGCATTCTGCTGGCGCTCGCGATTCCCGTATTGTTGGTGGCGACGCATTTGCGGTCCTCGGAAGACGCACCGCGGCATACGAACGAACTTCTCTCGGCGGTATTCTTTCCGCAGGACATGGCCCTGTACGTTTGTCTGGGCGCGGTGTTTGCGTGGGGGCACTTTGTCCGCAACGCGTCAGTGCCGCGGGCCGCGCTGCGCGCCATCATATTCACCTACACGGCGCTGCTTTCTTTTCGCATTCTCATGGGCATGGCCTCGGTGGGTTACCCCATCTACTACAACGGGCCGGTTGTTCTGTGCTTTCTGCTGATGGCTTTTCTTCTGTTTTCCGAATCGAAGGTCTCTCGCGCTGCGGCGCTCCTGGGCAAGGGAATCGTCAGCCTGGGCTGCCTGACTACCGTTTTTCTGATGGCGTACGCCAACGAAGCCTATGCGCGTGCGCACTACGTTCCCATGGTCACGGCTCGCGGCACGGTTCGCGTGACGCCCACGAAAAAGGAGAACTATGAAGCCGCAATTCGCTTCATGAGAGAGAAGGCCAATCTGGGCGAATCTGTACTGTCGGTCCCCGAGGACACCAGCCTCTACTTCCTTTCCTCCACGGAATGCCCGACCCGCGTTTATGGCTTTACACCCGGGGCCCTAGCTCCCGGAAAAATGGTCCGCGAGACGATCCAGCAGATCGAGGCAAAGCCCGTCAGGTATCTCCTCTGGTCGAATCGCATTTTCACGGAGTATGACGCACCCGTCTTTGGCGTACATTTTGATGTGCCCCTCGGCGATTATCTGAAGGCCCATTACCATCCTGTGGGAAGGCTGGTTCCCGTCTCTTCTTCGATGTGGGAGTGGACCGCGGTTGTCTGGGAGCGTAGTCCGGCTCCAGGCGGTGCGAAGCACGCGCCTGAAGAGAAGTTCCAATGATTGCGTCGGAACACGACGTTCAGGCACCGAAGAACTGGGGGCCGCAAGCGCTCGACGAGGCACGGAAGACCAGTCGTGAGTTTCAGAACGCCACGGCGCGCGACCGCGACACGT
>Ga0335079_10009908_pt1 | contig 10853 bp, 9 predicted proteins | sample Lox_Sample_33_FD_206719 | JGI IMG/M metagenome (GOLD analysis project Ga0335079, IMG submission 206719) | Soil microbial communities from Loxahatchee National Wildlife Refuge, Florida, United States - Lox_Sample_3.3 | ecosystem: Environmental > Terrestrial > Soil > Wetlands | place: USA: Florida... | reverse complement strand
AAAATTCTGGTCGGCTGCTCACGGATCCTGTGGCCTAGTTTTGTCGAGCATGATGACTGCATTCTTTTGGGTGGGTCCGTCGGGGGTTCTGCAGACAAAGCAACGTATGAAGCGTTCCTAAAGCAAGCTAATGGGGATAAGAAAACCGTCGAAACCACAATGAATCACGTCCACGTGCTTCACTTATTCGCAACGGAGCTACCAACCAGAGAGTTGGTTCTCTACGTTGGAAGGTTGATGAAGCAGATTTGGCAGGTGAAGCTGGGGCATGAGTTCCCAGGTCGAAGGATCACGGTCTCTTTTCCCGACGAAGATGACCTGGAGTTGCTTGATTATGAGATTACGTTTTTCCAAGACCGATGAAATTATCCCCAAATTGGATTCGCGATTACGTTGATCTCACCGTCGACGACCGACGGCTTGCCGAAGACTTGACCAATGTCGGCATCGCGGTCGAGGGAATCAGCGGATCTGGCGCGGCTACCGTGTTCGAGATGGAGATCGGGACGAATCGCCCCGACGCGATGAATCATCACGGGGTCGCGCGGGAGGCTGCGGCTGTTTACGATCTGCCGTTGAAACCGGCTTCCCGCTTCCGGCTTCCGGCTTTCGCCAAGGCTGAGCCATTCTCAATTACTGTCGAAGAGCCGTCACTCTGTCCTCGCTTCTCAGCTCGCATGATCCGCAACACACACATCAGACCATCTCCCGAAAAGGTGGCGCATCGCTTGCAACTTCTCGATCAGCGGCCGATCTCGAACGCTGTCGACGCGACTAACTACGTTCTTTGGGAAATTGGAAAGCCTACCCACGTGTTCGATGCGGACCTGCTCGAAGGCGGCCGAATCGTCGTGCGCAAGGCCCGCGCGGGAGAGATGCTGAAGACGCTCGACGGGGTCGAACGCAAGCTCAGCACCGACGATCTCGTGGTCTGCGATGCCAAAAAGCCAGTCGGGCTCGCTGGCGTCATGGGCGGATTCGACACGATGATCACCGAGAAGACGCGGAATATCGTGATCGAGTCGGCGTGGTGGGACCCGGCGATCGTCAGAAAGATGTCGCGGCGGCACGCGCTGCACACGGATGCGTCTCATCGATTCGAGCGCGGGGCGGACTTCGAGTCAACGGTCCTTTCCTGCGATCTGGTCGCGCAGATGATTCTGGAATCCGGCGGCGGTGAACTGGTCGGCAACGTCGTGGACGTGATCTCGAAAAACATGGAGCAGGCTCCAGTCATCCTTCACGTGAGCGAGGTGCATCGCATTCTGGGCGGAGGACTGGACTCAGGACTGATCTTCCGCCTGCTGAAGCGACTCGGATTCGAACTCATTCCTGAGGGCCAGGGGGATGCGCAATTCCGGGTGCAGATTCCAAGCTGGCGGCTGGATGTGGAACGCGAGATCGATGTCATTGAAGAGATCGCGCGGCTGCATGGCTATGACAAGTTCCCGAACACGTTGCCAGCCTATAGCGGGGCGGTTGTCGAGTTGGCTCACGCGCCGATGGACGCGGAATTGCGCACAAGAGCTCTGGCGCTGGGATACAACGAGGCTCTATCCCTGACATTCATTTCGCATGCCGATGCAGAAAGGTTTTCGGCGGGCGCGCAGGTGTTGGAACTGGAGAATCCGCTGAGCGAAGAAGCATCGGTGATGCGGACATCACTGGTACCTGGCATGCTCGACATGCTGGCCTGGAATTTGAATCGCGATGTCGCCGAGGCCCGGCTGTTTGAGATGGGAAGTATCTATCGATTGGTGAACGGCGAGCGTGTTGAACCGCATCGCGCCTGTCTGGGTGCGACTCTCGCTGCGGTGCAAGCTTCGCTGCAGGCCGGCGGCGTGGTGGATGTAAGCAAAGGAGAGCACGCACTCAGCGTTGAAGCGTTCCGCTCGTTCAAGGGAGATGTAGAGAATCTTCTGGAGCCACTTTCGTGCGAGCTCAGCTTTGACCGGGACGTTCCGGAATATTTCCACTCTGGACGTTCGGCGCGGGTTTCCATGAATGGCGCGGTTGTGGCGCAGTTCGGGCAGATTCATCCAGCAGTCGCTGCGGCACGAAAATTGCGGCAGGACGTATTTATCGCCGAGTTCGATCTGGAACTGCTGTACAAGATTGGGCTGCGCCGCGTGAAGTACACACCACTGGGTCGATATCCGGCGGTGGAACGGGATTTCTCCTTCGTGTTTGCCGACGGGGTGACTTTTGAGCAGATGGGAAGGGCAGCGTCGGCATTGGGATTGACGACTTTACGGGAGTTGCAACCGGCAGAGATTTTTCGCGGCGGATCCATTCCGTCGGGAAAATACTCGGTTCTGCTGCGAGTCCGGTTCCAGTCCAATGAGCGCACACTGCGGGAGGATGAAGTCGCTGAATGGTCGGGCAAGATTGTGGAGGCCCTGACGCAGCTTGGCGGCGTGCAGAGAGCCTGAAACTCAGCTTCGCGTTCAGCGATACTCAAGCTGCATCTTCTACAGGCATTCCCAATTCTGGCAAAATCGGCCAGAAGTGGGGCACCGCTTCTGTCTTTTGCCTTCAATGTTTATCCTTACTCATCTCTGAGAACTTCATCATCCGGGAACTAAGGTCTCATGAGTGCTCAGACTTCTGTTCCTCCTGCCGATACTGATTTAGGTGGGAAACATGTCTGCAGGTCGAGCCGCGGTCCGGGCTCCGGTGCGCGATGCGAAGGCGATGCGGTACGTAGCGCGGCAACCGATTTTCGATCGCGAAGAAAAGGTATTCGGCCACGAACTGTTGTTTCGCGACAGCCTCGAGAACTCCTTTACCGGCGACGCAGACGAAGCATCGCGCGCCACCCTCGATCGCTCTCTAGTTATGGGCCTCGACGTGTTGTGCGATGGACGGCGCGCCTTCGTGAACTGTACGCGCGACACCTTGATCAAGGGATTGGTTACTCTCCTGCCGTCGACGTCGACCGTTGTAGAGATCCTGGAGACAGTGCCGTGCGATCCCGACGTGATCGCCGCTTGTCACGTCCTTAAACAGCAGGGCTACATGATCGCGCTCGACGATTATGTTGCCGGCGACCATCGTGAGTCACTGGCTGAAATCGCCGACGTTATCAAAGTCGACCTGCAGCTTACTACGCCAGAACAGCGCGACGAACTGATCAGGCAGTTCGGACCTTGGCGATGCCGGATGCTTGCGGAAAAAGTCGAGACGCGGAAGGAGTTCGCGCAGGCCCGGGATCAGGGATTCGTATATTTTCAGGGATTCTTTCTCCGGCGGCCGGAACTGATGGGTACACACGACATGCCGGCCAAAAGGCTGAATTACATACGCATGCTGCAGGAAGCCTCGCGTGTGGAACTGGATCTGCCGGAACTCGAAAGGCTCATTAAGGAAGAAGCATCGATTTGTTACCGGCTGCTGCGGTACCTGAATTCGGCGGTGTTTGATTTCCGTAAAGAAATCCACTCGGTGAGGCATGCCTTGTCGCTGCTGGGCGAGCGAGATCTCCGGCGGTGGATGCGGTTGATTGCAGCCGTGGGGGCGGGGCAAGACAAGACCAGCGACCTGGTGCTTTCCGCACCGGTGCGCGGGCGATTTTGCGAGTTACTCGCGCCCAAGGTCCCGCATGGAGAGTCGGACTTGTTCTTGATGGGGCTGCTGTCCCTGATCGATGCCATGCTGGAAACTCCGATGGAAACGGTGCTGGAGAAGATCCCGCTGGATGCCGCAACCAAATCGGTGTTGCTGGGCCAGTCCAGCCTCTTGCGTCCGGTGTTTCAGCTCATGCTGGCCCACGAAAGCGGGGAGTGGGAAGCGGCCACTGCGCTGAGCAGGGGACTGCGACTGGAAGCCGATGACGTTGCCGCGTGCTACTGGCCGGCGCAACAGTGGGCGCGCGAGCTTTCGATGGAGATCTAGAAAAGATATAGGGCGAATCCGGTAGGGCCGCCTTGCATGGTCCTCCTGTGCAAAATCCGGGGAGCGGGGGTCTTGCGCGTCTGCAGGAGTGCGAGTACCATAAAGTTGTTCTCATTTAGGCCTCGTTCCCGCGAAGGCCTTCTGCGTCAGCCATTCCAGGGCGGCGCCTTTACGGATCCGATACACGGAAAATCGAAGCCGATTTAGTTTGCATTCGCGAGAGCGGTTCTTTGCAGGTTTGGGGTTCGTTCCAGAGTGTGTCCGTGGCAATTCGCAACTGCGCAGGAAAACACGAAACTGTGTCGGGGGCAGCCCGCACACTATTTCGGGTATATATCGACCAGGTTTCGGGATCTGTAAAGCTTTGCATCTTGTGTGATCTTTGAGAGGAATATGAACGCAGGACCAGGAAAAAACTCCGGTGGCGGAGGAAGAAGGCGGCGAAGAGGCCGCCGGCAACATAATCAACGCGGACATCGTCCCGGGCACGGGATGAGCCGCGAGAACAAAGATGGCATCTACACAGCGCCGATGGATCACAGCTATCGCGCGGCCCTGGCGGGAGGAAACAACAACGGGCACAAGGGCGGACGTCCGCGGCCCGGTTTCCCGACGCAATTTCCGCAGCCCGATCCCGAGCCTCTGCCGGCCAGCGTCGATGCAAACTCGCGCATCTTCGCCTTCATCGAAGATCTCTTCTTTATGGCGAAAATACAGGAAACCGCCAAGAAACTGAACGTGAAGGTTGAATTCGTGAAGAGCGACAAAGAGATGATGGACAAAATGCATCAGAACGGGGAAGAAAAACCGTCGCTGATCATCTTCGACCTGAACAATGCAGGCGTGAAGCCCCTGACGCTGATTCCGAAGCTGAAGAGCAAGCTGAAGAAGGGCACGTCCATCATTGGATTTTTGTCGCACGTTCAGGGCGATTTGAAGCAGAAGGCGCACGAAGTAGGATGCGACATGGTACTGCCTCGGTCGGCATTTTCACAGAATCTGCCGCAGTTGCTGCGGCGGCACGGAGCACCGGAACAAGGCGAGCCGAGCGTGCAGTAGATTTGATCCGAGACCTTCTCCCAATTCACTTCGCTGGGTTCACTGCAGGCTGAGGTTCTTCTCTATTCCCGCGTCTTGCTAGTAACACGCTGCGCACGAGCGTAACTTTCGTCTTTGTTCCTGACCTATTAGGCGTGTGATTGTAATCCTTGAGCATCCGTCCATAGCGCTTTACGATAGCGCCGAAATGCTCACGAGTCTAGCGATTGACAAAGCGGACGACTCCTGGAAAGCGGTTAGCCGTGTCGGCGCCTGGGCCGCCATCATTTTGCTGATCTATAGTCTGTCCACCATGGTTGTCCTGGTCGTCTTGGGCGGAGCTCCCGTGACCGCACGCGAGTGCTTCGAAATGATCCAGAAAAATGTTGGTGTGGCCTTGCTGCGGCTCGACCTTCTGACGATTCTGGTGATGCCTGTGTTTTGCCTTCTCTATGCGGGTTTCTACGCCGCATTGCGCCGCGAGTGCTGGCTGCTCGCGGTGGTGAGCGTGGCGAGCGCTGCTGTGGGCGTGACTCTCATTCTTGCGAATGCTTCTGTAGCCTCGCTGGTATATCTCAGCGATCAGTATGCAGCTGCTACAAGTGACTCCCGCAGAATGCTCCTGCTGGCTGCGGGAGAGGCGGTGATATCCAACGACATCTGGCATGGAACTGCGGCGAGTATAGGCGGCGTCCTGCTTCAGGGTGCGGGAGTAGTGATCTCCGTCGCCATGTTGAGAACTGCTGTGTTTAGCAGAGTAATCGGCTATTGCGGTGTAGTGGCTCACGGGCTGGATCTGTCGCACATCTTGATGGGGCCCTTCGCGCCGAAATCTGCAATCATCGCGATCGCGATCGCGGGTCCGCTGTATCTTGTCTGGTTTCCTCTTGTGGCGCGCAGGTTGCGCCAGTTAGGTGAGTTCCGAGACTGACACTCCGTAGTCACATACTCTTAGCCGGGAGGCCAGGATAGCCGACGCCCGCCGAGCAGGTGCACGTGCAGGTGGAAGACCGATTGTCCCGATTCCGGGCCGACATTGAGGACAGTGCGGTAGCCGTTCTCGACTTTTCTCTGACGGGCTATGTTGGCGGCCGCCAGATGGCAGCGGCCGATGATGTCGGCGTCGGTGTGTTCCGCTTCCTTTAATCCAGCAAAATGACGCTTCGGTATGACCAGCACATGTGTGGGCGCCTGCGGATGGATGTCTTCGAATGCGAACACATGCTCATCTTCATACACCTTCTTTGCGGGAATTTCGCCTCGGATGATTCGGCAGAAGAGGCAATTCGAGTCGGTCGTCATGGATTGCACCTGTGCCAGAACCATAGCAAAGGCTCGCCCGGACTGTCAGCTGGGTTAGTCGAGACGGACCAGGAAAACGGCACCCTCGGGGGTGGTGGTTTCAGCGGCTAGCTTCTGGGCGCGGTCATGATCATCGTCAAGAACGCGGACGCGAATCCACCAATCCCCAGCGGGACTTTTGAAGCGTAGGACGTTGGCAGTGTGGTAACGGCGGGTGAGGTGATCGGCCAGTTTGCTCGCAGATTTTTCGTCAGGTATGCCGCCAATCTGCACCGCCCACTTGCCCGGCGATCCCGGTGTTGCGCCGGACTGCATTAATTCCACTTTGACTTGAGCCACGCCTGGTTGCCAGACGTCCACCTTGTGCGCGGCGGCAAGGGAGAGATCGACAATGCGTCCCGGAATGAAAGGGCCGCGGTCGGTGATACGAACCAGCGCGGTGCTGCCGGTTTTGATGTTAGTGACGCGGGCGATCGAACCCAGCGGGAACGTGCGGTGCGCGGCGGTCATCGCGTGCATGTTGTAGACCTCGCCGTTGGAGCCGCGGCGATTGTGATAGGGCGGACCGTACCAGCTTGCCAGACCGGTTTCTGTCTCAAGGGGTTTGGCATTCGCGGGGAGGACCGGTTCGGCAAGGTCGACCTCTACCTCAGGCTTCGGAGCTGTGGCGCTTGGTGGTGCTGGAACGGCTTTAGGAGTTGATGCGGGACCGGCTGACGGCTGCGCCTTGGGTTCGACCGTGGGTGGTGGCGGGACCGTAACTCGCGCCTGTTTTTGATGACCGCAGCCGCCCAAGAGCAGGACCCCACTCAGCACGAGCAGAAGCACAGCCGTGCGGACGAAGCGGCGGCTTGCCGTGCTCGTGTGCGATTGCATTATTTTGGCTGCGCCGGATGCTGCTCCATGTAATCGGCGAACTCGGCCAGCTTCTGGGAAGCCACGCGCAACGCTTTGGTCGACTGACTGCGGACGGCAGGGACGACCTCGTCGTTCAAATATTTGATAAATTCCGGAATTTCCTTTTCGAGGCGCTCGGCTGCGTCGTTGAGGGTCTGGCTCATGCGCGCCGAGGCGTCTTCGACCTTGCGGTTGAAGTCGTTCATGGTACTCCTTACGAACTCTGGACGTGAAAAAATTCACGCGAACTGCGGATGCCAGGCGGAACTATTATTTCCTGCCCGGCATATCGGGTCAATGGCGCCCGCTGACGCGAATGGTTCTGAGAATGCCGAAAGTCCCAGTCAGATAGAATGCGAACTCATGGCGATGACGCCCCCTGAGAAAATCCAACGCCAAAACGAGCACGAGTTTCCGAGAAAGCTTCTTGGTTGGTACGACCGGCACGCTCGCGACTTGCCTTGGCGGAAGAGCCGCGATCCGTACCGCGTTTGGGTTTCGGAGATCATGCTGCAACAGACACGCGTGGCGGCTGTGATCGAGCACTACCAGGAATTTCTGCGGCGATTTCCGACGGTGCACAAGTTAGCCGCCGCGCGGGAAAGCTCGGTGCTCGCGGCGTGGAGCGGCCTCGGGTATTACCGGCGAGCTCGAATGCTGCACGCAGCTGCGAAAGTTCTCGCTCAAGAGCGATCCGGAACATTTCCTCAGACTGCGGCCGAGTGGCGAAAACTGCCGGGAGTAGGAAGATACACTGCTGCAGCGATTGCCAGCATCGCATTCGGCGAGCCCGTAGCGCTCGTGGATGGCAACGTCGAGCGCGTGCTGCAGAGAATCGTCGGGAAAACGGTTTCAGGCGAGGAAATGTGGGATCACGCTGAGGATCTGCTGGACCATAAGCGTCCCGGCGATTTCAACCAGGCGATGATGGAACTGGGGGCTACTGTCTGTATTCCGCGCGCTCCGGTTTGTTTGACCTGTCCGGTCCTGAAATTGTGCGTGAGCCGCGGTGAGCTGGCGGCTGAAGGAAAAATGGCAAGGCAGAAAAAGCGTGATGTTCATTATGCCCTCGTTCGCAAGAACGGGTCAGTGTTTCTTGTGCAGAGACCCAAAGATGCGCGACTCATGGCGGGTATGTGGGAATTGCCGGAAATCAGCCCGCCACGAGATGGAGCGGAGCCACTCCTCAGAGTGAAACACTCGATCACGGTCACCGACTACACCGTGAAAGTGTGGCCAGTGTCAGCACCTGCGGACGTCGTCGGGGAATGGTGCGCTGTCGAGCGACTGTCGAGGTGTGCATTGACCGGGCTCGCGCGGAAGGTCTTGCGGCTCGGCGGAATATTCCCAGCATCCGGAAGGTCCCTGAACTCATCTAGAAACAATGGTCGTAGTTGAGCTTTGGTAGTGTATCGACTCGAGGAGCTAGCACGATGACGGCATTGGCCACGGGAGCAAGAGCGCCGGATTTTGCGTTAAGCGCGTTGGACGGGAAAGCATTTTCATTGAACGAAGAGTTAACTCGGGGACCGGTGGTGCTCGCATTCTTTAAAGTTTCGTGCCCCACTTGCCAGTATGCATTTCCTTTTCTCGAGCGGCTTTCCAAGGCGTACGCCAACAAAGGTATCACTATGGTCGGCGTGTCACAGAATGACGCCAAAGAAACCGCTGCCTTCGCCAAGGACTTTGGCGTGACCTTTCCCCTTCTGCTGGACGACACGCACCGCTATCCCGTTTCCAACGCCTACGGGCTCACCAATGTGCCGACCATCTTCTGGATCGCCCAGGATGGCGAGATTGAGGTTTCCAGTGTCGGGTGGGTCAAAGTGGATTTCGAATTGATCAACCGCAAAATGGCCGAGAAGGGGAAACTCGCCCCCGCCACCGTATTCAAGGCCGGGGAAGACGTGCGGGATTTCCGCGCTGGTTGAGGGTCGAAGAACTAGGCGCCGGGACGGCGCTGCGCAGATCCAGGACTCATCATAGGAAGCTCCCCTGGGCCGGACTGTCCGGATTCCAACGGTGGCTGCACTCTCGTGTACCGTCGTGTGCTACTTCTCCTACAACCCAACCAGACGCGTCCGTTACAATTCCTGCAGAACTTCATAAAAATAGCGGTCTTCCGGCGGGGCGCCGCTTCGTTGGGGGGAGAGACCTATCATGCACGGAAGGGCCAGAATCATTTTGGCGTGTCTGTTGGTGTGCCCGAGTTTTTTTGTCTGGGCGGATGGCGGAGCCGGGGCCTCGGGAGGAGCAAAGACTTCTGCGCTGCGCTTGCCGGGTGCGGCCTTTGTCGCCCTGGAAACCATCAATCCGGAGCACATCCGCTGGCACGTTCGCTATCTCTCTCACGATCTGCTGGAGGGACGCGGCACCGGACAGCGCGGAGGCGACCTTGCCGCTGAGTACATTGCCACTCAATTCGCCGAATTTGGGCTCAAGCCTGCGGGAGATCACGGGACTTACATGCAGAAGGTTCCCCTGGTGGGCATCACGACTCTGCCGGAGACGCAATTCTCTCTCATTCCCAAGCAAGGCGAGACCATGAACCTGAAGCCGCTGGATGAGTATGTTGCCTACGATCAGAGCCAGCAGGCGCAGTCCGACATCGACGCCGAAGTCGTATTCGTGGGATATGGAATCCAGGCGCCCGAGTTCAGTTGGGACGATTACAAGGGCGTGGATGTACGCGGCAAGGTGTTACTCATGTTGGTGAATGAGCCGCCCTCCGACGATCCGAAATTTTTCAAAGGGAAGGCGCTCACCTACTACGGGCGGTGGACTTACAAATACGAACAAGGTCTGCGCAAGGGGGCGGTGGGTGTGATTCTGGTCCACCAGACCCAGATGGCAAGCTATCCGTGGGAAGTGGTGCGCAATTCGAATTCGGGTGAGAAGTCTTTTCTGAAGGTCGAAGGTTCGGCATTGAAGGTCGCGTCGTGGATCCATCTGGATGTCGCCAGCCGGTTGGCTTCGGCTTCGGGAATGAATCTGGAGAAGATGATGACCTCGGCGCAGTCGCGCGATTTTCATCCCGTGAGTCTGGGCGCGCGTCTGAAGGCGCACATGGTTAGCAAGGTCCGGAATTTCGAGGCGAACAACGTGGTCGCAATTCTGCCGGGATCAGATCGTCATGTCGCCGACGAGGCTGTCATGTATACCGCGCATTACGATCACTTTGGCATTCGTCCGGATATGCCCGGAGACAACATCTTCAATGGCGCCGATGACAATGCCACGGGCTGCGGCATTCTGCTGGAACTGGCGCGGGCGTTCGGATCTTCGGCCGCTAAACCCCGCAGGTCAATTCTTTTTGCCGCAGTCACGGCGGAAGAACAAGGGCTGCTGGGGTCAGAATACTTGGGCAAACATCCGCCGGTTCCGGCGGGAAAAATCACCCTCGATCTGAACTATGACGACGTGAAACCCTTGGGGGCACCGGAGGAAGTGGAGGTCTCCGGGGCAGAGCGGACCAGCTTCTATCCCGTGGTAGAGGCGACGGCGAAAGACTTCCGGTTGGCGATTCGCCCTGATGCGCGGCCCGAGGCGGGACATTTCTACCGCTCAGATCATTTCAGTTTGGCTCGGGTGGGGATCCCTTCTTTTTCGGTCAATGAAGGCATGAAGTTCAAGGGACATCCAGAGTCCTGGGGACTGGATCAGGAAAAAGAGTACGTGGAGAAGCACTATCACCAGCCCAGTGATGAATATCGCGCGGAGAT
>Ga0335079_10009907_pt1 | contig 10853 bp, 9 predicted proteins | sample Lox_Sample_33_FD_206719 | JGI IMG/M metagenome (GOLD analysis project Ga0335079, IMG submission 206719) | Soil microbial communities from Loxahatchee National Wildlife Refuge, Florida, United States - Lox_Sample_3.3 | ecosystem: Environmental > Terrestrial > Soil > Wetlands | place: USA: Florida... | reverse complement strand
TTGACCGCCACCACCACGAAGGCGATATCCGGCTGCTTGCCGGAGTAGTCCGGCACCACAGTCGAGACCGCAAGCGTCGCCGAGGCGCCGCACACCGCGGTGCCCACCCCGACCAGCGCGCCGAAGCCGGGCCCCCGCCCGTACCAGCGGGCGAACATGAACCCCGAGATCACCGTTGCCACCATCGCGATCACTATCAGCAGCGCGGTTCCCGGCCCGAGCGCGGCGATGTCGGCCAGGCCGACGCGCAGGCCGAGCAACGCCACCGCCCAGCGCAATACCGCGCTCACGCAGAACCGCATACCCGGCTGCGTCGCCGGCCGTACGGCGATCGGATTGAGCGCGATGCCGATCACCAGCGCGATGACCATGTTGGGGATCGGCGCGACGTGGGCGACGTAAGGCGCGGCCAAATAGCCGGCGGCAGCGACGATCGCCGACAGGATCACGCCGGGGGCATAGTCGAAGGCCGTAGCCGTGGCCGGCCGCAGGGCTTGCGAATTCTCTGCAGACACAGGAGGTTCCTTAGGGCCGGAAGGCGGGGCGGCAGGCAGCAGCGGACAGCCGCGACCGCTGCAATGAGCGCGGCAAATCCACTCCTACAATAACGGCCCCGGCGCGCGCACCCCGCTTTGATGCATAGCTGCCAGAACGGCCGATCGCAATGGCATGGCAGTTGAATACCTCACTGCAGCGGCTTGGGGTCGATATCGTCGTCCGCCAATACGCGCAGCGCGGCGCCGTCGACGTCGCTGTACTGGCCGCTGCGCAAAGCCCACAGGAAGCCGAACAGACCGAGCAGACCGAGCCCGAGCGCCATCGGGATGAGATAGACCAGCACGTTCATGCGGCTCTGCCTCCGCGCAGCGCGTTGAGCGTCACCATCAGCGACGAGCCCGACATGGCCAGCGCCGCGATCAACGGCGTGATCCAGCCAAGGATGGCGACCGGCACCGCGATCATATTATAGATCGCGGCGGACATAAGATTTTCCTTCATCAACGCCCGCGCGCGGCGGCCGATGACCAGCGCGTCGAGCACCGGCTTGAGTCGCTCGCCGAGGAACACCGCGTCGGCCTGTGCCTGCGTCACGTCGGCGGCGGCGATCGGCGACAGCGAGACGCTGGCCGCGGCGAGCGCCGGCGCGTCGTTGAGGCCGTCGCCGACCATCAGCACGCGGTGGCCCTGCCGCTTCAAGGCTTCGATGAAGGCGATTTTTTCCGCCGGCTTCACCTCGGCCAGCCATTTCGTAATGCCCAAGGCCTCGGCCACCGGACGCACGGCGCCGGCGCGGTCGCCGGACAGGATGTGCAGCGTCAGCCCGCGCCGACGCAGCGCCTGGACCACCTCCGCCGCATCGGGACGCAATTTCTGCGCAATGGCGATGGTCGCGGCGCGGCTGCCGTAAACGAAATAGATATGCGAAGCGCCCGGCTGCCCCGCCGCGACCGGCGCAACGCCGCAAAACGCGGCGCTGCCGAGCCGCGCTTCGATGCCGCCAAGCATGGCGCGCACGCCCTGCCCCGGCTCTTCGGTGACGACGTCGTAAGGAATGTGGCTCGCGCTTTCGCGCGCCAGCGCCTGTGCCAGCGGATGCCGGCTCGACAGCGCGAGTCGCGCCGCCATTTGCAGAAGATTCCTGTCGACCGCGCTGGCATCGACCACGCGCGGCTCGGGCAGCGTGAGCGTCCCGGTCTTGTCGAAGACCACGGTGTCGGCCTCGCCCAGCCGCTCGAGGGCGTCGCCGGCGTTGAGGATCACGCCGGCCCGGAACAGCGCGCCCGACGCCACCACCTGCACCGCCGGGATCGCCAGCGCCAGCGCGCAGGGGCAGGTAATGATGAGCACGGCGATCGCGGTCACGACCGCGTCGTGCAACGAGGCGCCGGCGAGCCACCAGCCGGCAAAGGTCGCCGCGGCGGTCAGATGCACCAGCGGCGCATAAAGACGCGCGGCGCGATCGGCGAGCCGCATGGCGCGCGACTTGGCGGTTGCCGCCTGTTCCAGCAGCCGCTCGATCTCGTCCAAGAGCGTGGCGCGGTCGGCGGCGGTCGCCCGCATGGTGAGCGCGCCGGAATAATTGAGACTGCCGGCGTAGATGGTGGCGCCGGCCGCGACCTTGCGGCGCGCGGTCTCGCCGGTGATCAAGCTCTCGTCGAGCTCGGAGACGCCGCTGAGCACGCCGCCGTCGGCCGGCACCCGCTCGCCCGCCTTCACCAGCACCCGGTCGCCCGCTTGCAAGGCCGCGACCGGCACTGAAACCAGCTCATCGCCGGAAAAGCGGTGCGCAGTTTCCGCCTTCAGCGCCGCCAGATTGCCGGCGACCGCCCGCGTCTTGCGGCGCATGGCGTGGTCGAGCGCACGTCCGACCAGCAGGAAAAACAGCAGCATGATGGCGGAGTCGAAATAGGCATCCTTGGCGTGGTTGGCGGTCTCGACCACCGACAGGCCGAGCGCCAGGATGACGCCGAGCGAGATCGGCACGTCCATGTTGAGCGCGCCGGCGCGCAAGGCCTGCCAGGCGCTCGCAAAGAACGGCCGCCCGGCATAGGCTGCGGCCGGCAGCGCGATCAGCGCCGAGGCCCAATGGAAGAAATCGCGCGTCTCCGGCGTGATGTCGCTTGAATTGCCCGCCCACACCGACACCGACAGCAGCATGATGTTCATGGCGGCGAAGCCGGCGACCGCGAGACAGCGCGTGAGGCGGCGCGCTTCGGCAGCCGCCTCCTCCTCGGCGCGCAAGGGGGCGAAGGGATAGCCGTGGTAGCCGGCTTCCTCCAGCGTCTGCAGGATCTGCGCCGGCGTGAGCGCGCCGTCGGTCCAGTCCACGTGCAGGCGCCGGTTGGTGTAGTTGAGCCGCGCTTGCGTCACCCCCGGCAGGCGCTTCACCGCGCTCTCGATACGGCCGATGCAGGCGCCGCAGGCGATACCTTCGACCGCGAGGTCCATGCCGAGCGTGCCGTCGCCGGACGGCCGGGCAAAGAGCGAAAGGTCGACGGTTTCCTGCATCGGGTCAAATCCAGGTCACGCGCCGTTAGGCAAGGTTCAGCGCAACGTCACGCGGCTGCGTGAGCGGAACACCCGCTCGCCGCCGCGATAAAGATCGATGATCAGCTCCCACTGCCCCGGCTGCGCGACGGCGGCGCCGTGGAAGACGCCGTCGCCCACCGCGCCGATCGCGATCACGCGGTCGAGCCGGTCGTCGGCGGGATGCGCAAGCCGCGCATCGGCAGTCAGGCCGCGCAGCGGCGCGCCCTTGGCATCGCGCGCGGTCACGTCGAGCACCGCCTCACCGGCGCGGTCGCGCGCGAGCGTGCCGTTGACCTGCCAATGCAGCGTGTCCTGCCGCTGCGCGAGATCGGTTTCGTGCTCGAACTGCAGGCCGGCCTTGTACGAACTCGGCGTCTCGACGCCGCCGAAGGTCGAGATCGCGGCTTGAACCAGAACGCCGTTAACCGCGAAGACGACGCCGAAAAACGCCACCAGCCACAGCAGCACGGCGCGGCCGGTCAATGGACGGTTCTTCTTTTGCGGAACAGGTTGCATCGATGGGGGTCCTCAGGGTCCGAAGAAGTGGTCATAGGCCTCCGCCTGCTCGCCGGTCGCCACGTCGGTCAGGCGGAAGACGATCGGCGTCGAGGGCGGCGGCGCATCGCCGTAGTCGGTCACCAGCACCCGCACTTCGCGGGTCTGGTCGGGACCGACGTCGACCAGCAATTGCCCGTCCTCGCGCGGCGGCACACCGACGAAATCGATCAGGCTCGCCGGCAGGCCGTTGAACGACAGGATGAAGTCGCGCTGGCGCAACTGCTTGTTGATGATGCGGATGGTGTAACCATTGCGCACCGCGCCGTCGGACAGCCGCACCGACATCGGGTTGCGGTCGTGGATGCTGCTGATGCCTTCGCTTTCGCGCGTCGCCAGGGTGAACAGCATCAGGCCCCCGGCCACCGCGATGATCGCGGCATAAAGCACGGTGCGCACCCGCACAAGCTTGAAGATGGGCGCCTTGCCCTCCATTCGCCGCTTGATGTTGAGGTCGGTGTCGTAGGCGATGAGGCCGGGCGGGCGGCCGATCTTGCGCATCATCTCGTTGCAGGCGTCGATGCACAGCCCGCATTGGATGCAGCCGACGTCGGCGCCCTCGCGGATGTCGACGCCGGTCGGGCACACGCGCACGCACTGCTTGCAGTTGACGCAGTCGCCGGCCGGCTCGCCCCGCGCGCGCATCTCCTTGGCCTTGGCCGCCGCCGTGCGCGGCTCGCCGCGGTCGTAGCGGTACGTGACGTTGAGCGCGTATTCGTCGGTGAGCGCCGCCTGGATGCGCGGCCACGGGCACATGTAGACGCAGACCTGCTCGCGCATGTGGCCGGCGAGCGTATAGGTGGTGAAGGTGAGGATGCCGATGAAGGCGTAGGCGATGAACGGCGCCTGCAAGGTGGCGAGGTCCTTCACCAGCGTCGGTGCGTCGGCGAAATACAGCACCCAGGCGCCGCCGGTCCACCACGCGACCATCAGCCAGAGAAAATGCTTCGCCGCCTTGCGCGCATAGGTCGCGGCGGTCCATTTGCGGCTGTCGCGATGGGTGTGCTCGCGCGGGTCGCCTTCGGTCAGCCGCTCGATCGCCTGGAACAGATCGGTCCACACCGTCTGCGGACAGAGATAGCCGCACCACACCCGTCCGGCCACCGCATTCATCAGGAACAGCGCGATGGCGGCGACGATCAGAATGCCGGTGATGTAGTAGACTTCCTGCGGCCAGATCTCGATGAAGAAGAAATAGAAGCGGCGGCTGGGCAGGTCGATCAGCACGGCCTGCGCGGGCGCATGCGGGCCGCGGCCCCAGCGTACGAAAGGCAGGAGATAATAGACGCCGAGGGTGGCGAGCAGCACCGCCCATTTGATGCGGCGGAACGTGCCCTGCACGTGCGCCGGATAGATCTTGCGTCGCGGCGCGTAGAGCGGGCCCTCGTTGTCGAGGCCGGGCGCCAGCGCAGGCGCCACACCCGGCGCCACCATCGCTTTAGATTCGCGCACGCGATCTTCGAGTTGGGTCATCTTGAGCCTATCCTCCGGTCATTCCCGCGAAAGCGGGAATCCAGGGGCCAAGGTCGAAAGCAGAGTTTTTGGCCCTGGGTCCCCGCTGGCGCGGGGACGAACGGTTGTCGTCACTTCTCTCCGCCGCCGAAGCTGTAGACGTGGACCACCAGCGACTTGATGATCGGTTCGCTCAGACGGCCTTCCCAGGCGGGCATCGTGCCGCCGCGGCCGTTCTGGATGCCCTGCATGATGGTTTCTTTGTCCGGGCCGTAGAGCCAAATCTTGTCGGTCAGATTGGCCGAACCCAGTTCGTGATTGCCCTTGCCTTCCGGCCCGTGACAGACCGCGCAATTGTCGGCGAAGATCTTTTTTCCGAGCGCAAGATCGGCGCCCTTCTCCGTCGGCAAGCCCGACAGCGAGCGGACAAAGTCGGCCACCGCGGAAATCTGCTCGGCTTTGAGGATGCCGTCGCGCCCGAAGGCCGGCATGTTGCCCTCGTGGCCCTTGGGATCGCCGGAGCGGGCGCCGTGCCGGATGGTCTGCTCGATCTCGGTGATCTTGCCGCCCCACAGCCAGTCGTCGTCGTTCAGGTTGGGATAGCCCTTGCCGCCGCCGCCACCGGCGCCGTGGCAGGGCGCGCAATTGTCGGCGAAGGCGACGCGCCCCTGCGCACGGGCGAATTCGACGAGCTGCGGGTCGTTGATGATCTGGCTCACCGACGCATTGGCGAGCTTGTCCATCATCGGCCCGCGCAAGACTTTGAGTGCTTCGAGATCGCTGACGACCGCGCTGCGCGCGTGCCAGCCGAAGACGCCTTGCGTCGCATTGGTGATCATCGGCCAGGCCGGATAGACGACCCAATAACCGATCGCCCACAGGATGGTGGCGTAGAAGGTCCACAGCCACCAGCGCGGCAACGGCGTGTTGAGCTCGTGGATGCCGTCCCATTCATGACCGGTGGTCGCGGTTCCGGTCAGCTGGTCGATTTCATTATGTTCTTCGGCCACCGGTCAGTCCTCCTGCAGCGGAATGCGCGCGGCGTGATCGAATTGCGCCTTGCGCGAAGGCCACAACGCGTAGACGAGCACGGCCACGAAGATGACGGCGAAATAGACGAGGCCCCAGGTCTGGGCGAACTCGGCGACGGCTTGGTAGGTCGGGTCCATCGTGCTCACCGGATGTTGGCCTTGTCGTCGTACAGCTTGAAGTTCACCTGCGTGCCGAGCATCTGCAGATAGGCGATCAGCGCGTCCGCCTCGGTGACGCGGCCGGGAACGCCGGCGAAATCGCGCGCCTGCACGTTCGGGTAGCGCTTGGCGAGATCGGCGGCGTCCGGACTGTCGTTGGCGTCCTGCGTCACCACGTCCTGCGTCGCATGGGCGATCATGTCGGCCGTGTACGGCACGCCGAGCACGGCCTGCACTTTCATGTTTTCGGCGATGTGGCTGTAGTCGAGATCGGTCTGCTCGAGGAACGAATAGTCGGGCATGATCGAGCCCGGCACCACCGAGCGCGGATTGCGCAGGTGATCGCGGTGCCAGTCGTCGGAATATTTGCGGCCGACGCGGGCGAGATCGGGGCCGTTACGCTCCGAGCCCCACTGGAACGGGTGGTCGTACATGCTCTCGGCGGCGAGCGAATAGTGGCCGTAACGTTCGACCTCGTCGCGCAGCGGGCGGATCATCTGCGAATGACAGAGATAGCAGCCCTCGCGCACGTAGATGTCGCGCCCGGCGAGCTCGAGCGGCGTATAGGGCCGCACGCCGTCGACTTTCTCGATCGTGTTCTTGAGATAAAACAGCGGCACGATCTCGACCAGACCGCCGATGGCGATGACGATCAGAATGCCGATCACCAGGATGATCGAGTTCTTCTCGAAGATTGCGTGTTTTTGCCAAAGCGACATTGTGGCCCCCACTCATTCCGCCGGCGCCAGCGCCAGGCCGGCGGGTTCGGCGGCTTCCGCCGAGGTCACGGTTTTCCAGAGGTTCCACGCCATGATCAGCGCACCGGCCAGGAACAGGACGCCGCCGAGCGCGCGGATGATGTAGAAGGGATGCATCGCTTCCACCGTCTCGACGAAGGAATATTCGAGGAAGCCGAGCGCGGTATAGGCGCGCCACATCAGGCCTTGCAGGATGCCCGCCACCCACATCGAGGTGATGTAGAGCACGATGCCGATGGTGGAGAGCCAGAAGTGCCAGTTGACCAGCTTGAGCGAGTAGAGCCGGCGATTCCACAGCCACGGCACCAGGCAGTAGATAGCGCCGAAGGAGATGTAGCCGACCCAGCCGAGCGCGCCGGAGTGCACGTGGCCGATGGTCCAATTGGTGTAATGCGACAGCGAGTTGACGATCTTCACCGACATCATCGGCCCTTCGAAGGTCGACATGCCGTAGAAGGCGACCGACACCACCATCATGCGCAGCACCGGATCGGTGCGCAGTTTGTCCCAGGCGCCCGACAGCGTCATGATGCCGTTGATCATGCCGCCCCATGAGGGCATCCACAGCATGATCGAGAAGGTCATGCCGAGCGTCTGCGCCCAATCGGGCAGCGCGGTGTAGTGCAGGTGATGCGGGCCGGCCCAGATGTAGAGGAAGATCAGCGCCCAGAAGTGGATGATCGACAGCCGGTAGGAATAGACCGGCCGCTCGGCGCGCTTGGGGATGAAGTAGTACATCATCGCCAGGAAGCCGGCGGTGAGGAAGAAGCCGACCGCGTTGTGGCCGTACCACCACTGCACCATGGCGTCCTGCACGCCCGACCAGACGATGTAGGACTTGGACGAGAAGATCGACACCGGCACCGCCGAGTTATTGCCGAGGTGCAGCACCGCGATGGTGATGATGAAGGCGAGATAGAACCAGTTGGCGACGTAGATGTGCGGCTCGGTGCGCCGCATGATGGTGCCGAGGAAGACCAGCAGATAGGTCACCCACACGACCGTCAGCCACAAATCGGCATACCATTCCGGCTCGGCGTATTCCTTCGACTGCGTGATGCCGAGCAGATAGCCGGTGCCGGCGATGACGATGAAGAAATTGTAGCCGAGCACGACGAACCAGGGCGCCAAATCCCCGGCGAGGCGGGCGCGCGAGGTGCGCTGCACGACGTAGAACGAGGTGGCGATCAGCACGTTGCCGCCGAAGGCGAAGATCACCGCCGAGGTGTGCAGCGGACGCAAGCGCCCGAATGTGGTCCACGGCAGATCGAGATTGAGGATCGGCCAGGCGAGCTCGCTGGCGATGTAGAGGCCGACGGCAAAGCCGGCGATGCCCCAGAACACGCCGGCGACGGTGGCGAACTTGACCGGGCCGAAATTGTAGTTCGGCTTGCCGCCGATGGTCAGCGGCTCGGCCGCGGCCGGGCGGTCGTAATAGCGGTTGATGATCGCGAACACCGCGGCGATGCTGGCGGCGGTGAACAGATAGGCGTGGAAGGCATATTCCGGCGTATAGGCCTTGGCCGCGACCACGATCGATAGGATCGCCAGCGCCGTAAATGCGATCGCCAGGCCTCCCTCGCCGAGGGTCATCGTCTTTTGTGGAGCGAGCGCGTTCGCCATTCTGTGATCCCGTTGTTCCCGATGTCTGGCAGGCCCGGACAACGCAGGGCCATAGCGGTCGAATATCCGCCAAGGCCCCGGCGCCGTTTTTGACGCAGGTCAATTGCCCTGCGCTTTGCACGCGGCCCGACGCGGTTTTCCGAAGGAAATATTCGGTAAATAATATGTTTAAGCGGCCGGTCCGGCTTCATCGCCGGTCCACGGCGCGGCAACTCGAAGTCAGGCGCCGAGCGCGAATTGCCGCTCGACCTCGCCGACCGTGCCGGCGGCTATTTCCACCGGCGGAGCCGGCGGCGATTCGGCGCGATAGAACACGCCGAGACTGAAGCCGTCGTCGGAAAGCACCCGGGCGGTGGCGCGCAGGGGATCGGACTCCGCCGGCGCCGCCGCCGCGCGCACCATCTTTTTCCAGGCCGTCTGCTCCGGGCGATAGGTGACGCAAGGGCTGAGCACCTCGAGCAGGGCAAAGCCCGGCCAGCGGATACCATCGACGATCAGCTCGGCGAGCCCGTCCGGATCGCCGGCGAATCCACGCGCCACGAAATTCGCCCCCGCGGCGATGGCAAGCTGCAGCGGGTTGAACGGCCGCACGCCGGCGCCGCCGGGCGCGATGCGGCTGTCCCAATCCGGCTCGGTGGTCGGCGACGGCTGACCCTTGGTCATGCCGTAGACGCGGTTGTCCATGACTACATAGAGCATGTCGACGTTGCGCCGGCAGGCATGGATGAAATGGTTGCCGCCGATGGAATAGCCGTCGCCGTCGCCGCCGACGGCGATCACTTCGAGATCCGGCCGCATCAGCTTGAGGCCGGTGGCCACCGCCAAGGCGCGGCCATGCACGCCGTGGAATCCGTAGCAGCTGGTATAGGCCGGCAGCCGCGACGAGCAGCCGATGCCGGAGACCAGAACGACCTCATGCGGCGGGCGGCCGTGCTTGACGAGCCCGCGTTCGAGCGCGGCGATGACGCCGAAGTCGCCGCAGCCCGGGCACCAGACCGGGTGCGCGCCGGACGAGAAGTCCTTGGCCGTCAGCTTCGTGGCGTGTTGGCTTGGATTCGCCGCTGCATCGATTGTCATGTCACTCATGATCTCGTTCCGTCACATGACATAGGAGGCGATCTCGGCCGGCCGGAACGGCAACGGCCCCGGCCGCGCCACGCTTTCGGCGCTCGGCGCAATCGCTTTCTGGCCGAGCAGATGACGATAGAGCTGGGCGCCGTGGTTCTGCTCGACGACAATGACGCGGCGCGCACCGTGCAGGGCGCGGGCGATCGCCTGCAACGGCAGCGGCGACAGGAGCCGCAAAGCCACCACGCGAACCGGCCGCCCCGCCGCCGCCAGACGCGCGGCTGCCACGCGCGCCGGCCCGACGCTGGAGCCAAAGACCAGCAGGACGGTATCGCCCTCGCCCCAATTCTCGCCCCACAACTCGCCGGGATCGAAACGCTGCAATTTGCGCGCGCGCTTGTTGATCTGGGCGACATGCATGCCGGCCCCGCTCGCCGGCAGCCCCACTTCGTTATGCGTGAGCCCTTCCGCGACCCACTGATAGCCGGGCGTGCCCGGCACCGGCATCGCCGTTAACGGGTCGCTGTCGACGGCATAACGCTTGAACAAAGGCGTGCCCGGCGGCGCGCCATTGGTGCGGCGCTTGAGCGGCTTCGGCCGCTTGCCGTTCGCAACGATCACCGTGCGCGCCTGGCCGAGCGCCTGGTCGGACAGCACGATGACCGGGGTCTGCAGGGACTCCGCCACATAGACCGCGTATTCGGCGGTGTTCAGGCAATCGGCCACCGAGATCGGCGCCAGCACCACGCGCGGCGCATCGCCATGACCGCCGTAAATGGCGATGTTGACGTCGCTCTGCTCGGTCTTCGAGGCGATGCCGGTGGAAGGCCCTGCCCGCATGACGTCGACCACCACGGCCGGGATCTCGGCGGCGACCGCGAGCCCGAGCGTCTCGCCCATCAGCGAGATGCCGGGACCCGAGGTCACCGTCATTGCCGGGATGCCGCCGTAGGAAGCGCCCAGCGTCATGTTGATGGCGGCGAGTTCGTCCTCGGCCTGCACCAGCCGGCCGCCAAGCTTGCGGATTTCCGGCGCCAGCCATTCGACCAGGTCGGTTGCCGGCGTGATCGGATAGCAGCCGACGAAACGCACGCCGCCGCGCAGCGCGCCGAGCGCGAGCGCCTGATTGCCGCTGATCAGCCACCGTTGCGATGCCGGCCGCGGCGGATCGAGCCGC